>Ga0075423_10002835_pt1 | contig 15862 bp, 12 predicted proteins | sample SoiMethybrSBSTD2_FD_80114 | JGI IMG/M metagenome (GOLD analysis project Ga0075423, IMG submission 80114) | Bulk soil microbial communities from a Populus tree surrounding site in Tennessee, USA - Soil MetaG P. TD hybrid SBSTD2 | ecosystem: Environmental > Terrestrial > Soil > Tree plantation...
ATCGCCTCCAGCCTGTCGAAACGCCGTGAGCGCCCTGCGTCGGCCTTCCTCCGCTTGTGCGAGCACCGTGCGAAACGCCGGTTCGTTTCGCACGCGATCGAACTGTGATCGGGTGGCGAGCGTCTGCGCCGCGTAATAACCCTTGGTGACTCCGAGCTGCAATTGCTCGATGCCGTTCTCGAAATCTCCCACGTCGCTGAGGAGCCAGCCGCGCTGAAACATGGCCTCGGGATCCTCCATGATCTTGAGCGTTCGCAGCGCGTAGTCTCCCGACAGCATGTCGTCGAGGCGATAGTCGAGCCACGCATAGAGATAGGACTTCCACGTCTGGAACGTCGCGATTTGTGATGACGGCGCAATGCCGTCCACCATGCGGCGCGCGCGCTCGCGCTCGCCAGCCAGACCGAGCGCGATGATGCGGATGCCTTGATCGGCACCGCCGGTGCGCGGCGCCGCCGGTTCCATGGCGAACAGGCGATCGAGATCACCACTGAGGAGTAGTGTTTGCTCGAGGCTCGTGGGCACGTTCGGATCGAGCCGTTTCGCTTCGTCGTGTGCCGCGATCGACTGCTCGAACAAGCCGCAATAGCGGCATGCGTGGACGAGGCCGGCGAAGAGCTCGGGATCGTTCCCGTGACGCGTCGCCGCCTCGAGCAGCCGGACCATCGCCTCAATCGGTCGGCCGACTTCCGATTCGAGGTTGGCGTAGAACTTGTGCGCGATCGACAGCCGCGGGTTGAGCGCAATCGCGCGATCGAAGGCTTCCTGCGCGCGCTCGTTGCTGTCGGGCGTGTTTTCGATGAACTTGCCGATCACGCGATGACAGCGTCCGAGCCGTGCCCAGGCAGGCGCGAACGACGGGTCGAGCTCCAGACATTGCTGATACAGCTCGCGCGCTTGTGGCAGACCGTCGTAGGTTCGCGCGAGCTCGTTGGCTCGCAGATAGAGTTCGTAGGCGCGGGGATGCTGCGGCGCATCCGGCGCCGGCGTGATGACCGACGGCGAACCGGTGAGCGGCAGCGATAATGCCTCGACGACGCGGCGCGCGATGTCGTCCTGCAGGTGAAACAGGTCACCGAGCGCCGCTTGCACGGTGTGTGAGGTGAGCAAGCGTCCACCCGGAGCCTCGACCAGTTGTGCGACCGCGCGCACTTGATCGCCGGCGCGAAGCAGTGTTCCAAGCACGACCCGATCGACGTCGGCCTCCGTCGCCAGCGCCTTGAGATCGGGCGCCTCGCTCGCGAAGCGTGCGGCCACCGCGCTCGAGCGCACGATCAGCGAGCCGATGCTCGACAACGACGTCGTGATCGCATCGGCCAGGCTGAACGCCAGGAAGTCGGTTTCGGTATCGGGCCGGAGCATTTTGAACGGCAGCACGACGAGACGTGTCAGCGCGTGCGCGGTTGCGACTGTCGACTCGGTGTCGAGACTGGCGGCCGTCCTCAGCTCCTCGGCCATCGCGTCGGCCGACGCCACTCGGTCCGCCGGACGCTTCACGAGCGCGCGGCGGATCACGCGATCCATCGCCGCGATCGCCGGCGATCCGCCGAGCGCCGGCGGTTGATCGTAGACAGTGGCGTGCACGACTTCGGCGATCGTCCGTCCTCCGAATGCCGGTCGGCCCGACAACATCTCGAAGAGGATGGCCGCGGCCGCAAACAGGTCGCTGCGTGCATCGACGGTGTCGCCGGTGACGAGCTCCGGCGCCATGTATCGAGGCGTGCCCACGAGCATTCCTGTTTGTGTGATCGCGGTGACGGCGGGCAGCTCCGATGTCAGCTCGGGTCTGGCCAACCCGAAGTCGAGGAGCTTGACGCCGTGCGGCGTGAGGAACACGTTCGACGGTTTGAGATCGCGATGAATGATGCCGCGTGCGTGCAGCGCGGAGAGTGCAGACAGCATGCCGATGCCGATCTGGGCTGTCTCGCGCACGCCCATGGCGCCCCGCTGCATCTGAGTGGCCAACGGTTCGCCTTCGAGGAGCTCCATGGCGATGTAGAGCTCGCCGCCATCCTCGCCGATCTCGTAGATCTGACAGATGTTCGGATGGCTGACGCTGGCAGCCGCACGCGCTTCGCGCCACAACCGCTTTCGTGCCGACTCGTCGGTCGCCACCGACGACATCGTCTTCAGCGCAACCGTTCGTCCCAGACGCTCGTCGCGCGCGGCATAGACGATGCCCATGCCGCCCTCGCCGAGTTTGCCTGTGATGCGGTAATGCCCGAGCCGAGCCGGAACACTCTGCCGGCCCGAGGACACACGCGGCGTTGGCGGCTGCGCTCCCTTCAGCCAGTCGATGAGAGCACGCAGCCGCCCTCGCGGTTCGTTGTCGACGCTATCCACGCACGTCGATCATACAAGCCTGACGGTTACAGCTGTAGTGCTGAAGGGAGGACGTAGAACTACTGCGTTCACGTTGGAAGTTTTTCGAGCGCTTGACCGACATCATCGATGATATCGTCCGCCGCTTCGCAGCCGACGCTGAACCTGATGAACCCGTCGCCGATGGCATCGCCGCCCCATCGCGCGCGGCGTTCGGCCATCGAATGGACGCCACCGAAGCTCGTCGCTTCGCGCACCAGCGTGAGCGATCGCAAGAACTGCTCGGCATGCCGGCGCGCGGGCAGCTCGAAGCTCACCACCGTACCGAAACCGCCATCCATCTGACGTTTCGCGATCGCGTGGCCCGGGCTCGTCGGAAGGCCAGGGTAGTGGACTGCGGTGACGCGCGACTGCGATGCCAGAAACGTCGCGAGCTGCAGCGCTGTGGCGCACTGACGGCTCACGCGCAGCGGCAGAGTGGCAAGCGACCGATGCGCCAGCCAGACCTCCATCGGTCCAGGGATCGCGCCGTGCTGCGAACGCCAGGTCCGCAGCGCCGCCGCCCGCGTGGCATCCGTCGTCGCGACATGGCCGAGGATGAGATCGGTGTGCCCGGTCATCGACTTGGTATCCGATGTCACGACGATCGATGCCCCCAGCGCGAGCGGCCGCTGCAAGTACGGTGTCGCGGTCGTGTTGTCGACGACGGTGATCGCACCGTGCTGCGCGGCGAGCGCGGTCAGGTAACGAATGTCGCAGACGTCGAGCTGCGGATTGGTGGGCGTTTCGAGCCAGAGCACGCGCGCGCCATCGATGACGGCGGCCTGCGCGTTGTCGCGTGTGGCGGCGAGTCGGACGTTGACGCCGATCGTGGTCAGCCAGTTCGATGCCAGCATCCGAATCGTGTAGTAGCAGTCCGAGGGCAGCACGATCGTGTCGCCCGGCTTGAGCGTGATGCCGAGCACGGCCTCGACCGCCGCCATTCCCGATGCGAACGCTACGCACTCGCCGCCTTCGAGCTCGGCGAGCGCCGCTTCCCACGCCGTCCACGTCGGGTTGTGGAAGCGTCCGTAGGTGTACGCGTGATCGGTCGGTTCGCCTGGCGTGGTGAACGTCGACGAGAACTGCGGGCCCGATCGGAAGGGACCTGGGTCGTGCACGCCGTGATAGCCGGCATGCAGAAACGCCGTGTCGCGATGCATCGATGTACCTCGTCATAAGGATGCACGCGCAGTGGCGTGTCTGTCGATTGTCATCGTCTCAAATGTGTGCGCCGTTGACTGGTCCTCGACTGTGATCGAACTTTCCGGCCACCCCGTTGTGGCCGTCCCGGCCTCCGCCCACGCGTCACGCGTGGATGTCTTTTCCCAACAATCAGGAGACGAACATGAATACTCGAGAGCATGCGATTGCCGTACTGGAGCGAGAGGTCGACTACGAGCCGGAACCGATCGTGAACGATGTGCGCCGCGTTCGCGTCTTTGGTGACGTGGCCGTCGCGACGGCGCAAGGAACCGTCCGAGGGACCCACAAAGGCCAACGAGCGGACATGGTGTTCATGTACACGCGAATCTGGGTCGAGCGCGAGGGTGTATGGCACGCCGTCGCCGCGCACGCCAACGCGGTGGCGTGATCGAGTCTCTCGCCTTCGCTTGAAGCTTCGGCGCGTCCGCCGTAGCATTCGCGGAGATGCCGATTCATACCGAGGCGCAGGCTCTCTCCACATCGACTCGCGTGCCGGGGCTCGACATGCTTCGCGGCGCCGTGATGATCCTCATGGCGATCGATCACGTGCGTGTGTACTCAGGCGTGCCCGCGGGCGGTCTGCCGCCTGGTGTGTTCTTCACGCGCTGGGTGACGCACTTCTGCGCGCCCGTCTTCGTCTTCCTCGCCGGCACGGCGGCGTTCCTGCAGTTGCGCAAGCACGGCGATCGCGGCGCGTTGGCGCGCTATCTCCTCGTGCGCGGGCTGATGCTCGTCGCGCTCGAGCTGACCGTGATTCGATTCTCGTGGACGTTCAACTGGAACTACAGCGCGTTCACGCTCGCCGGCGTGATCTGGATGCTTGGCTGGTGCATGGTGTTGATGTCGGGATTGATCTGGCTGCCGACGTGGGCGGTCGCGGTGGTCGGCCTGGCGATCGTCGTTGGACAGACTGCCTTTCAGGCCGCCGCTCCGGCAACATCGTCAGGAGCGATGCACGCGGTCTGGCAATTCCTGTATCTCGGCGACATGGTTCGCATCGGTGCGAGCGGTCCGTCGATCACGGTGCTCTACACGATCGTGCCGTGGATCGGCGTGATGGCGCTCGGCTACGCGTTCGGCGCCATCGTCCTGCTCGAACGTGACACGCGCCGCCGCGTCGTGCTGGGACTCGGACTAGCGGCGACGGCGACCTTCCTCGTGATCGGGAGTATCGCTGTGTCCGCCGATGCGTCGGACAATCAGATGCCAGCGTTCTTTCGTCTGCTGAATCAGCGGAAGTATCCGGCATCGCCGTTATTCCTGTTCATGACGCTCGGGCCATCGCTCGCCGTGCTGCCGTGGCTCGAACGCGCCAGAGGCGCGATCGCCGGTGTGCTCGAAACGTTCGGCCGTGTGCCGCTCTTCTACTACCTCCTGCACATTCCAGTGATTCACCTGACGGCCTTGCTCGTCTTCGTGCTGCGCGACGGCGCCGTGAACACGCAGCCGTTCGCGACGGCGCCGTACGTCTTCCTGCCCGAGCCGCAGCGGTGGAGCCTGCCGCTTCTCTATCTCGTGTTCGCAGCCGTGATCGCGATGCTGTACGTGCCGTGCCGCTGGTACGCGGGATTCAAGGCACGCCATCCGCGATCGTGGGCTCGTTATATCTAGTCGGCTACTTCTTCGACGATTTCGAGATCTTGACCGTCGTCGCCATGATCCCGCCCTTCTCCTGCGTGCCGTGCGCGACGATGTGCTCGCCGACCTTCAACGCCGAACGCTCCGACGCTGCCTTGCCGCGCGTGAACTGCGTCTTCGAGTCGAGCATCACCGTCACGGTCTTGCCGTCGGCCTCTTTCACCATGACGTTGTTGCCCTGGATGCTCGAGACCGTGCCCGACACTTTATGAGAGTGTGCGGCTTTGGCCTCGGCCGCCAATGGGGCAGCCAGTACGAGCGCCACGATTGCCAACGCGAGGCTCCATCCCTTCATATCGCTCTCCTACTTCTTCGTCGCGGCTTTCGCTGCCGTCGCCGGTGCGTCGCCGAGCTTCACGGTGTTCGCGGTGATCATGCCCTGGCTCTCCGGTCCTTCCGCGACGACCCGGTCCCCGACTTTCAGCGAAGCCAGTTCGACTTTCGCTTTGCCCTGCGTGATCTTCGTCTTGTCGTTCAGCATCACCATGACGGTCTTGCCATCGGTGCCCTTCACCATCACATTCGTGCCCTGGATACTCGCGATGGTGCCCATCACTTTGTGGTCGTGTCCTTCATGGGCGGGTGCGGCGGCGGGAATCAGAATGACGAGTGCGATGAGTGCGATTCCGACGATCCATGTCTTCATTGATGCGCTCCTGTATGGTCGTGGCCGGTCGTCGGCGGCGTGACGTCGCCGCCGTTGAGAAACTGTTCCTCCTCGATCTGCTGCCGGATCTGTTCCGGCGATCGCGGAGCGAGCGTCTCGAGGCGCTCGAGATCGTCCTCGGTCAACTGCGGAAGGTGTCGGATGAAGTGCACGAGGCGCCATGTGGAATTCTCGCCGCTTTCCGTACCTGTTGACCAGCCCGGCATGCCGGTGAATCGCACGCCGCGCTCGATGATGTAGAACAGCTCGCCGTCGGTGAGCTGCTGCGTGGCCGCCTGCCTCATATCGGGCGGTTTGGGAAACAGGCCGCGTCCCAACTCGGTGTTTCCGTCGCCGTTGTTGCCGTGGCACGACGCGCAGTGGTCGGCGTAGTGGGCCAGCCCGTCGGCGAGCACGTCGGGCGAGGCTTTGACGGGATTGGGGCGATTGCGGATCGCACGCGGAATCGCAAGCGATCGCACCTCGCGCGCAAGTCTCGTTTCGAGCGCACTGGGGTGAGACCGCGCGTCGAGGCCAGTGGTCATCGCATACGCGACCACGATCGACGCGATGGTCAGGGTGAGAGCGATGAGCGTGAAGATCAGCCTGATCATCGATGGGCTTTCGGTCGCAGCGTAGCGTAAACCGAGAAGCCGGCGTTCGCGCGACTGCCATAAATCGATGTCAGCGGCTCGGGAACGATGGCGAGCGAGAGGCCGGCGCCCAGCCCCGGTTGAAACGCGTTCCATGCCGGTAGGTAGCGCGTGTATCCGCCTTGCACGCGCGCGACAGTGAACGCCTCCGGCGGCTCGGGCACCACCAGATCGTGCGCCGACTTCCCGACGACTTCAAGCCGGCCATACCACGCGTCGCGGTCTGCGATCGTCAGGTTGGTCTCGATCAACACAGCGTTGGACGCATGATCGGATTCTGCGTTCCGACCCCATCCGACCGTCGTCGCCCAGAGGCTGTTGTTCGCAAGCGGGCGGTGATACGTGGCCGAGGCGGTCACGCGGGTGACGTCGATGCGCGGCTCGCCCGCCTCTGATGCCGCCGCATCCGTGAGCCGTCCCATCGAGACTTGCAGCGCGATCGTTCGGGTCGGCAGATACCAGAACCTCGCGGACACTGAATCGAGCGCGCCGAAGTCGAAGTTCGTGCGATCGCTGTCCGGCTCGCGGCCGTTGAACACCGATGCTTCGGCTTTCCACGACCGGCCGTAGACGCTGCCAGTGACGACGCCGAACGTGACGTGGGTCGAATCCATCCAGTGGTGCGTGATCGGCGCCAGCGGGTTCGTTATCGCAGAGACGCGATGCGGGAACGCCACTGGTCCCAATGCGGGCTCACCGACCGGGCCACCGTAGATCTGCCACCGGGTTGCCCCCTTCACTGGCGCGTCGTACGACGCGGAGAGCTCCATGAACAGGTCGTGTGGATGCTGTCGATCGTGAATGGGGGCACCGTCGCATTGTTCGCCCGACGCGAGCAGATCGGGATATCCACATCCGCCGATGGTCCACGGTTCGGCGCTGAACATTCCGCTCACCTCGAGCCTGCCTCGGCCGACGCTGCGGTTCGCCATCGCCATCACCCAGTTGACGCTGCCCGTCTGATCATCGCCGCGCGGTCCTGATTCGTGGAGGAATTGCAGGAACGCGTTCTCGTGAAGCATCACCTGCCAGCTGCCGGCGGTGGTGTGGATCGCGTACATCGGCGACTCGCCGGGCAGCCAGGCTGTGCCCGATCCCTCGGCGGCGTTCGTCGAAGCGGCGTCGCCGCCGTGCTGATGCTGCGCGTGTCCTTCGTGATCGGCATGCGCCTGATGTTCGGCGTGCTCGTCCTGTGCGGTCTGTTGATCGGCCCACGCCTCGCGGCCGACCACGAAGACTCCCAGCGCGACGAGATACATCGCGCGCCCAACCAACCGAGTGACGTACATAGCCCCTTCCTCACGGCCGTAGAGGCGGGTCTAGACCCGCCGTCCGACGCGCGCAGACGTCGCGCGCGTGTGATGCACCATCAGCGGAGAAGGATCGCGACTAGACGCGGAGCGGTGTGGTGAGTGCGCTGAGACCGGGCGGACTGTGCTCGATCACCGGCGAGGATATGTCGCTCATCGCCAGATCGACTGACGCGAGCCCGATGACCGGCGTCTCCGTCAGACCAACGGAGACCAGAATCTGAATCAGTTCCAGCGGCGCGATCGAGCCGTCGCTGTCATGGCCACACGTGTGCGGCACAGGAACTGCGGTTGGTCGGCTGGAAGAAGATTCGTGACAGGAGTGCTGCTCGCTCTTCGACGCCATGCTCGGTACGTCGTGCGAGGCACAGGTGACGCCGCACACCACCGGTGCAAGCGGAGCGCCGGTGACGATGAGCACCAGCGCGAGTCCCCACAGGCGACGAGGCATGACACCACCAGTATAGGTCATCACAAACGCACTCGGCGCAGCCGCAGCGCGTTGGCGATCACCGACACCGAGCTGAAGCTCATCGCCGCGGCGGCGATCATCGGACTCAAGAGCATGCCGAACGCCGGGTACAGCACGCCAGCCGCGATCGGCACGCCGATCGAGTTGTAGATGAAGGCGAAAAACAGATTCTGTTTGATGTTCGTCATCGTCGCGCGGCTGAGACGACGTGCGCGCACGATGGCGCGAAGGTCGCCTTTCACCAATGTCACGTCTGCGCTCTGCATCGCAACGTCTGTCCCCGTTCCCATGGCGATGCCGACCTGTGCCTGCGCGAGCGCCGGCGCATCGTTGATGCCGTCGCCGGCCATCGCCACCACTCGTCCGGCTCGTTGCAGACCGGCAACAGTGGCGACCTTCTGATCGGGGAGCACCTCCGCCATCACGTCGTCGATCGCGACTCGCCTGGCGACCGCCTCGGCAGTCGTGCGGCTGTCGCCGGTGAGCATCACGATGCGAAGCCCTTCCTGATGAAGCTGCGCGATCGCTTCAGGCGTCGTCGTCTTGATCGGATCGGCGACACCGATGAGGCCGGCGAGTCGACCGTCGACGGCGACGAACATCACCGTCTGTCCGTCGCGGCGCAATTCATCCGCGCGTTCATTGGCTGCGCCCACCGCCACGCCCATATCGTCCATGAACGCACGGTTGCCGAGTGCGACGACCGTGCCGCCGACTCGTCCGCGAACCCCTTTACCAGTGATCGATTCGAATGCGTCCGCGTTCGTCAACGCGATGCCGCGCGTGACTGCGCCCGCCACGATCGCACCGGCGAGCGGATGCTCGCTGCCTTGCTCGAGGCTGGCGGACAGCCGCAGCAGCGCGGCTTCTTCGATGGCGCCCATCGCGGTCACTGACACGAGCGCGGGTCGTCCGGAGGTGAGCGTGCCGGTCTTGTCGACGACCAGCGTGTCGACGCCGCGCAGCACTTCAATCGCTTCCGCGTTCTTGAACAGGACGCCCGCGCTCGCCCCCTTGCCGCTCGCCACCATGATCGACATCGGCGTCGCCAGGCCGAGGGCGCACGGACACGCGATGATCAGCACCGCGACCGCGTTGACAATCGCGTGCGCCATGCGCGGCTCGGGTCCAATCGCGCCCCACACGATCGCGGTGCCCGCCGCAATGGCCACGACCGCGGGAACGAAGTAGCCGGCGACGACGTCGGCGAGCTTCTGAATCGGCGCGCGGCTGCGCTGCGCCTGCGCCACCATCTGGACGATCTGCGCCAGCAGCGTGTCGGAGCCAACGCGCTCCGCCCGCATGACGAGCGATCCGGTGCCGTTCACTGTGGCGCCGATGAGCGTGTCGCCGACGCTCTTCGCCACGGGGATCGACTCGCCGGTCACCATCGATTCGTCGACCGCACTGCGGCCTTCGACGACGACACCGTCAACTGGCACTTTCTCTCCCGGCCGTACGCGAAGGCGATCGCCCGGATGTACGCGCTCGAGCGGTACGTCCTCTTCAGAGCCATCGCTCCCGATGCGGCGTGCGGTCTTCGGTGCGAGCGTCAACAATGCGCGGATCGCGCTGCCCGTCTGGCTTCGGGCGCGAAGCTCCATGACTTGTCCCAACAAAACCAGGGTGACGATCGCCGCTGCGGCTTCGAAGTACAGGCCGACGTGGCCGGTCGCCATCTGGAATGACGCCGGAAAGAGTCCAGGGAAGAGCAATGCGATGACGCTGTAAACGTAGGCGACGCCGACACCCAGAGCGATCAGCGTGAACATGTTCAGATTGCGCGCGACGATCGACTGCCATCCGCGCACGAAGAACGGCCATCCTCCCCAGAGGACCACCGGCGTCGTGAGCGCGAGCTCGATCCATCCGCGTGTGCTCGAGTGCGCGATCGATTCGAAAGCGCGCCCAGGAATCATCTCGCTCATCGCGAGCAACACGGCCGGAACCGAGAGCGCGGCGCTCACCCAGAACCGCCGGGTCATGTCTTCGAGCTCCGGGTTGTCCTGCTCTTCGGCGCTCACCGTCACCGGCTCGAGCGCCATACCGCAGATCGGACACGACCCCGGCCCCCACTGCCGCACCTCGGGATGCATCGGGCACGTGTATTCCACGTCAGCGCTCGCAGGTGTCGACGATGAGGCGGATGGCTGGAGGAACCGCTCGGGGTCGGCTTTGAACTGCTCGAGGCAGCTGTCGTTGCAGAAGTAGTACGTGTGCCCCTTGTGCTCCACCTGCCCGACCGAGTCCTCAGGCGCGATCGTCATCCCGCATACGGGATCGAGAACTTCGGCGGCGGCAGGGTGAGGCGTGGACATTCAGCTCTTCACGTACTGCGCCGGGTTGGCGTCGAACTTCGTTTTGCAGACCTTGGCGCAGAAGTAATAGGTCTTGCCGTTGTATTGACTCGTGGCCGCTGCCTTCGCCGGATCGACCTGCATTCCACACACGACATCTCGTTCCATCGATGCCCCCTCTCTCTGTGACGCACGTTCCATTACATCAATTGCACACTACGCGGGCAACGCAGCATCGACCGAACGCGGGAACCTTCCGATTCGTATGGTGACGGGTATGAGGATCCGACCAAGCGGCGGACAAGTCCTGCTCGACTTCAAGCTCGCTCTCCGCATGCTGGTCAAGTATCCGCTCCTGACGATTGTGGCCGGTGCCGGCATGGCGTTCGGCCTCGCGGCCGGCGTCGCCGGGTTTGAAATCCGCACGAAGATGACCGATCCCACGCTGCCGCTGGACGAGGGACCGCGCATCGTCGGGCTTCGCAATTGGGACCTCCGCCGCGATCGTCCGGCCGCGCTGGGTCTTGCTGATTTCACCGCCTGGCGCGAGCAGCTCCGGACGATCGACGATCTCGGCGCCGTCGAACTGGTCGAACGCAATCTCACGGTCGACGGCACTGTCGAGCCGATCGCTGTTGCGGCGATGACCGCATCTGGATTCCGAGTTGCTCGAGTCCTGCCGCAACTCGGCCGGGCATTGGTCGAAGCCGACGAGTCGGCGAGCTCGCCGCCGGTTGCGATCATTGGTCACGCGCTCTGGCAGCGGCGTTTCGCAAGCGATCCCCGAATCGTCGGCCGCTCCATTCGACTCGGGATCGAGCAGACGACCATCGTTGGAGTGATGCCGGCGGGCTTCGCGTTTCCAGCTGTACATCAGCTGTGGATTCCACTGCGTCGCGCATCACCGGTCAACGAACAGGATGCCGCTTCATGGTTGATCTTTGGTCGCCTTGCGCCCGGCATCAGCCGCAACGAAGCGCAGGCCGAGTTGACCATTGTCGGAAAGCGGATAGCCGCCGACTCGCCGACCTCGCGAGAGTCGCTGCGCCCCGAGGTCGTTCCATACGCGCATCTGCTCTTCGATCCGCGTTCCTTCGGTGTGCCTCTGGTTCTGGCGAACGTGTTCCTGGTCATGCTGATCCTCGTGGTGTCGGCCAACGTGGCGCTCCTGATGTTTGCGCGAGCCGCGAGCCGCGAAGTCGAGATCGGCGTGCGCACGGCGTTGGGGGCGAGCCGCGCCCGCATCGTTCTACAGCTGTTCGTCGAGGCGGTCGCGCTCTCAGGGCTATCAGTGATCGTCGGAGTGGTGGCTGCACGATACGGTGTCGGTTCGCTGTGGGAGATGTACAAGGCCGATTCCGGTCGCGACATACCCTTCTGGTTCAACAACACGTTGTCGTCGTCGTCGATCGCGTACGGCGTGGCATTGATGACGGTTGGCGCGGCGATCATCGGCGTGTTCCCGGCGCTCAAGGTGACCGGCCGGAACCTGCAGGATCGACTGCGAGGGTTCTCGGCGGGAGGCGGCGGCTATCGCTTCGGCGGCGTGTGGACCGCAGTCATCGTGGCGCAGGTTGCGGTCACGGTGACGTTTCCGGCCTGGGCGTTCTTCTTCCATCGATGGGTCGTGCAAGGGCAGGCGCGCGATGTTGGAGTTGCGGCCGAGGAGTACCTATCAGCGCGTTTCGTGACCGACGCGTCGAACGCGTCCCCAACGATCGAAGCACTTCGCAATGAACTGAGCGCCGAGCCTGATGTGGTGGCGCTGACCTTCGCCGATGCGCTTCCTGGGATGCGGCATCCGCTGATTCGATTCGACGTGGAAGGCGACAGCGCAACGGCTACCAACGGCCATCTCGTCAGCGTTGCTTCAATCGATGCCGGCTTCTTTGCTGCACTGGGTGCGCCGCTCGTTGCCGGGCGCAGCTTCACGACATCAGACTTCGGATCGAGTCGCGACGTCGCGATCGTGAATGCGTCATTCGTCGAACAGATCATGCACGGAGGCAATCCGCTGGGTCGTCGGATCCGCCGCAGTGCGACCAGCGGTGACCCAACGGCTGGAGCGTGGGTTGACATCGTGGGTGTGGCACGCGATGTCGGCGTTGGCGCAGCCGTCTATCGACCGCTCCCCGCGAGCGCATCGACCGTGCATGTCGCCGTTCGAGTGAGGCGCGCGCCCGAATCGTTTGCCAATCGCCTGCGCGTGCTTGCCAGCGCGGCGGATCCGACCCTGCGTGTCTACGATGTGATGCGGCTCGACCAGGTCGGCGCGTACGGGTGGACCGAGTCGCAGTATCTGTCTCGGGTGCTCGCGGTGTCGAGCGGAGTGGCGCTGCTCCTGTCGCTCATGTCTGTCTACGCCGTGATGGCGTTCTCCGTCGTGCAGCGCACGAAGGAGATCGGCATGCGCGTCGCGCTCGGCGCCGATCGGCTTCGAGTCATCGCGACGATCCTGCGCCGGCCGCTCGCGCAGATCGGGTTGGGCATCGGCATCGGCGGTGCTGTTGTGAGTCTGCTGTTCGTCGGCATGTTCAACAGCACGCCGACGCCGCTCGAAGCCGGCTTGATGGCGGCGTATGTGGCGGTGATGCTCGCTGTCTGCCTGTCGGCGTGCATCGTCCCGATTCGCCATGCGCTTCGCCTGCAGCCAAACGAGGTTCTGCGGAGTACGTAGCGCTACGAATCGGACGTCAGGGTTAAATCGAGCATCAGGCTCTCGCCTTCGCGAACGCTGAACTCGCGCGCGCCGCCCCGCAGCTGCTGCTGGAACTCCGGCGCGAACTGGCGCCCGTACTCCATCCATTCGACAGCGGCTGCCAAGTATCGGCCTGGCCGCACCCTGCGGACTTCGAAGTGACCGTCGGGAACCGAGTGCGAGACGTGGATCCGTCGCGACGTCGCCTCTCGCGGCAACAGAATCACGACATAGTTGCCGACCAGCTGACCGTCTCGATCGCGCACGTGTCCAGAAACCGCGGTCACCCTATCCGTCAACGTGACCTCGACACCGGAGAGTGAGCTCATCGCGGTCACGTCCAATGCTTCATCGGTGACGTCGCGACCATCGAGCGTGACCGACTTCAGCGCCCAGCCTTCAGTTTGCGTATCGAGCTGGACGCGGCCCGAAGCCCCGGTGATCTGAAAATGTCCGTCTGCTTCAACACTTCCTTCGGGCGGGAAATCGTAGACAGACGAACCCATGGCAACCCACCCGCCGCCAGCTAAACCTGGAGGCAATGCGAAGACGCGCAGCTCGCTCGTTGGCGGAGGTGTGGAGACGCCGTCAAACACAACACGGCCGCTGATCGTCGTTCCCGCACTGGTTGCGATCCGCAGACCGGTGACATCGTCGCCGTCTACGATCAACGGTACCGAGGCGAACTCACCTCGAACGCGCACGGAGGGTTGACGAACGCGCAGTGTGTAGTTCCCGCGGGGAACCCCCGCAATCTCGAACGTCCCGTCAGCGCGCGAGGATCCTGCGCCGGACACGATCCCGCTGTCTCCCTCGCGCGGACCGAGCTGCAGATCCATTCCAGCGGCAGGGAGCCCCGCCGACGTGACGATGGTGCCGCTCACGCGACCGAGGCGCGACGCGATCATCGGGAAATGCACCGCTGTCTCTTCGCTTGTGCCGAGCGTGACGATCTGCGCTTCGTCGGCGTTCATCGTTCCGGGATAGTACGTGGATGCGAATCCTGCCGTTACAGTCGGCCTCGCCGCATCGGCCGGTCGGATGCTGCGAACGCTGCCGCGAATCACGTATTTCCCTGGCATCAACCCGACGACGCGTATTTCTCCGCGATTGTCGGTCGTGGCTGGCCCTCGTATCCCCGTCGGTGCATTCGTGAGCTGTCGCTTGCCACTCGCCGAGTACTGAAAACGCTGAACTTGCACGAGCACGCCGGCAAGCGGCTCCCCCAGGTGATCGGTCACCCCGACGGCGATCGTGCCCGCGCGTGGCAGAGCCAAATCGATGTGCTCGAGGGTCTGCCCAGCTTCCACGGCGACTGCGCTACCACTCTCCGCCAGCCGCGGAAGCCGCGATCCGAATGCAGCCGCCAAATATTCGCTGTGCGAGGCGCTGACAAAGTATTTCCCCGTGGGAAGCTGTGCGACCTCATACCGACCGGCCGGATCAGTGACCGTCTCACGTGGTGGACTGTCACCGCTCCAAACGACGACGCGTGCTCCGTGCAGCGGAGCGCCCGTCTCGGCCGCGATGACAATGCCGCGGATTTGTCCCATCGAGGAACCTCCTTCTCATTCTTGCCAGACTTCCATCGACGCGACTAGACTCCATGCGTCATAGGAGTCTCGATGATGAAGCAGCACGCCTGGATCTTCGTCGTCGCCACGACCGTGGTGGTGTCGTCGGCGGTGTACTCGCAACAACAGCAGCCGCAGCAACCAGCGCCAGGCACGCCGACGCAGCTGGCCGCGGTGCCGGCGAGAGAACCTTCGTGGGCATTTCCCGTGCAGGCGGGGCAGCTCCCCGCAGAGACAGCCGAGCCGAAGACTGTGCCCGGCAGCACGAAGAAATACACGCCGGGTCAGATCGACGACCTGCTCAATCCGCCGGACTGGTTTCCCGACGAGCACAAGCCGGCACCCGGAATCGTACAGAAGGGACACGGCGACGCGCTCGCGTGTGGATCGTGTCACCTGATGTCGGGCGTCGGGCATCCCGAGTCTGCGGACCTGACGGGCTTCACGGCCGATTACATCGTGCAGCAGATGAGCGACTTCAAGGCCGGCGTGCGCAAGGATTACGCGCGCATGAACGGGATCTCGAAGGCGCTCTCCGACGAGGAGGTCCGCCAGGCGGCAGACTGGTTCGCATCGCTGCCGCGCAAGAAGTGGATTCGCGTCGTCGAGCAGGCGATGGTGCCGAAGACGTTCGTCGGACAGGGCCGCATGCGATTCGTCGATCCGAAAGCCAGCGGCATGGAGCCGATCGGTGCGCGCATCATCATCCTGCCGGAAGATCAGACGCGCGCGCGGCTACGCGATCCGAAGTCGGGGTTCGTCGCTTACGTGCCGCCGGGCAGCATCAAGAAAGGAAAGTCGCTGGTCGACAACGGCGCCGGCGGCCGATCGGTGGCCTGCAGTATCTGCCACGGCGATAATTTGAAGGGTCTCGGCAATGTGCCGCGCATCGCCGGCTTACACCCGATCTACATCGTCCGCCAGCTGCACCTGTTCAAGGAAGGCGATCGCAAGGGCCCCGATGCGGCGTTGATGAACCGGCCGGCGTCGAAGCTGACCGACGCGGA
>Ga0075423_10002837_pt1 | contig 15856 bp, 19 predicted proteins | sample SoiMethybrSBSTD2_FD_80114 | JGI IMG/M metagenome (GOLD analysis project Ga0075423, IMG submission 80114) | Bulk soil microbial communities from a Populus tree surrounding site in Tennessee, USA - Soil MetaG P. TD hybrid SBSTD2 | ecosystem: Environmental > Terrestrial > Soil > Tree plantation...
CTGACGCTGATGGGGTCGATGGTGAGGTGTCTCACCGTCGCGGTCCCGTGGAACCCACTGGCTTGAACGAACGGATCGAGCGGCCCGCGGAGCGTCCCCGTCGTCGGGCTGATGCGTATGGTCGCCCGAATCGGCTCGCCGACCGTGTACGTCGGTTTCACGATGACCTCGACCGTTCCGTTCGGCACGGTCGTCGGGATCACGAGATCGGTGACGGGAGCCGATGTCCTCGCCGGCGGCGCGGCGCCGCAGGAGACAGAGAGGAGCAATGCGAGGAGCGCCGCGAGACGCTTCACCACCTGAGGGTATTAGGTGTGCGCGCCGAAGAGGACCTCCTGCAGGTCCGGGAGCGCACTCCCGAGCCCACCGATGAAGATAATGCCGATAAGAAGGCTGCCGAGTCCCGCGACGAAGCCGACAACCACGTAGACGGTGCGGAGGCGTTGCGCGCCGATGAATCCTGACGCGCTCACGACTGCGACGAGGGTGTTCGAGACGAGCAGGCCGACGACGAAAGCCAGCAGGATGACGATCCCGGTGACACCCGTGACGCCGGCGATGCCGGCGAGGAGCAGCGCCTGCGACCCCGTCTCCGCCCCGACACCGTGGATCATCCCGACCCCGAACGCCGTTTTCGGTCCGTATTGCGTCGCATGGACCGACGGCGTGTGCTCGTGGCCGTGGATGCGGGCCTGGAGCGCGCCCCAGCCGTAGCGCACGAAATCGAAGACCAGCATCCATCGGCTGCGCAGGCGGAACTCACCTTTGCCGCGCACGTACTGGTACACGGAGAAGAGGACCCACGCACCGAGAAGCACGAGCGTCACGCCGACGACCTTTTCCAGGATCGGGTCCACCCAGTCCGGCAGGACCGCGCCCAGCAGAAGCGCGGCGATGCCGAGCATCAGAACGACGAAGGCGTGCCCCAGCGCGTAGAGCGTCGCGAGGCCGATCGCGTGGCGCTCCTCGTGCGCGAACCGGGACTCTCCGAGCGCATGCATCGCGCCCGGCCCCTCAGCTCTATGGGCGTGCTCGTGACCGCGCAGCTCCGCGGCTTCGTGGCCATGCGAGGGCATCGGCGCGCCAGCCGGCACGTTCGCCTCGGTGTGACTCGCGCTGGTGGTGCTGGTGATGTCGGTGATGGCCGCGATGTGGTCCCAATCAAAGCCGTGCCGGAACCCAAGGGCGGCCATCCCGAGGAGGAGCACGACGATGCTGAGGTCCACTGCTGGCAGGTTATCGCAAGTTCTCGCAATAGTGACTCTTGCAAGACGCTTGCGATTACCGCACTCTCGAAAGAGTGAGCGTGGCAGAGGAGATCCGCTCGAAGGGAAAGCGGATGACGGTACAGCGTCGGCTGGTGCTCGACGCGCTCCAGCGCGCACGCCATCACACGACCGCCGAACAGATCGCGCGCCAAGTCCGCTCGCGGCACCCCCGGATCGACACGTCGACGGTCTACCGCAACCTCGAGGCCCTCGAGGATCTCGGGTATGTGACTCACACACATCTCGACGATCGCGTGACGCGCTGGCACCGCGCGGACGTCGAGGGGCATGGGCACCTCGTCTGCCGCCGCTGCGGTACCGAGCAGGAGATCCCGCTTCGCACCCTCGAGCCACTCGGCCGCCGCCTTCGTGCCGAGCAAGGTTTCCGCGCCGATCTGGCCCACTCCGCCATCGTCGGGATCTGTCGCGAATGCGCGCCATAGTCCGGACGATCCCGCGCCGTGCGGCTCTCGCGGCGCTCGCGGGCCTTCTCGCGGGAATCGTCCTGCTCGCGGTCGCGGCCCCAGCTCTCGCCGACCGTCACGACGCCGAGACCCTCAGGGCCTGGCTCGGGAGCGAAGCGCGACTGGCGGGCGACCTCGCGCGCGACGGGTTCGGGACGCGCGATCCAGGCGTGCTCGACCCACTCGCCCACAGCTTCGCAGCGAGCGCCGGTGTGCGTGTGACGTTCGTCGACACGACCGGAGTCGTCCTCGGCGAGTCAGATGAAGATCGGACGACGATGGACAATCACGCATCACGCCCCGAGGTCGCCGCGGCGCTCGCCGGCAACGAGGGCAGCGCGACCCGCCTCTCGGCGACCGTCCAGCGTGATCTGCTGTACGTCGCGGTCCCCGTGCGCGACGGGAGCAGGAGCCAGATCATCGGAGTCGCTCGCACCGCTCTTCCTCTAACGACGCTCGAGTCCTTCGCGTCGCGACTCGGCGGCACGATCGCGCTCGCCGGCGCGCTCGCCACAGTCGTCGCGCTCGTCGTCGTCGTCCTCCTGTCGCGCGCGGTGACGGGCCCGATCGGCGCGTTGACACGAAGCGCCGAAACGGTCGCCGGTGGCGGCTCCGCGCGTTTCGAGGCCGGCGGACCGGACGAGACGCGACGTCTCGGTGATGCGCTCCGTACGATGTCCGATCGCATTACTGGTGAACGCCATGACGCCGAGTCCGAGCGGGACCGCCTCGCGGTTCTGATCGACGAGCTCGGGGACGTCATCGTCATCGCCGACGCCGACGGCAGGATCGAGCGCGCGAACCGCGCGGCCACCGAGCTGCTTGGCGCGCCGCTCGTCGGTCGTCGTCTTACGGATGTCGTGCGCGACCACGAGGTCATCGATGCGATCGCGAACGCGCGCTCGGAGGCCGACAGCGTCGCCCATGTCGAACGGACCGAGCCACCACGTTTTCAGCGCGTCGTCGCGCGCCGCCGGGCGGACGGCGAGCTCCTTCTCGTCATCCAGGACCTCACCAACCTGCGACGTTTGCAGACCGTGCGTCGCGATTTCGTTGCGAACGTCTCTCACGAGCTGCGCACGCCGATCGCTTCATTGAAGGCCATGGCTGAGACCCTGCAGGCCGGCGCGATCGACGACCAGGAGGCTGCGCGAGATTTCGTCCGGCGAATGGTCACGGAAATCGACGATCTCGCGCGGCTCGTCGAAGAGCTGCTGCTGATCGGGCGGCTCGAGTCGGGACAGCCGGTCGTCGCGCCGACGATCGTGTCAGCCGCGGCGCTTCTCGACGGCGCGCGAGAACGGCTCGGCCCGCTCGCCGAACGCGCGCACGTGCGGCTGGTGGTCGAACGGGCCGAGCGCGCTCCGATGGTCGTCGCCGACCCCGAGCGCATCGGCCAGGTGTTCGCGAACCTCGTTCACAACGCGACGAAGCACACGCCGATCGGCGGAGAAATCCACCTGTCGGCGGCACCCGATGGCCGGGCCGTCGTCTTTACGGTGCGTGACACCGGCGACGGGATCGCGGCGGGCGACGTGGACCGGATCTTCGAGCGGTTCTACAAGAGCGACCGGTCGCGTGCCGATGGCGGCAGCGGTCTCGGACTCTCGATCGCGAAGCACATCGTCGAGGCGCACGGCGGCGTCATCCGCGCCGCAAGCGCGGGACCGGGTCGCGGTGCGACGTTCACGTTCACGCTGCCGGCCGCCGGGTTCCGTTCGGTATGAGCCGCATCCTCATCGTCGACGACGAGACGAACCTTCGTCACACCGTCGGCTATGCCCTGCGTCGCGAGGGGCACGAGGTCGCGACGGCGGAGGATGGCGAAAAGGGTCTGGAGGTCTTCCGCGCGACGAAGCCCGATCTGGTGATCCTCGACCTCATGTTGCCTCGGATGGACGGCCTCGCAGTGTGCCGGGCAATCCGCCGCGAGAGTGATGTCCCGGTGATCATGCTGACCGCGCGCGACACCGAGCTCGACACCGTGGTCGGTCTCGAGGTCGGGGCGGACGATTACCTGACGAAGCCCTTTTCGATGGTGGAGCTGATTGCGCGGATCCGTGCGCTGATCCGCCGTGCGGCGCCCCGTCACGGCACGCCTCCGGAGCGCGTCGAGCTTCGCGGCCTCGCCATCGACGTCGCGCGCCGGCGCGTCACGGTAGAGGGCACCGACGTCGAGCTCAAGCCACGCGAATTCGACCTTCTCGCGCATCTCGCGGGCTCGCCCGGCCGCGTGTTCACGCGCGAGCAGCTTCTCGCATCGGTATGGGGCCTCGAGTACGCGGGCGATCCACGCACCGTCGACACGCACGTCAAGACGCTCCGCGAACGATTGTCCGACGAGGCCGAGCGACCGCGGTGGATCGAGACCGTGCGCGGGGTCGGTTACCGCTTCCGCGAAGAGACGAACTGAGTCCGCTCCAGATCGCGTGCGAGGTCGGCGATGTGCGCCCAGAGCTCGTCGCGCGCCTCACGGAACGCTTCGAGCCTCGTCTCCTCGTCGCCCCGGACCGCGGCCGGATCGGCGATGCCCCAGTGCAGCGTGTCGAATGCGCCGGGAAACAGCGGGCAGGCTTCCTTGGCTTCATCGCACGTGGTGACGACGACGTCGAAATGCTCCCCGGCGAGATCTTCCACCGACTTGCTGCGCTGAGCCGAGATGTCGAGCCCGAGCTCGGCCATCACGGCGACGGCCTCCGGACGTAGGCGTCCCGCCTCGAGCCCCGCGCTCTGTACGACGGCGCCGTCCGCAGCCATCGATCGGAGAAGCCCCTCGGCCATCTGCGATCGCGCGGAGTTGTGCACGCAAAGGAACAGAACCCGGGGTCGTCCCACGTCATCGATGATGCGCTACGACGCACTCCTTTCGACGCCTCGAGCACGTGCTTCACAGTCCCGACACACGCGCGACACACCACGCACAAGGGTGGCACTGATGCTCGACTCAGGAATGTTGGGAGAAGAAAGAAAGATGAAGTTCCGCCTCGCGGCGAGTGCGCTCGCCATCGCCACTCTGATCGCAGCCTGTGGAGGGGCTTCGACGCCGAGTCCATCCAGCGGCGCGAATCCGTGCTTCCCAGTTAAGGGTCAGTGCCCCGACGAAGCGCAGCTGCTCACCGCCTCCGGCGCGACCTTCCCGGCGGTCATCTACACGAAGTGGATCGACGAGTACTACAAGGCGACCGGCGTTCAGGTGAACTACCAGGCGATCGGATCCGGCGGCGGCATCAAGGCGATCAGCGAGAAGACAGTCGATTTCGCGGGTAGTGACGCCCCGATGACCGATCAGCAGCTCACAGACGCGAAAAGCGCGATCCTGCACATCCCGACGGTGATGGGCGCGGTCGTGCCGACGTTCAACATCCCTGGCGTAACGAAGCTCAGCCTGACGCCCGAGACCCTCGCGGGCATCTACCTCGGGGCCATCAAGACGTGGAACGACCCGAAACTCGCCGCGGACAACCCCGGTGTGACGTTCCCGAGCACGAACATCACGCCCGTCTTCCGCTCGGATAGCTCCGGGACCACGTTCGCCTTCACCGACTATCTCGCGAAGGTCAGCCCGGACTTCAAGTCGAAGGTCGGCGCCGGCACCGCGGTGACCTTCCCGGCCGGCGTTGGCGGCAAAGGCAACGACGGCGTCGCGGGCGCGGTCAAGTCCACGCCCAACTCGATCGGCTACGTCGAGCTCATCTACGCGCTGCAGCAGAAGCTCGGCACCGCGTCGCTCCGCAACGCGAGCGGCAAGTTCGTTGACCCAACGCTCGACGCCGTGAGCAAGGCGGCGGTCGGCGTGACATACCCCGACGACCTCCGCGTCTCGATCACGAACTCGCCCAACGCTGAGGCATGGCCGATCTCGACCTTCACGTTCCTTCTGACCTACAAGGACGTGTCCGACCACGCTAAGGCCCTCGCGATGGCTCGCTACTTCTGGTGGGGCACGCACGAGGGACAGAACTTCGCGAAGGACCTCGGCTACGCGCCTCTGCCGGCGGACGTGCTGACCAAGGCCGAGGCGAAGATCCACGCGATCACGAGCGGCGGCACTCTGGTCCTTCCCACCAAGTAGCTCCGAGAATGCGCTCTGGCCGCGGCGACCGCATATTCGCCGGCGGCGTGACGGGACTCGCACTCATCGTCCCGCTCACGCTCGCCGGCATCACGGTTCTCATGGTTGAGGCCGGGTGGCCGTCGATCAGCACCTACGGGCTCGGATTCCTGACGAGCGCCACGTGGGACCCCGTCAAGGAGATCTTTGGCGCAGCCGCATATCTGTACGGCACCCTCGTCACGACGGCGATCGCCGTCATCCTGGCCGCCCCGGTCGCGGTCGGGGCCGCGATCTTCCTGGTGGAGTACGCACCCCGGCGGATCGCTGGCACGCTCTCGTTCCTGATCGAGGTGCTCGCGTACATACCGAGCATCGTCTACGGCCTCTGGGGTCTCTTCGTTCTGGTGCCGCTCTTTCGCGAAAACGTCGAGCCGTTTCTTCAGGCGAGCCTGGGCGGCCTTCCGCTCATCGGCGGGCTGTTCAGTGGGCCGATCGGCGGTCGCGACCTTCTCGTCGGCGGGGTGATCCTCGCGATCATGATCCTGCCCCTCCTCGTCGCGGTGTCACGCGAGGTGATCGCGGCCGTCCCGACGGCGCAGCGTGAAGGCATGCTCGGCATCGGCGCGACAAAGTGGGAGATGGTGCGCGGCGCGGTCCTCCCCTACGCCCGGATCGGGATCGTCGGCGCGGTCGTCCTCGGCGTCGCGCGCGCGTTCGGCGAGACGATGGCTGTCACGCTCGTCGTCGGCAACAGCTCGACGGCGATCACGTCGTCGCTCTTCGTCCCGGGATACACGATGGCCTCGGCGATCGCCAATCAATTCGTCGAGGCCTCCGGCAAGCTCTACTTCAGCGCGATCGTCGAGATCGCGGTACTGCTCCTCCTCGTCGCCTTGATCGTGAACACGCTCGCGCGGCTTCTCATTCGCCGCGTGGCGGGAACGCCGCAGGGGTTCGCGATATGAGTGCCGCTGCCATCGCCAGCCCATCGTGGCGTGTCCGCAGGCGCCGTCGCGTCGCGGACACGGTCATGGCTGTCCTTCTCACGGCGGCGACCGCGGTTTCCGTCGGCCTCCTCCTTTTGATCCTTGGCTACCTCATCGTGAACGGCCTGCCAGCGCTGAATCTCGCGTTCTTCACCGAGCGACCCAAGCCCTTCGGGGTCGAGGGCGGAGGCGTCGGGCCGGCGATCGTCGGCACGCTCATCGTCTCGGCGGTCGCAGGCCTGATCGCGATCCCGATCGGGATCGCCGCCGCGATCTTCGTCACCGAGCTCCGGCCGGGCCGCTGGGGCGCGATCGTCCGCTTCGCGGCGGAGCTCATCGCGGGGCTCCCTTCGATCGCGGTCGGCGTCTTCGTGTGGTCGTTCCTCGTGCGCGGACTGCTCGGCAAGTACAGCGCGATCGCGGGCGCGGTCGCGCTTGCCGTGATCATGATCCCGATCGTGGCTCGCACGACCGAGGAGGTTCTGCGTCTTGTCCCCGGTTCGCTCCGGGAGGCCGCGCTCGCGCTCGGCGCGCCCCGCTGGCGCGTCGTCATGCGCGTGGTGCTACCGACGGCGCGCGCCGGCGTCGCGACGGCCGCGGTGCTCGCCCTCGCGCGCGCGGCAGGCGAGACCGCGCCTCTTCTTCTCACCGCGCTGGGGAACCTCTTTTTCAGCACGGACCTGCTTCGGCCGATCGCGGCATTGCCCCTTCAGATCTACCAGTACGCGGCGTCGCCGTACGACGACTGGCACGCGAAGGCCTGGGGCGCCTCGCTCATTCTTGTAGCGGTGATCGCACTGGTGAGCTTCGCGCTTCGCGCATTCGCCCCGCGGGTCTCACGATGACCATGACCGTGGCACGCCCGACCATCCCAGCGCCGCAGCAAGTGGTGACTCCTCCGGCAGAAGAGGCCGTGGGTACGGCCATCCGGACCGAGCGCCTGAACGCGTGGTACGGAACGACCCACGCCGTCGGCGACGTGACGCTCGAAATACCTGGCCGCTCGGTGACGGCGATCATCGGGCCCTCCGGCTGCGGAAAGTCGACGCTCCTGCGCTGCCTCAACCGAATGCACGAGATCACGCCGGGCGCGCGCGTCTCAGGACAAGTCTTCCTCGGAAACGAGGACATCTACTGGCAGGGCACCGATGCCGTCGAGGTCCGTGGACGCGTCGGCATGGTCTTCCAGCGTCCGAATCCGTTCCCGATGATGTCCGTCTTCGAGAATGTCGCGGCCGGCCCGCGCCTTCGCGGATGGAAACGCTCGCGGGCGGACATGGACGAGATGGTCGAGCGCAATCTGCGGCGCGCCGCGCTCTGGGACGAGGTGAAGGACAAGCTTCGCCGTTCCGGTGCCGCGCTCTCGGGCGGACAGCAGCAGCGGCTCTGCATCGCGCGCGCGCTCGCGACAGACCCCGCGATCCTATTGATGGACGAGCCCGCCTCCGCCCTCGACCCGATCGCGACGTACAAGATCGAGGAGCTGGTTCGCGAGCTTGCCGACGAGCTCACCATCGTGATCGTGACGCACAACATGCAGCAGGCCTCGCGCGTGTCGGCGCGCACGGCCTTCTTGCTCGCAGGCGAGGACGGTGTCGGGCGGCTCGTGGAATACGGCAAGACTGACGAGCTCTTCACCACGCCGCGCGACGAGCGCACCGAGGCCTACATCACCGGGCGGTTCGGATGAGCGCCGTGCAGCACAGCGGCCGATCGCGCGCGTCGCTCGATGAGAGCATCGAACGGCTGCGCACCGATCTGCGACGCCTCGCGAGCCTTGTGGACATGGCGATCGACCGAAGCGTCGCGTCGCTCACGCGGCTCGACGAGCGGGCCGCCCGGCAGGTAATGGCGGACGATGCCGCCGTGAACCAGCTGCGCTACTCGATCGAGCAGGACGCGGTGCACCTCATCGCCACACAGCAGCCGATCGCGTCGGATCTGCGATTCATCATCGCGGTGCTCGCGGTCGTGAGCGAGCTCGAGCGCATCGGCGATTACTGCGTCGGCATCGGGAAGATCGTGCTGCTGCACGAGGGCCGACCGCTTCTGAAGCCGCTCATCGACATCCCGCGCATGGGGACCCTCGTCCGTCAGGGACTTCGGGCGAGCCTGGACGCGCTCATCACGAAGAACGAGTTCCTGGCGCGAGCGATCGCCTCGCAGGACGACGAGATCGACCGGCTCTACGACCAGGTCTATCGCGAGCTCCTCACCTACATGCTCAACGACCCGAGCACGATCGACCGCGCGACATGGCTTCTCTGGGCCGCACACAATCTCGAGCGGATGGGCGACCGCATCCAGAACATCTGCGAGCGTGCCGTCTACGAGGTGACCGGTAAAGTGGTGGAGTTCAGCGGCACGCCCCCCACGAGGGAGGCCGACCGAAAGGCGGCGACGGACTTCTAGGCACTGACACCATCCGGACGCAAAGCTGAGCCGTATCCTCTTTATTAGGTGCGCCGCCTTCTCGCGATAGCGGTCTTCGCGCTCGCGGCGGCCGGTTCAACCCTCGCGGGTGCCGGCCTTGTCGTGGCGCCACACGTCGACCCACCCGGCACGCCGGCGTTCCACGACCACGTGCTCGCCGCCTACCGCTTCCCCATCTTCCTGATGCACCTCCAGCAGCTGTACGACCGCGGGCAGAAGCTCGTGATGGAATCCCCGCTCGCGACGAGCCTCGCGGCTGTCGCCATGGGTCTCTTGATCTTCGCGTGGCCGCGACTCCCTCGGCCCACGCGGCGGCCGACGGCCGACGTCCCCACACCGCTGATCTCGCGCGCGCTATGGAGCGCGCCGCTTCTGCTCGGTCCACCCCGCACCTAGACCCTCCTCTCTCCGCGACCGGTTCGAATCTGACCTAGGAGGGTCCTATGTCGCGTTTGCTCGCGACGGTGGCGGCTCTGGCCGTCATCGTGACGAGTTTCGGACTCAACACGAACGTCGCGCTCGGGCATGAGCGCCGGGCGGTCGGCCCGTACACGTTCGTGGTCGGCTGGATCAACGAGCCCTCGTACGTCAATCTCTTGAACTCGCTCGATCTGACCGTCACCGAGACGAGCGGCGGAAAAGCGGTCGAGGGCCTCGACAAGACTCTCAAAGCGGACGTGACCTTCGGTGGCAGCTCGCTGGCGCAGCCGCTTAGCCTTGCTGCCCGCTTTGGTCAGCCCGGCAAATACACCGGTTACGTGCTGCCGACCAAAGTCGGCGACTACACGTTCCACATCACCGGCACGGTCGGGACGACGAGCATCGACGAGAAGTTCGAGTCAGGACCTGGGCGGTTCGGGACGATCGAGTCAACCGACGCGCTCCAGTACCCCGCGAAGCTCATCTCGAATTCAGATCTCGCGGCTCGGCTCGACCAGTTGCAGACGCTCGTCATCGCCGGCATCGCGGTCGGCGTACTCGCATTGATCGTATCTATCGGCGGCCTCGCCACGAGGCCGAGAGGAGTGAGGACGTGAAACGTGCATCCGCGCTCATCAGCGCATTCGCGATCTGCACGCTCGCTCTGTCGAGCATTGCCCTCGCGCACGCGCGTTATTCCAGCAGCACGCCCGCCCCGGGACAGACACTCGCCACTAGCCCGGCCGCGGTCGTCATCACTTTCACGGAAGAGCTCGCCGCGGCTAGCACCGGAACGGTGACCGACGCGGCCGGGGCGACGGTCAGCACCGGCGCGACGATCAACGCGAACGACCGCACCAAGCTCACGATCGCGCTGAAGCCCTCGCTGCCAAACGGCGTCTACAAGGTGAACTGGCACAGCGTCTCGGCCGACGACGGCGACGAGCTCGACGGCTCGTTCTTCTTCGGCGTCGGCGTGCCCGCTCCGAGTACGGCGACCGCGCCGAATCCGGCTGGCATCGCGCTGCTCATCGCCGGTCTGGTCATCCTCGCGACGTCATTCGCTCTCATGCCGCGGAGGCTCGCTTCGCGGTGACTCGCCGCCTCGCCGCGTCCGCCCTGCTCGCGATCGCCGCTGTGGCGCTCGCGCAGGGCGGCGCGGCTCTCGCGCACGCCAACTACTTCCGGTCGTCGCCGATGCCGAACGAACGGCTCGCCAGCGCACCCGACCGCATCCTGATCGGCTTCAGTGAGGCACCAGATCCGAAACAGAGCGGTATTGACCTCCTCGCGAAAGACGGCCACACCGTCGCGTCGGGCGGCCAGTCGACATTCGACTCCACCGAGCTCGCGCTGCCCCTTCCGGCACTGGATCCGTCCACCTACCTCGTCGCCTGGCACACGGTCTCCGCGGTCGACGGTGACCCGGCTCATGGCTATTTCGCGTTCGCCGTCGGACCCGTCTTGCCGGCAACCGGTTCCGTGACGCAGGCAGCCGACGTCTCGGGCACACACGCCGCCCTCACTGTTTCGCCCGCGCGGGTCGGTTCCAACGAGTACCGCGTCCACGTCACAGACGGCAGCGGCAACCCGCTCGCGAATGTCACCCGGGTCCGCCTTTTGATCACGGACCTCGATCGCGATCTCGGAACGAGCGTCATCGTCCTGCCAGCGGCTGGCACCGATTACGTAGCGGCCGGTATGGAGCTCGGTCTCGAAGGCCGCTTCAACGTTCAGCTCGAGGTGCGACGCAGGGACATCCTCGATGACCTCGTCTACAAGATGACGTTCACGGTCGCGAACGCGGTCGCGACCGCCAGTCCGACCGCCTCGGCCTCGGGAACGACGGTCACGCCCGCGTCGCCGAGCGAAGCGCCGGCGTCCGCTGCAAGCTCGCCGATCTGGGTATGGCTCGTTGCGGCGGGCGCGGTCGCCGTTGCGGCGCTCGGGGTATGGGCGGCGCGACGACGATGATCCGGAAGATCGCGCCGCTCCTTGGGATCGCGCTCGGGCTCGCGCTGGCAGCGGGCGGCTTCGAGCTTTCGCGTCCGCCGACCGCGCCGGTGCGCGCCGATGAGATCGCAGGCCCGGTGGCATCGCCGAGTCCTGCACCGACGCTCACGCCGGTTTCCGCTCCGACGGTCGCGCCCGAGCCGAGTCCGACCCTGCTCGGTCAGGGCTGGCGGATCCGCATAGCGCGCATCGGCATCGATCTGCCTCTAAAGGATGGCGACCGGGCGCGCGATATCGAGCTGCAGCGCACGCCTGACGGCGCCGCATACCGCCTCGCCGGCAGCGCGCTGCCTGGAACGCCAGGGAACACCTACGTGTACGGCCACGCCCGGTGGGCCCAGTTCCTGAATCTCTGGTACGCGCATCTCGACGACCTCATCGTGATCTCGGGACCGGGCACGACCCTGTACTACCGCGTCACCGAGATCCATCCCCGCGTCGCGACCGACGACATCAGATATCTGCTTCCCTCGGATGGGGAGCACCTGACGCTGCAGACCTCCTCCGGCCCGAACGCAAGCGATCCGCGGTTCGTCGTCGTCGCGATGCCCGCGCCGTGATCCGCCGCCTCGCCACGCTCTGCGTCATCCTCGTTTCGCTCGCGCTCTTCGCGGGTGGCGCGGACGCGCACGCGAACTACGTGCGATCGAATCCGGCATCCGACGCACGTTTGGTCAAGCCGCCCACCCAGGTGCGGATCGAGTTCAGCGAGCCGCCCGATCCCAAGGGCAGCGACATCCAGGTGCTCGATACGAACGGGAAGAGACATGACAAGGGCGACGTCGGACCGTCCGGCGACCCGAACGGCCTCCGTGTCTCGCTCGAGCCGATCCCGGACGGTGGATACACCGTCGCGTGGACGACCACGAGCGCGGTCGACGGTCACACGACAAAAGGGAGCTTTGCATTCGTCGTCGGGAGCGGTCCACTACCGACGCCGCCGCCAGTGCCCGATGCGGCTCCTCCGCCGAGTCTTCTGGAGATCGCCGGCCGGGCGCTTTCGTATGCGGGTATCGCGCTTGGCCTCGGCACCGTCTTCTTCGTCCTATTCGTCGCCCCCGCGGCTACCGATCCGCGCCGGGAGTCGTCGCTTCTCGGCCTCGGTGGCGCCTTGATCGTCGCGGGGTCTCTCACCCTCGTGGTCGATCAAGGCGCGACGCTGCCGCCACGTCTGGGTGTGATGCTCGCGGTGCGAGCGTTCGCGGGGCTCGTGCTCGCGGCGGTCGCGATCACGCCGCGACTCGCATTGATGCGCCCGGTCGGCGCGCTCGCTGGCGGTGGCGTCATGACGATCGGCCCGTTCGCCACGTTCCGCCCGCGCCGAGTGATCGCGCTTGCGGCGAGCATCGCCGCAACGATGACGGCGACGCTGGTCTCGCATGCGACGGCCCTCGGGAGCCTAAAGAGCATGGCGCTCGATTTCGTTCACGTGCTCTCGGTTTCAGTGTGGACGGGCGGCGTGGTCGCGCTGCTCTGGTGTGTGCTGCTCGTCCGTCGGGACGAAACCGGGGAGGGCGCGCGAGCGTTGGGCGCGACGGTCTGGCGCTTCTCGGTGACGGCGATGATCGCGACCGCCCTCCTCATCACCGCCGGAGTGCTGCAGGCCTTCGACCGCCTCGTGCTGATCGACGACCTGTATGAGACGCCGTACGGAATCGCGCTCGCGGTGAAGATCATCCTCGTGCTCGTCGCGCTCGCGATCGGCGCCGTCAATCTGCTGCGCTGGGGTCCGCGCCTTCGCGCGGGAATACGCGCGCGGACCGCGCTCGTGCGAGACACGGTCGCCGAGACGGCGATCTTCATCGTTATCATCGTCGCGGCCTCGTTCCTCACCGCGTTCGCGCCGCCGGCACAGCCGTCGGCCGCCGCTTATGACCAGACGCAGCACGTCGCCGGTCTACGGCTCGAGATGCTGGTCGCGAGCGGCGGCGCCGGCCGCAACACGTACGCGCTTCGCGTTCACCAGGGACTCGCGCCCGTCACCGGGGCGGAGAAGGTCGCGTTCCGCTTCACGATGGTCGAGCACGACATGGGTCAGCAGGAGCTCGTCGCGACCGAACGCGCGGCAGGCGAGTACGTCGCCGAAGGCAGCCCCACCGCGATGTATGGCACCTGGAAGATCCAGACCATCGTGCGCCTCGTGGGTCGGGAAGACGTCAGCACCGTCTTCACGTTGCCCGTCGGCGCGCCGACCGGCGGCGGCACGACGACCTCGCAGGTCGTCACCATCGGGCCGTACACCGCGATCGTCTTCACGGACCCGGCGACGCCCCAGTCCGGCGCACCGATCGGCATGTTCGCGGTGCTCGTCGGGAAAGACGGCAACCCGGTGACTGGCAAACAGGTGACGGCAACGTTCTCGGGTCCGAGCACCCAGGCGCCGATAGCCGGGATCGAGGATGCGGCAACGCTCGGTCCCGGACGCTACAAGTTCGCGATCACTGCGCTCGACGCCGGGAAATGGAACATCACTATCTCGGTCGGGAACGAAGGCACGGGTGCGTATAGCCTCGATGTATCGCGATGATCTTCGCGTCCGTCTCGGCGCACGGGGTCACAGGCACCTGGCTCGACGAAATTCTCGAGCTCGGGGTGCCGCTCGTCCTCTTCATCGGGCTCTGGTGGTGGTCGACGCGCAAGGAGAGGAAAAAGGCGAAGCCGACGCATAGGGCCACCGCCCCGTCAGGGGCCCCAACCCCTGATGCCGAAGCCAAGAAGTGACGTTCCCGATATCGCGGCAGGGCCTGGAGCAGATCGCGATCGCACTCGCCATCGGCGCGGCGCTCTTCGGTCTGTTCGCACTGGTTCGCTGGCGCCGCAATGGCGAGTGGCAGCGGTTCGCCCAGAGCGCGGGTTTCCTCGGGGTCCTCGTCGTGGTCTCGCTCGGGATCGGCTACACGATCGCTCCGAACATCCCGACGCCGCCGGTACCGCTCACCGCGCGGTTCGCCCAGAACCCCACCCCCGCCAATCCCGCCACCGTGGCCGCGGGCCGGGCTCTCTACCAGGCGAACTGCGTCGTCTGCCACGGCGCAAAGGGTCTCGGCGATGGCGCGGCCGCTCAGACCCTCAACCCCAAACCGTTCAACCTTCAAGTACATGTGCCGCAGCACGCGCCCGGCGAGCTCTTCTACTGGGTCGGCGAGGGCATTCCTTTCACGGCGATGCCGGCGTGGAAAGACAAGCTGAGCGAGACCGAGCGCTGGGAGATCATCCGCTACCTGCAGGCGCTCGCCGCCGGACAGGACCCTAGCCCGTAATCTCGCCGGAGTAGTGCGCCGGTCGGTCGCGATGTTCCTGGCAGCGGCGGTCCTGGCGTGCACCGCCCCGCCCATATCCGCCACGCCCACCGCGGGTGGCCGACCGCGGGTCACCTCGGTCGTGGCGGTCGGCAACGCCATCACCGTCACCTTCGACCGGCCGATGCTTCAGATAGGCGAGGGCAGCGGCGTCGAGATGAGCGGGAACTACCAGCTCGACTCGCGCGCTCTCCCCGCGCCGACGAAGATCGCGTGCCACAGCGGCGACTGCTTCGACGTGGGGATCGTGCTCCCCGCCGGCACGCTCGCTCCAGGAACTACCCACACGCTGCGTATCGCGAACGTCGTGGCGCAGGCGGGACCAGGAATCGGTCCCGACCCGACCACAATCACTTTCACCGTCGCCGTGCGTCGCGACTAAAGCGGGCTCGAGCCCGTGATCGTCGCCCGGCGCACCTTGATCGGCGGCACGAGACAGATGACCGAGCCCATCCCATTCGAGCTCCACCAGTCGCGAGCGAGGCGCTGCGGGCCGAGAAGGTCGATGCCGGAGAAGAGGTCGAGCGCGCTCATCGTGTAGCGCACGTTCGCGAGCGCGCGCGTGATCTTGCCGTCCTCGATCAGGAACGTGCCGTCGCGCGTCGTGCCCGTCATCGTCGCCGCGCGCGGGTCAGGCGTATTCGTGTAGTGGAATCGCGTGATGAGGATCCCGCGGGACACGGCTCCGATGAGCTGCTCGCGCGTCGCAGGTCCACCTGCCATTGCGAGATGCCCGGCGTGGCCGCCCGCGGCGTAGCGCGAGGGGTCCGCGGCGTGACCCGTCGACCGCGTGCCCATCGCCTTCGCCGAGGTGCGGTCGTAGACCGGGCCGCGCGCGACGCCCCGCTCGACGAGCGTGACCTTTTGCTTCGGAGTCCCCTCGACGTCAAACGGGACGGCGATCGTCCGCGCATCCGTC
>Ga0075423_10002838_pt1 | contig 15854 bp, 23 predicted proteins | sample SoiMethybrSBSTD2_FD_80114 | JGI IMG/M metagenome (GOLD analysis project Ga0075423, IMG submission 80114) | Bulk soil microbial communities from a Populus tree surrounding site in Tennessee, USA - Soil MetaG P. TD hybrid SBSTD2 | ecosystem: Environmental > Terrestrial > Soil > Tree plantation...
CCACTTCCGGCACCACGAAGGTCTGCTCGAAGACCTTCGGGTTGGTGAGGCGGGTCGAGTGGAAGGCGGAGATCGCGTCGTGGATCCAGCTGGCCACCCCCGAGGCGAGGAAGCGGTTGTCGGAGGCATCGTCCCACGAGAACACCTCCGGCGTCATGCCCTCGTCGTACAGCGCCTTGCCGAAGCGCAGCGCCTCGCGCATCTCCTTGGAGTCGATCAAGATGTTCTGACCGGTGGGATCCGTTTCCTTGACGCCGAAGCAGTACATGAGGGCGCGCCAGTTGTGATTGGCGTCGTTGCAGTGCGAGAACTGCATGCCCGTCGGATGCCCCTTGGCCTTGAGCTGCCCCGCGGCCTTGCGGAGATCGTCCCAGGTCTTGGGCTCGCCCATCCCGATCGAGGCGAAGAGGTCCTTGCGCCACAGGACGGGGATCGAGATGAAGAAGTCGGGGAGCGCGTACCAGACGCCGTTGACCTGCGCGGCGCTCTTCGAGGTCTCGAGCCAGCCGCCGTACTTCTTGCCGAGGCCGTCGGCGATGTCCGAGAGATCGACGAGGTTGCGATAATACTGGCCGGTGAGGATCTGGCCGACGAAGTAGATGAGGTCGTGCCCGGCCCCGGCCGCGAACTCGGCCGCGTACCGGGCGGGCAGCTCGAGGTGGGGCATGTGGTCCACCCGCACCTTGACGCCGGTCTTGTCGCCCCACTCCTTGGTGAACTTGTCGAACCACACGTCGTAGGCCGGCACGTAGTGGCTCCACAAGAGCATCCGTAGGCTCGTCCCCTTGATCTGGGCGGGAGCCTGGCGGGCGTCGAGCATCGTCAGCAGCGAGCCTGCCGCGACCCCAGCCCCGCCGACCTGGAGGAAGCGGCGGCGGCTGACATTGGGGGATTCGGTCGGGACCGGACGTGAATCACTCATCGGTGGGCCTCCCTGGGTGACAAAGCTCGATCGGGGGATACCGTTGAAAAGGGGCCGTGCCTAGCCCGGTTTAGTCGCGGGGCCACCCGTTTGTCAAGGGCCTTCTCATCTCTGCCAGCCGCCTCCGTCGATCGCAGCGGATCGCTGCATGATGCACAACCCGGCCGCAACCGAGTCGAGTCGACATCGAGGACCGTCTGGCGGGCAGCGGTCCCCCGGTCCCTGGCCTCGATCAGCGTGACGTAGTCTGCCGTCCGCGGCGGCCCTCGCATGCATCAGGCCAACCGCGATGGGAACGAAGAAGGCGAGGTGTTTGGTCGGCAGCCCCGCGCCGCCCCACGCGCCGTGCTGCGCGCCATGTCCAATCGCTCCGTCAAGGAGGCGTCTGAGGTCAGACCAAGGTCCCATAGGCCTACGATGGGTAGGCTGATAGGGTTTTGCCGATGGTGGATAGCAATGGTGCGTAAGCAGCTCGGCCCGTTCAATCGGAAGGCGTTCCTAACACAGGCCGGTTCGGATCCGTCACGGGTCCGAATGAGACAGCGGGGGCGACCGGCCGTGTTCGGGGGGGCCATGGCGCAATTGGTGGACCGTGATTCGGCACTGGATGGGGTGCAGGTGTTGCTCGTGGAGGACCACGAACTCGTGCGCGAGGTCATCAGCCGGCTGCTCGCGGAGTACGGAGCGGAAGTGACCGCCACTTCAGGGGTCGCAGCGGCACTCAAAGCATTCGAGCGGGAGCGTCCCAACGTGGTGCTCTCGAATATCGAGATGCCGGACGCCGATGGCTACACGCTGATTCGGGCACTGCGCGCCTTGCCCCGGGATCGCGGGGGGCAGACGCCGGCAGTGGCCCTCACCGGCCTGAGCACGGACGAGGATGAAGTCAGGGCACTGCGGGCTGGCTTCCAGTGCTACGTGCCGAAGCCGGTAGACGCGCGAACGCTGGTCGGTGTCGTCGCCGGGTTGGCCGCGAGAAGTGCGGCAGTGCGGACGAGCCTTCGGACGTGATGAGGCGTCCGGTGCTGTATCCCCAGGAGAAGCGATGACGACCAGTGATTTGCTCGCGGAGCTACGAGCAACCCAGACCGACATGGCACGTGTGGTGGAGACCGCCGCACACGCTGAGCGAGCGTACGTCGTCGTTCCCGCCCAGGCGGTGACGGCGTGGATGCAGCGGGAGCCCGACGCGTGGGCGAAGGTGGTGGAGTGGTTCGCCGCAAACGAGAAGGCGATCGTGCAGGTCTAGCAATCCGTCCGCATTAGGTGAGCCGCACCTCGCGTGTGGTCGAAGGGGCCGACGATGGAGATCGTGGAGCGGTTGCGCGAGGAGTTGAGCGGGTTGCTGGACGCCATCCACTGTGCGGGGGGAGGGGTCGTGTTCGAGGAATTCCCCGGGGCGCTCGGGGAGGATCCCGACGGCGCCAACGCTCTTGACGGCGACATCTCAAAGGCCCGTCACGCTCTCATCCAGGAGGTGAATGAGCTCGCCGAGGTGCTGGCGCAGTTTCACTCCGAAGAAGACGGGATTGGGAGGGATAAAGTCGTGGGCGGTTTTCTCCGGGAGCCCACGGGATGGCGCCACCGCGCCGACTAGCCTCAGCGGCTTGACGACCCGGCGCCCCGCGCTGCGGTCAGGGCACCCGGATCCTGACTCGCTCGCACCAACGGAGACGCTCCCGTGCCCACCGACCCGACGCGTATCTCCCGCCGCACCCTCCTCGCCGCCGGCACTGCCGGTCTAGGGGACTAACGTCCGCGCGCCCCACTGCAGCCGCCCGCACGCAATGCTCCCGTGCTACGATCGCGGCGTAACCAATCCCTTGGCGGCCGGATCCGACCGGAAGTTTCCCTCACGCTGGACGACTGGAAGGAGGGCACGCCCCATGAGCTTCATCATTGCCATCATCATCGGTGGGATCATCGGATGGCTCGCCAGCATGGTCATGAAGACCAACGCGCAGATGGGGCTCATTGCGAACATCGTCGTCGGCATCGTGGGCTCGGTGCTCGGCCATTGGGCGGCAGGGGCCCTCGGCATCGCGGCGTTCGGCACGATCGGCAGCTTCCTCATCTCGCTCGTCGGCGCGGTCATCCTGATCGCGATCCTGCGCGCGGTGGGCGTTTTCAAGTAACGCAGCAGCGCGAGGTGATCCGCCAGATCCCGCGCCACGTGACTGACGGTGAGAATCATCGCGCACGTGGACATGGACGCCTTCTACGCCGCCGTCGAGGCGCGGCGGGATCCCGCGCTCCGCGACCGGCCCCTCGTCGTCGGCGCCGATCCCAAGGGAGGCCAGGGCCGAGGCGTCGTGACGGCGGCGAGCTACGCGGCCCGACGGTACGGCATCCGCTCGGCGTTGCCGATCTCGCGCGCGTGGCGCCTGGCAGAGGCCGCGCGGCGTCGCGGAGAGCCCGAGACGATCTTCGTCCGCGAGGATCACGCCCTCTATCGAGATGTCTCGACGCGGATCATGGCGATCCTCGCCGCCGCCGGCGACGCCTTCCAGAAGACCAGCGTCGACGAGGCCTATCTCGATCTCTCGTCGCTCGGCAGCTTCGACGCCGCGGTCGAGCGCGCGCGCGGGCTCAAGGCGGAGATCGTGAGGCAGGAAGGGCTGACCGCCTCGGTGGGTATCGGTCCCAACAAGCTCGTCGCCAAGATCGCCTCCGATTTCCAGAAGCCCGACGGGCTCGTCGTCGTGCGACCGGACGAGGTCCAGCCGTTTCTTGATCCGATGCGGATCCGGGTCATCCCGGGCATCGGGCCCAAGACCGAACAGTTCCTGCACGAGCGTCGCATCCGCACCATCGTCGAGCTCCGGGCGCGCGAGCAGGCCGAGCTCGAGGCGTGGCTCGGCCGCGCGGGCGCCGACCTGTACGCCAAGGCGCGCGGTCTCTCGGAGAGCGAGGTGTCGAACCAGCGCGAGCGCAAGTCCGTCGGCGAGCAGGAGACGTTCGAGATCGACACCCTGGACGCGCCGTTCGTGCTGGAGCGCGCCCGCGCGCTGGCGCACACGGTGTGGAGCCGGCTCGAAGGCCACAGCTTCCGGGCGTGCCGGACCGTCACGGTGACGGTCCGCTTCGAGAATTTCACCACGCTCGCGCGCTCGCGCACCAGCCGCGAGGCGTGGACGAGCGAGGAGACCCTGGGCGCGGTGGCGCTGGAGCTACTCCTGCCCTTCCTCGACGACCGCGAGAATCCCCGGCACCGCAAGCTCCGCCTCATCGGCGTCCGCGCGGAGAAGCTCTCCCGCTGAGGGACCATACGGATGATGGCAGGGATCCTCGGCGGCGTCCTCCTCAGCCTCGTGATCGTTTTGGTCCTGGTCGTGTGGTCGATCCGTCGTCACCGAGATCCCGATCTCCACATCGAGTGCGACTCCGGCATCGATCAGCTGCTCCCCACGCTCGCGGGCCTGACGCTCGGGACGGCGGTCGCCGGCAACACGGCGGAGGTGCTCGAGAACGGCGCCTTCTTCGATGTGCTGATCGGCCGTATCCAGGCGGCGCGTGAAACCGTGCATTTCGAGACCTTCCTGTGGAAGGAGGGGGCCCTGGGCCGCCGTCTGGCCGATGCCCTGATCGACCGGGCGCGGGCCCGCGTGAAGGTGCGGGTCCTGCTCGACGCCGAAGGCTCCAAGGGCGCCGGCGCCAGTGTCGTGCAGCAGATGCGGGAGGCGGGCTGCCGCGTGGTGTTCTTCCACGCGCGGAAGCTCCGAAACATCGGCGTGTTCAATGACCGCGACCACCGCAAGCTGGTGGTCATCGACGGGCGCGAGGCCTTCGTGGGCGGCCACTGTGTCGTGGACGAGTGGCTGGGCAATGCGGAGGACGGCAAGCACTACGCCGACGTCAGCCTTCACTTGCACGGGCCCATCGTGCATACCGTGCAGAGCGCCTTCAGCGAGAACTGGGCCGGCGAGACGGGCGAGCTCTTCGTGGGGGACGACGTCTTCCCGGCCTTGGCGCCGGCGGGCGACATCGTGATGCACGCCGTGTTCGCCAAGCCCGAGAACTCGGCCCCCGCGGTGAAGATCCTCCACCACACCGCGATCTGCCTGGCGCGCCGCCGCATCTGGATCCAGAACCCCTATTTCATCCCGGAGCCCGACGCCATCGACGCCTTCGGCGAAGCGGTCGCCCGCGGGGTCGACGTGCGCGTCCTGATGCCGTCGACCAGCGGCTCGGACAACCCCATGGTCCAGCACGCCGGCCACCGCAATTTCGAAAAGCTCCTGCGCTGTGGGGTGCGCCTGTTCGAATACCCGCACACCCTGCTGCACCAGAAGATCATGACCGTCGATGGCGTGTGGAGCGCCATCGGCTCGAGCAACTTCGACGACCGCTCGTTCGAGACGAACGACGAGCTCACCCTCTCCATCCGGGACGAGGCGCTGGCGCGGCGGTTCGACGCGATCTTCGAAAAGTACGTGGCGCGGGCGTCCGAGATCGAGCTCGAGCGCTGGCGCAAGCGGGCCCTGGCGCACAAGCTCACGGACCACTTCTTCTATTCGCTGAACGAGCTTCTTCAAGCGATCCGGGGATGGTGACCGGCGCGCCGTCTCGCCTTGAGCTTCTTTCGCCGCGGTGCTACGGTCGTGCCCGTCCACCTTCGCCACCCCTCGCCAAGAATAGGAGGCCGGCCATGCGGAAAGATCGACGGCTCCTGTGGGCTCTCGTCGCGGCGATCGTAGCGCTCGCGCCCCTGACCGACGCGTCGCACGCCTGGGCGCAGTCCGTGGTCAAGATCGCCGCGGGTGTCCCGCTGACCGGCCCGCTGGCCAAGCAGGGGCAGGAGGTCGCGAACGCCGTCAAGCTCGCCGTCGACGAGTGGAACAAGAAGGGCGGCGTCCTCGGCAAGAAGATCGAGGTGCTGGAGGCCGACGACCAGGGCAACCCGCAGATCGGGGTGAGCGCCGCGGAGAAGGTCGCGGCGGACTCTGCCGTCCTGGGCGCGGTTTGGGGGATCACCAGCGTCACGTGCATCCCCGTGTCCGAGGTGCTGGATCGCGTCAACCTGGTCCTGATCAGTCCGGGGTGCACCAACCCGAAGGTCACCGATCGCGGGCTCAAGAATGTCAACCGGACGTGCGCGCGCGACGACGCTCAGGGGCCGGCCGGCGCCATGTTCGCCGTCCAGGATCTCAAGGCGAAGAAGATCGCCATCTTCGACGATGGCACCACCGGCCCGAAGGGCGCGGCCGACGAGGTCGAGAAGAAGGCCAAGGCGCTCGGGGCGCAGGCGTCGCGCTACGTCGTGCGGGCCGGCGACAAGGACTTCCGCGCCATCCTGGGCACGCTGCCCAAGGACACCGATGTCATCTACGCGAGCCTCTGGGCGCCCGAGGCCGCGCTCATCGCCAAGCAGCTCCCCGACGTGGGGCTCAGCAAGGTCAAGATGATCGGCCCGGACGGCCAGTTCGAGCCGGTGGACTACATCCAGGCCTCGGGCGGGGCCGCCGACGGCAACTACGTGACGTTCCTCGCCCCGGACATGAAGAAGGTGCCCGCCGCGGCCGCCTTCGTGAAGGCCTTCGAGGCGAAGTACGGGCCCCTCTCTTCCTACGGCCCGCTCGCGTACGAGGCGACCAACATCATCCTCGAGGCAGTGAAGAAGGCGGGGAAGCCCGATCGCCAGGCGGTCCGCGATGCCGTGCGCGCGACCAAGAACTACAAGGGCGTGCTCGGCGTGCCCATCAGCTTCGACGAGAAGGGCGACGTGGCCGGCGGCGTCATCTTCGTCTACCAGGTCAAGGGCGCCGGCTTCGAGCAGATCAAGACCATCGTGGTGAAGTAGTCGCGGCGTGCGGGCCGGCCGCCGGTGGCGCTCCTCGAGGCGCGCGGGCTCGGCAAGCGTTTCGGCGGGATCGTCGCCGTCGACGGCCTGGACTTCCAGGTGGCCGCCGGCGAGATCGTGGGCCTGATCGGACCTAACGGCTCCGGCAAGACCACCGTCTTCAATCTCGTCACTGGGATCTATCCGGCAACGGCCGGCCGCATCACCCTCGATCTCGGCGCAGAGGGTCGGCACGAGCTGGTGGGTCGCCCCGCCTACTCCATCACCGCGCTCGGCGTGGCGCGCACGTTCCAGAACCAGCGCCTGTTCAACCAGATGACCGTGCTGGAGAACGTACTGGTGGCCATGCACTGCCGCACCCGGGCGGGGATCGTCTCCATCCTCGCGGCCCTGCCGGCGGTGCGCCGCGAGCGCCGGCGGGCCGAGGCTACGGCCGCCGAGCTGCTCGGCCTGTTCGGCGAGCGGCTGCTTCCGCGGACCGCCGAGCCCGCCTGGACGCTCTCCTACGCCAACCGGCGCCGGCTCGAGATCGCTCGCGCCCTGGCCGCCGGCCCGCGCCTCCTCCTTCTGGACGAGCCCGCGGCGGGGATGAACCCGACCGAGACGCGGGAGCTCATGCGGGACATCGTGCGCATCCGCGAGCGCGGCGTCACGATCCTCCTCATCGAGCACGACATGGGCGTGATCCGCGGCGTCTCGGACCGGGTTGTGGCCCTCGACCACGGCGGCAAGATCGCGGAAGGCCGGTTCGAGGAAGTCCGCGAGCACCCTGCGGTCCTCGAGGCCTACCTGGGCCGGCGGGCCGGGCGTGCTTAGGCTCACCGACGTCGTCGCGCACTACGGGCCCCTCCGCGTCCTGAGCTCGGTGACGCTCGAGGTGCGGTCCGGCGAGATCGTCTGCCTCCTCGGGGGCAATGCGTCCGGCAAGTCGACCACCATGAAGACGATCCTCGGCCTGGTGCGGCCGAGCGCGGGACAGGTCGAGCTCGAGGGCGCGCGCATCGATGGGCTCCCCACCGAGGCGATCGTCCGCCGCGGGGTCTCCCTCGTACCGGAGGCGCGGCGGATCTTCGGGCGCATGACGGTCTGGGAGAACCTGCAGATGGGCGCCCTCACCCGCCGAGGGGCGCCGCCACCGGAGCTCGCTGCCGATGTCGAGCGCGTCTATGGCCTGTTCCCGCGCCTCGGCGAGCGCGCCGGCCAGCTCGGCGGCACGCTGTCGGGCGGCGAGCAGCAGATGCTGGCCATGGGCCGCGCGCTCATGGCCCGCCCGCGCCTGCTCTTGATGGACGAACCGTCGATGGGGCTGTCGCCGGCCCTCGTCGACCAGGTGTTCGACACCATCCAGGCCATCAACCGCCAGGGCACCACCATCCTCGTGGTCGAGCAGAACGCGACGGTGGCGCTCGGCATCGCCCATCGCGGCTACGTGCTCCAGAACGGGCGCATCGTCGCCCACGACGCCGCCGACGCCCTCCTCCGCGCCGACCACATCCGGCGCGCGTACCTCGGCGAGGACTGACCCGTGGCCGACATCCTGAGCATCCTGCCCCAGCAGCTCGTGTTCGGCCTGGCCCTGGGCACGGTCTACGGGCTGATCGCGCTCGGCTACACGATGGTCTACGGCATCCTCTTCATGATCAATTTCGCGCACGGCGAGATCTTCATGATCGGGGCGTACCTGGGCTGGGGCGTCCTGACCTTCTTGCTGAACGCCCAGATCGCCGGGCTGCACGCCGCCTGGGTGGTCCCGCTCATGCTGCTTCAGGCCATGCTCGGCGCCGGTCTCCTGGGCGTCTGCCTCGAGCGGTTCGCGTACCGGCCGCTCTACGCGCGCGGGGCCACGCGCCTCGGGCCCCTCATCAGCGCGATCGGCGCGTCGATCTTCCTCCAGAACGCGGTCATGCTGACCCAGGGTGCTCGCATGAAGGTCTACATGACCAGCCTGCTCTTCCCGCGCGCGTGGCGCTTCGAGATCCTCGGGGTGAGCATCTCCGTCCTGGTCATCGTCATGATCGCGGCGGCGGCGCTGATGATGTGGGGATTGCACGAGCTCGTGCAGCGCACGACGCTCGGGCGGTCCATCCGGGCGGTGGCCGAGGACCGCGAGATGGCCGCAGTGGTCGGCGTGAACGTGCGGCGCGTGATCGCGGTGACGTTCTTCCTCGGCTCGGCGCTCGCCGGGGCGGGCGGCGTGCTGGTGGGTCTCTACTACACTCAGATCGACTTCTTCATGGGGTACTCCGCCGGCCTCAAGGCCTTCACCGCGGCGGTGCTGGGTGGGATCGGCAACATCAGGGGCGCCATGCTCGGCGGGCTCCTCCTCGGCCTGATCGAGAGCCTCGCCGTGACCTTCATCAACCCGGCCTACAAGGACGTCGTGGCCTTCGCGGTGCTCATCGTGACGCTGGTCGTGCGCCCGACCGGGCTGCTCGGCGACGTCTCGGCCCAGGCCGAGAAGGTCTAGCGAGCTCCGTGCGCGCGCGGCGGCGGACGGTCGTGGCGGCGCTCGTCGCCTTCGCCGTCATTGCCCCCCTGGTCGCGCCCAACGACTACTGGATCGGCGTGATGGCCCGCATCTGCCTCTACGCGACGCTGGCCCTGGGGCTCAACGTCGTGGTGGGCTTCGCCGGGCTGCTCGACCTGGGCTACGTGGCGTTCTTCGGCATCGGCTCCTACCTGTACGCGTTCCTGGCCTCGCCGCAGTTCGGCCTGCACCTGCCCTTCCTCGTCGCCCTGCCGATCGTCCTGGTGGTCACCGCGCTGTCGGGCGTGCTGATCGGCGCTCCGACCTTGCGGCTGCGCGGGGACTACCTGGCCATCGTGACCCTGGGGTTCGGCGAGATCACCTACCTGCTCCTGATCAATCTCGATCGGCCGGTCAACATCACGGGGGGACCCAGCGGGATCGTGAGCATCGACGCGCCCGCCTTCTGGCGCCTCGCCATCACCACCAACCGCCAGTACTACTACATGTTCCTGGTCATGCTGCTGGTGGCCCTGGTGGCTTCCGCGCGGCTGCGGGACTCGCGGATCGGATGGGCGTGGCAGGCCATTCGCGAGGACGAGCTGGCCGCCCGCGTCATGGGGATCAACACCACGGTGGCCAAGCTCCAGGCCTTCGCGACCGGCGCCGCCCTCGCCGGCGTGGGCGGCGCGTTCTTGGCCTCGTGGCAGCGCTCGGTCTTCCCCGACAACTTCCTCTTCACCGAGTCCATCAACATCCTCGCCATGGTCATCGTGGGGGGCGTGGGAAACCTGCTCGGGGTCATGGTCGGGGCGGCGATCATCGTGGCGCTGCCGGAGATCTTTCGCGACCTGCAGCTCTACCGCCTGCTCGTCTTCGGACTGCTCCTCATGGTCCTGATGATCTTCCGGCCCCAGGGCCTCGTCGTGGGGTGGCGGAGACCGCCGCGGGTGCCCGCGCCGGTGGCTGACGTGGATAGCGCCTCCGATGTGCGCCGTGCCGACTGATGCTGGATGCGGCGGGAGCGGCGACGTGACCCTCGCCGTCCCGAAGGTGTATCTCACGGTCTACGTCTTGAAGAGGCGCGGTCCCATTTCGTATATACTGAACGATGTTCGAGTGGGACACGCGAAAGGCGGCGGAGCAAAGGTTCGGCCGGGTCGGGCGCTCGGCCACCGGACGCGTGTTGGCCCTGGGCTATGCGCCAAGGAGAGTGGGGGATGTCCAGAGCGTCCGGATCATCACCGCGCGTCAAGCAAGCCGGAAAGAACGGGCGGCGTATGCGGCGGCGCGGGATTGACTTCTCCGACCTGCCCGAGATGTCTGATGAGCAGCTCCGATCTATGCGCCGCGTGGGACGCCCCCCGCTGGGAAGCGCGGTCCGACAGCTCATCGCCATTCGCATCGACCCTCACGTGCTCGTCGCTCTGCAGCGGGAAGCCAAGCGGCGCGGCCTGGGCTATCAGTCGCTGATCCATCAACTCCTCGCGAGGCACGTCGCGCGAGTGCGCAGCGCCTGACGGCGATTCCGGCCCGCCATCAAAAGCCGGCCTTCCGCATGCACGTGCGATAGGCCGCCTGGTACGCGGGGTTCTTGGCGCCTTCACCATCCATACCCGCAAGCTGAGGATCGTCCGACTTGACAGCGTCGCCGGCGGCCTGCCCCGTCACCGTCGTGCTGCGCGCTCCGGCGGCCCGGTGGTGGTCCTTGTCGGTCGGGAGCGGCGAAGCCCCCGAGGTCGAACCGGCGTTGACGGCGCGCTGCGCTTCCGCATTGCAGGCCGCGATGTCTGCCGCCTTCGGCACCTGCGCATGCCCGACGCTGACGCTTGCGAAGACGATGACCGCGGCGAACAGAGTCTGTTGGCGTCGCGTGAGGACGCTCATGGTTCGTGTACCTCCTTGATCCCCGCGCCGCCATTCCGGAGTCTTGACGCTCCGCGGCGTCCACCAGGAAGGCTGGGGTGGCGGCGTGAACTAAACAGTACTACGGCGAGATACTCGTGGCCTCTTAATCGTCGCGTGATACCTTGGTAGCTAATCTGGTCCGGATCGTCGGTCCGTCGTGGACCCCCCTCCCCATCAGACTTGCTCGAGCGCACGGTTCCGCTGCGACCGAGCGCCTGACTACCCCAGCGGAGTTTGGAGTTGACGTTCATGACCGTCGGTACGCGAGGCATGCGACCGTCCTTTGCGGGCGGGATCCATTGATGTCCCGCGTCAACGTCGTGGACAACCAGGTGGACGCCGCGCTCAAACAGCTGAAGAAGCTCATGCTGAAGGACGGGGCGTTCCAAGAAATGAAGCGGCGCGCCTACTACGAGAAGCCGTCGGTCAAGCGGAAGCGCAAGGCGGCGGCCGCCCGCAAGAAGCGTCGCCGCGCCCTGGCCCGCGCGCGCGATGGGGACCGAGACTGATGGCGGCGCGTCGCGCGATGCCTCCGATCAAGCCAGGCGATCAGGTGGTCCGCCGCCATCGGCTCCTCAAGACCACGGGCACCGTGGTGCGATTCGCCGGACGGGACGAGAACGGCGCGGCGCGCGCCTGGATCAAGTGGACCCACCCCACGACGCTTCCCAACCCGAGCCTCGAGACGGTCGATGAGCTGGAACTAGCAGAGAGTGACGGTTCCGAAACCGCTACGACGTAGCGCTCGGTTTCTCCCCTGGTGTCCAGGTCCCCGCGCCGTACGCCTGCAACGCTTCCAGCATCACCTGGCGAAGTGTGGTGCCCTGGCTCATGGCGCGGAGGCGCGCAGCATGATGCAGATCCCGTGAGACACCTCGCACGCGAAACGTCCCGGTGCTCGCCTTCTGACGGCCCTCATCGTTCATGCCATTCTCTCCCTTCGCTCCCTACCTCAGGTCAGCTTCTCTCCGGCTGAGCCCCGCCTTCGCGGCCTCGGCTCCGCGGAGGCGCCCTGCCCTTCATCGAGCGACAGCTCTCCGCGCTCGCTCCGGCCACGATCGAGGGCCATCCACGTCTTCGTATTGAAATTGTACTGATAGACGACCCCGTCGCCGTCGAGGCCGAAGAGATCGTTGGCCGATGCGCAGATCCCAACTAGCTTCACCATGACAAGGACCTCGCCTGTCACTTTAGCAGAAATGGGGCTCGGAGTTGAATAATTTATACGATAGATATATGTTATATAATTACCAAGGAGACCGACCCATGTTCCCGAATGAGACCCGCGTGCTCGTCATCCTCCCTCGTGACCTCGTCGACCGAGCCCGTGTGCTCGCCGGGCGGGCCACGACATCGCTGAGGATGCCCGTCAGTATGCAGATCGTCCTGCGTGCCCTCATCGAGGAAGGCCTGAGGCGGCCGTCGGACGCGGGCCTGCTCGCCAACGTGAGCCGTCAGGCCGAGACGGTTCGCCGGATCCGCCGCGAAGCGCGCGGGCGGCCGGCCGCGCTCCGGTCCTCTCGCGTGCCGGTGACCCGCGCGCGCGCCAGGTCCGGCGCATGACCGCGCGCATCGCGGAGGTCGCCGCATGAGTGCCGTCTGGGCCGTGCCGCTCGTCACGATGGCGGTCACCCAGGTGACCGTCCTCGCCACGTCGATCTATCTCCATCGCGCGCTCGCACATCGCTCGATCCACCTGCGGCCGCTCGCCGACATCACCTTCCGGGTCGTGTTGTGGCTGACGACCGGCCTGTGCCGGCGGCAATGGGTCGCGGTGCATCGCAAGCACCACACCTTCACCGACCGCGAAGGGGACCCGCATAGCCCCCAGCTCCTGGGCTTCTGGCGCGTCCAGCTCTTCAATGTCGTCCACTACATGCGCGCGGCGCGCGATCCCAAGACTCTGGAGACGTTTGCCCCGGACATCGGGCCCGATCGGCTCGACCGCGTCCTCTTCTCCCGCGGCGTCCTCGGCCTCGGGGTCGGGCTGAGTCTACTTTGCGCCGTGCTCGGGCTCTGGGCGGGCCTGCTCGTCGGGCTGCTGCACGCGTTCCTCTATGTCTTTGTGCTTCTGCCCCTCATCAACGCGCTCGGCCACTGGCACGGCTCGAAGAACTTCGACAACACCGCGTCGAACTGGCGTCTCGTGGCCTGGATCACCGGCGGCGAGGGGCTCCACAACAATCATCACGCTCACCCGCGAGCGGCGAAGTTCAGCGTCCGCCGCTCGGAGTTCGACCCGTCCTGGCCGATCATCCGGCTCCTGGCGGCCGCCCGGCTGCTCGTCATCACGGGGCCCCCGGTCACGTGGACGGGTGACGCTGCGCGCAGAAGCACACCGTCGTACTAACCTGGAGGCATCACATGCAACTGAACGCACCATGGATCAAACCGGCTGTGTGGGGGGCAATCATCGGCTCGGTAGCCACGATGATCGTGGGCTTTTCGTGGATGGGTTGGGTCCTGGGTGCGACGGCCGAACGGATGGCCGCGGAGCGCACCAACGCCGCGGTGGTCGTGGCGCTGACGCCAACCTGTGTCTCGCGCTTCATGCAACAGCCCCAGGCCGCGGCGAAGCTCAAGGAGCTCCAGGGGATCGACTCGTGGAAACAGCGGGAGTTTCTCGAAGCCGGCGGGTGGGCGACTCAGAGCGGAGAACAGGCGCCCAATTCCGGCGTGGCGAACGCCTGCGCCGAGCAGCTCGTCAAGACGAAGACCTAGTTGCCGAAACGAGGGATGCGAGCCACGACGGCCTGTCCGCGGGCGTGGTATGCTGTCAGCGTCTGGTCAGGGTCGTTGGCCATGGTGGTCTCCCTTCCCCCATCAGTCCACGCTTTGCGCTCGCTTCCGCCGTTCCATAGCGCGCGATTCACCGCGGAAAGTAGGAGACGATCATGAGTCAGAAGCTTTTCATCGGCGGCCTTCCGTTCAACACTTCCACGGACGAGCTGAGTCAGCTCTTCAAACAGGTCCCCGGCGTCGAGAACGTCACGATTGCCACCGATCGTGACACCGGCCGGTCGCGGGGCTTCGGCTTCGTCGAGATGGACACATCTGAAGCGGCCGCCGAGGCAGTGCGAAAGTTCAATGGCACGACCCTCGGGGGGCGCACCATTACCGTCGAGATGGCCAAGCCGCCTGCGCCACGCGGCAGCGGTGGAGGTTTTCGCAGCGGCGGCGGCGGCGGTCAGCGTTCCGGCGGACGCTGGTAGAGACGGCTCGCTACGCTGAGTGACCCGGCCCGATACGCGCGGGTTGACCGCGCGTATCGGTCGCGCCCCTACGGCCGGACAGGCTGCGTCGGGCCCGAGCCGGCCTGCGGCGGATCTACCTCGAGCACCTTGACGTCGAAAAGGAGCGTCTTTCCGGCTAAGGGATGGTTCAAGTCGAGGACCACCGTCTGTTCCTTCACCTCCTTGACCATGACCAGCCGCGGCTCCCCCGATCGGTTGCGGGCCACCAGCCGCTTGCCGACTTCCTGGGCCTCCGCCGGAACCAGGTCCCTCGGGACCTCGGTCTGGGCGGCCGGATCGACGGGGCCATAGCCCTCCTCCGGCGTGACGACGAGCTTCTTCTCCTCACCGGGGTGCATGCCGAGCAGCTGGCGCTCGACTCCCGGGATCATCTCCTTTTGGCCCTGCGTGAACTGTAGCGCTTGCCGTCCCTTGTTCGAATCGAGCAGCTTGCCCGTCTCATCCGTCACGGTGTACTCGATCCGCACGATCGACCCCTCCTCGATGGCCGGACCGGCGGGCGCGCTCGAGGTCTGAGTCAGCCCCACGCGCGGCGTGGCTGCGACAAGCACGAGCGCCAGCAACACGAGTATCGGCATGATCGAGCGGCGCATGCTCATCGCGGTCATCCCTCTTCTCGGGCTCGGGCGATCACGAGCTCGAGCCCCTGGTCGGTCGTCTTGCCATCGATCTTCGCCCCGGCCAGGGATTCGGTCAGCGCATCGGCGATGAGCAGCACCTTCGCACCCTCGTGCTCGACAACCTGATCACCCGGCCTCTCGTGGTCTGGGAAGATGTCGTAGCGCCCCGCGGCGGCTTTCTCCAGCCGCAGGCCGATCATGGGGTCGCTCACGTTCGCCGACTCTTTGATCAGAGCCAGCGCCTCCTTCGCACGCGTCGTCACGTTCACCATCTCGTCCTCCTTTCCGGCTTGTACTCCCTCGTCACCCTCACGCCGCGTCCAGAGGCTGTCAACTGCTTTCATCCCCAGGAACGAAAATGAACCGCTGTGCCGTCCGAGCCTCGCCTTGACCGGCGCGGCCGCTTCTGTTCTCGTGCTCGATGATGGCAGCCGCAGCCACGACCCGCCTGCGCGGCGTCCTCCTCGTCCTGGCGACGCTCCTCGGAGCGCTCGGTCCCGCCTGCCAGCCGCTGCTCACACCCGGGCCCGCGGCGCCGTCGGGGCCGGCGCCGAACGTCGTCTCCGACGAGAACGCGTCCTACATCGGCTGGCTCGTGGAGCGCTCGATGCTCCACCAGGCGGAGCTGGCCGCGCGGCGCTACTCGGGCCAGGGGCAGATGTGGCAGCATCCCTACGCCACGCCGCAGCCGCGCGCCGCCTCGGCGCTGGCCTCCGTGTGGTTCACCGCGTACCCGCCGTCTCAGATCACCGGGGCGGGCGAGTCCGTGCTGGAGAGCCTGGGCGACCCCGACCTCTGGCGCGTCTTCCATGACATCGGCATCGCCGGCATGCACACCGGCCCCATGAAGCGCGCCGGCGGCATTCGCGGGCGCGAGTACACG
>Ga0075423_10002839_pt1 | contig 15847 bp, 19 predicted proteins | sample SoiMethybrSBSTD2_FD_80114 | JGI IMG/M metagenome (GOLD analysis project Ga0075423, IMG submission 80114) | Bulk soil microbial communities from a Populus tree surrounding site in Tennessee, USA - Soil MetaG P. TD hybrid SBSTD2 | ecosystem: Environmental > Terrestrial > Soil > Tree plantation...
CGTGGGTAACGTCGAGCGCTGCGACAAGACGCTGCCGCTGAACCAGATGATGTTCCACGTGCGCCGCGACGCGCGTCTGCGCGAGCGGTGGCGCACCGACTTCGAGGCCCTCGCGGCGGAGTTCGGGCTCAGCCGTGCCGAGCTCGAAGCCGTCCAGGCGAAGGATCCCCGGAGGCTCATGGATCTGGGGGTCCACCAGTACTACGTGCCGCAGATCCTGCGCCTGTTTTTCGGCGCCGCGCAGAACAGCAACAGCAGCGAAACGCTGAATTGCTACAAGCGTGCGTTCCCCGAGGAGACGGCAAAGGCGATGGCTCACGAGGCGCGGGGCTGACATGGCCGAGATCGTCGCCGCCATGGCCATGACGCATTCGCCCGGGCTCACCGGCTGGTTCGCTCGCGCCCCCGAGGAGCACCAGCAGCTCGCCCTCGGGGCCACCGCCGAGATGCGACGTCGGCTCGAGGCCGCCCGTCCCGACGTCCTCGTGATGTTCAGCAACGATCACCTGCTGAACTGGCCCATGAACAACATGCCCGAGTACACGGTCGGCATCGCGGCCGAGCACACGGGACCCGCCGACTGGTTCGACGAGTGGCTCGGGATGGAGAAATATCGCGTGCCCGGCGAGCCGGGCCTCGCGCGCTTCATCGTCAACGAAGGCGCGCGGCGTGGACTGGCGCTGGCGCATCTCGGTGCCGAGATGCAGTTCGACGATGGCATCTCGGTCCCGACGCACTACCTGAACCCGGACGCGCGCTTCCGACTGATCCCGGTCACCATGAACTGCACCGTGCCGCCGATCCCGCGTCCCGAGCGCGCGTACTGGGTCGGCGTCGTCCTGCGCGAGGTCATTCGCGCCTATCCGGCGCCGCTGCGTGTCGCCGTCGTCGCCACCGGCGGGCTCTCACATGAGCCGGGAGGGCCGCGCTACTTCTGGGTCGACGAGGAATTCGATCGATGGTTCCTCGATCTCCTCAAGCACGGTGACCACGAGCGCCTGCTCCGCGAGTGCACGCTCGAGCGCATGGAAGCGGCCGGTTCCGGCGGTACCGCGGAGCTGCTGGCATGGATTGTCGCGCTCGCGTTCACGCGCGGCTCCGCCGACGTGCTCGCCTACATGCCGGCCGTCGCGTGGCGCTCGGGCACCGGCATGGTGGCCTGGAACGAGCTCGCGGCATGAAGACGCATCACCTGGATCACGACGTCATCCACCAGGAGTGGAACAACGCGCTGGCGCCGCGCCTCACGATCGATCCCGGCGACACCGTCGTGTTCGAGACGCGGGACGCCGCGAACCGCTTTTACTCCAGGTCATCGACGCACGACGACGTCCTGCGACGCGGTCCTTTCCGCGGCCACCCTCTCACCGGTCCCGTCACGATTCGCGGCGCGCAACCCGGCGACACCCTCGTCGTCGAGATTCTCGACGTGCAGCCGGGCGCGGACTTCGGCTGGACCGCGATCCGTCCCGGACGTGGGCTGCTGCCCGAGACCGATTTCGCGAAGCCGTTCTTGCAGATCTGGGACCTGTCGGACGGGCGGCTGGCGCGCATGGACCATCGCGTCGCCGTGCCCATCGCGCCGTTTCCCGGCGTCATGGGCGTGGCGCTCGACGAACCGGGTGGCCACAGCACGATGCCGCCGCGACGGTCGGGCGGCAACATGGACATCAAGCAGCTCGTCACTGGCGCGACGTTGTTTCTGCCGGTGCTCGTCGACGGTGCGCTCTTCAGCGTGGGCGATGCGCACGCCGCGCAGGGCGACGGCGAGGTGTGCGTGACGGCCGTCGAGATGATGGGACGCGTCACGCTGCGGTTCGGTCTGCGCTCCGGCCGTGCCGTGCCAGAGCCGCAGCTCGCCACCCCGACACCGCCGTCGCACGCGACCAACCGCGGCCCGCATTACGCGACGACCGCGCATGGCCCTGATCTGTTCGCAGCGGCCCAGCAGGCGGTGCGCTACATGATCGATCACCTCGTGGACACGCGTGGGTTCTCGCGCGAAGAGGCGTACATCATCTGCTCGGTGGCCGCCGATCTGAAGATCAGCGAGATCGTCGACGCGCCGAACTGGATCGTCGCCGCCTTCATGCCCGACGCGATCTTTCCCTAGATGGCCGACGACCTCGCGCCGCTCCGCGACTGGCTGCGCGCGTGGCAGTCGTGCGTGCGCGCGGTCGACTTCGCGGGCGGCCGCAAGCTGTGCGCGCCGGACATCGTGGCCTTCGGGACCGTCGCGCCGTTCGTCGAAGGTCTCGACGTCGTCGAGCGCGAGCAATGGCGACGTGTTTGGCCCGTCATTCGCGACTTCACCATCGACGTCGACAACGCGCGCGGGGCCGTGACCGGCGACCGCGGCTGGATTGCCGCCACCTGGGATTCTCGGGGCACGCTGGCCGACGGCGGCACGTTTCCGCGGCCCGGGCGCTGCACGCTGGCCTTCGAGCGTCGCGTCGACCGCTGGCTTGCAACGCACACGCATTTTTCGCTGACGCCCGCGCCTGGCGCCGGCGGGACCCGCTGAGCAGGAGGACCGCATGAAGATCGGTGTTGCCATCTTCGCCACCGAGTACGCGATCCGCATCGATGAGCTGGCGCGCGAGGCCGAGGCGCGCAGCTTCGAATCGCTCTGGGTGCCGGAGCACACGCATATCCCGACGAGCCGACGCAGTCCTTTCGCCGGCGGCGAGCTGCCCGAGCAGTACAAGCACACGCTCGATCCGTTCGTCGCGCTCATGGCGGCGGCCGCCGCGACGAAGAAGCTGCGCGTGGGAACCGGCATTTGCTTGATCATCGAACGGGACACGATCACCACCGCAAAATCCGTGGCGAGCCTCGACCTCCTGTCCGACGGACGCTTCGAGCTCGGCATCGGCGGCGGCTGGAATGCCGAGGAGATGGAGCATCACGGCACGGACTTCAAAACACGCTTCAAGCGGCTCGAGGAGCAGGTGAAGGCGATGAAGGCGATCTGGACGAAGGACGTCGCCGAGTACCACGGCAAGTTCGTGGACTTCGAGCCGATCTGGGCGTGGCCTAAGCCCACGCAGAAGCCCCACCCGCCCATTCTCCTCGGCGGCGAGTCGAGCTACACGCTCCAGCGCGTGGTCGACTTCTGCGACGGCTGGTATCCGCGCGGTCGCGCGCCCGAGAAGGTGCTGGCGGGGATGAAGGAGCTCAAGGAGCGCGCCGCCAAGGCCGGACGCGACATGCGGACGATCTCCGTCTCCGCGTTCGCCACCGCGCCCGACAAGAAGGTGCTCGACGACTTCGCGGCCTCCGGCGTCACGCGCGCGATCTTCCTGCTGCCGCCCGAGCCGCGCGATAAAATTCTGCCGCTGCTCGATCAGTACGCGAAGCTCATTCACTGACCCTCGCATGGCCGAGCCGCCGCCGGCGTGGGCGCTCGCGATGCTGCGCGAGGCCCGCGTCGGTCGGCTCGCGACCGCCGACGCGACGGGCCGCCCGCTGGTCGTTCCCGTGTGCTTCGTCTTCGACGGCGACGCGCTCTACTCGGCGGTCGACGACAAGCCGAAGCGGACGCGGAATCTGCGCAGGCTTCGGAACGTGGCGGACAATCCTCACGTCTCGCTCGTCGTCGACGACTGGGACGAAGACTGGCGACGGTTGCGCTGGGTCATCGTCGAAGGTCGGGCCGACATTTTGACAAGCGGTCATACGTTCACGCAGGCCATCGATCGGCTCTGTGACAAGTATCCGCAGTACCGGGCCATGAACCTCTCGCGCGAAGAAGGAACGCTCGTGAGGATCGCGCCAGAGCGAATTCTTCACTGGCGCGCGGCGAGCGGCTAGCGCGCTTCAGAAGCGCAGCGTGAGAGCCGCGGAGAGCCCCCAGTCTGCCGCGCCGTCCGACAAGCCTCGCGTCACCGCTCCGGTGAGCTTCAGCGCCTTGAGGAGGCGGAACTCCGCGCCCACACGCAGCTCGAGCGGATCCGCCTGCCCTGGTGCGATCGCCGTCGAGCCGTCGAGGAACGCGAAGAGCGACAAGCTCGGGATCACCGTGTATGCGGCGCCGACGCTCCATCCGAACGAGTTGTGGAAGTCCGCTCCCGGGGGAGATCCGATGAAGGTGTACGCGACGGTGACGTATCCATACAGCGGGCCGATGATCTGCTTGCTGAGATCGACGCCGATGGTCTCGTCGAACTCTCCGGTGCCCAGTCCACGGTCTTCATCCGCGGTCGGGAACTTGATCTTCACGTACGGCGCGATCTCGGGAAGGAACGGCTTCTCGTCCAGCAGGACGTACGACGCCTTCAACAGCACGTCGCCGAGGCCGCTCTCCGTCGTGGCGGTGGCGGGTTCCGCAAATTTGCCTTTGGCCTTCTTTCGCGTCGCCACTCCGCCGCCCGTGACGACCACGTTCTGAGTGTTCTGATAGATCCACGGCACCGTGACGCTGACCCACAGCGCGTCGACGGGCCGCACCCCGAATGTGAACGGCACGTAGACGATCGTCGTGTCTTTGTTGGTTCCGTAATCACCGATCGAGTAGTTCACCGAGGTAGAGAACAACCAGCGCGGTTCGTCGTCCGCAGCGAGCGCTGGCATCACGCCGAACAGCGTCATCACCACACCGAGCACCACGGCGCTGGAGCGCATATATCGTCCCCGCGAGAATGTCTGACGGGCGTCATCGCCCAGAGCGCTCGGTCCCACCGTCGCGGGCGGGACCCACGCGGAAGAGAAGAACCAGCGCGGCGAGACTCCGCCGCGCTGGTTGTGAATGTCGGGGTCAGCGGCCGGGCTTTTCGGGCCGGGCCGGCTTCTCGGGCTTGTCGGGCTTGTCGATCTTTTCGGGCTTGTCGGGCTTGTCGACCTTGGCCACGTTCTGATCGACCTTGTCGGGCTTGCCGGCCATGTGGACGGCCGCCGTGTCCGCTTTCTTGACGTCGCTGATCACGCGGCCGAGCTTCAGGTTGTGGTCGTGGGCAATCACGCCCCACCCTTTACCCGCTTGCCGCTCCGCGAGGACCTTGTCGAGCGCAGACTGCTGGTCCAGCGTTTTGTCCTGCTTCATCAACTGCTGCGAGAGGGCCAGCGCGATCGTCGCCTGTCCATAGCTCAAGTGGCGGTCCGTGCGCAGACCGGTGATGACCGACTGGCTCACGTTGAACTGCTTCGCAAGCCGCTCGTCGAGGCGGCGCTGCCCGTCCGGCGTCTTGGCGGAGCGCTCGGCGTCGGCATTGAGCTGCCTCGCCTCCGCTTGCAGTTGCTGCTCCTTCTTCTGAGTGTCCTTGGCGTCCTCGGCCAGCGAGGCCGTCGGGAGCCCGAGGCCTACGCCCACCATCAGCAGGACGCCAACGAACGATCGCGTGATGACGCTTGCTTTCATCAGCTGACCTCCGTCGCGAGCGCTCGCGCATGAAGCCGGCACCCGCGGGTTTGGACACCTTTGGTGCAGGCGCCATGCCAGAGTTCTTCACGAGAACTTCAGAAAACTGAGGCCATTTCTGGCCCTTTTCGCGGGGAGCCGACGGCGGGCGTGTCAACTTGAGGCCCCGCCTCGTGACAGGCGTGTACTGGTGTTCGCGGCTTCCTCAGCGCTCTGGTGCCACGCCGGCCGGCGGTATCACCGCATCGGGGATGACGCGGACGATGACGTCGCCCATGGTCTTCAGCGCGGCGAGCGCGGACGGCCCGATCTCGAGCGCGAGCAACGGCGAGACCTCGAACCGCCGAACGAGCCTGAAATCGGTGCCGCTCAGTCGCGCGAGCACGTCCTGCTGACTCTGCGCGATCGGCGGCCGAACCTCCACGAGCACGCGCGTGAGGCCACGCGCGACGTCGCGCTCGACACGGGGATCCACGGTCACCGCAGCCGCACCCGCCGACGCGCACGCCGCGATGATCACCGAGATCACCAGCACGCCGCGCACGCGTCGACCGCCGCTCACATCGCGGTCCGCGGCGTGATCACCGCGCGGCGGCCCGCTCTTCCTGCCACAGGCCGAGCGCGCGGATCGCCGGCTCATCGTTGAACGAGAACAAGCACGCGGGCTCCGCCGCGCTGGCGTTGTCGTGCTCGATCCAGTGCCACGGCGGCGCCACGAAGGTATCCCCGCGCTCCCACGTGAGCTCGGCCTCGCCGATGCGACTGCGCCCATGGCCTTCGATCACGTGAAAGACACGCGACGCGGTCGAGCGCCCCGCGCGCGCCTGCTCCGCCGGCCGCAGCCAGTGCGCGTCGGCGCCCATCGTCGGCAGCGGCGGGCCGCCGGTGATCGTCACGTACGCGCGCGTCGACGGCTTTCCCCGGGGCGTCGTCGCGGCTAGACCCTCGAGCGCCCGCCGCGTGTCGCGCCACGCCCAGCGAAACTCCGCCTGCGCCGCGTCGCTCGCCGGCTCCGGCGTGCACGCGGGGCGCGTGGGCGACACCCACGAGGCCGCGAACGCGCGCACCATCGGAATGTCGAGACCGTCGAGCCAGACGACCGGCGCGCGTCCCTCGTGGCCGTGATCGTGCCAGCACAGTGGCGGCGTGATGATGAAATCGCCAGGCTCCATCAGACACTTGACACCATTGACGGTGGTGAAGGCGCCTTCGCCCTCCACGACCAACCGGAGCGCGGCGGGCGTGTGGTGATGACTCGGCGCCGTCTCGCCCGGCAGGATCACCTGCAGTCCCGCGTAGAGCGTCGCGGTCGCGGAGTACGTGCCCTTGAGTCCAGGATTCTCGAGCACCAGCACGCGGCGCTCGGCTTGCTCGAGCGGCACGAGTCGCGCCGCCTCATGTAAGAGCGGTCGCGCCTCACGCCACGACCAGCGGTGCGGCACCGCCGCCGTCGTACGCTCTCGCGGAAGGAGCACGTGCAGCGCGGTCCACAACGGCGGCAGCGAGCACGACTCGAGGGCCTGCGAATAGGTCGGCGGCAACGTCTCGTCGCGCGTGACCAGCGTGGACATCGCGATCCTCCGGACCAGGGTTGCCCGATGATACACCGTGCTAGACTGCCGCCGATGCGCTTCGAGGTCGAGGTGTACAAGAACGATCTCGGCGAGTGGGTGGCCGAGGCGGTCGAATACAAAGTCACCGCCACGGGCCGCACCGAAAGCGAAGCGCTCGCGCGTGTCATGGACGCGCTCGCCGCGCATCTCAAGCAGACCGCCAAGCACTGAGTCGCTGGCAGCGTCCTTGCTTCGCTTCGCTCCCCATGGCGCGTGTCGTGTCGATCTATCAACGCTCGCCGCTCGCGCTCCCGGACGGACGCATCTTTACCGCGCAGGCGTGTGGGCGCGAGCGCGACGACGGCCTGTGGGAGGGTTGGCTCGAGTTCGTTGCGCACGACGGCTCAACGGTGCTTCGGTCGCAACGCGAAACGACGCAGCCCAATCTCGCCGACCTCGAGTATTGGGCGACCGGTCTCACACCGATCTACTTGCAGGGTGCGCTCGAGCGAACGCTGACGCCGCCGCCCGCAGTCGCGGTCGCCGAGCCCATCCCGTCGATCTACGATGAGCCCGCACCCGCACGCACATCGGGTCCGGACGTCGTCAACGCCGGCCCCGAGGCCGAGCCGGTGCTGAATCCGTTTTCAGCTTACGCGAAGGGTGAGGACCTGCTGCGCCGACAACTCGGCGCGCTCAGTCGTCGTCATCTGCGCTCGATCATCGTGGGCTACGACCTCGCCAAAGCCTCGGACGTTGATCTGGCGGCGCTCAGCACGGTCGAGCTGATCGAGCTGATCGTCGACGCCGTGCGGGGGCGACTCGCCGCCTGAGCGGCTCACGGCGCGACGAGCGTGAGCGCGCCGGGCATGACGTCGACGTCCACCGGCGTCGTGCCGAACGGATCGCCATCGACCTGCACCGGCACCGGCGTCGACGCGTGCAGCGTCAGCCGTGTGGCGCGGCCCGTCCGCACGTCGCCGCGGGCGCGATGGCGCCCGCGCCACACCGCCCAGGAAAACGCCGCGAGCGCGACGAGACCAGGACGCTCGAACACCAGCCAGTCGAGCGCGCCATCGTCGGCGCGGGCATCCGGCGAGAGCGGCAGATCGAGCGCGTAGGCGGACGCATTGGCGATGATGCAGTAGGCGCCGCTCGCCGCCACATCGCCGGCCACCACACGGACCGGCGGATGCCGATACGTGGCCAGCGAAGCGACGATCGGCGCGACGTACGAGGCGCGTCGCACACGGCGGAGCGCTGTGCGCGCGCCGCGCCAGAGGGCGAGCCGCCGCACGACCTCGGCGTCTACTCCGGCGCTCAGCATCAGGGCAAAGAGCCGATGGCGCCCCGCCACCGACGCGCGGCCGAGATCGATCGCGCGCGTCCGTCCGCTCGCGACAGCGCGCACGAGCGAGACCGGATCATCGACGAAGCCGTGGGTGGCGGCGAACAGGTTCTCGGTGCCGGCGGGAAAGACCGCGAGCGGAGTACCCGACGGCAGCTCGTTGATGACCTGGGCCACGGTGCCGTCGCCGCCGGCCGCGACGACGACGCGGCAGCGCGCCATCGTCGCCGAATCGGCCAGAGCCGTGGCGCGCTCCCGCGGGTCCCAGAGCACGCGCGGCGGGCCCGCCAGAGCCGCGAGCTCGCGCGCGAGCGCGTCGACGCGGCGACGGTTGTCGGCCGCGCCGCTGTAGGGATTCGCGGCGACGACGATCATCGTCGCCGCGAGTATAGCGGCTACGCGAGCGGTCGCTCGACGATCGCGAGTGGCTTCATGCCCTCCGTGTACTGCACCTGGCGGACGCCGAGCAGGCGTCGCAGCTCGTCCGCCTCGACCTTCATCGGTCCCGGATTGGGCGCGGCACCCGGCGCCGGCTGCGGGAACGCCGTCGAGCGCGCCGAGTGGAACGTCACGTTGCCTTCGACCTTCTGCAGCACCTGATGGATGTGGCCGTTCAGCACCGTGACCGAGCCGAAGCGGCGCACCATGCCGATCGCCTGCTCGCCATCGGCAGTGGTCCACCCCCACGACGGATACACGGCCCAGAGCGGCACGTGGGCGAACACGACGATGGGCGTGCTCGGCGACTGCGCCTCGAGATCTTTGCGCAGCCACGCGAGCTGCTCGTCACCGAGCGCGCCGCCCACGCCGGGCTTGTACGAGAGCACGTTGACGAGACCGACAAAATGCACGCCGCGATAGTCGAACGATTGGTAGCCGCGGCTCTCGTAGGTGCCGGCGCCGTAGCGCGAGAGATATTCCTTGCCGCCGTCGATGGCGACGTCGTGCTCGCCGGGGATGAAGAACATTTTCTCGGTCTTCACCGCCTTCAGCTCCTCCGCGAGCGTGGCGAAGGCTCCCGGCTTCTGGCCGTGCGACAGATCGCCGGTGTGCAGCACGAACGAGGGACGCGTCGGGAGCGCGTTGAGCCCCGCGATCGAGTCGCGGAGCGTGCCCATCGCATCGCGGTTCGCCTCGCCGGCGAAGCCGACGTGGGTGTCGCTGATCTGGCCAAAGGTGAAGTCGGCGCCGGCGGCGGCCGCCACGTCGAGCGTGGTGGCCGACAGCACGCCGCCGCGCGCGGCCCACACGAGACCCGTGCCGGCCCACGCCAGACATTGCATGAAGCGTCGTCGTTCCATGGAATCCTCCGGGGCGCCGTCGTCAGCGAACGACGATGGTCGCCGTCATGTGGGGATGCAGCGCGCAGAAGTACGTGTAGGTGCCCGGCGCCGTGAAGCGGTGGGTGAATTTCTCACCGTGGTCGAGCCCGGTTGACGTGTACGTCCGGTCGGTTGCGGTCACGGTGTGCGTCTCTTCATCGTCGTTCATCCAGGTCACCGTCGTGCCCACCGGCACGGTGAGCTGCGCCGGCTGGAACTTGAACTGATGGATCTCAACGCGCGGCGCGGCAGCGGCGCCGCCGGCGGCGGCGAACGCCAGTGTCAGGGCCAGCGCCGCGGTCAGTGTCGCGATCAGGGCTTTCATGGTGCGCCTCCTTCACCGACGCGAACGCATGTAGGCATCGATGGTTCCCTCGCATCGGGGCGGAACGATCGAGCGGGTGCCGCGTTACGGAGAGGTGACGGCGGTACCGGTGGTGTTATGGTTCCGGCATGCATGAGGAGCTGGCGCGCGAGGCGCTGGGCCACGTGGACGCGCTCTACAAGCTGGCGCGCTACCTCACGGGCCGGGAGACCGACGCCGAAGACCTCGTGCAGGAGACGTATGCCCGCGCGGTGGCGGGCGCGGCGGGATTCACGGCCGGCACCAACCTCAAGGCCTGGTTATTCCGCATCTTGCGGAACACGTTCATCAGCATGTATCGCCACCGCCGCGCCAGTCCGGAGGTCAGCGGCGTCGACATCACCGATGCGGCGGCCACCGAGGAGTGGCTGCGCGATGACATGGAACTGGACCGTCTGCGCAAGCTCGTGGCCGAGGAGATCGAGGCGGCGCTGATGAGCCTCTCGGAAGACGCGCGCACCGTGGTTCTGCTGGATCTGGAGGACTTGAGCGAAGTGGAGATGGCCGCAGTCCTGGAATGTCCCGTCGGAACGGTGAAGTCCCGGCTTGCGCGGGCGCGCGCTGCCCTACGCCGCCGCCTGCGGGATTACGCGAAATGAGCGAGCCGCACGACGAGCGCGCGATCGACGTCGCGCTGACGGAGGCCCTCCATCGCCTGCCTCACCGGCCGGCGCCGGCGCGGTTGGTGCGCCGGGTGGAGCGCGTGCTGGCGCCGGCGCCGCCCGCGCCCTCGCCGGGCTGGCGCTGGCACTGGCCGCGCGTGCTGGTTCCCACGCTCGCCGCCGCGGCGGCGGTCGCTCTCGCGACGCCGGTCGTCGTGTATCAGTACAACGCGGCCACGCGCGCGGCCAGCGCCACGATGATCACCGAGGCGATCGGCGATCACCTGCGCATCGTGCAGGCGCAGCGGCCGCTGGAGATCGAGAGCGGCGACGGCCATCGCGTACGGCCGTGGTTCGAGGGGCGCCTGGAGTTCTCGCCGGTGCTGCCGTTCGCGGGTGACAACGACGTGCCGCTGCGCGGCGGCGCGCTCGCGTGGTTCCTCGATCGCAAGGCCGCCGCCTTCGTGTACGGGCTGCGCCTGCACACCGTCACCTTGTTCGTGTTTCGCCCCGAGGGGCTGCCGTGGCCGACGGCGGGCTGGCAGCGCGCCGGCGCGCGCGAGGTGTACCGCGCGGGCGAGCGCGGCTACACCGTCATTCTCTGGCGCGCGCACGGCCTCGGATACGCGCTGGTGTCCGACGCCGACCCCCGCGAGGTGGTCCAGCTCGCGTCGCGCTTCGGCGGCGCCTGATTCGTCGCGCACGCGGGAGTATCATAACCGCCGACCATGAGCGGCGCGTTAGCGGGACTGCGCGTGATCGACTGCTCTCGGCTGATCGCCGGCGGTGTGCTGGCCACCGTGCTGGCCGATCACGGCGCCGATGTCATCAAAGTCGAAAATCCGCGCGGCGGTGATCCGCTGCGCACGTGGCTGCGCGAGCGCGGCGAGCTGTGGTGGAAGGTCTACGCGCGCGGCAAACGGTCCGTCACGCTCAACCTCGGCCACCCGCATGGGCAGACGCTGCTGCGACGCCTCGTGCGCGACGCCGACGTTCTGATCGAAAATTTCCTGCCCGGCACCTTCGAGCGTTGGGGTCTCGGCTGGGACGTCCTCTCCGCGGACAACCCGCGCCTCGTCTTCGCGCGCGTGTCGGGCTGGGGCCAGGATGGTCCATACCGTGATCGCCCGGGCTTCGGCACGATGGTCGAGGCCATGAGCGGCTTCGCCCATACCACCGGCGAGCCCGAAGGGCCGCCCACGCTGCCTTCGTTTCCGATGGCCGACATGGTGGCCGCGCTGGCCGCGTCCACCGCCGTGCTCGCCGCGCTCCGCCACCGGGATCAAGTGTCCGGCCGCGGTCAGGTCGTCGACGTCTCGCTGTACGAGCCGCTCCTGTCCGTGCTCGGGCCCGACGCCGCCGGCTACGCGCTCGACGGCACCGTACGGCAGCGGCGGGGCAATACCTCGGACAACGCCAGCCCGCGCGGCACCTATCGCACGGTGGACGACCGGTGGATCGCGCTGTCCGCCTCGACGCCGGCCTCGGCCGCCGCAGTCTTCAACGCGCTCGGGCTCGGCGAGCTGCTGGAGGACCCGCGTTTTGCGACCAACGACGCGCGCGTCGAGTTCAACGAGCTCGTAGACGCCACGCTGGCCCAGGCCATCGGCCAGCGTACGCTCGGCGAAATGCGCACGCTCTTCGAGTCCAGCGAGCTCACCGCGTGTCCGGTCTACGACATCGCCGACGTCACGAAGGATCCGCACGTAGTCGCGCGCGGCATTCTGATCGACGTGCCGGATCCGGCGCTCGGGACGGTGCGCATGACGGCGCCGACACCGCGTCTGGAAGCGACACCGGCTGAGGTGCGCTGGGCCGGACCCGAGCTCGGCGCCCACAACCGCGAGGTCTGGGGCGCGCTCGGCGTCAGCGACGGCGAGCTGGAGAGCCTGAAGCGCGACGGAATCATATGACGCGCGCCGGTGCGCTGGCGGTCGCGACGCTACTGAGCCTCATCGTCTTCCGGCCCGCCGCGGCCGCCGACTCCTACACCGGGCAGCTCATCGACGCTCACGCGCATCTGCCGAACGCCACGGCCATCGACGCGTACGTCGCCGCCATGAGACGGCACAACGTGACGAAGGTGGTGCTCCTCGGCGTGGGCGGGGCGCAGCCCCAAGAGCAGGACTGGATCGATGCCGCGGTCAAAAAATATCCCGACCTTGTGGCGGGCGGCGTACGCGTTCCCGACCCGACCAAGATGGCCGCCGCGGGCCAGCTCGACGTCGAGCTGTCGCGCACGAAGGCGCGCGTGATGGGCGAGGTCCACATCCGGCAGGCCAGCCGGAAGATCGAGCGTGATCCCTCGGCGCCGGCCTTCATGCACATCCTCGAGCTGTCCGCGCAGCGCGGCATCCCGGTCGTCATCCACGATGAGCTCACGCCGGCGGCGTCCGCCTCGCTCGAAGCCGCGCTCGCCGCGCACCGGCAGGCCATCATCGTGCTCGCGCACGCCGGCGCCTCGAAGCCCGCGACGCTCGAGCCGCTCCTCGTGCGTAACGCCAATCTCATGATCGACCTGTCGGGCATGCACTTTCAGCGGACGCCGTCGCTCGCGAAGGAAAACGGGCCGCTCGACCCGGGCTGGAAGGCGCTGATCACGAAGATGCCGGATCGCTTCGTCATCGGGCTCGATTTGTGGACCGCGCGGTTGTTCGAGCCCGCCATGCTCGACCGGTTCGTGGGCTGGACGCGGCGCGTGCTCGGCGAGCTGCCGCCGGACGTGGCCGAGCAGGTCGCCTGGAAGAACGCGACGACGCTCTATCATCTGGACTGACGTGGCGGACAATCCCTTCGCGCACGCTACGGCCTGGTCGTTGCTGGACGCGGTGGCCACGCGTCACGGCCAGCGTGAGGCGATCGTGTTCGGGGACGAGCGGCTCACGTTCGCCGCCGTGCGCGATCGTGTCCGCGCGTTTGCGGCTGGGCTCAGCGCGCTCGGTCTCGGCCACGGCGATGCGCTCGCGATCTGGCTGCCGAACCGGCCGCTGTGGTTCATCGCGCAGTACGCCGCAGCCAGCCTCGGCATCGTGGTCGTCGCGCTCAACCCGCGCTATCGCGCGCACGAGCTGTCGTACATCCTCGGCCAGTCGAACGCCGTCGCCCTCCTGCTGACCGATCGACTCGGGCCGATCGACTACTTCGACACTCTGGAGATGCTGCTGCCGGAGCTGGCAGACGCCGTGCCGGGCGAGCTCGCGAGCGCGCGCGTTCCGAAGCTGCGGCACGTGATCGTCGACGCGGAGGATGTGTATCCCGGCTGCCATCGCGCCGCGGATTTAATGGACGCTGCGGAGCCACTCCGCATCTCGAACAGGCCACCTTCGGCCTTACGCGACCTCGCGGACCCCGCTACAACAAGCACGCCCGACTCCGTGTTCATGCTTCTCTACACGTCTGGCACGACGTCGTTCCCGAAGGGCGCGATGATCACGCACGCCAACTGCGTGCCGCACGGCTGGAACTGCGGCGAGACGTTTCGGCTGACGGCCGCGGACCGTGTCCTCCACGCGCTGCCCGCCGCCGGCACGTGGGGCGGCGTGAACATTCCGCTCACGGCCTGGAGCCACGGCGCGTGCCTCGTGCTCATGGACGTCTTCGATCCGCTACGCGCGCTGCAGCTGATCGAGCGCGAGCGCTGTACCGTGCTGAACGCCGTCGACAGCATGCTGATTCCCCTGCTCGATCATCCCGACCTTGGTCGCCGTGATCTCTCGTCGCTGCGCACCGGCGGCGTGGCGGCGGTGGGCGGCGGCCGTCACGGTTTGCTCGAGGACGTGCTCGAGCGGCTCGTCCCCCTCGCCTTCCACCCCTACGGGATGACGGAAGTCAACGCGATGTCGCTGGTTCACGAGCTCGACGAGCCGGCCAGCGAACGACTCGTGCCCGGGGTGTGGCCCGTCCCGGGCCTGGAGGCACGCATCGCCGACCCCGAGACCGGAGCGCCGTCGGGCATCGACGTTGAGGGTGAGCTGCAGTTTCGTGGGCCGCTCGTCACGCGCGGCTATTACGACAAGCCGGACGAGACGCGCGCGGCGTTCACGAGCGATGGCTGGTTCAAGAGCGGCGATCTCGGCGTGCAGGACGCTGCCGGCCGCGTGATCTTCCGCGGACGTCTCAAGGAGACGCTGCGCATCAGCCACCACATGGTCGCGCCCGGCGAGATCGAAACGTTCCTGCTGGCGCATCCGGCCGTCGACCAGGCCTTCGTCGTCGGCGTTCCGGATGCGAAGACCAACGAAGCGCCCGTCGCGTATGTGATCTGCAAGCGCGGGGCGCGGGTGACCGAGGATGACCTGCGCGCCTGGTGCCACGGCAAGATCGCGTCGTTCAAAATTCCGCGCGGCGTGCGCTTCGTCGACGATGTGCCGCGGACGCCGAGCCCTCACGGCGACAAGGTGCAACGCGTGAAGCTGCGCGAGCAGGCGCTGAAGGACTTCACGCGATGAGCCTGCGCACGGCGCTATGCGGCCTTCTCGGCATCGAGTATCCGATCTTGCAGGCCGGCATGGCCGGGGCCGTGGGCCCGGAGCTGGTGGCCGCCGTGTCGAATGCCGGCGGGCTCGGCATCCTGCCCGGGCTGAACGTCGCGCCCGACACGCTGCGCGCGCACATCCGGAAGGTCCGCACGCTGACGGACAAGCCGTTCGGCGTCAATCTGTGGCTACACGCCGACATGTGGCCGCCCGCCGACGTGAGTCATATTCCGGCGGATACCGTCGCGGCCGTGCGCACGACGCTGAACAGCCTCCGTGCGCGGCTCGGGCTGTCGCCGTCGCACGCCGCGCCGACCGCCGGCGCCGACATCGTTGGCGCGGCGTTCGAAGTGATCCTCGAGGAGCGCGCGCCGGTGTTCACGGCGGCCGTCGGCGAGCCGTCATCGGACATGGTGCGCCGCTGCCACGAGCACGGAATCAAAGTGATCGCGATGGTCACGACGGCGCGGCAGGCACGCGTCGTCGAAGGCGTGGGCGTGGACGCAATCGTCGCGCAGGGCAGCGAGGCGGGGGGTCATCGTTCGCTGCGCGTCAAACCCGACCGCATCGCCGCCGAAGGCATCGGCACCCTCGCGCTCGTGCCCCAGGTCGTCGATGCGGTGAGCGTGCCTGTCATCGCAGCGGGCGGCATCGCCGATGGCCGCGGCCTCGCTGCCGTGCTGGCGCTCGGCGCGCTGGGCGCACAGATCGGGACGCGCTTCGTCGTCACGCGGGAGGGCACGGCGGCGGACTTCAGGAAGAAAGCCTTGCTGGAGGCCGACAGCGACCAGACGGCGCTCACCGACGTCGTGACGGGGCTGTGGTCA
>Ga0075423_10002840_pt1 | contig 15845 bp, 16 predicted proteins | sample SoiMethybrSBSTD2_FD_80114 | JGI IMG/M metagenome (GOLD analysis project Ga0075423, IMG submission 80114) | Bulk soil microbial communities from a Populus tree surrounding site in Tennessee, USA - Soil MetaG P. TD hybrid SBSTD2 | ecosystem: Environmental > Terrestrial > Soil > Tree plantation...
ATGGGGCGGCACGTAATAACCGGAATAGAGGTGGCTGTCCACGCGCACGCCGGGACCGCCCGGGCTGTGGAAATAGCTCACCTTTCCCGGCGAGGGCTGAAAATTCTGGTCCGGTTTCTCGGCATTCACGCGGCATTCCAGCGCATGTCCCCGAAGCCGAATCTCATCCTGCCGCCAGGGTAACGGCTCACCGGCCGCGACCGCGATCTGCGCCTTGATGAGGTCGTACCCGGTCACTTCCTCCGTCACAGGATGCTCGACCTGGATCCGGGTGTTCATCTCCATGAAGTAGAACTCGCGGTTCTCGCCGAGCAGAAACTCGATCGTGCCGCACCCCTCATACCCGATCGATCGCGCGCCCGCCACCGCGGCGGACCCCATCTTTGTGCGCAGATCGTCGTCCAGCGCGACGCTCGGGGATTCCTCGATCAACTTCTGGTGCCGGCGCTGGATCGAGCATTCGCGCTCGCCCAGGTGGAGGAGGTTCCCGTGCCGGTCCCCGATGATCTGAAACTCGATGTGCCGCGGCTTCTCGACGTACCGCTCCAGGTAGACCGCCCCGCTCCCGAAGTTGGCCTCCGCCTCCGCCTGCGCGGTCCGGATTCCGTTGCGCAGCGACGACTCATCGGTGGCGATCCGCATCCCCTTGCCCCCGCCGCCCGCCGCCGCCTTGATGATCACCGGATAGCCGAGTTGGGACGCGACCTTCGCCGCCTCATCCGGGGATTCGAGCGTTCCTTCGCTCCCCGGGGTCACCGGCACGCCGGCCTCGAGCATGGTCTTCCGCGCGACCGCCTTGTCTCCCATCAACCGGATCATCTCCGAGGTCGGGCCGATGAACCGGATATGGCACGACTCGCACACCTCGGCGAAGTGGGCGTTCTCCGACAGGAACCCGTACCCGGGGTGGATCGCGTCGGCGGCGGTGATCTCGGCGGCGCTGATGATCCGGGCAATGTGGAGGTAGCTCGCCGACGAAGGGGGCGGCCCGATGCACACGGCTTCATCGGCCAGACGAACGTGCAGAGATTCCCGGTCCGCCTCGGAGTAGACGGCGACGGTTTCGATTCCGAGCTCCCGCGCCGCGCGGATGATCCGCAACGCGATCTCTCCGCGGTTGGCGACCAGGATCTTCTTGAACATTCCGCTAGACGAGATTCTCTTTGTGCTCGAACGGCTTCCAAGACTCGTCGGACGTTGCGTGGATGCCCTTCACGCGGAGCTCGAACTCGGTCGGATTGGAGCAGTAGCGGAGCGCTGTCTCGAGACTGATCTTGCCCTCCGTGTGATGCTTCATGATGGCCTGGTCGAAGGTCTGCATCCCGTACTGGGAGACGCCCTCCTGGATCGCGGACTTGATGAGGGACGTCTTCTCTGGATCCAGAAGGTACTCGCGGATCGTGGCGGTGACCGTCATGACCTCCGCCGCCGGGATCCGTCCCCCCTGATCGGAGCGAGGCATGAGCCTCAACGCGATGACCGCCTCAAGCGTCGCGGAGAGCATGTACCGGATCTCCTCATGCTGGTGAGGCGGGAAGAAGGAGAGGATCCGGTTGATCGTCTGCGGCGCGTCGGTCGTGTGGAGGGTAGAGAGCACGAGATGGCCGGTGTCGGCCGCCATGAGCGCCGTCTGCATCGTCTCCGCGTCCCGGACCTCCCCGATCAGAATCACGTCGGGATCCTGCCTCAAAATATGTTTCAAGCCCTCGGCGAAGGATGCGGTATCCAGCCCCACCTCGCGCTGGGAGATCGTGCTCTTCTTGTCGCGGTACAGGAACTCGACGGGGTCTTCGATCGTGATCACGTTTCGCGCCACCGTCCGGTTCACGGAGTCGATCATCGCCGCCAGCGTGGTGGATTTACCGCTCCCGACCGTGCCGCACACCAGCACGAGTCCGCGCGGGCGGCCCGCGATCTCTTCAATCACCGTCGGAAGATTCAGCTCCTCAAAGGATGGAATCGTGGCCGGCACCTGCCGAAACACCATCGCGATGGTTCCACGCTGCTGGTAGAAATTGCTGCGGAAACGCGAGAGCCCGGTGACCCCGAAGGCGAAGTCCACCTCCTTGGTGTCCTCGAAAATCTTCTTCTGCTTCGGCGTCAGGATCTGATCGACGACCGCCTCGAGATCGGCTTGGGATGGTGCCGGCTCGTCGAGCGTCGTCAGGGCGCCGTCCACGCGCGCCGTGGGCTTCGTGCCGACTTTGACATGAAGATCGGACGACTTGAGTTCCACCATCTTTTGCAGCACACGCTTGATGTTCATCCCCACTCCCCTCCCGGGCAGGCTACGCCGCGGTGTCGGACTCCACCAGGAACAGCGTCTGCCCGTACTCCACGGGCTGCGCGTTTTCTACGAGGATCCGAGCGATGCGGCCCTCCACTTCGGATTCGATTTCGTTCATGAGCTTCATCGCTTCGACAATGCAGACGGTCTGCCCGACGGTGATCGGGCTGTTTTCCTCGACGTAGGGATCGGCGTCAGGAGCAGGCGCCCGATAGAACGTCCCCACCATCGGCGACTTGATTGGCACCAGGTTGGCCGGCGGCTTCCCGTCGGCGTCGTGACGCTCGGTTGCGCCGCCGTGCGTCTCCGGCGGGGCTGTCGCTTGGATCGGCATCACGGTATCGGTCCCCGGGCGACGGACGCGCACCGTCGTGAACCAACGGCGCACCTCGATTTCCGCGAGATCCTCCTCGCGCATGACCGTCACCATTTCGCGGACCCATTTGCGAAGATTCATCGAGTCTTCCTGCCTTTTCCCGACACCTTGAGCCGCGAGGCGAGCTCGCGGAGCCCCAGCTCGTAACTCCGTGCCCCAAAGCCCATGATGACGCCTGAGGCGTAGGCTCCTGTCAAGCTGACCGAGCGCGCCGCCTCCCGTGCGTAGAGGTTGGTGAGATGCACCTCGACCACCGGAACCGTCATCGCGCGGATCGTGTCGGCGAGCGCCAGGCTTGTATGGGAGAAACCGCCCGGGTTGATGAGACAACCCTGAGCGGCCTTCGTCGCGACCGTCAAGCGGTCAATGAGCGCCCCTTCGTGATTGGTTTGAAAACATTCCACCCCGAGCCCAAGGTCTTCCCCCAGCTTCTTGAGCTTCCGGTCGATCGACCGGAGCGTCTCGCGCCCGTAGAGCTCGGGCTCACGGGAGCCCAGGAGGTCCAAGTTCGGGCCGTGCAAAACCCATACGGTCCGCTTCATCAGCCCGAGCCGCCGGTGAGCCTTCTTACCCACATCTCGAAGGCTGACTTGTTCTGCTCCGTCTTCGCAGGCTTGAAAAACTCTGGGGCGGGCGGTGGGTTCCGTGGAAGCTCGGTCCAATCGGTCACTGACAGGGGCTCGGGAGCCTGCTTCGGCTGCGTCACCGGAGGTGCGGCGACGTCGCCGCCTGCTTCAGGCGGAACCGCAGGCTCTCCGAAGCGCTCCAGCGCCATCTCCTGGAAATCCTGGACCTTGGCCATGTAGGGCTTCGGCGCTTCGGCGTCGAAGGACTCGATCGTGTGCAGACCAAGAGATATCTCGCCTAGGTATTCTTCCTCCCGAGGCGGCTGAACCGGCTGCCACGTCAGCTCCCCCTGGGCTACCACCAGATCAGGCGGCCTCACCTCGGGGAATTCCCCCGACGTGATCTGATGAAGCGCCGTTTGCGATTCGAGATCGCCGGGATCGATGCGGCAGACCGCCCGGTAGAAGTCGGATGCGGCGCCGTGATTTCCCTCGTGGGAGAGGATTCCCGCAAGGGCCTTGAGCGCGACGACGTTCTCGCGGTCCAGCTGAACCGCGCTCTCGAACTGGGCGCGGGCCTCGGCCAGACGGCCCGCCGCAAGGTAGCAACGAGCCAGGACGATGTGGTCTCCAACGCCTTGCCCGGGGCGGCCGCGCCGTCCCTCGCAGAGGCGAATCGCTTCCTCGACTCTGCCCTGTTCCCGCATGCGCTCCGCGAGCGGAAGATAAAGCGGAGACGACGGATCCTGCGTCGCGATCCGTTCGAGGAGAGCGATTGAGTCGTAGCGTGCGTCCTCGGACATAACCCCCTCAGGGTCTCTGGACGAGGCTCGTAATTACCTCGCGGAGCGGGGTAAGCGAATGTAGTTCATAGGTGTTAGCTGCTCCGATCGCGGGGGACAATACCATTCGAAGGCGCGTCCGTCCACGCTTCTTGTCCTTCTGCAGCGCACTCCAAAAGGCGGGCCCCGGCATGCGGTTCAGCCGGACCGGAAGACCAAGCAAACGCAGAAGATCCTCGATCCCAAGCGCGGCGGTCGGGTCGAGCCCCGCAACGCGGACGCTCAACCTGGATGCCGCGACCATCCCGATCGAGACCGCCTCGCCGTGGGTGAATCGGCCGTAACCATACGAAGCTTCGAGTGCGTGCCCAACGGTGTGGCCGAAGTTCAAGTGCTGCCGAATTCCCCGATCTTCGGGATCGCGGGAGACATACCACGCCTTCTCCCTCGCCGCGGCGCGGATCAAGCTCGTGACGGGGCCGGGACCACCGTTCCGCGCGAGGCGGCGCAGGCTCGCGAGGAGCGCGGGGCGGCGGATGACGCCGATCTTCACGATCTCGGCCAACCCCGAGCGGAACGCTCGCGGCGGGAGCGTCCTCAGCGCGTCGGGATCGCAGAAGACGCCGCGGGGGTGATGAAGGGCGCCAAGGAGATTCTTTCCCAGAGGCAGATTGATTCCCACCTTTCCGCCGATTCCTGCGTCGGCCTGCGCGAGAAGCGTCGTCGGGAAGACCGCCCAATCGAGCCCACGTGCGTAGGCCGCGGCAGCGAACCCGGCGATGTCCGAGACCACCCCTCCGCCGAGCGCCAAGACCAAGGCGGACCGGTCGACCTCCCACCGGGCCCAGCGCTCGCACAGGCGGCGCACGCTGGCGAGGGTCTTCGTGCGCTCCCCCGGCGGAAGGGCGATGGCGTGCGGCGTGAATCCGGCGCGGCGAAGGCTTGCTAGAAACCGCGCGCCGTAGAGGCGCGCGACGGTCCGATCGGTGACCACGAGAACCTTCCCCGAGTCTCGGATCCCAAGCGTCACATCGCCGGCACGCGCGAGAATCCCCGGTGTCACCCGGATCGGGTATCGAATCCGCGCTCGAGCGACCGAAACCGAAATCATCGGGCCGTCAGCGTCTCCGCGATCGCCTGAAGCTCGCGGAGATAGGGGAGTTTCGGCCTCCCCGGAGCGAAGACGGAGAGGTCCACATAGAACCGCCTTCCCTGCCGCGCGACTTCGTAGAAACGGTACGGTCCGGCGGCGCTCACCTTCTCATCTTCCCAACGGCCGTGGATCTGCCGGATCGCGCCGGCGAACTCGCCCGAAGCGAGTGTCGGTTCCACCAGGTCGAGCGTGCGTTCGTCCGGCCGGAACGCGCGGGCGAGCGCGTCACGGGCACTTCTCAAGTCGGGGCCACGGTCCACCTCGGTCGGCACGATCCGAAGAAGCCGCGCGGGCGGTCCCTCATCCAGGAGAAGCGCTGCCTTTGTGCGGGGATGCACCCGCAGCGTGTACCCTCGCGGGACCTGGAGGCTGAACCCCGCGAGGCGCCGGAGATCCTTCTCGGCATCGTGGTCGCGGGGAAGCGCTAAGAGCCGGGCGCGCACCGTGGAGAACGTGGCGCGGTCCAACTCCTCAAAGAGGCGGTTCTGGTAACGTTGAAGCGCAGGAAGAAGATCGCCTCTCGTTTCGGTCCAGAACAGGCCCGCGGCCTGTCCACGCAGCCACACATCCGGAGAAAACACGAACGGCTCACGCGCGGTCGCGAGAGAGGCCCTCAGAGGCCCCAGCTGTTCGGGGATCCTCCCCTTGGGACCAAACCCTAGGAACAATACGGTTCGCGCGCGGTACGCGCCGGGGTCCTCCGCGGTCGTGAGATGCACATCGTAGGCGGTCTCGTCTTCGATCCGGATCGCCGGACGCTCTACGACGGCGCGCAAGAGCAGGACCTCGGGGGAGTCGGCCGGGAGCATGGTCACGATCGTGAGCTCGCGGCTGCCTCCTTCCGCGAAGGGGCGGCCGCCGCAACCCGACGCGGCGATCGCGAGCAGGAAAACGGCCGCAACTCTTGTCGTGAACGCCATAGTCGGTGCGCAGGCTACCACACCGTGTGGGGCGGGACTAGCGCGTGGGGAGCGTCAGAGGTTGTGCTAGTGGGCTGGAGCGGATTCGAGCTGCTTGATCTGCTCCTCGATCTTTTGCGTCTCTTGCTCGAGCTTTCGAAGGGAGCGTTTGAGGCGCCCCAGCTCGGCGGCATGGCTCGCCGGAGGTGGAGCGGACGGCGCGCCGACCGCAGCACCGAGCGTCGTGCGCATCGGAAAGATCTCCGCGCCGCGCGAGACGGTCATTTCGACTTCATCCCCTGGCCTGAGGGAGCGCACGAGCGACGTGATTTCCTCGCCCGAATGGATGACGGAGCCCTCGAACGCAAGAATTCGATCTCCGGTTTTGATCCCCGCCTGCGCGGCCGGGCTTTGCGGGACGACGCCTTCCACGAGCACGCCGAGCGTGTCGGGGAGGAGTCCGCGCCGCATCTGGATTCCGAGGAACGCGCGCCTCACGCTCCCGAATTCCTCGAGGTCGTCGGCGATTCGCTGCAGCTGGTCGACGGGGAGCGCGATCAGGAGATCGGTCGATTGTTTCCGGTCGGGGCCGTCGGGTTCGATCACGGGTGACGCCGAGGAGCGGGCCGGAAGGGGTCCCGCGCGTCCGACGACGATCGCGACCCACTCCCCCGCCTCGTTCAGAACCGCGCCACCACTTGCTCCGGGGTATGTCGACGCCTCGATTTCGACGATGTCTCCAGAATAGGGAAAGTCGACCCGCTCCCCCCGGCCCACAACATGACCCAGGGTGATCTGCGGCCGTGTGGCGCTCACGTTGGCGATCACAGCCACCCAGGAGCCGATCGCGAGCGATTGGGGAGAGGCTTGGCGGAGTGGCTGAAGGGGCGGCCCCTCCACCGCGAAGAGCGCCACGTTCGACTGCCGGTCGACGCCTCGGATCCGAGCGTCGCGCCTGTTCCCGTCACCCAGAAGCACGCCGAAGGTGCCGCCGCCGGAGAGCGCCATGCTCGCCGTCGTGAGGACCCGGTGCGGGCTCAGGACGACGCCCGTGCCGATGAGGCGCCGCAGAGGGGCGTCCGGTCTCGGCTTCGAGTCGCGCGCGGGCGTTGCGACCATGGTCACGACGCTGGTGCGCGCGGAATCGACGCCGACGAGCAGCGTCGCTTCGTCGCTCTTGAACGGGAGGATGCTGGCGGCGCCTACGCTGGAGTGGAGGAGCAGGAGCAACGCGAAGGCTGCGAGTGCTGGGGCGCCCGCCGATCGTATTCGGATCACAGGCATCACGGATGCACTCCGGTCCGGCGCGTGGCGCCTAGAAGATGATGTACACGCCGTCGTCGGGCGTCTGGTTGACGGGGACGACAGTGGGGTCCTGCCCTTCGGGTGCGCGCTCCAGGTAGAACTTGTCGTTGATGATCTCATCCATGTACCGCTGTTGCGGGACCATACCGTCCACGACCGAATCGCGCATCGCAGCGCGGGTGGGGACGCTCGCCACGATCGGGGCCGCGTCGGGTTTCACCGGAGCGGCCGCCCGCTCGGTCTCGCTCATGGCGGCTGCCGGAGCGCTCGGCCCCATCTCACGCGGTGCACCGGCGGCTGGCCCGATCTCTCGAACGGCCACGTCGGGACTGGTGCTTCTTGGGTGGAGGCGTCCCTGGCCCACCGGAGACAGCATGACCGCAATGAATACGGCGCAGACGCCGGCGCCCACCATGAACGCGGGGCGCAACCGGGCTGGGGAGAATAGCTCTCGTATCAGCTCCGCCGGGCTTGGGCGGAGCCCTTCGCCCGACCGAATCCGAGCGAAGACGTCCTCGTCGAAGTGGGCGCTCGGGGCCACCTGGGGCATTCGCTCCATGAGAAGCATCGTGGCTCGGACCTCACGCATTCCGAGCGTGCAGCGGCGACACCCCATGAAGTGCGCCTCCAGTGCCCGGCGCTCTTCCTGGCTGATCTCGTCCTCAATGTAGGACGAGAACAATGATTCGGCCGACCGGCAGTTCATGCGTCCTCCAGATTCAAGTGTGGCTTGAGTCTCTCCTTTAGCATCAGCCGGGCGCGATTGATGCGCGACCGGACCGTTCCACCGGGGATACGGAGAATCTCTCCCACTTCCTCGTAGCTCAGTCCTTCGATGTCGCGTAAAACGACGGCCTCGCGATACCGCGCGGGGATTTTCTCGAGCGCTTCCGCCACACGCCGGCGGATCTCGCTCGCGTTCAGGTCCTCGTCGGGCAGCGGTTTCAGGTCGGGGAACGCGAGCCCCTGCCCTCCGGAGTCCTCCTCCATCGCATCCAGGCTGAACGTCCCTTTGTGCCGGACTCGACTACGGATTTCGTTCTTGGTCAGATTGACGGCGATCGTAAAAATCCATGTCGAGAACTTGCCGCTCTTCCGGTAGCGCTCGCGATTCCGATAGACGCGAAGGAATACCTCCTGACTGATCTCCTCCGCCCGGTCCCGGTCGTTGATGAACCGACATACCAGATTCATGATCCGTGAGCGGTACCGCTGAACGAGCGCACGGAAGGCCGTCTCGGAGCCCAAAGCGCAACGCTCCATGACGTCTTCATCGGTTAGCTCGGCAAGGTCGAGCTTCTTCAATAGACGCAGCTCGCTGGGCACATTACTCTCCGTGGTGCTGGATACACCGCGGGGAGCTGGCCGGTTCCGGAAGGGGTTGGTTTCTTTAGGGATTGGCGAAGAGGGTGAGCCCCGCGGGGCTCTGTGAGGAACGCTTCCCGCGCACCCGCGACTCGGCCGCCCGGGCCTCGCTGTCCAGCCGGAGGGCCCGGCAAACCCGGCCGAGCACCCGTTCGGCATCCGATCCCGCATCGGGGCATCGAACCGCCCGCCTCAGAAGGTCTCTCGCTAACTCCAACTGCCCCATGCTGTAACGAATACTCCCCAAGAGCGTCAACGCTCGCCCATTCCAGGGGTTGAGCGCCACCGCGCGATCGAGCCTCTGGAGCGCACGATCGACCGCTCCCTGATTTAGGTCTGATGCGGCGAGGAAATAAAGGCACTCGGAATTTTCCCTGCCCAGCCCATTGAGCTTCCGGAACGCCCACTCAGCCACCAGGCTATCCCCTATCTCCGCCGCGGTTTGCCCCAGCTCCGCGTAGAGCAAGGGGCTCTCTGGGCCCCTCAAGGCTCCTTCGCGCATGAGGGCAACGGCTTCTTCCGGGTGGCGTAGAAGAATGTAGCACAGGGCGCCAGCAAGCACCTTTCGGGGGTTCGCCAGGAGCCCCTCCCGGATTTGCTCGAGCGTCAGGACCCCTGTTCGCCGGTCGCCGACCTTGATCTCCAAATACGCGACCATCAGGGACTCTTCCTGGGTAAGAGATCGTAGTTTCAGGAGCTTCCGGTAGCACTCGAGCGCGGGCTTCTCGCTCGCGAGCGCCACGAGCGCCCGAGCCTTGACGGGCAGCGCGGCTCGTTTTTCCCCGAGCGGCTTCACCGCCTCCAGTGCCGCGCGGTAATCGCCGTCGCTCAGGAGCATGCGGCCGGCTTCAACGCGGATGTCGATTGGGTCGAAACCGCGCTGCCCCATCCGACTCAGGAAAGCCTCCGCGGCTCTCCGGTCCCCCTCACGGAACAGGTACGAAGCGTATGCGGCGACCTGCTCGGGGACGGCGTCCTCGGCTTCGGCGCGCCGCAGGAGGAGCCTCTCTTCGAGCGCCGTATCGCCCAAGCGACGAGCCAGGGCGACCCCCAGTCCCAAGGTCCGGGGATCGTCCGGGGTGAGCTCGAGGGCCAGCTGGAGGGCTTGAGACGCTTCATCCAACCGACCGTCCTCGAGCGCCATCCCCAGGACACCTGTCGCCACCCATCCGAAATCCGGAAGCAGGACGTCCGTGCGCCTTAGATCGGCCAACGCCGCCTCGTAGTTCTTATTCAGCTCGTGCGCGAGCGCGCGGAGGGCGTATAGCTCGGGGCGCGCTCTCAAGATCCGTAGCGGCGGGGTCAGGGCCTGTACGGCGACCGCGGCCTCTCCCGCGCGGAGCCGCATGCGACCGACCAGCATGGCCGCGTCGGCGTTCAAGCTGTCCAATTGGAGGGCACGATCGCCCCACTCGAGCGCGCGCGTATCCTCGCCGGAAGTCTCGAGGATCTGGGCGAAGCGCGAAGCGGCGTAGCTGGAGGACGGATCTTCGGTCGTCAGTGCTTCGGCCCAGACCGTAGCTTCTTCGACGTTGCCGCTCTCCTGGGCCACGGCCGAGCGCACGAGGAATTCGACGTTGGCGGGAACCGCGGGTGAGTGGTCAGGGGAGAAAGCGCACGCGGAGCCGGTCAGCAACGCGATCAGAAACAGCGACAGCGCCCCCATGACCGTCCATGAGTAAAGGGAGGATGTATGGTCTTCAGCCACGTCGTCTCCAGAGTCAAAGGATAGAGGAGGGCCCAAATGGACCCTCCTCCCCTGTCTCGAGACGACGCTCCTATTATAGCAATCTAGGATTCAGACTGCAACCTTGAGGCGGCCCAAGGGGATTTGCTCCCGTCCGGGCCCCGCACCTCGTTTGGCTCCCGCGACTCCCGGCTCTCCTCGTGCGGACCGCGGCCTCCCGGCTGTCCGGCGCCCGGGCCGCGCCCTCCACCGCCCCGCGAGCGGCGCCCACGACCGCCCCGACGCCTGCGTCTGCGGTGATCCTGCCGTTCCCCTCGCACCAACTTCTCAAAATGAAGAAGGGCGTCGCGCGCCGCTTCCTGTTCCGCTTCCTTCTTGTTGTTCCCGTGGCCCCGGCCGAGCACCTTCTGGTTCACGACCACTTCGACCGTGAACACCTTCTCGTGGTCCGGGCCGATCTCGCTCGAGATCCGGTATTGCGGGTGCGTCTTGAATTCACCCTGCACGTACTCTTGGAGCATGCTCTTGTAGTTCGCGAGATTCGCATCGCTCAGGATCTCGTGCACCTGGCGAAGGAGCAGCCGCTCCGTGAGGCGCCGCGCGGGCTCCAGTCCCCCGTCCAGATACACGGCGCCGATCACGCCTTCCAGCGTATCGGCAAGAATGGATGCGCGGTCGCGGCCGCCGGATCCTGTCTCCGCCTCGCTGAGCAGAATGTATCCGCCCAGACCCATGAGCTTCGCGGTCCGGGACAGAATGACGCGGCTCACGAGGAGCGACTTCATCTTCGTGAGCTCTCCCTCGCGAAGGGAGGTGAACTTCCGGTACAGGAACTCGTTCACGACAAGCCCGACGACCGAGTCGCCGAGAAACTCCATCCGCTCGTTGGATTCTCCCGCGCCCTTTTCGGGCTGGGAGTGGAGATAGGAGCGATGGGTCAATGCCTGCCGTGCCAGCTCCGGGTCCTTGAACTTGTAATGAAGGATTGCTTCGAATCCACGTAGATCGAATTCACGGCTTCCGCGATGCTCGAGTCGAGGAGCGGGAGCCTTTTCCATTCCAAACAGCTTTCTGAGTAATTTCACGTTTCGGGATCCTCTAGGGACCCTCCGGTGCCACGCTTCTCGATAACGCCAGGGTGACGTTGTGCCCGCCAAAGCCCAATGAATTGGAGAGGGCTGCCCGCACTTCGACCGATCGCGCGGTGTTGGGGACGTAATCGAGGTCGCAGTCGGGGTCGGGGTGCTCGTAATTGATGGTCGGAGGAAGGACCTGCCGCTCGAGCGCGAGGACGCAGATGATCGTCTCCAGTCCGCCGGCGGCTCCGAGCAGGTGGCCCGTCATCGACTTCGTCGAGCTGACGGCCACATGATGTGCGTGCTCCCCGAATACCGACTTGATGGCTTGGGTTTCGAATTTGTCGTTGAGTTGTGTGGAGGTGCCGTGGGCGTTCACGTAGCCGAACTCGCGGAGAGGCAGTCCGGAATCGCTGATGGCTGCCCGCATGGCGCGCGCTGCACCCTCACCCTCGGGGGCAGGAGCGGTCATATGATGGGCATCTCCCGTTGCGCCGTAACCGACGACCTCCGCCAGGATCGCAGCGCCGCGTCGTTTCGCGTGCTCGAGCTCCTCCAGGATCAGGATTCCCGCGCCTTCCCCCATCACGAATCCATCGCGCTGGGAATCGAAGGGCCGGGAGGCCCGGGTCGGGTCGTCGTTACGAGTGGACATCGCTTTCATGGAGCAGAATCCCGCGAAGGAAACCGGAGTCACCGGAGCTTCGGCGCCCCCCGCGATCATCACGTCCGCTTCGGAGTTCTGGATGATCCGGAACGCCTCGCCCACCGCGTGCGCTCCCGAGGAGCACGCTGACACGGTGCAGTAATTGGGGCCCTTGGCGCCGAAGAGGATCGACACCTGGCCCGAGGCCATGTCCGAGATCATCATGGGAATGAAAAAGGGGCTCACGCGGTTCGGGCCCTTCTCGAGGAGAGTCCGGTGCTGATCCTCGAAGGTCGAGATGCCTCCGATGCCTGATCCCACGATCACGCCGAAGCGGTCCGGATCGACGGCTTCGCGAACGGAGGCTTGGTTCAGAGCCTGCCTCGATGCGGCGACCGCGTACTGAACGAACAGGTCCGTGCGGCGGATGTCCTTCCGGTCCATGAAATCCTCCGGTTTGAATCCCCGCACCTCGCCGGCGATCCGCGTGTCGTACGCCGCAGCATCGAATCGTGTCAACGGCCCGATCCCCGATTCACCGGCGATCAGCCGCTTCCAGAATTCCTCGACGGTATTCCCCAGCGGGCATACAAGGCCCTGCCCGGTCACAACCACCCGTCGAGGACTCCCATTCCTCCGATAGCTCACGAACTCGTTCTCGATCTCGCCTGCGCTCCCGATCCCCGCGGAACTCGATGCGTTCGACCGGGCGCCGAATCAGGCGTTCTTCGGCACGTGCGATTCCAGGTACTTGATGGCATCCGCCACCGTGGTCATCTTCTCCGCGTCTTCGTCCGGAATCTCGATATCGAATTCCTCCTCGAGGGCCATGACGAGCTCGACGGTATCGAGCGAGTCCGCCCCGAGGTCGTCGATGAACGACGCTTCCGGCGTCACCTGCTCCGGCGCAACCCCCAACTGATCGACGATGATTTGCTTGACCCGGTCTTCGCTGAATGAGGCCATTCCCTGCTTCACCTCCCTTTTGGATTCACGTTTCGGCAATCCGATCGACTCACATCCTCATACCGCCATCAACGGACAGCACCTGGCCGGTGACGTAACCGGCCTCCTCCGAGCAGAGATACGCCACCGCGTGGGCCACGTCCTCGGCGGATCCCAGCCGTCCGAGGGGGATTTGCGCCTTCAAGCCCTCCCGCACCTTCTCGTTCAAATCCGCTGTCATCGCGGTATCGATGAACCCTGGAGCTACCGCATTCACAGTAATATGGCGCGATGCCAGTTCCTTGGCAACGGCCTTCGTGAGGCCCACAAGTCCCGCCTTGGACGCGACATAATTCGCCTGACCGGGGTTTCCGATGAGGCCGACCACGGAGCTCATGTTCACGATGCGACCCCACCGCTGTTTCATCATAGGTCGGGTGAAGGCTCGGATGCAGAGAAAGCTCCCCTTGAGATTGGTGTCGATGACCTGATCCCAATCCTCCTCGCTCAAGCGCACGACCAGATTGTCCCGCGTGACGCCGGCATTGTTCACGAGGATGTCCGCCCTGCCGAATGCGTCGAGCGTCCTCGCGCAAAGCGCGTCGGCGTCTCCCGACTGGGACACGTCCGCCTGGACCCAGATCGCCTCGCTTCCTGCGGAGCGGATCTCGGTGCACGCCTTCTCGAGCGCTGCCTCGTCGCGCCCCGACATGACGATCTTGGCGCCACCGCACGCCAGCCGCGATGCGATCGCCCGCCCGATTCCTTTCGCCCCACCGGTCACGACCGCGACCCTGTCCGCGAACCGCCGGTCGGTCACGCCGCGACCTCCTGGAGCGCCTGCACGGCCGCCTCGACCGTCTCCGGGTCCTCGCTTCCGAAGAGCGAGACGTCGCGGTCGACGCTCTTCACGAGACCGCGGAGAACGCGACCTTGGCCCACTTCGACGAGCCGCCGCACGCCGTCCTCCACCATCGCGCGAACCGTTTGCTCCCACAGCACGGGTCGGAGGAGCTGCTCCCGCAAAGAGACACGGATGTCCTCCGGGGACTGCACCGGCCGGGCGGACGCGTTGGCGTAGACCGGGAATCTGGCGGGCCGGATCTCGATCGCCTCGAGCGCTTGACCGAGCCCGCGCGCCGCGCGCTCCATGAGCGGCGAATGGAACGCGGCGCTCACCTGCAGCGGTACGATTTTCTTGGCGCCCGCCTTCTTCGCTTCCTCGGAGGCGCGGTCCAGCGCCTCCCGCGTTCCGGATAGCACGATTTGTCCGGGGGAGTTGAAGTTCGCGGCGGCGAGGTCTCGGGGCCTCGCCACCGCGGCGAGGACCTTCTCGATCTCGGCCGCGTCCAGGCCGAGCACCGCGAGCATGGTTCCGGGCCGCTCGCTCCCCGCGTTGGCCATCAGCTCGCCCCGCCGGCGAATGAGTCTCAATCCGTCCTCGAACGAAAGCGATCCCGCCACGACGTGGGCTGCGAATTCCCCCGCGCTGTGCCCCGCCCCTGCCGAAGGGCGTACACCGCGACGCTCGAGCACGCGGGCCGCCGCGACGCTGGTGACCAGCAGGGCGGGCTGCGTGTTCTCGGTTCGGCTCAGCGCATCGAGGGGTCCGTCGAAGCAGAGGGAGGAGAGAGGCATGGCGAGCACCTGGTCGGCGCGCTCGAAAACCTCGCGCGCTTCCGGAAAACGGTCGGCTAGGGCGCGCCCCATGCCCACCGCCTGCGAGCCCTGGCCCGGGAAGAGGAACGCGATCCGGCTCACCAGCGCACCACGGCGGCGGCCCACGTGAAACCGCCGCCGAACGTGACCAGCTCCACGAGATCGCCGGGCTTGATTCGTCCTTGGCGCTTCGCCTCGTCGAGCGCGAGCGGGATCGAGGCCGACGAGGTATTTCCGTATCGGTCCAGGTTGACGAAGACCTTCTCCATCGGCAGGCCGAGACGTCTCGCGGTCGCGTCGATGATGCGGTAGTTCGCCTGGTGCGGAACCAGGAGATCCAGCTCCTCCGGCTTGTGCCCCGCGGCCTCGAGCGCCTCGCAGGCCACCGACTCCATGGCGCGCACCGCGTACTTGAACACGTCGTTCCCACTCATGCGGATATAGTGGAGCTTTCGATCGACGGTCTCGTGCGACGCGGGATGAAGGGAGCCGCCCCCAGGCATCTCGAGCAGCTTCGTGAGCGAGCCGTCGCTGTGGAGTCTCGTGGATAGAATCCCGCCGGGCTCTCCCGTCGAGCGCAGCACGACGGCACCCGCCGCGTCCCCGAAGAGCACGCACGTGTTGCGGTCCGTCCAGTCGACAATCTTCGAAAGGGTCTCGACCCCGATCACGAGCACGGTGTCCGCGGCCCCCGTCGCAACCTGCGTGCGCGCGAGCGACAACGCGTAAAGGAAGCCGGAGCAGGCCGCGGAGATGTCGAACCCGTACGCGCGCGATGCGCCGAGCCGGTCTTGCACGAGGCACGCCGTCGAGGGGAACGGACGGTCGCCCGTCACCGTCCCCACGATGATCTGGTCGAGGTCTTCCCCCTTCAAGCCGGCATCCCGCACGGCGCGGCGCGCCGCTTCGGTGGCCAGGGCGGAAGCCGGAGTTTCGGGATCCGCGATGCGGCGCTCCTTGATCCCGGTTCGCGTCGTGATCCACTCGTCCGAGGTATCGACGATCTGCTCCAGATCCTTGTTCGTGAGGACCCGGTCCGGCGTGCAGGATCCGACTCCGACGATGTGAACGTCCCGGGTGGGTGCGATCATGCGGCCTC
>Ga0075423_10002843_pt1 | contig 15834 bp, 9 predicted proteins | sample SoiMethybrSBSTD2_FD_80114 | JGI IMG/M metagenome (GOLD analysis project Ga0075423, IMG submission 80114) | Bulk soil microbial communities from a Populus tree surrounding site in Tennessee, USA - Soil MetaG P. TD hybrid SBSTD2 | ecosystem: Environmental > Terrestrial > Soil > Tree plantation...
CGTCGTGGTGGTGCCGGATGCCGATCCGACGAGCGTGCCGCCCTTGTACAGCCCGTAGCTCGTGACGCCGACGTTGTCCGTCGACGCGCTCCACGAGACGGAGATGCTGCTGCTCGTCGTGCCGGTCACGACGAAGTTGGTGGGCGTGGACGGCGCTGTCGTGTCGCTCGGCGGCGGGGGTGGCGCCGGCACGGTTGCGCCCGTGTTGAACGTCTTGAGGGCATCGAGCAGTGCCGGCTGGCTCGTGATCGTGTTTCCGGACCACGTCCAGGCGAACGTCATGATGCCGGTCTCCTTGGACGCGGCCCACTGGCCGAGCATGTGGTTCAACTCGGCGGCCGTCGGCCAGCGCCAGGTCGAGTCCTGGAACACCTGTGCGACGCCCCAGTAGTTGATGCCTGCGCTGTTCGCGGCAGCGATCACCTGGTCGATCCAGCCGTAGTTGCAGGCCTGGCCCTGGTAGCAGGGATAGGGATCGAGTGCGAACAGGTCGGCCGTTCCGGCCCACCTGGGGATCTGGTCGAGCGTCTGCTGCGCCGAGTTCGAGTCGACGAGGATCAACGTCTTGTGTCCTGGATCGACCGAGTGGATGAGATTCGAGCGCGCCCTGTGATCGTCGTACGCGTTCGGGCACGCGAACGGGTCGGGCTCGTCTGAGATGTAGTAGCCGAATACCTTCGGGTCGTTGACTGCGGCGGCCGCCGTCGCGCGGACGCTCGCGTCCGACTGCTCGAATGAACAGCTCGAGTTGTTGTAGTCGCCGACCCAGATCAGGCCTTGCGTGCCGGCCGGGAGCGCATCGGCTTCGCCGGCCGAGCCGACGTCGAGCAGGTTGTAGCCGTAGTTGGCGGCGGCCTGCCCGCCCTGATCGGAGTTGATCATGAAGCGATACGGCGGCGCGCTCGCGGTCTGGCAGGCAGTCGTCGATGCCGAGATCGACGCTCGAGGCGAGCGGTTTCCCGCCGCGTCGACAGCATCCACCTCGTAGGTAGAGGTCGTGTTGCATGGAAGGGCCGAGAAGCTGAAGCTCGTGTTGCCGGGCGTTCCAGCGATCGTCCCATTGCGGTAGACGCCGTAGCCCGTCACGCCGACGTTGTCGCTCGACGCGTTCCAGGAAAGCGTCAGCCCGCTCGACGTTGCATTAGTCACCGCGAGACCGGTCGGCGCGGTCGGAGCCGTGGTGTCTGACCCGATGCTGAACAGCGAGTTGTAAACGGCGGTATACGCAGGGTTCACTACTCGCCAGCGTCCGGGCGTAGGCGTACCCGCGGGTACCTTCGCCGTGATCGAGTTCGGCGAGTTGACCGTGAAGCTCGGCGATGGATAGTCGTAGAAGGTCACCCTCGTGACGTTGGCGAAATTCGCGCCGGAGATGGTCACCGTGCTTCCGACAGGCCCGTTCATGGGGCTGACGCTTGTGATGTTCGGCGTGCCCGTGACGCTGAATGTCGGGTTGTAGACCGCGGTATAGGCGGGATTGACAACTCGCCAGCGCCCGGGGGAGGGAGTCCCATACGGCACGACCGCTGTGATCGACGTCGGCGAATTCAGCTTCCAGCTCGGTGAGGGAGAGTCGTAGAACGTCACGTCCGTGACGTTCGAGAAGTTCGAGCCGGTGATGGCGATCTCGCCCCCAACGGCGCCGCTCATCGGGCTGACGCTCGTAATCGTGGGTGCGCCCGTAATCGTGAAGCGCGAGTTGTAGACCGCCGTGCCTGCGGGTGTGATTACTCGCCAACGTCCTGGAGAGGGCGTGCCGTATGGCACGACCGCGGTGATCGAGGTTGGCGAGTTCACCGTCCAACTGGGCACCGGGGAGTCGTAGAACGTCACGTTGCTGACGTTCACGAAGTTAGTCCCGGTGATCGTGACGGTGCTTCCCGCGGGGCCGCTCATCGGGCTGACGCTCGTGATCGTCGCGGCGGCAGTCGCCGCGGCTCCGGATCCGGTTCGCGCGGACGCGGGTGCGACGAACAGGAGTGCGATCAGAATTGCGATCGCAACGAAATGGCGGCTATTTCGGGGGGCGGCTCCCCACATGGGCTTTGGACTCGTCCCGCTCTGGTGGTTCCTGGACACCAGAACGAGTGAAAGCAGTCGGACGATGAGGCTAGTTCAGCCTCCGGATGGCAACTCCTTTCGCTGGCCTTGCACGACTTTGAACGGGGGGCATCGCAGTCGAAGCGCGGGACTGTAGCGCCTGCCGCGGCATCGTGCCGATGATCAATCACCATGCCGACTGGAGGCCGATATAGAGTCGGCGAGCAAGTGCGTCGGCGCGCCGTCCTCGCGTGGTTTCTCGGTCTTGCTCTTGTGCCTGCCACCGCAGCGGCCGCGCCCGACCGTCTTGATACCGCGCTTATCGATCCGTCTGCGATGACGGGGGCCTACGCCGATCTTGCGTTCAACCGCGTTCACTCAGCCGGCGCGAGCGCCGTGCGCATCGTGCTGTACTGGAACTGGGTCGCGCCGCATGCTCGCCCGGTGGGTTTCACGCCTTCCGATCCCCGAGCACCGGGGTACACGTGGACGCTGATCGATGCCGAAGTGCGGCGCGCGGTCGAGAACGGTCTACAGCCGATTATCGCGATCTCGCGGGCGCCAGCGTGGGCTCGGGATCCTGCCGGGGGTGTGCGCACCACCTGGCCGGATCCGAACCAGCTCGCGCAGTTCGCTCAGGCAGCGGCGCGCCGGTACAACGGCGACTTCCGGATCGACGGAACGCCGCTACCGGCTGTGCGGTACTGGCAATTGTGGAACGAACCGAACGCCGGTCGCGAGTTGTCTCCGCAGTTTCGTGGGCGAGCGTCCGTGTCGCCCGACATCTACCGCCTGATGTTGGCCGCATTCACGCCGGCTGTGCACGCGGTCAACGCCGAGAACGTCGTTATCGCCGGCGGAACAGCTCCTTTCGGGCATCGCTCGCAGGACATTCAGGTGACAGCGCCGATGCGATTCATGCGCCAGCTTCTCTGCATGTCCAACGGAACGCAGCGGCGCGGGACTTGCCGAGGCGGCGTGCCCTTCGACGTCTGGGCGCATAACCCGTACACGAACGGCGGCCCGACGCATCATGCGTACAGCGCCGATGACGTCTCACTCGGCGACTTGGGGCGAATGAACGCACTGCTTCGCGCCGCGGTTCGAGCAGGGCACGTCTCATCGGATCATCCGGTCAGGTTCTTCGTGACCGAGTTCAGCTGGGACAGCTCGGGGCCCGATCCCCGCGGCGTACCGCTGCGTTTGCATGCACGCTGGGTCGCACAAGCGTTGTACGAGATGTGGCGGAGCGGGGTCAGCCTTGCCACGTGGTTTCTTCTCCGCGACGCCCCGCTCAAGACGAGCCCGTACCAGTCCGGCCTCTACTTTTACGGCGGCCGGCGCCTGAGCGCCGACAGGCCGAAGCCGGCGCTGGAGGCCTTCCGATTCCCGTTCGTCGCTTTCCGACGCTCGGGCGAACTCTTCATCTGGGGCAGGACACCCGGAGGGGTACCGGAACAACTCGTCGTGGAAGGACGCACCACACGCGGTTGGCAAATCGTCGCGCGTCTCGCGACGAACCCCCACGGGATCTTTCAGAGCCGTTTGCCGCGTTTTCACGGCAGTGTGCTCCGCAGTCGTGTCGTTCGCACCGCCGAGCGTTCGCTTGCGTTTTCGCTAGAGCCGGCGCCCGACCCGGTCGTCTTTGCGTTCGGATGTGGAGGACCGATCAGGTGCTAGGCGCGCGCGTGGCGACACATTCCGAAGATGCGCCCGAACCGCCTGAGCCAATCGCCGCGCGAAGCGCGATCGTCCACGACTGGTTCCAGGGCTTCCACGGCGCGGAGCGTGTCGTCGACGCAATGCGCACCGGACTGTTCGACGATGCGCCCGATATCTTCACATTTCACGCGGCTCGGTCGCTTCTTCCGCGCGATCTCGCTACCGCGATCGTGCGCGAATCAAAGGTGGCAGCTCTACCGGGCATTCGCCAGCGGGAGCATGACCCTGGCCTGTGGCGCAATCTCCTGCCGTTGATGCCAAGGTACTTCAGCGGCCTGGATCTCGATCCCTACGACGTCGTTATCTCGTCGTCACACGCGTTCGCGGCGAGCGTGCGTGTGCGCGCGGACGCATTGCACGTCTGCTACTGCTACACGCCTCTTCGGTATGCGTGGCTCCCGGACGTCGAGGAGGGGCGTGTCGGTGGCCTTCGGGGCCTGGCGCTTACCCTCATGCGGCGTCGCCTGCGAGAGATTGACCATACCGCGTCGAGCCGACCAGACGCCTACGTCGCCATCTCCACCGCCGTTCGAACTCGCATTCGGCGCTTCTACGGCCGCGACGCCCTCGTGGTCCATCCGCCGGTCGACGTAGAGGAATTCGACCCGACGCGGGAGAAAGACCCGGACAGGTTCCTTTGGGTTCATCGGCTCGTCAGCTACAAGCATCCGGAGCTCGTCGTCGAAGCGTTCCGCGACCTCCCGTATCGACTGACCATGGTCGGCGTGGGACCGCTCGAATCACGGCTTCGGCGGAGCCTGCCTTCGAATGTCGAGCTCCGCGGCTGGGTCTCGCGCGAAGAGCTGATCGCGCTGTTCGAGCGCAGCTCCGGATTCATCCACGTCGCCGACGAGGACTTCGGAATGACGATGGTCGAGGCTCTCGCAGCAGGCACGCCTGTGATTGGCCTGGCGCGCGGCGGTGCTCGCGACATAGTCCGGATCGGTGTCGACGGTGTGCTGCTCGAGCGGCTGGAGCCAGACTCGATCCGCTCGGCCGTGCGGTCGTTGCGGGCTTCGACCTGGGACCGCGCGGCCATCGCAGCGGGATCGAGGCGGTTTTCGCGCGCGCGTTTCGTGGCCCAGCTCCGCACCTGCCTCGGAGAGCTCGGTGAGCGAAAGGGTATCGACCCCTAGGTTCGCCTCTGGGCGATCGACCCCACTGCTGCGCGTGGGCTCTGACGCCACCATCTCCGATCTCCCTCGTGCCTCCGGCCACTCGGAACTGCGTATCGGCGGCCGGATCACAGCCGTTCTCGCCTGGTGTCGGCGTCACGTCAAAGACGCGGCATTTGGACTCCTCCCCGCGGTGGCCGCGCTCGTCGCCGCGGGTGCGGTGCTCGAGCTCTGGCACGGCAGTCTCCGCATCCCGTACGCCTATTCGTCGGACGCGCTCTTCGTCGAGGCGGTCACCAAGAACCTCGCACATGGCTGGTACTACACGAATGCTCAGCTAGCGGCACCGTTCGGGCAGCAGCTTTTCGACTTCCCGATCGGGAATGCACTGAACCTGGCGATTCTGAAGCTGCTCGTCGTTGCATTTGGGAATCCGATCGCGGCCGTCAACGTCTTCTTCCTGCTCACGTTTCCACTCACGGCGCTCGCGTCCTACATCGTCATGCGTCGCGTGAACGTCTCGCGCGGCGTCGCTGCCGCGTGCTCAGTTCTCTTCGCCCTGCTGCCGTATCACTTTCGGCGCGGGGAAGCGCATGCGTTTCTGTCTGCGTACTACGTCGTTCCCCTGATCGCCTACCTGATGCTCGGCGTTTTCGGCAGCTTCCACCTGTTCGACACTGCCGGCGAGCCCGTCAGTCGTTGGCGTCGGCGTGCCACGCGCCGAAACCTCGCGACTTTCGGCGTTTGTCTGCTGATCGGCGCGAGCTCGCCCTATTACGCGCTCGCCGCCGCGATCTTGCTCGTCATCGCCGCAGCGATCACGGGAATTGCCAGCCACAGCATTCGCGAAGCCTTGAAGACCCTCGTGCTGGCGGGCATCGTGGTCGCGACGTTCGCTGCGACGGCGGCGCCGGCTATCTCGTATCGGCTTCACCATGGCCCGAACGAGCTGGCCGGCAAGCGATCCGCCTTCGAGACCGAGCTCTACGGGCTCAAGGTGACCGATCTCGTCCTGCCGCTCGATGACCATCGCCTGAAGCCGCTGGCGCACATGAAGGAGGAGTACGACTCGACTTCGCCGGTCACCTCTGAAGGCGGACAGACGCTCGGATTCATCGGCACGATCGGGCTTCTCGCCCTTCTCGGCGGCGGGTTCATCACCGTCGTGCGTGGTTCATGGCGAGTGGGAGGGGCAGCTTTCCTCCACGCGTGCGCTGCGACGGTGATTGTCCTCCTGTTCGCGACGACCGCAGGCTTTTCGAGCGTTCTCAGCTACACGCTGACACCACAGCTGCACGCGTGGAACCGGCTCTCCGTGTTAGTGGGCTTCTTCTCACTGCTAGCCGTCGGGTTCTTGCTGGATCGACTTCGACGCCGACTGCGGGCGACCGCCTTTTCCTTCGTCTTTCCTATCGTCCTCGTCGTCGTCGTCACGCTCGGTGTGCTCGATCAGACGAGCTCTGCGTTCGTTCCCCCATACAAGGAGATACATCGGTCATTCGTGAGCGATGCTCGATTCGTCCAGACGATCGAACGTCGCCTGCCGTCCGGCGCCGCCATTTACCAATTGCCGTACGTTCCGTTTCCCGAGTCCGAGGTACCGGGACCCAACGACTATGTCGAGCTCAAGGAATACCTGCACTCGCAGAGCCTGCGCTGGAGCTACGGCGCGATGAAGGGGCGGACGAGCGACTGGAACGCGACGCTGTCGGCGTTGCCCCTGCGCCTCGTTTTGCCGGTCGTCGCGGCAAGCGGCTTTGAAGGGCTCACCATCGACCGGTCGTCGTACTCCGACAACGGTCAGGCTGCGAAGACGCAGGTAGAGCATCGTTTGCGCCTACGCCCGCTCGTCAGTGCCGACGGCAGGCTGCTCTTCTACGATCTCCGCCCCCTTCGCAGTTGGCTTGAATCACACTATTCGTCCGCAGAGATCGGACGGTTGCGCACGGCAGCACTGCATCCCGTCACGATCGAGTGGACAGGAAGCTTCTGGGACGAGGAGCGGAACGGCGTGAACGCCTGGCGCTGGTCGAAGAGCCGGGAGGCGTACTTCGGCGTTGACAACCCGACGAGTGAGAGTCGCCGCCTGACGCTGCGGTTCGTCCTGGCCGCCCAACAAAGCGGCCAGTCGAACGCGATCGTGTTTTACCCCGATCAGTCGACGGAGATGATCCGGGTTTCGCCGACAGGCGTCCTCGTCGAGCGCACGCTCACTCTGCCGCCAGGACATCACTTCGTTCGCATCTCGTCAGATGCTTCGAAGATCCCGACCGTCCCAGGAGACCCACGCTCGGCGCTTTACGTTCGGGTTGCAAATGCGTCGCTCATCGACACCGCATTCGCGATTCTCGATCGATCTGCGCGCGCGCGACCCTCGTCCGCCGGATCATCCCGCATTCGGTCACTCGGCCTCCCGGCGCATGGGGGTACTCCGCACATAAAGGGCGCGCAATCAGGGCGCGCAATCCGAGTACGCTGACGAGCGTCCCCTGCGGTAAGGGTGGCACCGACTCCGAGGCACGGACCAGGATGAGTCTGATCTCCCATGAAGCGTCTTGCCCCGTGTGCCGGTGACGCGAATCACTTCGGTATCGAGGCGCCGAGCGAGCGCCCTCATAAAGAGAATTCGTGTCGCGCGGTATGCACGGGCAACCGATTACAACCATACCGACGAGCGAGTGTGCGCAGATTTCGCCGACGCGAACTTCGAGAGTCACATGCGGTTCTATCGATTCGTCGGTCAGTTCGCCGCGGGCGCTGACGTGCTCGATGTCGGATCAGGGACGGGATATGGCTCGGCCTACCTCGCTCAGGACGCTCGCTTGGTCGTGGGTATCGACTATTCGATGGAGGCGGTTCGATTCGCCGCCGCCAGATATCAGGCAGGGAACCTCGAGTTCCGCCGGATGGATGCTCAGGTCTTGGAGTTCGGTGATGCCGATTTCGATCTCGTCGTCTCGTCGGAGAATCTCGAGCATCTTTCCTGTCCAGAGCACTCCGTTTCCGAAGTCAGACGTGTTCTACGAGCCGGTGGCACCTTCGTCGTCGGCACGCCAAACAAAGAGATGTTCTCGCCGAACCGGAAGCCAGAGAACCCGTTTCATGTGAAGGAGTTCTACTTCGGCGAGCTGCGGACGCTGCTTTCAGCGACGTTTCCGAACGTCCTGATGATCGAGAACACGCGTGAAAGCAAGCACAAGACCGGGCGGGCGATGCGCGCAGAGCGGGTTGGCCGCGGAGCAGTCGGCCTGACGACAGCCGAGGCCGCCGCTACCCGGGTCGGTGGTCGTTACATCGACGTGACGCAGCTCGACAACACGCACAGTTTCATCGCGATTTGCTGGTGACTCGGCTGCTCGGTCTGATCGGGCAAAAGAAGCGGTAATTGCGCTGCGCATGGCGGACACGTACCGGACGAAATGAGCGACCGCCTAGCACGAACGTCTGCCGCCTGAACAGCGCCTCGACGGCCTCGTCCAACGCACGGATCCTTGGAATACGCTCGCGGGGTATCGAAGAGCCTCCTTCGGTGCAACAGGCGTGGGCCGTGCGCTGCCGAGCGCTCGCCTCCTTGATGTTCGCCCGATGGTGTTCGCCCGATGGTGAGAGGAGCGTCGCTAGCGCGTGCGAGCGGTCTTCACTCATGCATTTGCGGTCGGCGCTGGTGTAGCGATTGCAGCCAACTCGATTGCGCTGCTGGACGGTCTGCGCAGAGCGCGCCGACGCACGCCGACATGGCGCGAATCACAGCGGAGCTTCTACAAAATGAGTCTGAGCGCGAAGGTGCCGAGCAACACGACGTACCACGGTTTCTGGACCGAGCGCCGCCTCCACGACTCGGCTCGCATAGCGCAATGATGCTACTAGACGTGGTGCCGCGGACGGGGCGTAGCAGAGCCGGTAGACGACCGACATAATCCGTGATGACGAGCGAAGCTGCCGTTTTTCCTGACGACAGCTGCGGGCGATGTCCGGACGGCGGAGCCGGCTCCCGCTAGCTGTCGGCCTTGTGCATGGCGCTCAGCGCCGCGGCCGTCATCGAATCCGCGAAAGATGTGTCCGCGAGGCGCCAGGTCCCGGCTACACGTACGAGGTGGAATGCCTGAGGCCGCGTCGTCGTGACGTACCGCGTCGCGCCGATGGGCTGGCGAAAGGCGATCTTCGTATAGACGGTGGCATCGCCGGCGGCGAATTCAGTGCTGAGAATCTCTGGCTTGGCGGTCCTGATTCCGGCCGCCAGGATCGGAAGTTGCCGATCCACCTGACTCTCGTCGAGCCGGAGCCGTATCGCCCGGGTGAGATGCCTCAGGTACCCGGCGCGATCGTTGAACTGCGTGTCACGCCACCAGGCCATCACCGCATACGCCGGAGACGTAGCGTCAAGGCGTCGCAGGTCTGTCGCCGAGACGAGCTGTTCGGCTGCGGCTGGATATTGCTGAGGGGGCAGGCTCCCCGATCCGCCACAGCCCGAAGCGAGCACCGGAGCGAGAACGAGCGTGGCAAGTGCGCTGGTGGGGCGGAGCGGACCAGTCATCGTCCGATCCGTCTTACGACTCAAGCCGGAGGACTCCTGCTGCCTCGATGGAAAGAGGCGAAATCGTCACGGTCTCGCACGCCTCACGCACGTCGTATCGGACCCGGTCGCACTTGGATCCGTGGCTCGCTTTGGCTGTCCTCGTCCTCGCGTCGTGCGCCACGGCGTCTCTAGTCTTGGCGACGTCGCGCCTCGGCCATAATCCGGGCGCGCTCGCCGCCGCCGTCTCCACCATCGCGATCTCGATCGGGACGACTGCCTGGTGCATCTATGAGCGCACGAACCATTCTCGCTTTGCGGTTGCGATCTCCCCGTTCGGAGTTGCGGCAGTTACGTGGACGGTGTTGTTCGTCGTGCGACCGCTTGAGCTCTACCTCTTTCCAGGCCACGCGACGCTCGCCCTCGGAGAGTTGGGCTTCAACTCGACCGCGCTCACGTCCGCCGTTGCCGTCGGGGGTGTCGGCTGTGCAGGATGGTGCCTTGGGTATGTCACGGGGCTAGGACGGCGCAAGCGGCGCCGCGCTGCGGTACGAATTCGGGGCACGCCACACTGGCTGCTCCCAACAAGCGCCCTTGCTGCTGGAACGCTGCTATGGGCGGTGCTCTTCGTTCGTGAAGGAGGGGTTCACGCCTTGCTCGCGTCCGCCGTGTCGCTGCGAGCCGACCAGCGTTCCAGCGCGTACGGCTTCATCGGCGTCTGGCTGGTGCAGGGGACGGGTCTCTGTGCCCTGACGTTGCTTTTGTGCTGCGAGAGGTGGAGGACGAACTCGCTCCGCCTGACAGCTCTGGCTGCTGCGCTCGTCGCTGGGGCAGCGGCCGTGGCGTTGGAGTTGCGCGGCCTGGCCGTGTTCGCCGTGATTTCCGCGCTCGCGACCGTGCTTGCGGTGCGTCGCCCGCGGGGCAGGGTGCTGCTGGCCGGGACCGGCGTCGCTGCGGCGCTCGTCGTCGGTCTCGCCTTTACGCAGCAGGTCCGAGCGAACACGAGTCGGATGACGACGCCCGACGCAGTTCGGACGGCTCTGCGAACGCCGCTTTGGGCGGACTTCGGGTCGGACCTCGGCACCTTCGACAATCTGGTTGCCATGCGCACGATTGTCCCGGCGTCGATTCCATTCCTCGGCGGCTCGACCATTCGCGAGATTCCCGAAGCTTTGATACCGCGGAGTCTCTGGCCCAAGAAGCCCCTGGGCGTCGACAGTCGTGTTGCCTCGTACCTCTACCCCGGGGTCGATGTTGCCGTGCCGATCACTGTGCAGGGTGAGCTGTACTGGAACTACGACGTTGCGGGTGTCCTGTTCGGAGCTTTCCTCCTCGGCGCGGCATGCGGCGCAGTCGGTCGGCTTGGCTTCCGCGCTCCGGGCACCGGACCGTTCCTCGTGTACGTCACCGTGATTCCTTTCACACATGCGTTTCTCACCCGTGGCCTGGCCGTCATGACGGAGAACCTCGCGTTCGCACTGATCGGCGTCCTGCTGGCCGCTTTCGCGTTCGGTCTGCGGCTGCGACGGCCGGCGCCGCTCGGGGTCAGATCCGGGATGCCGTTGATGCGCCCAGCGCGATCCGACGCCGACGCATAGTCCCCGCCAGCGCAAAGATCACTGCGCAGAGAACGGTCGCCGTGGCTATGGCCGGTCTGGCGGCCGGAACCGCCGCAGCCGTGGCGCCGAGCGCCGCAAGCATGGCTGCCGCTCGCGCGGTTCGATGCACGATTGCTTCCACCGAACGAAGCGCAGCGCCTGCGCGGCGCGCCAGCACGGTCATGCCGGCGAGTTGTCCCCCGCAAAACACACACGCCATCGTGGCTGCGCGAGGAGCGGGGGTCAGAATGACGGCGACTGAGCCCGCGACGACCACGGCCGTTGCCGTTCCGTAGACGCGCAAGAACACAGCTTCGCCGCTCCGCGCGAGCATGACCAGCGTAAAGAGCACGAGAAAACCTGTCGCGCACGACGTGCTGAGCGTGACGATCACCGCTGCGTCCGCCGTGTCCGCAGAGTGCGTGATCAACATCGAGGTGATGAGGCCCGGTTCGAACATCAGGAGCGCCGTCGCTGAGAAGGAGAGGAGGACAAGGACACGCGATGTGATCGAGACACCGCGAACGTTCAAGTCGTCGTCGCGAGCCTCGGCCGCCAGTTGCGGGAACAGCGCAGTCGCGAGCGTGCCGGTGAGCTGGTTGAGCCCGGTCACCAGCCGAATCCCGACGGCGAAGACTGCAGCGGCTGCCGCTGCACCGGTTGCGTTGAGGACGACCGTGCCGCACGCAAAGCCCAGCTGACCCACGACGACCGGGAGCCCTATGCGGGTCACGCTTTTCCATGGGCCACGTTGTGCCGAGAGCGCAGCCCGCGCGGCTTCGTATGTGCGCAGTCGAAAGGCTCCTGCGACGGTGACAATGACGGCGCACTCCGCCAGGCCGGCGAGCCATACGGGAAAGGGTTCGTGCCAGCCGAAATACAGAACTGCAAGCCCGGCCGGCGCTGCCGCCCGTAGCACGACGTAAGCCGACCAGGGCCGGATGTCGCCGTGCCCGTACGGCTCCCAGTAATTGAGCGCGGCGAAGAGGAAGAGCGCCAGGGCGAACGGCAGAGTCGCTCGAAGCGACGGAACCCCTCCAGAAGCGCCGACCACGACCCCGAGCGCTGCGCAGACCGCGCCGAGCTCCATGCGCACGCGCACGATCGATCCACGCAGCTCGGTACCGATCCGCTGTGAGGCCGAGAGCCTCGCGCCGTAGAGACCAGGGCCGTTGTCGATGACGATCTGGAGGAAGCCGTAGGTCACCTGTGCCGCCAGGACGGCTGCGAATGTCTCGCTCGACATCGTCCGGCTCCCGAACCCGAGCCAGGCGAACTGGGACAGGTGACCGACGAGGGTTGCAGTACCGAATGTGGCGGCGCGGCCACGGACCGACATACGGCGTTCGCCGCTCGCCGGGCTGCCGTCAGAGCCGGCCATCATGGCAGGCCCTTCTCCGGCGCGACGCCTTTTCCCGCCCGGTGCCGACAAACCCGACCCGTATGATCCTGGCCTTGCGCCACGTCCTGCTCGTTTCCCCCGACCGAGTGGCGCCGGAAATGGCAGGGCCGGGGATTCGCTATGCCGAGCTCGCGCGCACTCTGACGCGCTCGCACCACGTCCGGCTCGCAGCGCCCCACGGCAGCGTGTCGTCGGCTGACGTTCCGATCATCGAGACCTACGACCCTCAACGTCGTGGCTCCCTCGACCAGGTCATCGCCGGCGCGGACGTCGTGGTCGCGCCGCCGCTCGCTCCGGCCCTCATCCGGTGCGTCGAGAAGCTCGGACGGCCGTGGATCGTGGATCTGTACAACCCCGAGCCGTTCGAGGGCCTCGCGCACGCGAGGCCCTCGGCATCGCACGACCGACTGCAAGACATCGTCCGCATCGATCGTCTCGCGTACGCCGCGCGTGCCGGTTCGTCGTTCATCTGCGCGAGCGAGCGCCAGCGGGACATGTGGCTGGGCCTACTCGCTGCACACCGGCGGCTCGACTCACGCGAGTACCGGCGTGACCCCGAACTTCGCGGGCTGATCGACGTCGTTCCCTTCGGCGTTCCCTCCGCAACGCCGACCCGCCGCAACGATCGGCTCCGCGGAGCCGTCTTTCCTTCGGACGCAAAGATCATGGTGTGGAACGGGGGCGTCTGGGAATGGCTCGACCCGGAGACTGTGCTGACCGCCCTTGCGCTGCTCCGGGGCCAAGATCCCTCATGGCGCTTGTCGTTCAGCGGCGTCGGCCGGCCCAGCCACCGGGCGACCATGGGCGGCTCTGAACGCGTACGGAGCCTCAGTGCCCGTCTTGGTCTCGACGTCGACGGCGCCGTGCACCTCCGCGAGTGGACACCGTACTTGGACCGAGCCACTCCGCTCCTCGACGCCGACCTAGGCGTCTCTGCCCACGTCCCTTCCGTCGAGGCACGCTTCGCCCACCGCGCTCGGATGGTCGATCTCATGTGGACCCGCACGCCCATCCTTTGTTCGGAAGGCGACGAGTCGGCTGCGATTGTCAGGGAAGAGGGGCTCGGCGAGGCAGTCGTTCCTCAGGATCCGGAAGCATTCGCCGCGGCTGCCGTACGCATCGCGGACCGCGGGCGAGACTTCTATCGCGCGGCGCTCGACGCAGCGGCTGCGAAGCGCGAGTGGGGAGTCGCTGCGGCGCCACTCCTCGGCCTCATCGATTCCGCGATCGTCGGACGAGGGCGAGGATCGGGCGTGGTCGGTCGCGCCGTGGCTCTCCGCCATACAGTTGCGTTCGCGGTCAGGCGGCCAGCCGCTGCGCTCGGTCGCGCGCGGCGTGTGCCCGGGAATAGCGCCGGAGCCATGCCTGACACACACTGACCGTGAGCGCCTCCTCGGGGGGTCGCTCTGCACGGACGCGACAGGCGCGCCATCCGCGAATCCGCGCCTTCGCCGGGGCGAAGGAGCGGTGACGTACGGCGAGTAGGATCGACGCTGCCACCTCCTGAGCGACCGCGAGCACCGCGGTGCGGGCGCGCCACTTCGAGACGACGCCGTATTTTCGGATGACATAGCCGCGGCTAAAGCCGACGAGCAGGGCCTTCTCGATGGATCCAGTCCCGAGCGTCGCCGATCCGGCGTGCAAAGCCCGTGCCTCGATGGCGAGAGCACATGACGCGCCCTCGCGACGAAGACGGAGTGCCAGGTCGAGATCTTCGAAGTACGCGAAGAAGCCCTCGTCGAAACCACCAATGCGGAGAAACGCGTCCATCGCATAGGCCGCCGCGGCCCCGCACGGCGCGAGCGGAGGTTGCACCCCGTGCTCCAAGACGTTGACGGGTCGTCCCCGGAGATAGTCATGGGCGCCGAGAGTCCGGTCGATCTCGAGGCCGGCAGTTTCGATCATGTGCGGCCGAGTCGCATCCAGGAGGACGCCGGCTGACATCGTCGCACCCGACAAAACGGGTGCTACGAGCGCCGAAAGGAAGCCGGGATCGACCCCGAGGTCGTCGTTCAGCACGACGAGGATGTCTCCGTCGGCATGTCGAGCACCAGCGTTTACTGCTGCGGAAAAGCCTCGGTTCCCGTTCATCGAGATCACTTCCGCGCCTTTGCCGTGCAGACGGTCGACGACGCGCGGGTTGAGGCCGTTGTCGGCGACGACGACCTGCGCCTCGACTGCGCCACCTCGAACTTGGGTGACGAGCTCGACGAGCATGTCGTCGCCTCGGAGCGAGGGAATGACCACCGAGACCACAGGTTCAGTAGGCGCCGCGAGCGCCGAGCACAGCGGACATCGTCATTGCGAGAATCCGCAGATCGCGACCGAGCGTGAGATTCTCGATGTACTCACGTTCGACGGCGACACGTTCGTCGAGCGTGAGCTCGCCGCGGCCTGAGATCTGCATCGGTCCAGTCAGGCCCGGCTTCACCGCGAGCCGGACGCGCTCCTCTGGGCTGTAACGGGCGACCAGATCGATCTGCTCCGGACGGGGTCCGACGAGGCTCATCTCGCCTCGGAGCACGTTGATGAGCTGTGGCAGTTCGTCGAGGCTCGTGCGGCGCAAGATGCCACCCACTCGTGTTACGCGCGGGTCCTCGCGGAGCTTGAACATCGGCTCATCGAGCTTGTCGAACGGCACGAGCTCCACCAGCATGTCTTCGGCACGGTCGATCATGGTGCGGAACTTGAATATGCGGAAGGGCTGCCCACCGCGTCCGGCCCGCTGTTGCCAGAAGATGATCGGTCCTGGCGTGTCGAGTCTGATTGCGACCGCTAGGAAAGCGGCCACGGGCGAGAGCACGACGATCGCGACGAGCGAAACGAAGACATCGAGCGCGCGCTTCAAGAGCAGCGTCGAGCGCGAGACGTCCCACGTGTTGTATTGAAGGAACGGCAGGTCGGCGACCTTGTCAAGCTGCACCGCAGTTCCGAACATCGCCCGTACCGGCGGCACGATGCTGAGCTTCACTTGCTCTTGGCGGCTGGTGCAGAGCAAATCCGCGATTGTCGACTCGCCGATCGACTCGCTCGCGAGAATGATTCTTTCGATGCGATGCCGTCGCAAAGTCGGTCGAAGGATCTCGAGATCTGCGAGTTCGCATTGGTGGACGATCTGAAGATGAATGTCGCCGAAGAGCATCAGTTTCCTCGCTACGGCGGCTGCGAGTGAGCACCCGCCGACGATCAGCGTCCGTTCGGGTGGCGTGATGCGACGCCAGAGGCAGCGCGCGGTTATGCGCAACGCGATCGCACTCGCGCATGTGAGGAGCCACGTGGCGGCAATGGTTGCAAGCGTGAGGTCCGAGGGGTTGAGCCAGACAAGGAGCATGGTGATCCCGGTCGTGGCGCTCAACGCCCAGAGGCAAAGACGTGATAGTTCGTCGACGGTTTGGATCCGCAGCGTTCGCTGATCCCGGTCGTAGAGACCGTGCAGCTTCGCGA
>Ga0075423_10002845_pt1 | contig 15820 bp, 10 predicted proteins | sample SoiMethybrSBSTD2_FD_80114 | JGI IMG/M metagenome (GOLD analysis project Ga0075423, IMG submission 80114) | Bulk soil microbial communities from a Populus tree surrounding site in Tennessee, USA - Soil MetaG P. TD hybrid SBSTD2 | ecosystem: Environmental > Terrestrial > Soil > Tree plantation...
AGGTCCAGCGTGACGTGCACGCCGAGGCCGCCGGGCTCCGGAATCGGGTAGACGAGCCGGGAGAAAGGCGAGCGGCGGGCGAGGGAGTAGTAGTTCCCCTTGGCGTAGAACTCTCCGGGTGCGAGCTCCGCACGGTAGCCCTCCATCTTCTTCGCTACCGTCGGCGCCCTGAGCCCTGCCGAATTCACCAATATGGATGACGCGATCGGCTCGCCTCCATCGACGTGGAGTTCAAAACCGTGATTCCGCACGAAGCCCGCTTGCAGAGGGCTACGCAGGGCGAGCGCCGCCCCGTGCGCCTCGGCGTCGCCGAGATAGGCGAGCATGAGCGCGTGGCTGTCGATGATGCCGGTCGAGGGCGAGTAGAGCGCCGCGACGCACGCGAGCTCGGGTTCGAGCGCGAGCGCCTGCGCGCGCGTCATCCAGACGACGTCGGTCACGCCATTGGCATGCGCCTTCTTTTGTATTGCCTCGAGCTCTCCCAGCTGGGATTCATCGGCCGCAACGATCAGCTTGCCGGAGCGCCGGTGCGGCACGCCGTGGCCCACGCAGTACTCGTAGAGGAGCGCCCTGCCTTCGACGCAGGCGCGCGCCTTGAGCGAGCCCTTCGGATAGTAGATGCCGGCGTGGATCACCTCGGAGTTGCGCGAGCTGGTGTGCGTGCCGATCGCGTCCTCGGCCTCGAGGATCACCACCTCGCGCCCGGAAAGCGCAAGCGCGCGCGCGATCGCGAGGCCCACGACCCCGGCGCCGATCACCACCGCATCAAGCCGTTCCACGGAGCAGGGTCGCGCTGATAGTAGGATGCGATTCTAACCATGAGCGGCTGGCAATTCTGGATCGACCGCGGCGGCACCTTCACCGACATCGTCGCGCGCCGCCCCGACGGCGCCCTCGTCGCCCATAAGCTCCTTTCGGAGAACCCAGGCAGGTACCGCGACGCCGCCCTTGCGGGAATTCGCGAGCTTCTTTCCCTGGAGAAGGACCGCCAGATCCCCTCCCATCTCATTGATGCAGTCAAGATGGGCACGACGGTCGCCACCAACGCGCTCCTCGAGCGCAAGGGCAGCCGCACCGTGCTCTTCATCACCCGGGGCTTCCGCGACGCGCTGCGCATCGCCTACCAGAACCGGCCGCGGATCTTCGACCGCCACATCGTGCTGCCGGAGATGCTCTATTCGAAAGTGGTCGAGGTCGAGGAGCGCGTCGGCGCCCACGGCGACATCGTCTTGCCTTTGAACGAGAAGGAGGCGGAGGACGCGCTTCGTGCCGCGTATGAAGAGGGCTACAGGTCGATCGCGATCGTCTTCATGCACGGCTACCGCTACCCGGACCACGAGTCGAAGGTGGCGGAGCTCGCGAGGCGCGCCGGCTTCACCCAGATCTCGGTGTCGCACCGCGTGAGCCCGCTCATGAAGCTCGTCGGCCGCGGCGACACCACCGTCGTCGACGCCTATCTTTCGCCGATCCTGCGCCGCTACGTCGAGGAGGTGGCGAGCGAGCTCCCGGGCGTGCGCCTGCTCTTCATGCAGTCGAACGGCGGCCTCGCCGGCGCGCGCCAGTTCCAGGGCAAGGACGCGATCCTCTCGGGGCCCGCGGGCGGCATCGTCGGCGCCGTGCGCACCTCGGCCGCCGCGGGATTCGACCGCATCATCGGCTTCGACATGGGCGGAACCTCCACCGACGTGTCCCATTACGCCGGCGAGCTCGAGCGCGAGTTCGAGACGCGCGTTGCCGGCGTGCGCATGCGCGCGCCGATGATGAGCATCCATACCGTCGCGGCGGGCGGCGGCTCGATCCTGCATTTCGACGGCGCCCGCTACCGGGTCGGACCCGACTCCGCCGGCGCCAACCCGGGTCCGGCGAGCTATCGCCGCGGCGGGCCGCTCACCGTGACCGACGCCAACGTGATGCTCGGCAAGATCCAGCCGAAGCATTTCCCTCGGGTCTTCGGGCCTGAAGGGGGCGAGCCTCTCGACGCCCAGGTCGTCAAAAACGAATTCTCGAAACTGACTGCAAGAATCGCGGACGGGCGCTCGCCCGAGCAGGTAGCGGAGGGCTACATCCAGATCGCGGTGGGCAACATGGCCAACGCGATCAAGCACATCTCGGTACAGCGGGGACACGACGTCACGCAGTACACGCTGTGCTGCTTCGGCGGTGCCGCGGGCCAGCACGCCTGCCTCGTCGCCGACGCGCTCGCGATGACGCGCGTCTTCATCCATCCGCTCGCGGGCGTGCTCTCCGCCTACGGCATGGGACTCGCCGACCAGGTGGCGATGCGCAGCCAGGCGGTGGAGGCGAGGCTCGACGACACCGGGACGCTGGAGGAAATCGCCGAGCGCCTCGCGGCCGATGCTCGGGCCGACCTGGTCGCTCAGGGCGTGCCGGCCACGGCGGTGAAGGTGCTGCGGCGAGCGCATCTCAAGTACGAAGGCACCGACACCGCGCTCGTGGTGACGCTCGCGCCGCTCAGCGAAATGCAGGCGCAATTCGAGGCCGCGTACCGCAAGCAGTTCTCGTTCCTCATGCCCGGGAAGGCGCTGATTGCCGAGGCGGTCTCGGTCGAGGCGCTCGCCGCCGGCCAGGCCATCGCCGAGCGGCCGGCGCCTTCCAGGCCGCCGGGCGCGCCGGCGGAAACGGTGCGCATTTTTACCGCCGGCGCCTGGCACCCGGCGCCGCTCTACCGGCGGGAGGATCTCGCGCCGGGCCAGAGCGTCGAAGGCCCCGCGATCATCGCGGAGGCGAACGCCACCACGGTGGTGGAGCCCGAGTGGCGCGCAAGCGTCACGGCCCTCGATCACCTCGTGCTTGAAAGGCTGGTCCAAAGAAAAAATGCGACGGCGATCGGAACCGACATCGATCCGGTGATGCTCGAGATCTTCAACAACCTTTACATGTCCATCGCCGAGCAGATGGGCCTGCGGCTGCAGAATACCGCGTACTCCGTGAACATCAAGGAGCGGCTGGACTTCTCCTGCGCGCTGTTCGACGGCGACGGCAACCTGATCGCCAACGCGCCGCACATGCCGGTCCACCTGGGTTCGATGGGGGAATCGATCAAGACCGTGATCCGTCTGAACGCGGCGACCATGAAGCCTGGAAACGTGTACGTGCTGAACGCGCCGTACAACGGCGGCACGCATCTGCCGGACGTCACGGTGGTCACCCCGGTCTTTTTGGAAAAAAAGCAGATCATGTTCTACGTGGCCTCGCGCGGCCATCACGCCGACATCGGCGGCATCACGCCGGGATCGATGCCGCCGGGCTCCAGGGTGGTCGAGGAGGAGGGCGTACTCGTCGACAACTTCCTGCTGGTCGAGGAAGGGCGCTGGCGAGAGTCGGAAGCGCGCGCGCTGCTCACCTCGGGCAAGTACCCGGTGCGCAACGTGCAGCAGAACATCGCCGACCTTCGGGCCCAGATCGCCGCCAACGAGAAAGGCGTGCAGGAGCTCCACCGCATGGTGGCGCACTTCGGCCTCGACGTGGTGCGCGCCTACATGCGCCACGTCCAGGACAATGCCGAGGAGTCGGTGCGCCGGGTCATTGGCGTGCTGAAGGACGGCGAGTTCGACTACCCGCTCGATAACGGTTCGCATATCAAGGTAAAAATCCGGATCGGGGACGACCGACGCAGTGCCAGCATTGATTTCTCCGGCACCTCGGCGCAGCTGCCCAACAACTTCAACGCGCCGTCGGCGGTGTGCATGGCCGCGGTGCTGTACGTGTTCCGCACGCTGGTCGACGACGACATTCCTCTCAACGCGGGCTGCCTCAAGCCGCTCAGCGTCGCGATCCCCGAGGGCTGCATGTTGCGTCCGCGCTACCCGGCGGCGGTGGTGGCGGGCAACGTCGAGACATCGCAGTGCATCACCGACGCGCTCTATGGCGCGCTCGGCGTGCTCGCGGCCTCGCAGGGCACCATGAACAATTTCACGTTTGGGAACGACCGCTATCAGTACTACGAGACCGTCGCGGGCGGCTCGGGCGCCGGGCCCGACTTCGACGGCGCCGACGTGGTGCAGACCCACATGACCAACTCGCGCCTCACCGATCCCGAAGTGCTCGAATGGCGCTTCCCGGTGCGCCTCGAGAGCTTCGAGATCCGCGACGGAAGCGGCGGGCGCGGCCGGCGGCGCGGCGGACACGGCGCGGTGCGGCGCGTGCGCTTTCTGGAGCCGATGACGGCCGCGATTCTCTCCGGCCATCGCCTGGTGCATCCGCACGGGATGGCGGGCGGCGAATCCGGCGCGGCAGGAAAAAATTACGTCCTGCGCCGTGACGGAAGTCGCACCGAGCTCGGTCCCTTCGATCAAACCGAAATGAATCCTGACGATGTATTCGTGATAGAGACCCCGGGTGGCGGAGGCTTCGGCGCTATAGAATAGGACCCGGCGAATAACTAGAACTCGAATGAAGCCGAGCGCGATCTATTCCAAGTCGGGCAAGGGCGTCCAGGAAGCTTCCGGCAAGACGAGCCTTCTCAAGCGAGCCGACCGCGCCGTGCTGTCAGCCATCGACGGCCGCGCCACGCTCGGCGAGGTCGCGCAGAAGGTCGGCAAGAGCTTCGACGGGGAGTTCGAGAAGCTCATCGCGCAGCTCGACAAGGACGGGTTCGTGCGCGAGGTGGCCGCCGGCGCCTCGAGCAGCGCGGCGTCGCAGTCGCGTCCCGCCATGCAGGCGGTGAAGCCAAGCGCCAAGGCGCCTGCGGCGAAGGCGTCGTCGACCTCTTCGGGCGGCGCCGACGACCTCGATTTCACCACCATCATGCCGGCGATCAAGCCGACAGCGAAGGCGGGCGTGCCCAAGGCCGCGGCGGCACCCAGCGCGGCCCAGGTGAGCGACGCCGCGCAGCGCGCGAAAGAACAGGAATCCGCGCTCTACAAGGCGCGGCAGGAAGCCGAGGCGAAGCAGCAGGCCGAGCGCGATCGCATCAAGCAGGAGGCCGAAGCCAAGGCGCGCGTCGAGGCCGAGGCCAAGGCGAGGCAGGACGCGGAGAACCGCCTGCGCGAGGAAGCGATCGGGCGCGCGAAGGCGGCGGCCGAGGCGCAGGTCAAGGCGGCGCGGGCGAAGGCCGAGGCCGAGGCGCAGGCGAAGCTCGACGCCGAGCGCAAGGTGCGCGAGGAAGTCGAGCGCAAGGTGCGCGAGGAGGCCGAGCGGGCGCTGCGCGAAGCCGAGGCGCTGCGGCAGCGTCTCGAGGAAGAAAGGAAGGCGCGCGAGGAAGTGGAGCGCAAGCGCCGGGAGGAAGAAGAGCGCCGCCGCAAGGAGGAAGAAGAGCGGCGCGCCCGAGCGGAAGCCGAGCGCAAGGCGCGCGAGGAAGCCGAGCGCAAGCTGCGCGAGGAAGAGGAGCGCAAGCGCCGCGACGAGGAAGAGCAGAAGCGCCGCGCGGAAGAGGAGCGCCGCGTCGAAGAGGAAGCTCGGCGCCTGCGCGAGGAGATCGAAGCAAAGGCGCGCGAAGCCGCAGAGGCTGCGCGGCGCGAGGCGGAAGACCGCCTGCTGCGCGAGAAGGAGGAGCAGGTGCGCCGCGCCAAGGAGGCGGAGGAGGCGCGCATGCTCCAGGCGCGCGCCATGGAAGAAGCGCGCACGCGCGCGCGCCAGCGCGAGCGCGGCCAGGACGACAACCACCGCAAGTCCAAGGAAGAGACCCGCATAGCGCAGCCCACGCTTCCCGCCGCGGCAGCGCCGCAGGCGCAGGACGGAGGCAGCCTCGACGCGCTGATGGCCGACCTCGATTCTTTCTCGCAGCGCGAGGAAGAGGAGCGCCAGTCGCGCGAGGCCTCGGATCGCGAATCGCGCGAAGAGGCCAAGCGCAAGGCGCAAGCTGACGCCGAACGCCGGGTGCAGGAGCAGGCCGAGCGCCAGCTGCGCGAGGAGTTCGAGCGCCAGGCGCGCGAGCAGGAAGAGCGCCAGCGCCGCGACGAGGAAGAGAAGCGCGCGCGCGAGGAGGCGGAGAAGCGCGCGCGCGAGGCCGAGGAACAACGCCGGCTCGAGGCCGAGGAGCGCAAGCGCAAGACGCAGGAGGCAATGCTCGCGAAGGCCGCGCCGCTGCCCGACATCGAGGTGAGCGACAAGGACCTCGACATGACAGAGGTGCGCCACGACGAGTCGGCGGTCGCGCGCGACGCGCGCAAGGCGCAGCGCGAGCGCGAGCGCGAGGCGCGGCAGCGCGCCAAGGAGGCCAAGGAGCACGCGCGGGCGGCGGCGCGCGCGGAGTCGGTCAAGGGCCCGAAGGTGCGCCGCCGGGTCAACTGGGGCCGGCCGGTCGCGATCACGCTTGTCACGCTGCTCGTCGCGGGCCTCGGGGCGCTGCACATCATCCCGCTGCCGATGGACGAGTACGAGCAGGCGGCGTCCGCGGCGCTCGGCCGTCCGGTGAAGATCGGCACGGGACGGCTGTCGCTCTATCGCGGACTGCGCCTCGACCTGGACAGCCTGACGGTCGACGGCTCGACCACCATCGCCCGAGCGCGCGCCTACCCGCAGTGGGGCGCGCTGATCGAGGGCAGGAAGGTCGTGGGGCGTCTCGAGCTCGCCGGCGTCACGGCGCCCCAGTCGGCGATCGGCGCGGTGGTCGGGGCGAAGCTGCCCGGCGACAGCTTCCGGGGGGCGCGCATCTTCGTGAAGGACCTGAAGCTCACCGGACCGGTTGCGCTGCCGGCATTGGACGGCGAGGTGCGGGTCGGCCCCAGCGGTGCGGTGAGCAGCGTCCTGCTGAGTGGCCCGGAGGGCTTGGCCGCGACGCTGACCCCGACGGCGAGCGGCGAAGTCGAGTTCGACGTCACCGCCGCCAACCTCGCGGTTCCCTTCGCGCCCGAGCTCACGCTATCGACGTTCGCGATGAAGGGCGTCGCCAACCGCCAGGGTATGAACATCGCTTCATGGGGCGGTGGCCTGCTCGACGGCGCGCTGTCCGGAACCGCGAACGTGCGCTGGACCGGCGCCTGGCACGTCGATGGGGGCCTGACGGCGCGCTCGATTAACGGCGCGTGGTTCGCCCCGGCGCTCCTCTCCGAGGGCAAGGCCGAAGGCCAGGGGCGCTTCTCCATGAGCGGCAACGATCCCATGAAGCTCTACAACGCCGCCCACCTCGAGGGCGACTTCAGCGTGGGCAAGGGCGTGCTCGGCACCATCGACCTGTCGCGGGTGCTGCACACGGGCGGGCGCCAGTATGGCGGACGCACCCAGTTCACGGAGATGACCGGGCATGCGGTCTACGACCGCGGCGCCGTGGCGCTGCGAAACGTCAATATCAGCGCAGGGGCGCTCACCGCCGGCGCGAGCGCGGACATCGCGCCGAGCGGAGCCATCGCGGGGCGCATCGTGGCCGACATCCGCACCACGCTGCAGCCTTTGCGTGCGATACTCGTGATCGGGGGAACCGTCAAGGAGCCGCAAGTCCGCAACTAGTGTCTGAAATCCTTCAGCTTCGCGGGCCGCGCGCCCTGTCGCAGTTCCGACTCGCCAAGCTGCTCGCCACCCTGCAGAAGATCGACCCGGGCCTGCGCTCCCTCAGCGCCGAGTACCGCTATTTGGTGGAACTCGAGCGCGCGCTGGAAGCGCACGAGTCGCGCACGCTGCGCGCGCTGCTCGACGACGGCAGCCCGCCGCCCGGCGACGAGGACGGCAGCAGCGTCTTCCTCGTCGTGCCGCGGCTCGGCACGGTCTCGCCCTGGTCCTCCAAGGCCACGGACATCGCGCGCAACTGCGGGCTTTTGCCGGTCAGGCGCATCGAGCGCGGCACGACGTACTACCTCGGCTCGAACGCCGCCGCGCTCGCCGCCGGGCTGCACGACCGCATGACGCAGACCGTGCTGCGCTCGTTCGACGAAGTGCCACGCCTCTTTGATCATGTATCTCCCAGAAACCTGAAGACCGTCCCCGTTTCCAGGCTTGTGGAAGCCAATCGTGACCTCGGCCTTGCGCTGAGCGAGGACGAGATCGAGTACCTCGAGCGCGCCTATCGCAGGCTCGGGCGCGACCCGACCGACGCGGAGCTCACCATGTTCGCGCAGGCGAACTCGGAGCACTGCCGGCACAAGATCTTCAACGCCGACTGGATGGTCGACGGCAAGCGCCAGACGCAGTCGCTCTTCGCCATGATCCGCCACACCCACGCGGCGGCGCCGCAGGGCACGGTGGTGGCCTACGCCGACAACGCCGCGGTCATCGAGGGTGGCGTCGCGCACCGATTTATTCCGAACTTGAATCGGGTGTACGGCTTCGTACCCGAGTTGACCCATTTCGTGGCCAAGTGCGAGACGCACAACCACCCGACGGCGATCTCGCCCTTCCCGGGCGCGGCCACCGGGGCCGGCGGCGAGATCCGCGACGAAGGCGCGACCGGCCGCGGCGCCAAGCCGAAGGCGGGCCTCGTCGGCTACTCGGTGTCGAACCTGCGCATCCCCGGCGCGGTCCAGCCCTGGGAAGGCGAGGGCCTCGGCAAGCCGGATCGCATCGCCTCCGCGCTCGACATCATGCTCGAGGCGCCGATCGGGGCGGCGGCCTACAACAACGAGTTCGGGCGGCCGAACCTGTGCGGCTACTTCCGCGCCTTCGAGATGGGCACGCGCGGCTACCACAAGCCGATCATGCTCGCGGGCGGGCTCGGCGCGCTCCGCGCGCAGCACGCGCACAAGAAGGCGATTTCCGAAGGCGATCTGCTCATTCAGCTCGGCGGCCCCGGGATGCTCATCGGCATGGGCGGCGGCGCGGCCTCGTCCATGGGCGCGGGCGCCAACGTCGCCGATCTCGACTTCGACTCGGTGCAGCGCGACAACGCCGAGATCGAGCGGCGCGCGCAGGAGGTGATCGACCGCTGCTGGCAGCTCGGCGAGGCGAACCCGGTCCTCTCGATCCACGACGTCGGCGCGGGCGGCCTGTCGAACGCGCTGCCCGAGCTGGTGCACTCGGCCGGGCGCGGCGCGCGCATCGAGCTGCGCTCGATCCCGGTCGAGGATACCGGCATGTCGCCGCGCGAGATCTGGAGCAACGAGGCGCAGGAGCGTTACGTCCTTGCAGTTTCAAGAAAGGACCTGAACCTTTTCCGGGACATCTGCGATCGCGAGCGCTGCCCCTTTGCGGTCCTCGGCACCGCCACGGACGACGGCCGGCTGCTCGTCACCGATTCGAAGCTCGGAGGGAGCCCGGTCGACGTGCCGCTGGAGCTGATCCTCGGCAAGCCGCCGAAGATGCTGCGCGACGCAAAGCGGCTGAAGCCGTCGCTCAAGCCGTTCGCGCTCGACAAGATCACGCTGCAGGCCGCGGCCTACCGGGTGCTGCAGCATCCGAGCGTCGCCGACAAGACCTTCCTCGTGACGATCGGCGACCGCACCGTCGGCGGCCTGTGCGCCCGCGACCCGCTGGTCGGCCCTTGGCAAGTGCCGGTGGCCGACTGCGCGGTCACGCTCGCCGACTATCAGGGCTACGCCGGCGAGGCCTTCGCCATCGGCGAGCGCACGCCGCTCGCGCTTATCGACGCGCCGGCCTCGGGCCGCATGGCGGTGGGCGAGGCGCTCACGAATCTCGCCGCCGCGCAGATTGCTTCTCTATCGAAGGTCAAACTCTCGGCGAACTGGATGGCGGCAGCCGGCCATCCCGGCGAGGACGCGGCGCTCTACGACACGGTGCGCGCGGTGGCGCTCGAGTTCTGCCCCGCGCTCGGCATCTCGATCCCCGTCGGCAAGGATTCGCTCTCGATGCGCACCGCCTGGGACGGCAAGGAGATCGCGAGCCCGCTTTCCCTCATCGTCTCGGCGTTCGCGCCGATGGAGGATGCGCGCGCCACGCTTACGCCGCAGCTCCGGAGCGATTGCGGCGAAACCGAGCTCGTGCTCATCGACCTGGGAGAAGGGAAGAAGCGCCTCGGCGGGTCGATCCTCGCGCAGGTCTTCTCTCAGCTCGGCGACCAGTCGCCCGACGCCGAACCGCGCCTCGTCAAGGCGTTTTTCGAAGTCATCCAGGCGCTGCGGCCGCTGCTTCTCGCCTATCACGACCGCTCCGACGGCGGGCTCTTCGCCGCGGTGTGCGAGATGGCGTTCGCCGGCCACTGCGGCGTCACGCTGAATCTCGACACGCTCACCTTCGACGCCGCGGCGGACGACGTCGACGCCTTCAAGCGCAATGCCGAGGAGCAGCTCGCGGGGCGGCTGAACGACCTCGCGCTCGCCGCGCTGTTCAACGAGGAGCTCGGCGCGGTGCTGCAGATTCGCGCAGGTGACCGCGGCCGCGTGATGGACGCGCTGCGCAAGGCGGGCCTGGGCCACTGCAGCCATCTCATCGGCGAGCCCAACGCGCGCGACGAGATCCGTCTTACGCGCAACAACAGGCTGGTGTTCAACAACAAGCGCGACCACCTGCAGCGGCCCTGGGCCGAGGTCACGCGGCGCATGCAGGCGCTGCGCGACAACCCGCAGTGCGCGCGCGAGGAATACGACCGCATCATCGAGCAGAACGACCCGGGCCTTTCCGTCTCGCTCACCTATGATCCGAAGGAGACCTTCGGGGACCCGAAGGAAGTGTTCGTCGCCGCGGGCGCGCGGCCGCGCATCGCCGTGCTGCGCGAGCAGGGCGTCAACGGCCACGTCGAAATGGCGGCCGCGTTCCACCGCGCCGGCTTCGAGTCGGTCGACGTCCACATGACCGACCTCATCGCCGGGCGCGCCTCGCTCGAGGGCTTCAAGGCCTTCGTCGCGGGCGGCGGCTTCTCCTACGGCGACGTCCTCGGCGCGGGGCAGGGCTGGGCCAAGACCATCCTCTTCAACGCCCGCGCGCGCCAGGAATTCGAAAAGTTCTTCGCCCGCTCGGACACCTTCGCCCTGGGCGCCTGCAACGGCTGCCAGATGCTTGCGGCGCTGAAGGAGCTCGTCCCCGGCGCCGCCGGCTGGCCGGTCTTCGTGCGCAACAAGTCCGAGCAGTTCGAGGCGCGCTTCGTCATGGTCGAGGTCACTCCGAGCCCGTCGATCTTCTTCAAGGGCATGGAGGGCAGCCGCATGCCCATCGTCACCGCCCACGGCGAGGGCCGCGCCTTCTTCAGGGACGGCGAGGAGAACGCGCTCGTGTGCATGCGCTACGTCAACAACCGCGGCGAGCCCGCCGAAACCTATCCCTACAACCCGAGCGGCACCCCGCACGGCATCACCGGCCTCACCACGCCCGACGGGCGCTTCACCATCGTCATGCCCCACCCCGAGCGCGTCTTCCGCACCGTTCAGATGTCCTGGGCCCCCGACCGCTCCGTCGAGGACTCGCCCTGGATGCGCATGTTCCGCAACGCGCGTAAGTGGGTCGGGTAGTCGCGCTCAGCAACTGACCAAAGGCCCTAGGGGGCCGTTTTTCAGTAGCACCAGCAAATCAAGCGCTTGTTCCATTTCGCGCATGATTCATTTGTCCGATCCGCGGACCTCCAAATACAGGGCACCTACGGCGGCAGCCTTACTTGTGGTCAATCTCGATGTTTTGTTTCGCGCCGCCATTGGCGATGGCGATCATGATCCCTACGCCAGCGAGGATTACGACGCCAATCACGATCCAGGTGGTCTCGATGTTCTGCAGAATGCCCAGCTTCCAGAGTGCGGCGAGAACGCCGCCGATGAACAAGACAAATCCAAGAAAATACATTCCTGCCCATTTCATAGCGCACCTCCTGTTAGCCGACTGACCAGTTCCATGCTGACAGCAACATCTAGGCCTGCGTTCTAGTATGTTGATCAATCCGAGCGGCTCAGTGCCTTTAAGGCTCCGAAATGCGTTGTCACCTGCGCCAACAGTGACGCCTACAGGCTTAGGTTCGTAGGGCTTGCACCACAGATTCGAACGCCGCCACCGTGTCGAGCATCTGCGCCGGGGTGACCGGGAACGCCGCGCGGCCCGCGACTGCATCGGCGAATGCCTCGAGCTCGGCGCGGAGCGAGTCGCGGGGCTCGAGGCTCTTGCGCTCCGGCGGGCGGCCGCTCATGCGCAGCACGAGCTCGGTTTCGCCCAGGACCTCGGCGCTGCCGAGCGTGCCGAAGGCGTGCACGCGCCAGTAGAACGGCGTCGCGCGAACGGTGGCGAGGAGGCCGCTGACGCCGGATTCGAATTCGAGCAGCGCCGATACGGTGTCGTGCGGCGCCGGGGGCGGCTTGCGGGCGATGAGCTGAGCCCGGACGCGTTTCACGGGGCCGGCGATGCCGACCATGGCGTCGAGCGCGTGCAGGCCGGCGCCGGTCATGCCGCCGCCGGGCGATTCGCTCTCGAGCGTGCGCCAGCCGCCGGCCACGGCGTTGGAGTGCTCGTTGCTGTTATGGCCTTCGAGGTGGAGCAGGGTGCCGAGCCGCCCGGACTGGACGATGTCGGCCAGCTCCCGCATCGCCGGCCAGAACCGCCGGTTCTGGCCGACGCCGAGCACCACCCCCGCGCGCGCGCAGGCCTGGACCATTGCCTCGGCGTCGGCACGTGTGAGCGCCAGCGGCTTTTCGCAGAAGACGTGCTTCCCGGCCCGGGCGGCGGCGACGACCTGCGGCCGATGCAGGGAATGGGGCGTGGCGAGGACCAGCGCGGCAAGCGAGAGCTCGGCGAGCGCCTCGTCGAGCGTCGACACGAGCTTGAAGCGATGCTTCGCGGCGAATTCGCGCGCGGTGTCCGTCGCAGGGTCGACGCCGACGACGAAGCGCAGCTTTTCCGATTTGCCCTGGACCGACTCCGCGAGGCTGCGGCCCCAGCGGCCCAGGCCGACGATCGCGGCGTCGATCACTCCGGCTGGATCCCTGCCTCGCGGATTTCCTTCGTCCACTTGGCGATTTCCTGCCTGATGAAGGCGGCGAACTCGTCGGGCGGCATCGGCGCGGGCTCGAGGCCCAGCCCGGCGAGCCGCGCCTTGACGTCCGGCTTGGCGAGGCTCGCGGTCACCACGTCGTGCACCTTCGCCACGACCGCCTTCGGCGTGTTCGCCGGCGCCACGAGGCCGTACCAGATGCGCGTCTCGTAGCCGGGGAACGTCTCGGCGATCGCTGGGAGCTCGGGCGCGAGCGGCGAGCGCTGCGGCGAGGTGACGCCGAGGCCCTTCATCTTGCCGCCGTGGATCTGCGGCATCGACACCGCGAGATCGCCGAGGGTGAAATCGACCTGCCCGCCGAGCACGTCGGTGATCGCGAGCGGTACGCCCTTGTAGGGCACGTCCAGGGTTTTAAAGCCCGCCGCGGTGCGCAGCTTGGCGATCGACACGATCGTGGCCGCCGAGCCGTAGCCCGCGGTCAGGCCGTTCGGCTTCGCCTTTGCGTGGGCGATGAAGTCTTTCAGGGTCGAAGCCGGAAAGTCGCTGCGCACGAGCAGCACCATCGACGTGGTGATGAGCCGCACGATCGGTGCGAAGTCCTTCACCGGATCGAACGGCAGCGACTTGAACAGCGCGACGTTCGCCGCGTGAGGGGTATTCGTGGTGAGGAGGATCGTGTAGCCGTCGGGCGCGGCGCGCGCCACCTCAGCGGTTCCCACGTTCGCGAGTGCGCCAGCGACGTTCGCCACGATCACCGGCTGGCCGAGCGCTTCCTGCATCTGCTGAGCGACCACACGCCCGACGCTGTCCGGCGAGCTGCCCGGGCCATAAGGCACCACGAGTCTGACCGCGTGCGTCGGATAGCTCTGCGCGCATGCCAGGCCGGCGAGGAAAGCGATGCACGCGGCGAGGCACGCGCCGAACGCGCGATGCCAGCCAGGTATCATCGATTTCCCCCACCAGGAGAAGCCAGCCATGGACACCCAAGAACTCTACAGTCGCGGGCTCGCCGTCCGCAAGCAGCTCTTCGGAGCCGAAGCGGTCGAGAAGCGCATGGGCGCGCTCGGCGAATTCGGCGCGCCGCTGCAGCACATGATCAACGCCTACGCGTACGGCGACGTCTGGTCGCGGCCCGGCCTCGAGCGCAAAGTCCGCAGTCTGGTCGTCCTTGGGATGAACGCGGCGATCAACCGGGCCCCCGAGTTCAAGGTCCACGTCAACGGCGCGCTCACCAACGGCTGCACACCCGACGAGATCCGCGAAGTCTGCCTGATGGTCGCGCTGTATGCCGGCATCCCGGCGGCGATCGACGCGCACCGGATCGCGCTCGAGACGTTCAGGGAACGAAAGATCGATGCCTGAAGCATCGACGGTCAGGATCGCCAGCGCGTCGGAAGAAGAGGTGCGGGACATCGCTCTGTGGCGGCGCATGCGCGAGCATAACTATCGGATTGTCGGCAAGTACCCCGAAGGACAGAACGTCTGGCTCAACGCGAAGGACCCGCAAGGCAATTTCCTCGGCGGATTTCGCGGCGAAATCCATTTCCACTGGCTCTTCGTAAACATTCTCTTCGTTGAAGAGGCGCACAGAAACAAGGGAATCGGCAGCCGCCTGCTCGGCGAAGGTGAGGCGCACGCGAGGAAACTAGGTGCGAGTCGCGCCCGCCTGGACACCTTCGACTGGCAGGCCCCGGCCTTTTATCTCAAGCACGGATATAGGGAGCTCGTGAGGATGCCCGACTACTATCGGGGCCATGCGTCGTCGCTCATGGTGAAGGACCTGTGATTCGCCGCACGATGTTCGTTCTCGCCGTGCCGGATCTCTCCCGCTCGGCCGCGTTCTACCGCGATGTGCTCGGTTTCGAGATCCGCGAATGCGCGAACTCGGATTGCGCACGGTCGATGGGCATCGAATCATGATCGGGCAGGATCTGAAACCCACGTCATGATGCTGCGGAGGCGTCATGCCGACATGCTCGCATCCGCTCTGCTTGTGGCATTGACAGGTTGCGCGTCCACCAAGGTGGAAACGACCGGTGTGACGATGCAGCAGCCGTTGTGCAAAGCTGAAGGAAGGAAAGTTTCGGCGCTCGTCTACTGGGGGCCGCGGTGGCGTCCCGACCAGAAGGAGCCGGAGCGGCGGGAGGCGGCGGCACTGAGCGGCATCGAAAGCTTCCTGACCAATTCAGAATGCCTTGCCAGGGTCGACGTGCGGCGGCTCCCCGGCGGCAGCACGGCGGACGTGCCTTCGGACGCAGCGCTGCTCAAGCAGGCGTCCGGGGCGGCGCCAAGGGCTGACAAGGTGATCGTGATCGTGGTCCGCGAGCTCGGGCCGGTCCTTCGCATCGGCATCCCGTGGATCGTGGAGGGCGGCACCGAGGTGGTGCTCGAGCTCCGCGTGCTCGATGTACCCAGTTCGAGTACGCAAACGAATGTCCGGACCCACTGGTCGAACGGCGGCACCTTCGTGATCAAAGGCGTCGGATCGCTCGACCGGGACATGAGCGCCGCGCTCGCGGCGGCGCTGACCGACACGTCACCGCCGCGTTGATCAGATCGTGTCGTAGGTGCCGAAGAGCTGGAGCGTATCGAGCGCCACTACGGAGAGCGTCGACCCGAAGACGTCGACCGAGCGGCCGGCGGTCAGGTCGAACACCGAGTTGATGGTGAACCCCAGCACGGTCCGCGCGATGCGGATGCGCATCGTGCCCGGGCCGCCGTTGGCCGAGCCGTTGTTGGTGACGCGGTAGAGCCGGTTGCCGACCGAGACCGCGATGGTCTGGGTGAACCCGGCGTCGCTTGTGCCGCCGGAATTGATGAGGCGAATCAGGCCGTGCTCCATGCTTTCCCCCTTTCCATCCCCGTCGAGGTGGGCAATGATATTGCCGAAACCTTATGAAGCCTCGCATCACCCTGCTGACCCTCGGCGTCGACGACCTCGAGCGCGCGGTGCGGTTCTACCGCGACGGGCTCGGATGGAAGACCGAGGGCATCGTCGGCGCGCAGTTCGAGCACGGCGCGGTCGCGTTCTTCGAGCTGGAGTCGGGTCTGAGGCTCGCGCTCTGGCCG
>Ga0075423_10002846_pt1 | contig 15817 bp, 12 predicted proteins | sample SoiMethybrSBSTD2_FD_80114 | JGI IMG/M metagenome (GOLD analysis project Ga0075423, IMG submission 80114) | Bulk soil microbial communities from a Populus tree surrounding site in Tennessee, USA - Soil MetaG P. TD hybrid SBSTD2 | ecosystem: Environmental > Terrestrial > Soil > Tree plantation...
ACCAGGCCGACGCCGCGACGCTCGCGCTCCTCGACGAGACATGACGGGGCCGCCAGGGCGAGCCGCGCTTGACGCCGTCAGTCGGGCCCGCAAAGCCAACCCCGTCAGTCTCCTGTTAGTCGAAGCGGGCAGCGGGATCAATTCGTTTTCGCGCACGCTGAAGCGCAGGTCCCCCGAGTAGGCTTTCGCGGCGATGGCGCACCGCCGCTTCAGCCAGGCGATCTCCGAGGGGGACGGGATCTCGCTCATCGTCGAGGTCGCGGACCTCGATGCGGCCCGCGCTGCCGCTGCGCAGGGTGCCGAGGGTGTGATCGTGCGCCGCCCGATCGACGGGCTGCGCGACGCGATCGAGCTGCCGATCCTCTGGCGGGGCCAGGGGCGCCCGTCGGACGCAGCGGCGGGCGGGGCGGACGCATGGGCCCTGCGGGTGACGGACGACGACGATGACGGCGACGCGCTCGCCGCCGAGCACGCCGACGCCGAGGAGCTCGGCCTCGACTGCGTCGTCGAGGTGCGGACCGAGAGGGAGCTCGAGCTCGCGCTCGAGCGGCTCGATCCGGAGATCTTCCTCTTCTCGGTCGAGCCGGGCGACGATGCAGACGCGTTGCAGCGCGCCCTCGATCTACTGCCGGACGTCCCGGCGGGCAAGCTGGCCGTCGCCGAGGTTCGGGTGTCCGGCCGCGACCAGGTGGACGAGCTCGAACGGGCGGGAGTGGATGCGGTCATCGTCGGAGCACGAAGCGTCGCCGAGCTCGTCGTCGACGCCGCCCCCGAAGTCTGAGTCGCGCCTCAGGCGAGCCGCCGGGCGCTGGGCGGACACGCGCTGGGGCGGGGCTGCAACCGCGCTCGCGGCGATCCTCGCCGGCGCGGCCGCGCTGCGCGTCGTCGGAATCCAGTACGGGCTGCCGTTCGGCAACCTGCTGAACCCGGACGAGGCGTCGATCGTCCCGCGCGCGTGGAAGCTCGTGCACGGCGGCGGCGGCGATCCGCACTGGTTCGACTACCCGACGCTGCTGATGTACGTGAACGCGCCGTTCCAGGCGTGGCAGAGCGAGCCGTCGTTCCTGACGGCGCGCATCGTCGGCGTCGTCCTGTCCCTCGGAGCGATCGCAGCGGCGTGGTGGCTCGGCCGGCGCGCCTACGGCACCGGCGTCGTGGCGGCCGCGGCGGTCGCCGTCTGCACGATCGAGGTCGCGTACTCGCGCGCAGCCGTCACCGACGTGCCGCTCACGCTGGGAGTCGGCGTCGCGCTTGCTCTCATGGTCTCCGGGCGGATCGAGTTGGCGGGCATCGCGGTCGGCCTCGCCACCGGCTTCAAGTACCCGGGCATCTTCCTGCTCGTCCCACTCGTCGTCGCCGGCTGGAAGCGCTGGGACCGGCTTGCCGTCGGCGTCTTGCTCGCGGTCGTCGGATTCTTCGCGACCAGCCCGTTCGTCCTCGCGCACCCGCACCAGGCATGGCACGAGGCGCGGCACGTCCAGGCGCTCGCGCGCGACGGCTGGCTCGGCTTCGAGCACGACCACATTGCTCCCGTCGCGTTCTCGCTCCGCCTCTGGGACGGCCTCGGGCCGGCGCTGATCATCTGTCTGCTCGGGCTCGTCGTTGCATTTGCCCGGCGCACGCGCGTCGACCTGATGCTGGGCCTGTTCGTGGTCGTGTATTTCCTCGATCTGCTGACGCTGCGCGCGCACTTCGGGCGGTACGTCCTGCCGATGGTGCCTCCCCTCGGCGCGCTCGCCGGACGATTTCGTGCACTCACGCCGGTGACGCTGCTGCTGCTCGTCGTGCCGCTGACCTGGTCGATCCGCGATGCGAAGCCCTTGACGCGAACCGACACGCGCATCGTCGCGCACCGCTGGGTCGTCGTTCACGTCCCGCCGCGCACGCACGTCGCTGCGGATCCCTCGACGCCGCGGTTCCGGACGCTCGATGTCCTGCATCTCCAGCTGCCGGGGCCGAGGCGGCCGTTCGATCCGAACCGCAACCTTGCGAGACTTCGCCGGGAAGGGATCCGCTACGTGATCGTCACGGGCTCGGTCACCGACCGCGTGCTCGCGGCGCGCTCGAGCTATCCGCGCGAGTCGGCCTTCTACGACGCTCTGCGCAAGCGGACGCGGCGTGTCTACCACGTCGAGCCGGGCGACGGCCGGGCAGGGCCCTGGGTCTCGATTTACAGGCTTTAATGGAGCGGTGAAACGGCTCGGGGTCCTGGCGCTGGCGTCCTTTGCGCTCGCCGGCTGCGGCGCGAACGACTCGGTGAACGCGTCGGCGAAGCTGCGCTGCCCGGCGAAGGCGCTCGCAGGCTGGCAGCGTCTCGCCGACCGGATCCACGCACCGGTCTTCTGCCCGGCGTGGATCCCCGACCCGCTCGACGGCGTCATCGGGAGCAAGTGGAACAACATCGACGAGGTCGGCCGGGACCGGAGCTACCTGATGAGCTGGGTCTGGCAGGAAACGGGCCCGGGCGCCGCCGGCGGCGAGAAGCACGTGAACCTGCGCGGCTATCCCGGACGTACTCGCATACCGAGGTGCGTCGACGCCGACTCGAAAAAGCGCACGCTGATCCCGTGCTTCAGCGACCCGGGCGGAACCGTCCGTGCCGGCGGGCTGGCGGCGACCGTGTTCAACGTGAACCAGGACGCCGACCAGTGGCACGTGCTCTACGCGTGGCGCTACGGGGGGTCGCTCTACACCGTCAGCGAGCACGTCGCGCCGCCCTTCGGCTACGGCAAGGTGCGCCGAAACCTCGACCGCATGCTGCGCAACCTCGTCGTCGTCAGGCCGACACGGCAGTAGCGTGCGCCTGACGCGCCGACAGATGCTCGCGGGCGCCGCGGCGGGCGCGCTCGCCGCGGGCGGGATCTACGAGCTCGTCGACCAGCTCGCCGGGGAGGCGCCGAAGCGTGCGGTTCCGTTCGACCGCCCCGACGAGCAGCACCTGTTGGACTCGGTGTCGGTCGTCCTCGACAACGACGTCGAGGTCGTCGTGCCGCCGCGCCACCACCAGTTGATCACGGCGAACATCCACACCGACGACGCTCGCGGCGCGCAGCGGCAGCTGTCGGACGTGCTCGACGAGCTCGAGCGCACCTACGACCAGACACCGGCGGGCCTTGGCGTCACGCTCGGCTGGGGGCTCCCGTACTTCGAACGCTACGTGCCGGAGGCGTGGCGGGTTCACGCCCCGCACGACCGGCGCGCGCGGAAGCCGGCGCTGCTCCCCGCGGTGCGATTCCCGAGCGACCCGCAGGAGACGGTGCTCGAGCGAAACGACGTCGCAATCCTCCTGCGCAGCGATTCGCGCGATCACCTCGCCCACGGCGCCGGCGTCCTGAATCTCGACTTTCTCGACGTCACGAGCGTGCGCCGCGGCTTCGTCGGCGGCGGCTTGCCGAAGAAGATGTCGATGGCCGCGGGCGTTCCGGGGGCGGACCTCGTTCCCGAGACGGCGCAGCTCTTTCTCGGGTTCACGTCGACGCAGAAGGACGCGCTCGGCCCCCGCCTGATCGCGAACCACGAGACCCTCGGCCTCGTCGAGCTCGGGCCGAGGCACTACTTCCGCCAGGGGACGCACATGCACGTGTCGCACCTGTTCGAGGACCTCGAGGCCTGGTATCTCAACTTCGACTTCGACGAGCGCGTCGCGACGGCCTTCCAGCCGGGGCGGCCGCACGTGCGCGAGGGCACGCTGACGGTGCCCCAGCCGCTGCGCCGGGCGGATTCCTCCCGTGACGTCGAGCGCGACTTCCGGCGCCAGGGCCGCATCGGGCACAGCTCCTCGATCCAGGCGTCGTCCCGGCTGCAGCACGACTACGTCGCGGACGACGGGACGGTGTACCAGAAGGGCACGGCCATCCCGCAGCGCGCCGACTTCAACACGCTCGACAACCCGTTCGCCTGGAGCTCGCGGCGGGAGGTCGACGGAATGGAAGCCGGGCCCCGCGCCGGCCTGCACTTCGTCGTCTTCAACCCGTCGAGCGACGATTTCCACCGCAACCGGATGGCGATGGACGGCCGCCTACCCGACGGGACGAAGCTGCCGCTCAGCGCGAGGGCGCGCCAGCAGGGCTTCAACTCGATCCTGCGCACGACCCATCGCCAGAACTTCCTCGTGCCGCCGCGCCGCCACCGCTCGTTCCCGCTGGCAGAGCTCTAGGAGAGACATGTCCCGGGACTGTCCCGGGACATGTCTCAACCGAAGAACGCCTTCGCCACCGCGAACCAGTCCTCGGGCACGGTCTTCAGCTCTGCCGTCGCGTCCTTGAGCGGGACGTCGACGATGTGGTCGCCGTGGAGCGCCGCCATGCGGCCGAACCTCTGCTCCTGGACGAGGTCGGCGGCCTTCAGGCCGTAGCGCGTGGCGAGCACACGGTCGCGCGGGGTCGGCGTGCCGCCGCGCTGCACGTGGCCCAGCACGGTCACGCGCGTCTCGTAGCCCGTCCGCCGCTCGATCTCCTGCGCCAGCGCCGCGCCCACGCCGCGCTCGGACAGGCGCACGTGCCCGAACTCGTCGACGTCCCCGCCGTCCTGTGCTCCCTCGAGCTCGTATCCCTCCGAGACGACGACGATGGAGAAGTCCTTGCCCCGCTCGTGCCGGTGCCGGATGTCCTCGCACGCCTCGTCGATCGAGACGGGTTGCTCGGGGATGAGGATCACGTCGGCGCCGCCCGCTATGCCGCTCATCACCGCGATCCACCCGGTGTGCCGTCCCATCACCTCGACGACCATGACCCGGTTGTGCGACTCCGCGGTCGTGTGCAGCCGGTCGATCGCCTCGGTGGCGACCGAGACGGCGGTGTCGAAGCCGAATGTGTAGTCCGTCGCGGAGAGGTCGTTGTCGATCGTCTTCGGGACGCCGACGACGGGAAAGTCGTGCTCCTCGAACAGGCGTGCGGCCACCCCGAGCGTGTCCTCGCCGCCGATCGCGACGAGCGCGTCGAGCTCCGCGTTCGCGAACGTCGCGAGCACCTTCTCGACGCCGCCGTCGAGCTTGAACGGATTCGTGCGGGTCGTGCCGATGATCGTTCCGCCCCGCGGCAGCAGGCCGGAGATCTCGCGCGGCCCGAGCGGCTCGAACAGCCCTTCGACAAGACCCTTCCAGCCCTCGCGCACGCCGACCACCTCGCCGCCGCGCACCATGACCCTGCGCCCGGTGGCGCGGATGACCGCGTTCAGGCCGGGGCAATCGCCCCCGCCCGTGAGCACGCCGACGCGCATCGGCGCATCCTATGAAGGCCTGCGAGCTGCGGGAGGCCGTTCGGGGCCAGACCCCGCAAGAGCCGCAGCGTAAGCCGAAGCGAAGCGAGTGCTTACGCGGAGGCGGACAGATGCGACGCGAGCACGCGAAGCACGCTCGCGCCGCACGGAAGGGAACAGCCGCCGACCACCCAAGAGCGCGCGGGCTGTGCCCGCGCGCGTTCCCCCGCGAAGCGGCGACCCCGAATCCGAGCGAAAGCGTCAGCTTTCGCTCGGCAGCGCGCGGGCTCTGCCCGCGCGCGTTCCCCGCGAAGCGGCGACCCTGAATCCGAGCAAAAGCGCCGGCTTTTGCTCGGCCAGTGCCGAAGGTGGGACTCGAACCCACACGCCCGTGAAGGCACCGGATTTTGAGTCCGGCGCGTCTACCAGTTCCGCCACTTCGGCGCGAGAGCCACTGTAGCCGCGGTTGGGGGTTGCATTAGCCGGTGGAATGCCCCGATACTTGCGCCCTCGCGGCGCGGGCGCCTCGGCGCGTGCGGCGTAGCACCGGTATCGGCGATCGAGGAGGAAGAGTGAGCAGAAGCCCATTGCTGGCAGTGCTGATCGGCCTTACAGCCGTGCTGGCGCTCCTCGCCGCAGGCTGCGGCGGAGGCGGCGGCAGCAAGGGTGGGAACGCCACGGCGCTGCCGGCCTCGTCATGTTCCGACATCTACTACCAGGGGGATGGGAGCCCCGACTACGTCATCGCCTCGGATCTGCCGCTGCAGGGCTCCGGCCGTGCGCAGACGGTGCAGATGACGGAGGCGATCAAGTTCATCCTCAAGCAGCACAACTTCAAGGCCGGCAAGTACAAGATCGGCTACCAGTCGTGCGACGACGCGACGGCGCAGGAAGGTGCGTGGGCGTCAGAGAAGTGCTCGGCCAACGCGCAGGCCTACGCGCAGAACAAGAGCCTCATCGGCGTCATCGGCACGTTCAACTCGGGCTGCGCCGAGATCATCATCCCGGTGCTGAACCGCGCACCCGACGGGCCGGTCGGCATGATCAGCCCGGCGAACACGTATGTCGGGCTGACGCACAGCGGGCCGGGCACGGCTTCGGGCGAACCGGACAAGTACTACCCGTCCGGTAAGCGGAACTACATCCGCATCGTCGCGGCGGACGACTTCCAGGGCGCGGCTGACGCGTTGAACACGCAGCAGCTCGGCCTGAAGAAGGTCTACATCCTCAACGACAAGCAGGCGTACGGCCTGGGCGTCGCGACGGACTACCGCAACTCGCTGAACAAGCTCGGCATCAAGGTCGCGGGCTTCTCGGCTTGGAACTCGAAGGCGTCGTCGTACACCGGCCTCGCCACGCAGATCAAGCAGTCGGGCGCGGACTCCGTGTTCATCGGCGGCCTGATCTGCGAGAACGGCGGCAAGCTGATCAAGGACCTCGCCTCGGTGCTCGGCAACAAGGTCACGCTGATGGCACCTGACGGGTTCACGCCGATCTCCGCCGTCGTGAGCGGCGCGGGCAACGTGTCGGAGGGCATGTACATCAGCGTGGCGGGCGAGCCGAACGAGAAGCTCGGCGCGAAGGGCAAGGCGTTCGTGAAGGACTTCGGCGCGACGCAGTCCGGCGGGAACGTCGACCCGTACTCGGCCTACGCGGCGCAGTCCGCGGAGGTGCTGCTGAACGCGATCGAGAACAGCGACGGCACGCGTGCAGCCGTGGCCGCCAACCTGCTCAAGACGAAGGTCACGGACGGCATCCTCGGCTCGTTCACGATCGACGCTAACGGCGACACGAGCTCGAACCCCGTCACGGTCTACCAGATCAAGGGCGGGAAGCAGACGACCTACAAGACGATCACGCCGCCGCAGGACCTGGTGAAGGGGGCGTAGGAACGACAAACGTGGAGGGGGGCGCGCGGAGCGCCCTCCTCCAGGGTTTCTTCCCGTGGCCACCGACGCGCGACGAGAGAACATCTCCTGGATCGGCGGGATCCGGCGCGCCGGGCTCGCGCCCGCGGTCGGGACGACACTCGTCGTCCTGCTGCTGCTCTGGTTGAGCGTCAACCTCGCGAAGACTCCCTCCGATTTCGCAAGCGTCGCGCTCGAGGGTGTGACGCTCGGGCTCGTCTACGGCCTGATCGCTCTCGGGTACTCGCTCGTCTACGGGATCCTCGAGCTGATCAACTTCGCCCACGGCGACGTCTTCATGCTCGGGAGCTGGGCGTCGTTTGCCTTTGCCGCCCACCAGCTCAACCTCGGGGCGGACAGCTCGGGCTTCTCGGTGATCTGGGGGCTCGGGCTGACGCTGCTCGTCGCGATGGCGTTCTGCGGGATCCTCAACGTCACGATCGAACGCCTCGCCTACCGCCCGCTGCGCAACGCGCCGCGGCTCGCGCCGCTGATCACGGCGATCGGGATGTCGTTCATCCTGCAGGACGTCGGTCTCAACCGGCTCGGGCCGGCGCCGGTGTCGGTACCGAACATCCTCCCGACCGGAGCGGTCTTCTCGATCGGCGGGAACGAGTACCGCTGGTCGAGCCTGATCGTCGCGCTGACGACGTTTCCGATCCTGTTCCTGCTCATCTGGCTCGTGCAGCGCACGCGCCAGGGCAAGGCGATGCGCGCGACGGCCCAGGACCAGGAGGCCGCGGCGATGATGGGCATCAACGTCAACCGCACGATCTCGTTCACGTTCTTGATCGCGGGTTCGCTGGCGGGTGTCGCCGGCCTGCTGTACGCGCTCTACTCGACGAACATCCGCTACGACCAGGGCTTCCAGCTCGGCTTGATCGCGTTCACCGCGGCCGTGCTGGGCGGAATCGGCAACCTGCCCGGCGCCGTCCTCGGCGCGATTCTCATCGGCCTGATCCAGCAGTTCAACGAGGGACTGTCGTGGCATGCGCCGAGCTCGCAGTGGACGCAGTCGATCGTGTTCGCGATCCTGATCCTGATCCTCGTCTTCCGGCCCGAGGGGCTGCTGGGGGAAAGGACGCCCGAAGGTGGCTGAACAGATGCCGGACTACAGGCGTCCGTGGTATCACCGCTGGGCCGGGCTCCTCGGCGAGCCGCGCCGGCGGTGGCGCTCGCTGGACGACAAGCAGCGCCGCCGCGCCAACGCCGTCCTGAAGGTCGTGCTCGTCCTCGTCGTCCTCTACATCTCGTGGCCGCTCGGCGTGCTCGTGGCCGTGCTGTTCGGGGCGAACTACCTAGACCCGTACATCCCCGAGCGGGCGTCCTGGTCACGGCGCGCGCTGATCCCGACGATCATCGGGGTGATCGCGATCACGTACCCGTTCTACAACGGCAGCCTCGCCGACATGAAGCTGTTCGGTGCGTATCCCGACGTGAACACGGCCGTGATCATGGGCGTGTACGTGATCATGGCGATCGGGCTGAACATCGTCGTCGGCTACGCCGGGCTGCTCGACCTCGGCTACGTCGCGTTCTACGCCATGGGCGCATACACGTGCGCTTGGTTCGCGTCGGTGCAGTTCGCGAACCACAAGATCCACTTCGGCGCCACCGGCGTCGCATCGACGACGCCGGGCATCCACATCAACATCTGGCTGCTCGTTCTGATCGCGGGGATCCTGACCGCGTTCATCGGCATCCTGATCGGCTTGCCGACGCTTCGTTTGCGCGGCGACTACCTCGCCATCGTGACGCTCGGCTTCGGCGAGATCCTGCCGCAGGTCGCGAACAACGGGGACAGCCTCGGCGGGTTCAACGTGACCAACGGGCCGAACGGGATCACGCCGATCGACGCGCCGGGGATCTTCGGCACGAGCTTCCAGACCGGGTCCGGCACGTTCTTCACCGGCCCGCGGCTCTACTTCTGGTTCGTGCTGATCCTGGTGGCGATCACCGTCTTCTGCAGCCTGCGGCTGCGGGACTCGCGGCTCGGCCGTGCGTGGATCGCGATTCGCGAGGACGAGACCGCAGCGGCGGCGATGGGCGTCCCGCTGATGCGGACGAAGACCTGGGCGTACGCGACGGGCGCGTTCTTCGGCGGCGTCGCCGGCGCCTACTTCGCATCGTTCAAGAGCTCGACGTTCCCGAACGACTTCAACTTCAACATCTCCGCCTTCATCCTCTCGATGGTCATCCTCGGCGGCATGGGGAACGTCTGGGGGGTCATGTTCGGCGCCGCCTTTCTCGCGTACCTCAATCAGGAAGGGCTCGCGAACATCGGCCACCAGCTGAACCAGACGTTCGGGACGCATCTCGAGGTGCCGCTGTACCAGTTCGGCATCTACGGCGCGATCATCGTGCTGGTGATGCTGATCCGGCCGGAGGGACTGATCCCAAGTGCGAGACGCCGGGCGGAGTTCCACGAAGGCGTCCACGACACGCCGCTCTACGACACGCAGCATGAGTAGCGAGAACGCCAACCTCGTCGTCGCCGAGGGCATCCGCAAGGAGTTCGGCGGGCTCGTCGCAACGGACGACATCGACTTCACGATTCCCCGCGCTTCCGTCGTCTCGCTGATCGGGCCGAACGGCGCCGGGAAGACGACGTTCTTCAACATGCTCACGGGTGTGTACAAGCCGACGGCCGGGACGATCGTGCTCGACGGCGAGGACGTGACGGGGATGCCGCCGCACGCGATCACGGAACGCGGCATCGGGCGCACGTTCCAGAACATCCGACTGTTCCAGAACATGACGGCGCTCGAGAACGTGCTCGTGGGGATGCACGCGAGGCTGAAGGGCGGGCTCCTCAGCACGATCCTGCACACGCCGCGCAATCGCCGCGAGGAGCGCGGCGCGCGCGAGCGCGGCAGCGAGCTGCTCCGCTACTGCGGGCTGCAGAACAAGGACGACGAGATCTCGCGCAACCTGTCGTACGGTGACCAGCGCCGGCTCGAGGTGGCGCGCGCGCTCGCCACGGAGCCGAAGCTGCTGCTGCTGGACGAGCCGACGGCGGGCATGAACCCCCAGGAGACGGCGGAGTTCACGGACTTCGTGCAGGAGCTGCGTACCGAGCGCGGCCTGACCGTCTTGATGATCGAGCACGACATGCGGGTCGTCATGAACATCTCCGACCGCGTGACGGTGCTCGACTACGGCGCGAAGATCGCCGAGGGGTCGCCTCAGGACGTGCAGAAGGACCCACGCGTGATCGAGGCCTACCTCGGCAAGCAGGCACTGGAGGCGCAGGCGCAGTGAACGCGCAGCCGCAGACGATCCTCGAGCTGGAAGACGTCCACACGTACTACGGCTCGATCCAGGCGCTGAAGGGGGTCTCGCTGACGGTCGACCAGGGCGAGATCGTCACGCTGATCGGGGCGAACGGCGCCGGCAAGTCGACCACGCTGCGCTCGATCAACGGGTTGAACAGCCCTCGGCGAGGGCGCATCCGTTTCCAGGGCCGCGACATCACGCATGCGTCGGCTCACGACATCGTCGAGCACGGGATCTCCCAGTCTCCCGAGGGACGGCGCCTGTTCCCGCGCATGAGCGTGCTCGAGAACCTGGAGATGGGGACGTTCCAGCGCGCGGACCGCGCGAACCGCAAGGCGGTCTCGGAGGATCTCGATCGCGTTTACGAGCTCTTCCCGCGGCTCGCCGAGCGCAAGAGCCAGAAGGCGGGCACGCTCTCGGGCGGCGAGCAGCAGATGGTCGCCATCGGCCGCGCGCTGATGGCGCGCCCCAAGCTGCTGCTGCTGGACGAGCCCTCGATGGGGCTCGCCCCGATCTTCGTCGAGCGCATCTTCGAGATCATCCGCGAGATCAACTCGCAGGGCACGCCCATCCTGCTCGTGGAGCAGAACGCGCTCATGGCGCTCGACGTCGCGAACCGCGGCTACGTGCTCGAGACGGGGAAGATCGCGCTGGCCGACGACGCGAAGAAGCTGAAGGAGAACCCCGACGTGCAGCGCACGTACCTCGGCGCTGACTAGGACACGACCCGTAGCGGGAAATAGGGCGGAGAGAGAAGGAACCCGACGCGCGGCGGGCGCTCCGACCAGCCGCGCACCATCGTGAGCGCCGCGCCGAGGCCGTGGGTCGGCACGAAGCCGAGCTGTCGCGCGGCGGCATGGTCGCGGCAGCCCGCGATCAGGACGTTCCCGACGCGTCCGAGCGCCGGACGGCAGCCGTCCCAGTCGTAGAACGGCAGCAGGGGGTGGCATGTGCGCCCGTTGCGGTACTGCTGCAGCGCGCGCGAATCGCTCGCGGCCCGTCGCTCGGCCTCGCTCAACGCCGACGCGTCCGGGCGGCCCGCTCCTCGCGTCGCCGCGAAGAACGCACGGTACGGCTGCTGCGTCGGATGGCTGAAGTGCCGGTGGAAGCGGTGCATCAGGATTGCCGTGCCGCCCTCGGCGACCGGGAACGAGTCGCGCCACAACCGCAACGCGAGCCCTAGCCCGAGGTATGCGCCGAGCAGCGGGTTCGGGCGCTCGCGGGGGAGGTAGGGAGTCGTTCGCGGCACGCCGACGCAGATCGCGTCGAGCTCGCCGTTCAGCGTGGTGCCGCGGAGCTCGACGCCGCGTAGGAGCGCCTCCGTGTGCGCGACCGAGGGGGGGCCGGCGTAGGCGTTCGCAACCGAGCGCTCGAGCGGCAGCGAGCGCATGACATACGCGCGCAGGCCGCCGGGCAGCGCGCGGAACAGATACGTGAACGGTGAGCGCACGACGCGCTCGAGCGCCTGCGTCTCGTAGGGGTACCCTCCGAGCGTCCCGCCGAGGCGCGGATGGTTCAGCACGAGGGACGCGCCGATCACGGGGACGCGCCGGAGCAACGCGCGCTCGAGCTCGAGCGCGAATCGCCAACCCTGCGACGCAGAGGTCTCGAGCAGCGAGTAGGCGCCGGCGGCGCGGAGCATCTCGGGGCCCGAGGCGCCGACGAGCGCCGCCGGCCCGCCGTGTAGCACCGTCTCCGCAGCGGTCACGACGACGACGAGGTCCGTCTGCACGAGCGCCGGGTTGACGCGCATGGGCAGCGAGCCCACGGTCCCGAGCTCCACGAGGTCGTCGCGTTCGACGTCGTGGACCTCGACGTGGCCGTGGAAGCGGCGCGCGAACTCCGGTGAGACCAGCGTCTCCAGCTGGTTGTGCCCGGCGCGCCGGGCGAGCCCGCCGGCGACGAGGAGCGTCTGATAGCCGGTGGGAACCCCGAGACGCTCGAGCTCCGCGACGGCCGCCGCGATTGCCGCCTGGCGGGGATCGCGATCCGCGCCGGGCACCGGCAGCGCCGGCGGCTCGACGACGATCGTCGCGCGTCGGCCGCGCGACACGAGCGCCTCGAGCGGCTCGCCGGCGAGTGGAAAGCGCAGCGCGTCGCGTACCGCCGCGCCGACGTCGGCTACCGCGTTGGCCGGCGGCGGCGGACGCAAGACCAGCGCGTCGTCGTCCGCCGTCACGACGACGAGGCGCGACCCCGACAGCATCGGCACCCGCATCAGGGCACGTGCCTGTAGAGCCGGACGAATGTCGGACGGAAGCCGCGTGCGGTGAAGAAGCGGTCCGCAGCCAGGTTGACGACGCGCCAGTCGATCGTCACGGCGTCGAAGGCGCGCTCGTGTGCCCAGCCGAGCGCATGCGCGACGAGCGCCCTGCCTGCCCCGGTGCCACGAACCGCGGGCAGCGTCACCACCAGCGAAATGTCGATGCTGTTCGCCGGGACGCGCAGGTCTCCGCGCTCGCGCCGGAAGAGAAGTGCGTGGCCGACGACGCGACCGTCGCGCTCGCTGACGAGATGCGTGTAGCGCTCGTCGTCCCAGGTGCCTTCCCAGTCCTTGCGAATCTCCTCGTCGCTCGCCGGCCGTCTGCCGGAGAAGCTCGGCGGCGACCGCAGATGTTCGGTGAAGACATGCTCGAGTTGGACGACCGCGTCCAGGTCTTCGGGGCGGCCGGGGCGGACGCCCTCGCCGCTGCCCGGCGCAGGCTCCCGCACCGCGAGCGTGAACTGCGCGCCGAACGCGAGCCGGAACCAGACGCGCAGCAGCTCGGGGTCGCTCGCCGGCAGATAGACGCGGTGGCGGTCACGGTCCCAGTCTGCGGACAGGACGGCGTACAGATCGCGCAGCAGCTCGGGCTCGGCCGCGGCGCAGCCGGCGAAGTCGACGAACGCGTCTTCATCGGTGGTGCGCCCGAAGAGGTACGCGCGTAGGTCACCGTCACGCAGCGCGACGACGCCCGCGCCTTCCTGCCCGGCGAGCTGCGCGCGGTAGTCCACGTCGCGCGCGAGCAGCGGCTCGGCCACGAGGTGGCGCTCGTGGCGCTCGGCGAGCAGCGCCGCCGCGGCGTCGAGGTGCTGGTCGGAAAATGGGCGAATCTCGACGTCCGGCATCCGGCGGCGGACGATAGCGTTGCTTCCGATGCCGAAGACCCTCACAGGCGCGGAGCTCCAGCTCGACGACGGGCCGGCGCGTGACGCCGAGCTCTTCCTCGTCGACGGCAACAACCTCGCCTACCGCGCCTTTTTCGCGCTCCCGGAGGAGCTCGCGACGACCGAGGGCTTCCCGACGAATGCGCTGCTCGGCTTCACGAACATGCTCTTCAAGCTGCTCTCGGACTACCGCCCGAAAGGCGTCGCCGTGGCGTGGGACACGCGCGCCGTCCACCGGCACGAGCTGTCGGAGGACTACAAGTCCGACCGCCGGCCGATGCCCGACCTGCTCGGCGAGCAGTTCCCATTCTTCCGTCCGATCGTCGAGGCGTTCGGCTACCGCAACCTCGAGTTCGAGGGCTGGGAGGCCGACGACGTGATCGCGACGCTCGCGACCCGCGCTGACGAGGAGGGGATCAGGACCGTCGTCGTGTCGACCGATCGCGACGCGTTCCAGCTCGTGAGCGACAACGTCGTGCTGATGATGACGCCGCGCGGCGTCGCCGACGTCAACGTCTACACGCCCGACCGCGTCGAGGCTCGCTACGGCATCCGGCCGGACCAGATCCCGGACTTCATCGGGCTCAAGGGCGACACGTCCGACAACATCCCCGGCGTCCCGGGAATCGGCGACAAGACCGCGGGGCAGCTGATCGCTCAGTACGGCTCGCTCGAGGAGGTGCTGGAGCACGTCGACGAGCTCTCGCCCGCGCGTCGCAAGAACCTGATCGAGCACGCGGACCAGGCGCGCAAGTCGAAGGAGCTCGCCACGATGCGACGCGATCTCGAGGTCGAATGCGACCCCGCCGAGCTCGTGCTGCTGCCGCCGGACCGGTCCGAGCTGCGCGAGATGTTCCGGCGCTTCGAGTTTCGCAACCTGCTGGGCCGCGTCGACATCCTCGACGACGCCGTGCCCGCGCAGGCGATGCGCATGCCGGGAACGGAGGTCGCCTGGCGCGAAGGTGAGTTCCCCGAGGTGAAGGGTCGTGCTGCGCTGGCGATCCGGAACGACCGCTTCGCGCTCGCACGCGAGGACGACGGTGTGATCGTCGGCAAGTGGGAGCCCGCGCTCGAAAGGCGGCTCGACCGCGCGGACGTCATCGCGCACGACTTCAAGTCGTTGCCGCGCCTCACGATGGAGCCGGTCGAGGACACGATGCTGCTCGCGTACCTGATCGAGCCGGGCCGCGCCTCGTACGAGCTCGACGATCTTGCGGCCGAGTACGGCGTCGAGCCGATCCCCACGCCGGCAACGGACGAGGAGACGGCTGCGCTGGTTCGGCATGCCGAGATCCCGCGCCGGCTCGCGCCCGTCATGCTCGACCGCGTCCGCGAGCGTGGGGCGGAGGATCTCTATCGCGACATCGAGCTGCCGTTGACGGCCGTTCTCGCGGCGATGGAGGACACCGGGGTCAAGATCGACACGTACCGGATGGGCGAGATCACCGCGCGCCTCGCCGACCGGTTGGAGGAGCTGGAGGCGAAGGCCTACGAGCTCGCGGGCGAGGAGTTCATGCTCGGCTCGACGCAGCAGGTCGCGCGGATCCTGTTCGAGAAGCTGCAGCTCACGCCGGGCCGCAAGGGCAAGACGGGCTACTCGACCGACACGCGCGTGTTGCGCACGATTCGGCACGAGCACGAGCTCGTCGGCGTGATCGAGGAATGGCGCGAGTACTCGAAGCTGCTCAACACCTACCTCGGTCCGCTGCCGTCGCTGATCTCGGAGGGCGACGGCCGCCTCCACACGACGTTCAACCAGACAGTGGCGTCGACCGGGCGCCTGTCGACCTCGAACCCGAACCTGCAGGCGATCCCGATCCGCACCGAGCTCGGGAAGGAGATCCGATCGGCGTTCGTCGCCGAAAGCGGGTCCCGCCTGTTGTCGGCGGACTACTCGCAGATCGAGCTCCGGATCCTCGCGCACGTGTCGGGGGAGCCGAAGCTGCGTGAGGCCTTCGCGCGCGGGGAGGACATTCACACCGCGACGGCCGTCGAGGTGCTCGGCAAGGAGCCGAGCGCGTTGACGGCGGCCGACCGGTCGATCGCGAAGATGATCAACTTCGGGATCGTCTACGGCATCTCGGCGTTCGGCCTCTCCGAGAACCTCGAGATTCCCCGCGAGCAGGCGCAGGAGTACATCGACGCGTACCTCGCGCGCTTCCCCCGCGTCCAGGACTTCATTCAACGAACGATCGAGCAGGCGAAGCGCGACGGCTACGCGACGAGCCTGCTCGGGCGGCGACGTCCGACGCCGGAGATCCGCGCGTCGAACCGGCAGACGCGCTCGCTGG
>Ga0075423_10002849_pt1 | contig 15811 bp, 11 predicted proteins | sample SoiMethybrSBSTD2_FD_80114 | JGI IMG/M metagenome (GOLD analysis project Ga0075423, IMG submission 80114) | Bulk soil microbial communities from a Populus tree surrounding site in Tennessee, USA - Soil MetaG P. TD hybrid SBSTD2 | ecosystem: Environmental > Terrestrial > Soil > Tree plantation...
CCGCGCTGGGTGGGTGTGCTGATATCGGCCAGGACCACCTGCCCCGTCGTGAGGATGAGACCGGCACCCGCTCCGGCGACAAAGCGGGCGGCCACAAGTTCCGGATAGGCGCTTGCCCAGGCGCACCAGAGATTGCCGAGCGCTGAAATGAGGCCGCCGATGGCCAGCGTGGGCCGCCGCCCCAGCCGATCCGCCAACTGCCCGGCGGGGACCGCCGAGAGGAAGCGTGCCAGCCCATAGGCGGCCACAGCCATGCCGATGGCAGATGCGGGCACCCCGAAGGACTGGGCGTAGAGCGGCAGCGACGGCACCATGGCGCCGAAGCCGAGCTGGTTCACGGCGACAAGCACACACATCCAGAAAAGAACGCGGCGTTCAGCCATCATGGGAGCAGGACGGGGCGATACCGCCGCTGGTGCCGGCCCTCCGCAGACGCGCCACCTCAATCAACCTTCCGTTATGCTGTAGGCCAAGGCGTGTGCGCCGACAATGGCCGGCAGTGCCGCAACCGGTGCGAGCCCGCGCCCTTCCTTGAGCGGGCGAGGGGCCGCCCGGAATTGACGTTGCGCTGGGCGCCGAGTGTCCCCGCGACCTGGGCGCGAGCGTCCGGCCAGGGGGCCTGGGCGGTTGGACCCCGGCGGCTCGGTCCGGCCCCGCTTGGTTGGGCTTTTGCCGCCCGGCGCAGCCGCGCTGGCGGGTGGTGGAAGCCATAAATCTTGGGCTAGTCTGCCGCTGCTAGGCCAACAGCAGCAGCCGGGGAAGCGCATGTATCAGCATACCGTTGACTTTATTGTGGTTGGCGCCGGCTCGGCGGGCGCCGCGCTGGCGCACCGGCTGAGTGAAAGCGGACGCTACCAAGTCCTCCTGCTCGAGGCCGGCGGCGAAACACACCCCTTGTCGCGCGTACCGATCAGCTTCGCCCGCTTCATCAATCGACCCGGGGTCAATTGGCTCTATGCCTCCGAACCGGAAGCCAACACGGGCGGACGGGCGATCCCGGTACCGCGCGGGCGCATGCTGGGAGGCTCAAGTGCGATCAACGGCATGGTTTGGGTGCGCGGCCAGCGACAGGACTACGATCATTGGGCACAACTTGGAAATCGCGGCTGGAGCTACCAGGACGTGCTGCCGATTTTCAAGGGTATCGAAAGCTACCGGGGCGGCGATCCTGCCGTTCGCGGCCGGCAGGGCCCGATCGTCGTCTCGGACGCCGATGAACGCGGCCGGCTCTACGACAGCGTCTTTGCCGCCGCCGAGACCGTCGGGATCGGGCCCAATCGCGATTACAACGGCCCGGATCAGGAAGGCATTGCCATGACGCAGGCCTCCATCGGCCGGGGTCGGCGTATGAGCACAGCACGCTGCTACCTCGATCCGGCACGCACGCGTCGCAACCTGAGCATCGAGACCAATGCCTTGGCCGAGCAGCTAATGCTCGAGGGTCATCGCTGCATCGGGGTGCGCTACAGCGTCGGTGGTCTCAAGCGCGAGGCCCGTGCCGCCCACGAGGTGATCGTTTCCGCCGGGGCGATCGCCACGCCTCAGTTATTGGAGCTCTCCGGTATCGGCCAAAGCGAGCGCCTCAAGGGGCTCGGCATCGAGGTCAGGCACCATTTGGCGGGGGTCGGTGAGAATCTGCGGGACCACTGGGCGCCGCGCATGAAGTGGCGCGTCGGCCGGCATGGCGTGACCTTCAACGAGCGGGCACGCGGGTTGCGCGGCCTGGGCCAGGGGCTCCTCTATATCGGCGCCCGCCGAGGCTTTCTCAGTCATCCGGCCTCGCCCCTGCGTGCCTTTTTCAAGACGCGTGAGGGTCTCGACAGCCCCGACGCCATGTTCACCCTTCAGCCTTTTTTGATGACGCCGGCGCTGAAGCTCGCCAGGGAACCCGGCCTCACCATCATCACGCACCAGCTGAGGCCGGAGAGCAAAGGCAGCGTCCACATCACGGCCGCTGACGCCAAAAAACCTCCGGCCATCCGCTTCAATTTCCTTGCCGAACGCATTGACCGTGAGTGCTTGCTGGCCAGCATGCGTTTGGTGCGGCGGCTGGTCGCTGCGCCGGCGCTCGCCTGGCTCGGCGCCGAAGAATTCGCGCCGGGTCCTAAGCTCGCGTCCGATGAGGAGCTCATCGGCTTCGTAACCCGAACGGCCGAGACCACCTATCATCCCGTCGGCACCTGCAAAATGGGCAGCGATCCCCTGGCGGTGGTGGATGATCAATTGCGCGTGCACGGTCTTGCCGGCCTGCGCGTGGCCGACGCCTCCATCATGCCGACCCTGACCTCGGGCAATACCAACGCACCCTCGATCATGATCGGCGAAAAAGCCGCGCGCATGGTGCTTGCGGCCGCGGCCTAGGAGACCGGAGCCCAGCACAGCCCCGCGGCCATGGCGAGGCGACCTTGCGGCAGGCCGGCACCCGGCCGACCTGCCAATAGAAGCCGGCGTCAGAGCGTCGGGCTCCAGGGCACGAGCGTCTCGCGGTATCCCGTGCCGCTCTTTTCGATGGAGGCCAGCGCGGGGAAGGGATAGTGGAAGGCCTGCACCAGCATTTTTTCCGCCACCAGCATGTCATAGGTCTTGCGGCGCGTGGCTTCGGCCATGACGGGATCCTGGTCGAAGAAAAGGTGCCACCCAGGATTGCGGACGAACAAAGGAATGTTGGTGACGTCGGCCTGGACGAACACCTTGCTGTTGCCAGACGCAACGATGAAGGAGTTGTGCCCGGGGGTGTGGCCGTAGGTTGCAACCGAGGTGATGCCCGGCGCAACCTCCTTGTCCGGCTCATAGGGCGTAACCTTGCGGTTCAGCGCATCGAACACGCGGCGCAGCCCGGCAAACACGCCTTTCATACGCTCGCTTGTCTGCTTGCTCATCTCGCCGTCATCCATGAAGTACTTCCATTCCGCGGCGGGAACCAGGATTTCGGCATTCGGGAAGGACGGCTTGCCGTCAGGCGTCAGGAGGCCGTTGATATGATCGCCGTGGAAGTGCGAGATAATGACGGTGTCGACCTGATTGCGGTCGATTCCGGCGGCCTTCAGATTGCCGTGAAATTGACCGGCGGCGCCCTTGCTGCGCTCTAAGTTGGCCTCGCCCGTGCCCGTGTCCATCACCACGAGTTTGCTCCCCGTGTTGACGACGATGGGCGTGTAGGGAACCGCAACCATGTCGGGGCCCGGCTGCAGGAAGAGCGAGGCCAGGCCTTCGTTCACCTCCTCGCGCGTCTTGTTGGCCACGAAACCGTCGGGAAACTTGAAGCGGTTGACGCCATCGGTGACCACGGTGATCTCGTGGCTGCCGACCTTGTAACGATACCACCCCACATTCTGGGTGCCCGCCGCCGGCATGCCAGCACGCGCGGGTGCGGCGGGATCGAGGAGGGCGGCGCCTGAAGCCGCCACGGCTCCAAATAGCACACGGCGCCGATCAAGGTTTGTCATGCGTTTCTCCCTAAGCAAGTTGAGGCCCTGAGCACGGCATGCGGAGAGACGACGCCCGCACCCCCGTGCGGCCTTGTCTTAGCACGTGGCCGCCGCACCGTCGCCAGCCCGCGGGCCGGCGCGTCCGACCGAGAGGGGGCCGCCCGCTTTGACGGGGCAAGTTGCCTGGGCTTGCGGTTGTGAGACCCGCCCCCGAGCCCTGCCCCTTGCCAACTGCGTCCGTGCTCCCCATTGACAGGGGAGGCGTTGGGGATAGAGAACTCCACCCCGCATCAGGGCAAAGGGGGTGCCCTTGGCCCCCCGTGTTCGCGAGGAGATAGGCAAGACATGCCGAGCGACAGTCAACCGACGAGGCCGTCGGCGGTGATTGGGTGCTAATCGTCCTCGCATGAGGCGCTTACCTCGGTCGCCCCCGGCGGCGAGACCTGAGGTCAAGTGCCATGAACATTTCCGCCCGCAGCAACCGCGCGCCCGCAGCGCCGCATTTTCCCGTGCAAGAGGCCGCGCCAAAGGCACACATTCTCTCTGCCCACCAAGCCGTCGACATCGCCGAGAAGCTCAATGGGCTCGAGCAGCCCGAAGCCGTGCACGTGCTTGAGGCCATGCCGATTGCCGCGGCCATTCAAGTCTTCAATGTGCGCGATCTCCGCGCCGCGGCGGAGCTGCTCGAGCTGATCGCCGTAGATTGGGCCGCAGCTATCCTGAGCGGCCTGCAGCCGGATCGCCGGGCGCAGATTTTTCGACAGCTGAGCGATGTGGGCCGAGAGCGCCTGCAGGGACACCTGCCCGGACCCATGCGCGAGGCCCTCGATCAGCTGCTGCAATACCCGGCGCAATCGGCGGGCGGTCTGATGACGACCGAATTTGTGGCGGTGCCGGCCGACTGGACGGTCGCGCGTACGCTGCAGCATATCCACGACGTCGGCAGGAATCGCGAGACCGTCCATACGGTCTGCGTGCTGGAGCCGACCTCCAGGCGCCTACTGAAGGTGATTGGGCTGTGGCGCCTGGTCGTGAGTGAAGCGGACAGCAAAGTGCTCGAGGCGGCACAGGCCCAGGCACCCATTGCCGTTTCCGCGTGGACCGATCGCGAGGAGGTGGCGCGTCTTCTCAGCAAATACAATCTGCTGGCCGTGCCGGTCGTGGCAGACGGCGGTGAAGTGTTGGGCATCGTCACGGTCGATGACGTGATCGACGCCATCATTGCGGAGGGCACCGAGGACGTCCAGAAATTCGGTGGCTCGCAGGCCCTCGAGGAGGCCTATGTGTCCGTGGACTTTGTGACCATGATCCGCAAGCGGGCGGGCTGGTTGTGCGCCCTCTTTCTGTCGGAAATGCTGACCGCGAGTGCCATGCAGGCCTATCAGGGCGAGATCGAAAGAGCCGTCGTCCTCACCCTCTTCATTCCGCTCATTATGAGCTCGGGGGGCAATTCGGGCTCGCAGGCAACCTCGCTGGTAATCCGGGCGCTGGCGCTGCGCGAAATCGGCCTTGGGGATTGGTGGCGCATTGCCTCGCGCGAGCTCCCGGCTGGGCTCACGTTGGGAGCAATTCTCGGCGTCCTCGGCGTGGCCCGCATCGTGCTCTGGCAGGACCTGGGGCTTTACGACTACGGCGAGCATTGGGGGCTCGTGGCGCTGACCGTCGGGCTGGCGCTGACCGCCATCGTCACGTTCGGCTCCCTAACCGGTTCCATGCTGCCGTTCGCCTTGAAACGGCTGGGCTTCGATCCGGCGACGGCATCGGCTCCCTTTGTGGCCACCCTCGTCGATGTCAGCGGGCTCGTGATCTATTTCAGCGTCGCCTACATGGTATTGCGCGGCACGCTGTTGTGAGGCCGAGCGGAGTTGACTGACACGGGCGGGGCAGCGGTCCCAACATGCCGCAGCCAGACGTGATAGGCTCGGCGCTTGCAGGAGGAAGCACGGCGGCCAATGACCACCACGCTCAACGTCAGCCATCATTTCGCCGATCTGGGCGAGGTTTTGATGCATTACGTGACGGCTGGCCAGGGGCCGCCGGTCGTCTTGTTGCACGGCTGGCCGCAAACCTGGTGGGAGTGGCGCCATGTGATACCCGCCCTCGCCCAGACCTATAGCGTGATCGCCCCGGATCTGCGGGGGCTCGGGGACACTTCGCGCCCGCTCGGCGGCTACGACAAAAAAACCATCGCCCATGACGTCTGGTTGTTGCTTGCCGAGCGGCTAGGTCATCGCTCCTTCTTCCTGGTCGGACATGATTGGGGCGGCCCGACCGCCTTTGCGCTGGCGGCTACCCATCCCGAGGCGGTACGCCGCCTCGTCATTCTCGACGTGGTCATTCCCGGCACTGGAGGGGATTTTTCGGAAGGGGGTCAGCGCTGGCATCACCAGTTCCACATGACGCCCGATCTGCCCGAAGCGCTGACGCAGGGCCGCGAGCGCACCTATCTTTCCTGGTTTTATAACACCTTCGCCTATCGGCCCGATGCCATCGGGCCCGCCGATCTCGACGAGTACGCGCGCAGCTATCGCCAGCCGGGCGCCATGCGTGCCGGTTTCGCTTACTATCGTGCGCTCTTGCAAGATATTGCCGACAACAAGGCATTGCTCGCCCAGGCCAAGCTAGCCATGCCCGTGCTGGCGATCGGCGGCGCCGTGAGTTATCCGCACGGCCGCGGGCGCGGCAGTGCACCCGAGCAATCCTTGCGGCAGGCGGCCCGCGACGTGCGCGGCAAGGTGATTGCCGACTGCGGGCATTTCATCCCCGAAGAGGCGCCCGAGGAGCTCATCCAGCATCTGTTGGAGTTTTTCGGCGAAAGGTAATAAGGGCCCCAATCGCCCCCGTGTAGGAGTGGCGCTAAGCAGCGCCAGGAAGCTCCTCGTCTTTGCCGCGGCCGGCGTCCCGTCTGACATTTCGCTAGGGAGAGGTCTCGAGCGCAAGAGTACGTCTTCGCCTTTGCTTTGCAAAAGCGGAGACGATCTGGGTGGCCCTGCGTTCCCAGCCACGTTGCGCAGCTTTGGTGCTCCTCTATAGTTTCGCAGGGTCGGCGCAGCGATTGCGGTGACGCCGGGGAAAAGAGAGCGCTGTCATGGCAGGAAAATCAGAGAGCAGATCCAGCTCGGCGCGGACGCTGACCGACGGCCTTCGCCGCCAGGTCCGGGAAGAGCTGCCCGAAGTTGGCCTCATCGGGGATCAAGAACTGCAAGCCAAAGTCGTGGAGGCGTGGGCTTACGCCATCGCCAACTCCAGCTTCACGTCGATCCGCGAAATCCCGCCGGCCGGCAACCCCGACGTCAACGAGGCCAAGCGTGGTGACCAGACGGACCATTTGCGGGGTGTAACGCGACTGGCGGTCGGCATCGCCAAGGAAATGGGATCGGCCTATCCCGAGCTCGAAATCGACATGGACGTGATTATCGCCGGCGGGCTCGTGCACGATGTGGGGAAAGCCTGGGAATTCGACCCCGTCAACCGTGCGCGTTGGAGACAATCGCAGAAACAGTTTGGCCGTCCATCGCTGCGCCACCCCGCATACGGCGCGCACATTTGCTTGACCGTCGGCCTCCCCGAAGAGATTGCCCATATTGCCATGGCACACTCCGGCGAGGGCGAGCTCCTGCTCAGAAGTCTCGAATGCATGATCGTGCATCAAGCCGATTACACCTTCTGGAACACGCTGCTGGCAGGGGGCGCGTTGAAACCGGACACCGTCGCGCCGGAGAAGCGGCGCTACGTCAGCTGAGTTAGAGACTTCCAACGCCCAAACCGGCCGTTCCGGGCCGCGACGGCGCGCGCTCGGCAATTCCGTTCGCGGCCTGGAAAGGATTAAATGCGCGGAAAACAGGTGCTCATTACGGGCGCAACCAATGGCATCGGTCTCGCGGCCGCGAGGGCTCTGGCGGCGCTCGGCGCAAACATCGCCATCGTCGGGCGCAACGCGGTGCGCACACAAGTGGCCGTTGCCGAGATCCAGGCCCAGGCGCGCAAGGATGCGCGCGTGACAAGCTTTGTTGCCGACCTTGCGGTGCAGGCGGCGATCCGCCGCTTGGCCGCGGACGTTTTGGCGCGTCACGCGAGGATCGACGTGCTCATCAACAATGCGGGAGCCATGCACCGCTTCCGGCAGCTGACCCAGGATGGGATCGAGCTCACCTGGGCCGTCAACCATTTGGCGCCCTTTCTGCTCAGCACGTTGCTGCTCGACCGGCTCATCGCCACTGCACCATCTCGCATCATCACGACCGCGTCGGATGCGCACCGGGGCGCCGATATTCCCTTCGACGACCTCAATGCCGAGCGCGGCTACCATGGTTTTCTCAGGTACAAGCAGACGAAGCTCGCCAATATCTTGTTCGCCCAGGAGCTGGCTGCGCGGCTGGCGGGGACGGGGGTGGTTTCGAGCTCCTTTCACCCGGGGCTCGTGGCCAGCGGCTTCAATCGAAACAACGGTCCCTTGATGAGCTTGGCGATGCTGGTGCTGCGCCCCCTTTCGCGCTCTGTGGAGCAGGGGGCAGAAACGCTCGTTTGGCTGGCGCAGGCGGCCAACCCTGAGGACATCGACGGGGGCTACTTTGTCGATCTGGCACGGCGCCAGCCGAGCCGGCAAGCACGGGATAGAGCAGCCGCACAACGGCTCTGGCAATTGAGCGAACGGCAATGTGCGGGGCTCGCGCCGGCCTAGACTCGAGCGTCCTCGCGAGCCTCATTGCATCATGCCCCGCGGAACCCCTCTTCTAAGTTAGGCGACGCCTGGCCTGCTCGCTCCCAGACCGGAAGTCTTGGGGACATAGTCCGCGCCGCGCCACCGTGTTGCATCACCAATGCGCTGTGAGGTGGGGGCAATCGGTCGTCGGCGCATGAGAAGGGGCGAGGAAGAGGTGCGGGTGCTTTCCTCGCCCAAGTGCGCTCCGGATGCGGGACCGGAGCACGGCGCCTTGCGGGGGTTCATGCCGCCGCTCAGGCCGCCGATTTCAGGCAAGGGGAATGCAGGATCATCTGGTTGCGATTGTGGCGTGGTGGCAGAGATCTGTGGAGAATTCGCCAAATCGCCAATCCGGTTGGACGCAGCAGCGGGCCGAGTGCCGAGCCTGGGGCGGGGCCTCGCGATTTTGAGGGGATGACGCACGGTTGAGTGCTGGAGGGAGGCACGCGCGCGGCGAGCCGCGGCTCGCGCTCACATCGCCGTCGGCGCGGCTGCGCATTTGCAATTGGCAATGGCCTCGAATTGAGGGCAAGCCGATCGGCTTTGGCGCGATCTGGCGAGCCAATGGTCGGGCCACCTGCAGCGCCTCGGCTTTTTCGGCGTCAGGGGCAGCGCGTTTCGCCGCAGCCGGGCGGCGCGCTCGTCCGCGGCACCTATGGCGGACAGTCTCGGCGAGTTCGCCGGACTTTGGTCAGTGGCAGGCCCCGTCGAGCCCGTTACAAATGGCACCGTTGCGGTGCGGGAGTATTGTGTAGCGGGGCGTGGTGCTGGCGTTTTTTTGACTATGGACGGGTTTGGAATCACCTGCAGGTCTGAGTTTGAAACCTATCGCCTCGCGGATCTCAATCCGCGGGGTTTTTCATTTTGACGTGTTGGCCCGAGAGATCGGCTCGCCTTGCTCGGGCGTGCACTTGATCTGCAAAGGCAAGGTCGCCGCACCGTGAGCTCCCCGCATGCGCGCCCCTGACACCGGCCTTGCGCACACGGCGGTGCCGGGCCGGTCGAGCGTCAATCTTTGTTCCTGGGCCACTTGTTGGCTTTCTGGGGCAGGCTCAAGCAACTATCATCGCAACAGGGTAAAGCCGTCCTGATGGGAGGGGCCAATGCAGAGATGGGGTGGGATCGCCGCCGCCGGCCTATGGCTGGCGATGTTTGTTGGCGCACTGCCGGCACAGGCGCGCATAACGCGCATTGAAATCACCAGGGTTGAACCAGCCTTTGCCGGGCGGCGGTTCGGCGAGGTCGGGAGCTATGAGCGTCTGGTCGGTCGCGCCTACGGCGAGGTCGATGCCGCTCATCCAGCCAACGCCATCATTCAGGACATCGGGCTTGCCTCCAAGAACGCCAGAGGTCGCGTCGAATACGTGACCGATATCGATGTGCTCAGGCCCGCCGATCCAACTAAGGGCAACGGCATCTTGTTTTTCAACGTCGTCAACCGCGGCAACAAGGGCGGTGTTGCCTCGTTCAATGCCGATATTCGCAGCGGATTGCCCCAGAATGTCAGCGATAACAACGCCCTCAGGGTGGCGGGCGATGGTTTCATGATGGCGCAAGGCTACACGATCGTTTGGTTCGGCTGGCAAGGTGATGTTCTCGCGGGAAATGATCGGCTGACGTTTTCTGTTCCCGTCGCCAGCAACCCCGATGGCACCCCTATCACCGGCCTGGTTCGGGGCGAACTTATCGTGCGGGCGCCAGCCAAAACCTTGAACCTGTCCAGCGGCTGGTTCACGTTGATGAACCACGCCAGCTATCCAACGGCCAGCCTCGACAATCGAACCGCATTTGCCGATGGCTTTCTGCCAACCCTGACCGTCAGGTCGAGGGAGCAAGACCCCCGCGTCTCGATCCCGAACAGCGAATGGAGCTTTGGCGCCTGCGCGCAGGACGGCACGGCGAGCGCAGGCGACCGGCAGATTTGCTTTCCCGCAGGCTTTCAGCCAGGGCGCATCTACGAACTGATTTACCGCGCCAAGGAGCCGCGTGTTCTCGGTCTCGGCTTCGCTGCGATGCGTGACCTGGCGGCTTTTCTCAAGCACGAGGAGAAGGACGACGGCGGCATAGCCAATCCCGTCTATCGTCGTGGCAACAAGGCACTGGTGATGGGGACCTCGCAGAGCGGACGTTTCATTCGCTCCTTCCTTCACCTTGGCTTCAACGCCGACGAGCAGGGGCGCATGGCCTTCGAGGCGGCCTTTCCCCACATTGGCGGCGGTTTGATTTCACTCAATGTTCGCTTCGCCCAACCCGGTCACGCCTGGGGAGATCAGGTGAACCACCTCTATCCCGGCTATGATTTTCCGTTTAGCTACGCGCGCCAGACCGATCCGTTGAGCAATCGCACGCAAGGCGTGCTCGATCGCTGCACGGCATCGGGCACCTGTCCCAGGATTGTTCATGTCGCGACCGCGCTTGAGATCTGGGAGGGCCGACAGTCCCTGGGTCTAACCGATCCCTTGGGCAAACGTGACGTTGCCGATCCCCCCAACGTGCGCACCTTCATCATGGCGGGCACGCAGCATGTTCCGGCATCCTTACCGCTTCCCTCCCAAGAACCCTTCGGCGTTTGCCAGCAACAGCCGAACCCCAATCCCCAGGTGTGGACCATGCGGGCCCTGCTGTCCGCTTTGGTGGAATGGATACGCGACGACAAGGAGCCGCCTGCGAGCGCCGTGCCACGGATCGCGGAGGGGACCCTCGTGGCCCCATCCGAGGTTAAATTTCCAGCCATTCCCGCCAATGCCTACGAGAATGTGCAGCGTCCCGCCGTCCGGTTCCTGGCGATCCACAACCCGCTGCATGTGCTCGATTTCGGCACGCAATACGTTGCCGCCGACACAAGTGGCATTATCACCGTCGAACCGCCTCGCAGCGGTGACACGCCCTACGGCGTTCTCGTTCACCAGGTGAATGAAGACGGCAATGATCTCGGCGGCGTTCGAGGCGTGCACCTCCAAGTTCCCATTGGCACCTACACCGGGTGGAACCTCGGCCGCCGCGAGCGCTTCGAGGATGGCTTCTGCTCGCTGACGGGGAGCTTCATTCCGTTCGCGCGCACCAAGCAGGAGCGTCTGGCCGCGGGCGATCCGCGCCTCGCGCTCGAGGAGCGTTACCCCAACAAAGAAAGCTACCTCGCGGCAGTGCGCAAAGCGTCGGAAGCACTGCTGGCGGCCCGTCTTCTTTTACCCCAGGACGCCCAGCGCTTGCTTGCCGAGGCCGAAAGCGACGGGTTGCGTGCCGGCCCCTAGGCTGAGCCATCCCAAGCCTAGCGGTGCGCGGCGCCCAGCGTATCGGGGCACCGCAGGCGCAGGCTGAGAATGCGGCTGCACGGGTGGCGCCTTGCGCACATGCGACGCGCGCGCGAAAGGCGCTTCCGAGGGGGGCGGAAGCGCCTGCATGGCGCATCCTACGAGGCTTGGCGGCCGTAGGATGCTTACGGACTTGCTAGGCAGAGGGGAGTGCCTAGTTGAGAAAAAAACCCGTTTTTCGGGCAATTGTTCCTTGCCGGCGGCGATATTATCCGCCCGTCGTCTTGCATACGATCGGCAAGCAAGCAGGCGCGAGGTCCGGCGCGTTGCCACCGACCTTGTCACGATCCCGTGCAGCAGAGCCGAGTGCAGGTGGAACTGCACGAAGTGGGCCCCCAGCGGCAGGGTAGGGTGGCACACCGCGGGCGGCTTTCGCGCCGACCCTAGCGAGCCGGCGCGACGTGCCAAAGGACAGCCGGACCAGCACGCCGCGCGGGCAAGCAGCGCCCGCAAATTGTCCGATGACGAATCGTCTAGCGTTTGTTGCCCGCAGGACACTGCCGGGTACTGCAGATCTTGCAGGCAGGCTTTGATGAAGGGGTTGAAAGGGCTGGCGAATTTCTGGGACCGCGGAGGTGGCGACGGCCGAAGCCACGCGTGCTGATATTTCGCAACGCGCAGTGGCGACGACCATTCCGAGATGGCTATGCTAGCGCTTACGCTGAACCTGTGCGGGCGTGCGGACGGTGCTCGAAACAATCATTCTGGCTGTTTGCCTCCTTACGTCCCCCTCCATCTGCAAAGAAGTTGAGCTCAGCGTGACGCCCGAGCAGGGAGCGTCCTTGCAGCTGCCGCTTTACTGCGCGCGGCACGGACAGATCGAAGCGCAGAAATGGATCGCGGAGCATCCGACCTGGCGCATCGAGAAATGGTCGTGCCATCCGCATGGCAAAGTCCGCTTGAAAGTTTGAGACGCGCATCTGCTGGGCGTGGAAGGCTTGACAGTTGGCCGACGCCAGCCCGCCTGGCTTCTCGCGCCGTCTCCGCCTGGGGTCGATGTAAGGGATTAAGAGCGAGAGTGGGCGCCAACCAACCCTCGCTCTGATCTGCAGCCCGCAACTACTGCAGAGGGCGGCATGGCCGCCGGCGCCGCGGGGGATTGCGGCGCTGTTGTCTTTCTAGCTGAAGCGACAACAACACGCAGTCTCGAAGGTGACAGGCAAAGGTCGCCTGCTTCACTTGCCTTTAACGCAACAGGGCTATGCTCAGGATGACTTGCCACTGTTGTTTCGCGTATGGCAAGCCGACCTCCTATGGTTCGGCCCCCAGCCGGGTGACGGCTGGGGGCACGCTCGTTTCAGGAACGCGACCGCGCCATGGCGGGACCGACGTCGACCATCAGTCCTTGTCGGCGCGATTTGGCCGTCGCAAGATTTCCGCCACGCACCAAACGAAGGTTCGATAGTTGCCAAAGCCGCTGATCTCGTCAGCCTGGTAATGGATCTGCCTTGGGATACCGCCGGAAGGGGTGGGGTGCAGAAAGCTGCTGACGATGCGAATGACCTGTTCGGGATCGTTCCTGTGCGCCGACGGATCCGTTGCCGCCGAGATCCGATAAGTATGCGGGCAACCTGTAGGGGTCTGCCACAATGATCTTGATGCGGTCGCCGAGACGCTGGCCGAACCTCTTTGCGCCAAGGGCCAATTTCAGTTCGAACGCATGTTAAAAGCGGGGAAGCTCGTTTGATCCGGCTCTACGCGAGAGAGAGCGTGAATGGAGCGGGGACTTTCCCGGATCAACTGCACGAGCTTGTCCAGGCGGATATCGCCGCTGTCATCGTCTTCGAGTGCGCAACGCACGCGATTACCGCACGCCGAGACCGTGAAAACTAGCGCCTCAAAGAGAGGTTCATAGGCATCATCGAACGGAACATTAACGAAAACATTGGGCTCTGCAGCCTGGGAATCATTTGTCCAGGGAGCCCGATGTCGGAGGGCGCAAGTCGACCTGGCGGCGTGCCGGTGAACCGACGCGGTCGACGCTCGGATTTTACATCCGTCCGCCTCGGTCATTCGGCCCGGGCCAGCAGTACGCGCTGCGGAGGACCTCGACATAGGCTCGTGAGCGAAAGCACCGTGCCTCCTCGGCCATTGCGCCGCCGGCCGAGGCCGCCGCAATCGGCCTTGCGCGGCATCGCGGGTTAACGATCCTGCCACCGCAGTAACCATACCGGCGCGCCCCTAGGACCAAGGTCCATAGCATTCGAACAATCCATCAGTACGTTGACCATCCGTCTACATTCTAATTTTGGAAGTGCCTGCAATGATCGCTGCAAGCCTCGCACAGTCCCGCGATGCAGCCGTTCGGCATCGGCTTGATCGCAGCCGCGCGCTACGCGCCGACCTCGAACAAATCTGGGCGCAAGAGCGCGCTGAGTTGGATGACCTGGCGCAACGTTACGCAAGACAACCTTGGAAGGGAACGTTCCGCCGCGCAGAGGTGATCATCCGGCACTGGTCGCAAGAGCGGCAAATTCACGACGAGCTGACGCGCCTGTGCGGGCTTGTCCGTCTCGGAGGCTAGCCAGCGCGATTGTTGCGTCACGGACCAGACGCAAGCACGCCCCCGATTGACCGTTACGCCTCAGCTTTGAATTGACGCATGCTCTTCCCGCAAGAAGCGCGCGCGCTATATTCCCGGTTGTTCCCCCCGATATTCCAACAGCGCGCAATGGCCGTCTTAAGGTCAACAAGCGCTGCGCTTCGGCTGGCACCCACCCCGCTACGGCCGAAGCGAACTGGGGGCGAGGGACGTCAACACACCCGGCGTCCCTCGCCTTCCTCGTGGCCAAGGCACCGCCCGCAAGCGGTCGCCTTTTGTGCGCTGGAAACGCTAATGTTCGTCCCGACCCTCACGCTGTTTTTGTTCCCACCATGCACGGCTTCCGAATGGTAGAGCATTGGAGTCGTGCTCATAGTATTCGCCACGCTCATAGGCTCTTTGGTTGCGCAACTGGCGCTCCGTGGCCGTGGTGGTGGGGGCACTATAGTTATAGGCATTCGGGCGCGGCTGTTTGGCTCGACCATTGGCAGCCCCGCCGGTCCCAACAGAGGCCGTCAGCAATCCGCCCGACAACAGCAGGCAAATGGTCCGCCGCATCGTCTGCCCTTTTTGAGGCTGTGGCATCGTCGCCTAGCTGACCCCGACAACTCGCGCCTGCGGCATCGGGAATTCACCCGATATTCCAAGACCGCGGGTACCGACGCGTGCCCGCACCTTCTTGGTCCCGTTCTCGGTTAAGTCCGCATCAGGCTGGACCGCCGCCTATGCGGGCATGCCAGGCGTGAAAAAACAGCGACCGATTTGCAAAATTGCGCCAGGGATTCGCGATGGCCATGGAAACGAGCGCTGCTCAATCCGGAAACTTGTTGGGGTCCATCATGGTGGTGATCGGTCCCGAGCAAGGCACCACGGGTAGTTTCGAACCGTCTTTGAAGGAGACCGTTCGTCCGTTCCACTCCATGTGCGGTCTATCCTTCATTCCGAACGGGAAATGAATGCCGAGCTGAGGGTTTTTCTTGGCGAAATCCTGCATGCATTCATACTCAGCCTTTGTACCAGCACCTGCGCGCACGTCGATCGCCCAGCCGAAGGAGTGGCGCGAGGGTTTGGATCGGGAACAGGGTCCTTTCTCTCCCGCGCACACGCAGGTCTGCTCCTCTCTTGTGCGATGCGCGGAAGTGACCGTCACCGACCCGTGGGTCTCAACAAAGGCCCGCAGGAATACGGCGGTTGCCTCGAGCAGGGGACGCTTGAGGCGGTCGATATTTTTTTCCTCGTAGGTCCTGCAGTCATATTTCAAGGTCGGCGCCTGTTGCTCCAGCGCCTTGAGGAAAGCCATGGCCGTCGCGGGCCTTGGGAGTGCGCCATCGGCCAGCGCAGCCTCCACGGCAAAGCCCGCGAGAACAAGCAAAGCAAGAAGTGAGCGCACGGATTTCCCCCGAGGATCGGCGTCACCTCAGCACAAGATACGGTGTGCCAAGTCCCTCTTGTGCCGAAGTTTGGCCGATCGCGTTGACAATATCAATCTTCGCAAAAATGACGCGAGCACCGCCCAACCCAGCGCGTTGTGGCACATTCGGGTAGCCGGCCCGGGCCTGGAGGACGTTCAGCGGCTTCAGAGAGCCGACGGCAAGGTTGAACATGGGGCGCGCCCGAGCGGCTGGCCTCGATTAGAAGCTGCCCGCCATGTCTCAATTGTGCATTGGCCGTTAGGCTCGCGCGGCTGGTCTAGGTGGACTATGGCTGCACCGGTCAGGAGGCCTGCTGCTGAAACGCTCGCTGGCTCGAGGACGTCCTGAGCCGCGCCTGCTCTAAGGCCCAGCTTACAATTGCGCGCAGATGGTGCCCGCAGGTTACCCCGATCAGC
>Ga0075423_10002851_pt1 | contig 15807 bp, 12 predicted proteins | sample SoiMethybrSBSTD2_FD_80114 | JGI IMG/M metagenome (GOLD analysis project Ga0075423, IMG submission 80114) | Bulk soil microbial communities from a Populus tree surrounding site in Tennessee, USA - Soil MetaG P. TD hybrid SBSTD2 | ecosystem: Environmental > Terrestrial > Soil > Tree plantation...
AGGTTCGCGGGGCCGGCGGAGACCGCGAATCCCGCGCGGCGCGATGGTCCGCGGCGCACGACCTTGAGACGAAGCCCCCGTTTCTCGGGCCTGCCATAGAGAGAGTCGGCGAAATCCACGGTCTGAAAGACGGAGTCGATGTCGTGATAGCCGTCGGCGCGGCGCCGCCCGACGCGCAGGCCGAGATTGAGCTTGGCGAAGGCATGGAGGCCGATTTCGTAGCCGGGGGGCGCGGGCTCGGCCAGGAAGTCGCCTGCCCGGTAGAGCTTCACCTGGGCAGGTAGAGGACCAGGACCACGACCAGCGCCCACAGACCGACGTTGAGCAGCAGCGGCTTGTCCTGGAGAAGGACTTGCGAGGGATCCTCGCCCTGCACGCGCACGCGCACGATCCACAGGTAGCGGAAGAGCCCGTAGGCCACGAAGGGCACGGTGTAGAGCAGGCCCTCCGAGCCCACCTTGGCCACCGTGGCCGGCCAGATCGTGTAGATCGCGTAGGACACGAGCGTCGTCCCCGCGCACAGCGTGTCGAGCATGTCGATCAGCTCGACCGAGTACTGCCGCAGCACCGCGCGCTGCTCGTTCGCGCGCTCCTGGTGCACCACGATCTCCTGGCGGCGCTTGCCGAAGCCGAGGAAGAGGGCGAGGAAGAACGTGCACATGAGGAGCCACGGCGAGAGCTGCACGTCGGGCACGAGCGGACGGATGAGCTCGACGCCGGCGATGGCGCGCAGCACGAATCCCATGGCGATGCTCAGGACGTCGAGCAGGACCACGTTCTTGAGCTTGAAGGTGTAGAGCAGGTTGACGAGCAGGAACACGACGGCGGTGATCGAGAACGTGGGCCCGAGGAACCAGGCGAGCGCGCAGGCGCCGACCAGGACCACGGTGAGCGCGGTCCACGCCATACCGGGCGACAGCTCGCCCGACGCCAGCGGCCGGTGGCGCTTGACCGGATGCAGCCGGTCGGACTCCAGGTCGCGCAGGTCGTTGGCGAGATAGACACCGCCCGAGAGCAGGCAGAAGCAGACGAACCCGAGCACGGCGCGGAGCGCGATGCCGGGATCGGTGAGGCCGTGCGCGAACAGGGCTCCGGCGAAGAGCAGCCCGTTCTTCGTCCACTGCGTGGGGCGGAGCGCGCGCAGGAGCGGCGGCAGGGACTTCACGCGCGCTAGGAGCGGCCCGCCGGCGGCGTTCCGTGGGGACCGAAGAGCTCCGCTTCCGCGAGCGCGCAGATGGCGTGCCCGAGGGTGATGTGCGCCTGCTGGATGTGCGGCGTGACGTCGGAGGCCACGACGAACGCGTGGTCGAGCGTGTCCGCCCACGCGCGTCCCGGCCGTCCGGTGAAGCCCACGGTGATCACCTGGTGGTCGCGCGCCCACTCCGCGGCCAGCCGGGTGTTGGCCGAGCGGCCGCTCGTGGTGAACGCCATGAGCACGTCGCCCGGCCGCGCGAGCCCCGAGAGCTGGCGCACGAACACCTCGTCGTAGGAGAAATCGTTGGCGATCGCGGTCAGCGCCGAGGTGTTGGTGGTGAGCGCGATGGCCGCGAGCCCCGGCCGCTGCAGGAAGAACTTGCCGGCGAGCTCGGTGGCCACGTGCTGGGCGTCGGCGGCGCTGCCGCCGTTGCCGCAGGTGAAGAGCGTGCCGCCCTGGCGCAGGCGATCGGCCAGGATCGCGGACACGCGGGCCACGCGCTCGGCCTCGGCCTGCGCCGTGGCCCCGAGCACCTGCGCCGCCTCGTCCAGATAGCGCTTGGCGTCCGCCGCGAGGCGGGCCAGCGAGCCGGTTTCCACTTCCGCGCGTGAGCGGTCCAAGGCTCTCCTCTAGGAAAGCGGGCGCACGCGCAGGTAGCGCGCGAGCGAGTCCCGCCAGGGCGGTAAAGGCTTCCCGAGTATGGCGTTCGCCGCCGAATTGTCCAGCACCGAGTACTTCGGGCGGCGCGCCGGCCGCGGGCTTTCCTCGCTCGTCACCGGCACCAGCGGGGCGTCGAGCCCGTCGAGCTCGAGGATGGCGCGCGCCTGCTCGAAGCGCGTGCACTCCCCCTGGTTCGTGAGGTGGAGCACCCCTTCCGGACGCCGCCGCGCGAGTGCCACGAGCGCCGGCGCGAGATCGAAGGTGAAGGTCGGCGTGCCGCGCTGGTCGTCGACGACGCGCAGCTCCTCGCCGCGGCGCGCACGCAGGCGCACCGCCTCGACGAAGTTGTTCCCGTGCGGGCCCACGAGCCACGCCGTGCGCACGACGGCGGCGCGCGCGCCCGAGGCGCGCACTTCCTCCTCGGCGGCGAGCTTGCTCTTGCCGTAGACGTTGACCGGCCCGGTGGCATCGTCGGGCCGGTACGGGCGCCCGCCCGCGCCGTCGAACACGTAGTCCGTGCTCAGGTGCAGGAGCCAGGCGCCCAGGCCGGCGGCGAAGGCCGCGATGTGGCGCGTGGCCACGACATTGTCGCGCTCGGCGCGCGCCGGATCGCGCTCGCAGCCGTCGACGTCGGCGTAGGCGGCGGCGTGGATCACGACTTCCGGGCGAAAGGATTGTGCCGCGCGAGCGAGTGCTTGAGCTTCGGCGAGATCGGCGTCGCGCCGCGTCAGCGGCAGCACCTCTTCTCCCGCCAGCGCCGCCACCAGATCGTGCCCCAGCATGCCCGCGGCTCCGGTCACCATCACGCGCACGAGAGCTAGCTCCCCAGCTCGACCCGGCTCGAATCTCCGATCATGAGGCGATGGGCGCGCGGCCGCGCCGGGCTCGACGTGACGACCACGTCGCGACCGATGAGGCTCGACTCGATGCGCACCGGCACGCCGGCGAGCACGCTGCGCTCGAGCAGGATCGAGTGCTCGACCTCCGCGCTCGAGAGCTCGCACTGGTCGGCGATGGCGGTGAACGGGCCCACGTAGCTCTCGGTGATCTTGCAGTTGCGGCCGATGACCAGCGGCCCGCGCAGGCGGCTGCGCTCGATCACCGTGCCCTCGCCGATCGACACGTCGCCCTCGATCTGGGTCGTGGCGTCGACCGTGCCGCGCCGCGCCGGTGCCAGCCCGGAGAGCACGATGCGGTTGGCCTCGAGCAGGTCCTCGAGCTTGCCCGTGTCCTTCCACCATCCGGTGATGACGTGCGAGCGCACGGTCTTCCCGGTGTCGATCAGGCACTGGATGGCGTCGGTGATCTCGAGCTCGCCGCGCGCCGACGGGCGGATGGCGTCGACGGCCTCGAATACGCAGGGCGTGAACATGTACACGCCGACCAGCGCCAGGTTGGAGCGCGGATGCTTCGGCTTCTCCTCCAGGCGCACGACCTTCTCGCCCATGAGCTCGGCGACGCCGAAGTCCTGCGGGTGGTTCACGGCGGCGAGCAGGATCTGCGCGTCCGGCTTCTGCTCGTCGAATTCCTCGACGAAGCGCTTGATCCCGTCCTTGATCAGGTTGTCGCCGAGGAACATGACGAACGGCGAGCTCTTGAGGTAGCCCTGCGCCGTCTTCACCGCGTGCGCCAGGCCGAGCGGTGCTTCCTGCGGCAGGTAGGTGACACGCAGCCCGAAGCGCGAGCCGTCGCCGACGGCGCCGTGGATCTCGGCCGCCGACGTGCCCTCGCGATCGACCGGGCCGGCGACGATCATGCCCACGTCCTCGATGCCTGCCTCGCGGATCGCCTCCAAACCGTAGAAGAGGATCGGCTTGTTGGCCACCGGCACGAGCTGCTTGGCGTTCGTGTGCGTGATGGGCCGGAGACGGGTGCCCTTGCCGCCCGCCAGGACCAGAGCCTTCATTGTCCGTTGCCCATGACCGACTCGAGCACGGTCCACGTCTCGCCCACCACCTCGTCGAGGGAGCGATCGACCTTGCCGCCGACCTGCGCCGAGGTGTCCTTGCCGCCGCCCTTCACGCCCAGCCGCTCGCCGAGCGCGCGCGCGATCTGACCGGCGGTCACGCCCGCCTTCACCACGTCGGGCGAGACCACGATCTGCGCCGCATAGCGGTCCTCGAACGACGTCCAGATGACCCCCGAGCCCGAGCGCACGAGCTTGGCCAGCTGGTCGCCGGCTTCGCGCAGCGCCTTGGCGTCGGGAGCGGTGACACGCCCGGAGACGTACGAGCCGAGCCGCGAGGCGCGCGCCTCGCCGGTGAGCGCGCCCAGCTCCTTCTCCACCGTGCCCGACTGCGCCAGCGCCTTCTTGCTCTTGAGGTCCTGCATCTCGTCGAGCAAACCCTGGACGCGCTGCGCCAGGTCGTCGACGCGCGAGTTCAGGAGCCGCGACACCTCGTTGGTGCGGTCCTCGAGCGCCCGGAAGCGGTCGATGAGGTTCTGGCCCGTCGCCGCCTCGATGCGGCGCACGCCGGCGGCGATCGAGCTGTCCGAGAGGATCTTGAGAAGACCGATGTCGCCGGTGCGCGAGACGTGCGTGCCGCCGCACAGCTCGGCCGAGATCTCGGGAATGCGGATCGAGCGCACGCGCGCCGGATACTTCTCGCCGAAGAAGGCGATGACGCCGTCGGCCAGCGCCTCCTCCATGGTCGACCACACCACGTTCACCCCGACGTTGGCGAGCACGGCGCGGTTCACGTCGTCCTCGACCTGGCGCAGCTCCTCGAGCGTCGGCGCCTGGAAGTGCGAGTAGTCGAAGCGCAGGCGATCCGGCGCCACGACCGAGCCCGACTGCATGACGTGCGTGCCCAGCACGCGCCGGAGGGCGGCGTGCAGGAGGTGCGTCGCGGTGTGGTTGCGCATGGTGGCGGCGCGCTTGTCGCGGTCGACCTGTACCCGCACCTCGTTCACCGGCAAGGCGCCCGAGCGCACGCGCACGCGGTGGACGATCGGCGCCTCGAGGTCGGCGCGGCGCACGTCGACGAGCTCAGCCTCGAAGCCGCTCCCGCGCAGCACGCCCGAGTCCGCCACCTGTCCCCCGCCCTCCGGATAGCACGGCGTGGTCTCGAGCACGAGCTCGGCCACGTCGCCACCCACGTCGGGGCGCGCGCGCCAGCGGCGCACGGCCGACACCGCCTCCGTCGTCTCCCAGCCCACGAACTCGGAGTCCGGCCCTTCGCTCAGCATCTGCCACGCCGGGCCGTCGTCGGTCTTGCCGCCGCGCACCGCGAACGTCGACGCTTTGCGCGCCCGCTCGCGCTGCTCCTCCATGGCGCGCTCGAAGCCCGGGCGGTCGATCGTGAGCCCGCGCTCGGCCGCCATCTCCTCGGTGAGGTCGACGAGGAAGCCGTAGGTGTCGTGGAGCACGAAGACGTCCTCGCCGCGAATCGTCTTGCCCTCGCGTGCCAGCTCCTCGAAGCGCGCCACGCCTTGCTCGTAGGTGCGCAGGAAGCTCTCCTCCTCACGGCGCAGCACGCCGAGCACGCGCCGCTCCGCGGTCGCCAGCTCGGGATAGTCGGCGCGGAACATCTCGATGACCTTGGCCGCGGCGTCGCTCAGGAACGGCTCGGTGAAGCCGAGCACGCGCCCCTGGCGCGCCGCGCGGCGCACGAGGCGGCGCAGCACGTAGCCGCGGCCCTCGTTGCCGGGAGCGATGCCCTCGGCGAAGGCGAAGGTCAGGGCGCGCGCGTGGTCGGCGACGATGCATAGCGCCACGGCGCGTGGATCGGACGCGTCGCCGAGGCGCGGCAGCGCGCGGATGCCGGCGCGCGAGGCGAACAGGTCGACGACCGGCAGGAAGAGATCGGTCTCGAAGATCGAGCGCTTGCCCTGGACGATGAGCGCCAGGCGCTCGAGCCCCATGCCGGTGTCGATGCCGGGCTTGGGAAGCGGCTGGAGCGTGCCGTCGGGCTGCGCGTCGTACTGCGGGAACACGAGGTTCCAGAACTCCATGTAGCGGTCGCAGTCGGAGCCCGCCGAGCAGCCGCCGCCGCACGTGCACGCCTCGGGGCCGAGGTCGAAGTAGATCTCGGAGCACGGTCCGCAGGCGCCGGTGCCGCCGGCCGGGCCCCAGAAGTTGTCGGCGCGGCCGAGTGCCACGATGCGGGTCGCCGGCACGCCGGCCTTCTGCCACAGGGCCAGCGCCTCGTCGTCCTGCGGCAGCCCGCCCTCGCCGTTGAACACGGAGACGGTGAGCCGCTCGACCGGCAGCTCGAGCACGCGCGTGCAGTAATCCCACGCCCACTCGATGGCCTCGGTCTTGAAGTAGTCGCCGAACGAGAAGTTGCCCAGCATCTCGAAGAACGTATCGTGGCGCGGCGTGCGTCCGACGTTCTCGAGATCCGACAGGCGCAGGCACTTCTGCACCGACACGGCCCGCGCGTACGGGAGGTTCTGGCCGCCCTGGAAGTAGGGCTTGAACTGCACCATCCCCGCCGTGGTGAACAGCAGCGTGGGATCGCCGACGGGCACGAGCGGCGAGGACGGCACCGCGGTGTGCCCCCGGGCCGTGAAGTACTCGCGGAACGATCGGCGTAGGTCGTTGGCAGTTCGAATCATGGGCTCGCTTTCGGGGATCGGCGGAAACGACTCCAGTCGGGGCGGAATATAGCATGCGATTTCGCGCTCTCGCGGACCCGTGGCCGGCTTCCAACCGGCGACCGAATGGGCACTTCCGGACCTCTCCTAGGGCCGGCGCGGATACATTTCGACCGGTGGAAGACCTCTGTAGCCTTTCTGGATGGCACGCGTAACTATTTGCCCGGCAATCGATAGGGCGGATACGTGAAACACCGTACGTGCGACTACGTATATGGCAGCCGTCTTGCATGAGGACCGCCCTCGTACGCGTCGTGCGTACCTCGATCCGGGCGGACACCCCTCGCACCAGGCTCCCCACCGTCCTCCTCCAAACGAACTCGGCTGTAAGGAGAAACGCCCCATGAAGCGGATGTTGCTTGCTCTCTTCGTGACCCTGGGCTTGGTCGGCGGCGCGGTGGCTTCCTTCGCCGCCACGTCGGGCACGGCCAACGTCACTCTCGCCGCCAACGCGAACACCATGGTCGACATCCTCGACCCGTCGGTGACCCTTTCGCCGTCGGCGACGGACTACGACAACGACTACGTCGAGGCGACCGGCGCGTCCGGTCTCCGCGTTCGCGTGAAGTCGAATTCCTCGACCGGCATGAGCCTGCTCGTCCGCTGCGCCGACGCGTCGCCCCAGATCGCGCTCAACGATCTGCTGGTGCGCACGCAGACCCCGGCCGGCTCGGGCGGCTCGACGCTGGGGTCGTACACGGCGATCACGGCCAGCAACCAAGCGCTGTGGTCGACCGGTGTCGCCCAGCACCCGTGGCAGACGGTCACCACCGACGTCCGCGTGCGCAACCTCGGCACGTACGACGACGCCTCGGGCGGCGGCACGACCAACTACACGAACACGCTCACGTACACGGTCATCACCCTGTAACGAAGAGCCCGGGATGGGTGGGCCGATCGCCCAGGCGGGCCGTGGTGCCGCCGGCGGCGTCGACGTCATGGAGGACGATCCCATGCAGCCGATGTCTCGTTCACGGTTCGAACCGGAGACCCAAGCGGCGCGGCGAACGCCTGCGTCCGCTTCCCCAGATCCGCTCGCTCCACGGAACGAGGCGGCCGCCCTCCCGGCTTTCTTCTTCGCCCTCGCCGCGCTCCTCGCGGCGACGCCCGCCGGCGCGCAGGTCCGTGCCCAGGTGTGGCCCAGCAAGATCACGGTCACGACCGAGCCCGGCAAGCCGGCGCGCCAGAGTGTCCTCATCTCGAACCTCGGCGCCGATCCCGTGGTGGTGCGGGTGCGCGCCTCCGACTGGACGCTGTCCCCTGAGGGCGAGCTCGCGCTCGTGCCGCTGGGCCAGACCGAGCACTCGCTCGCCGGCTGCCTGTCGTTCTCGCCCACGTCGTTCTCGCTCGCCCCGGGCGAGGCGCGCGACGTGAGCGTGACCCTCACCCTGCCGCCCGACGGCCCGCCCACGCGCTGGGGCGTGCTCCTGCAGGAGACGCGACCCGCGGTGCCACGCCCCGGCCGGCTCGGGCCGCTCGCCGTCGCCGAGCTGGGCACCACGCTCTACGCTTCGCGCTCGCCCGAAGGGGCGGCGCGCGCCGAGCTCTCCTCGCTCGACATCACGCCCGCCGGGCGCGACTCGGTGCGCGTGCGCGTCGAGCTGCGCAACGAGGGCGACCGCCACTTCTACGCCGGCGGCGAGGTCACGGTGCAGGACTCGACCGGCGCCTCCCTGGGCTCGGCTTCGTTGAGCAAGTGCGTCGTCCTGCCGGGCGCCGACCGCTTCTACACGTGTGTGTGCCCGGCACGGCACGGCTCGGGCCTGCTCCACGTCGTGGCCTCGCTCGACACCGGCGATCCCTATCTCCTGGTCGGTGAGAAGACGTTCCTGTGGCCGCGCCCCGGTCCCGAAACCGCTTGGCTCGGCGTTCAGCACTAGCGGTCGCGGCGGCGCTGACGCTCTGCGCTCCCGCCGCCTGGGCGGATCCGCGCCCGGACTCGCTGGGCATGCTGGTCGTGCGCCGCGCGCCCAATCCGCACTATCGCGCCGCCACCTCCGTACCCGTCGTGGCACCGCGGCTCGCCACGCAGCGCGCCAGCGGGCTCGATCACGTCTTCGTGCGCGGCTCGGGCCGCGGCCTCGGCCTGCCCGGTGGCGCGGGCGACGGCGAGATCCTGCTCGAGCGCTCGTTCCAGGGCGACGATCGCGTGTCGCTCGGCGCCTACGGCGCCGCGTCGTCCGGCAATTGGCGGTGGCGCGAGATGCGCTTCGAAGCACGGCGCCGCGACTGGTCCGGATGCCTCGGCGACGTGCGGCCGTGGACTCCCGACCCGACGCTCTCGCTGCGGCTCGTGCGCGGCGCCTTCGTCCGCCACGAGTGGAGGGGGGGTGGCGCGGCTTCGATCCTGGCCGGCGCCCCCTCGCCCGACCTCACGAACGGCGGCCCGCGCGTGCTCGCGGGCGGCGTCGAGGACATCCCCACCTCGGGCTCGCATCTCGCCGCCGCCGCCGCCGGCTTCCTGTGGAGCGGGGCTTCGGCGTGGACGGCGACGATGAGCGAGGAGTCCCCACTTCTCGGCGGCTCGGCCCGCACGTCGTTCTCGTTCCAGCGCCACGACCTTGCCCGACGGGGCGCTTCCGCGGCTTCGCTGGGCTTCGACTGGCACGTTCTGCGCACGGGCTACGCGCTCACGCTGTCGCAGCGACTGGCGAGCGGGCGCTCGCTCCTGCTCACGGTGGAGCCGCCAGTGCCGGCGCCCGAGCGCGAGACCGCGCTCGACGGGCAGGTGCGCTTCTGGCGCGGGCGCGCCGAGACGCACGCCTCGCTCACCGACATCGCGGGCGGTGACCTCGCGCGCACCTGGCGCTCCCGGCAGCTCGGCGCGTCGACCCAGCTCGGCGGGCTCGCCTGGTACGTGAGCGCGCACGCGAGCTGGGATCGCCCGGGGCTCGCGCCCGCCACGCTGAGCCGCGTCGCCGGCACGATCGGGCGCGCCGGCGCCAGCGGCTCCCCGCTCCTCGTGCGCCTCACGCGCACCGCGGCCGCCGGCACCGAGACGAGCTGGGAGCTCTCGGGGCAATGGAGCCGGGCGATGGGCGCCGGCGCCCGCTTCGCCGTGGGCCCCGAGGCCACGTGGCGCGCCCGCGCCCTCGAGCGCGCCGGCCTCGCCGTCTCCGCGAGCCAGCCGCTGCCGTGGCCGGGCGCGCGCCTGACGGCGCGCCTGCGCCTCGACGCCGAGCGCGACCGCGACTTCCGGCCGCGCGCCGGCGAGGCCTCGCTTGCGGTCGCCCTGCGCCCGCGGCCGCGCGACCGCTGGGAGGCCGAGGTGCGCCGCAACGACGCGGAAGGGCTCTCGGGCTACGAGATGACGACGAGCTACGACTTCGAGCGCGCGCGCTACGCGGCCGCGCCGGGAACGTCGCGGCGCGGGCCGGCCGACGTCACCGTGCGCGTGCTGCGCGGCGACGGCACGGGCGTGGAGGGCGTGCTGGTAACGCTCGACGGGAAGGATCTGCGCTTCACCGACCGCGCCGGGGAGGCGGTGTTCGAGAGCGTGACGTCCGGGCTGCACGAGCTCTTCGTCGAGGAGCGCACGCTGCCGGCGGCGTTCCGCGTGCTGGGCCCGACGCGGCGCCTGATCTCGATCGAGCGCGGGCGCGCGCCCGAGCCCGCCCGTTTCGAGATCGGGCGGGCCGAGCGCCGGACTAAGTTTTGAACAGGTACTGCAGCTTGGCGAAGAGCTGCCGCTGCGTGGACAGGAATCCGCGGTCCCCCACCCCGTCCAGGTAGTTGTGGGTCGAGCCCAGGTAGGCGACCGTGAACGGATTCACCTTGTAGGAGAGCAGCGGATCCACCTCGAGCTCGTCCGAGAACTCGTTGTACTGCGTGATGACCCGGAGGAACAGCTCGCGCGTGAACTGGAATTGGCTGCGCAGGCGGAAGATGGTGCCCTCGAAGATGCGCGAGTCGTCGACCGGATGGTGCAGCACGGCGTAATGGATGTCGGGCTCGAGCGCGAGCCGCTGGAAAGGCTTGAACGTGCCCCACACCTCCGCCGTCGCGCCGCGGCCGAGCACCGGCTCGGAGATGTTGCGCGCGATGAAGCGCCCGACCTGGAACTGGTAGGACAGCGTGACCGGCTTCCACGCCCGCGTGCTCATGTACATGGCGTAGCGGTGGATGCCGGGGAAGACGCGCTGGTGGAACTGTTCGCGGCTCCATAGATAGGCGATCCAGCCCTCTCCCTGGCCCTTGAACTGCGCGTACAGCTCCGGCCGCACCCACTCGTCCTTGCGCGTCCCGTCGAAATTCCACACCCGCGCCACGCTCACGTTGGGCGTGACCAGGGTGAAGAACCCCTTGCCGCTGGGACGCAGGTCGAACCCGGTCCACATGTCCGCCTTGCGGATGTCGTTCTGGTAGACGAAGCCGTTGTCGGCCCGGAAATTCGGACTGTACTGCGAGAACTTGGTGTCGACGTTCCACACGCGCCCGTCGCGCTTGAGCCCGGCGTAGAGCGCGTGGCCGTTGAAGCGCTCGCCGTCGAACGCCGCCGTATGGCGCCCGTTGTCGAACGCCGGATACAGGAGCTGCCCCTCGATGTCGGCCGAGAGCGCCGGATCGTTGGGCTCCTGCGTGTGGCTCGCCAGCGCCTGCCACTCGAGGCGGTAGTTCTTGAGCAGGCGGAACGTGCCGTCGCCGCCGAACACCGTGCCCGAGCCGCCGCCGTCGAGCCGCCGGTCGGTGAACAGGAAGCCGAAGTTCGAGTCCTGCCAGAAGGTCTGCTTGTAGCGCGCGAGCGACGACACGCTCTGGGCACCGAGCGCCACCGCCGACTCCTCCTCGAACGGCAGCAGGAACGGCGAGTGCTGGTCGCGCGCCGTGGCCACGACGAAGCTCGAGCGGCCGGCGCGCCCGGTGAAGCGCCCGGCCACCGACGGATCGTTGATCGAGCGCGTGTAGATGGCCTGGATCTGCGTGTTGAGGAGGTCCGTCCCCTCCTGGAAGAACGGACGCTTCTCCGGATAGAAGAGCGCGAACGTCGTGTTGACGTCGACCTGGGCGGCGTCCGCCTCCACCTGGCTGAAGTCAGGGTTGACAGTGGCGGCGGCCGACAGGTTGGAGGTGAAGGTGTAGCGCAGGTTGAAGCCGCCGTCGGCGTCCGGATCCTCGCCGCGCAGCCCCGAGGCCACGTCGGCGGGATCGCGCAGCAGGCTCTTCTGCGACGCCGTCACGTACGGCAGGAGCTCGAGGTTGCCGCCCCCGTGCACCTTCTCGATGCCGGTCATCGTGCCCCACTGGCACTGCCAGCACGGGTCGTTGCGGCTGATCCCCGCCCAGCTGTACTGGCCGCGGGTGCCGCGCGGGTGGTTGCGCCAGAACGTGGTGCGCCAGGTCTGCACGTCCTTGTTGGGGAAGCGCAAGCTCGAGAACGGGATCGCCATCTCCACCTGGTAGCCGCGGTCCGTGATCTTGCCCTTCGAGGCGAACACCATGTCGAAGCGGTCGTCCTCGGTGGTCGGCGTCCACAGGATGTCGCCCTGGATGCCCAGCGGGTTGGACCAGATCTCGTAGGCCCAGCTGCCATCGCCCATGGTGTCGATGAACAGGCCGATGAAGTCGTCCTGGAAGATCTGGTCACGGTCGCGCATGCTCGCTCGCACCGTCCTGGGATCGTCGTAGGCGATGAGCGCGACGTAGAGGTGATCGTCGTCGTAGGCGAGCATGGCCTCGGTGTCGACCGGGGGCCGCTCCATGTTGCTCGGATTCCACTGCGCGAAGTTCGAGACGCGCGCCGCCTCTTGCCAGACCGGCTCGTCCAGCTCGCCGTCGATCTTGACCGGGGCGTTCACGCGCACGGCCCGAATCGTCGGCTTGAGGTTGGGCTGGAACCGGGCGCTGTCGCCGGGAGTCTGGGCCAGGCCCGGTGCGGCGAGAACGACGCCGCCCAGAAAGGCGACGAGCGTCGAGAACCGTGGTGACGTGGGGGGCATGGGATTCTCCTCTACGGCCGTGCGGAAGACGGACCGAGAGTAGGGCCGGAGGGCGGATTTCGGGAGTCAGGAAAGTGTCAGAGCTTGGAGCGAAGACAGCCTATTCGGGGCGTTTCTCCGCGTGGCAGGAATACGGATCGCTCGATCACCTGGTTTCGCGGGGCCGGACAAGATCGTGTTCGGGGGCACCGCCCAACTTGTCCCAGAACAAGCTCGACCAATTCACTTCGCAAACACGGTTTAAACCGTGTCTATGAACTTTGCATTCGCCGCGAGAAGGTTAGCTGGCCGCACGCCCAGCTCGACCCATTCGCATCGCAAACTCGCCCCAGCGCGAGTCGATGCGATCAGCCCCGCGACGCCGACTCTTCCGCCTCGGCGGCCAGCGCCTCGGCCACCGTGTCGTAGTCGAAGCCGCGGCGCACGAGCGCGGCCGACAAGCGCTGCCGCCTGGTGCGCGGATCGAGACGGGCGTAGCGGCGCGCGAACTGGGCGACCGCCCGGCGCGCGCGCTCGACCTCGGTGCGGACAGCGCCGTCGTCGCGGGCCGCCAGCTCCTCCATGGCCTGGTCGGCCACCGCACCGCTCACGCCGCGGGTCAGGAGTTGCCCGCGGAGAAGCCGGGCGCCCACGGCGCGGCGCCCGAGCTTCTCCCGCAGGAAGGCGCGCGCGTACTCGAGGTCGTCGACCAATCCCACCTGCTCGAGCCGGTCGAGCACCTCGGCGATCGTCGCCTTCTCGAAGCCGCGCTCGCCCAGCCGGCGCTCGAGCTCGCGGCGCGTGCGCCGCGTGCGCTCGAGGGCCTTGAGAGCGACCTCGCGCGCGCCGTCGGCGTCGGCGCTCATCGCCCGCTACCGCTTGGGGCGCACCGGCGGGGTACTGCGTCCGGCGCCCGCGCCGACGAGCGCCGGCTCGCCGTTGCGGCTCCCGTTGGCGGCCGGAGCCCCCGCCGCGGCGGCGGCGCCGGGAATCCCGAGGGCCTCCCGCACCTTCGCCTCCAGCTTGGCCCGCGTATCCTTGTGCTCCTTGAGATAGAGCCGCGCGTTCTCGCGGCCCTGCCCCAGGCGCTCCTCGCCGAACGAGAGCCAGGTGCCGAGCTTCTGCACCATCTCCTTGTCGACGCCGATGTCGAGCAGCTCGCCTTCGCGCGAGATGCCCTCGTTGTAGAGGATGTCGAACTCGGCGTCGCGGAACGGAGCCGCCACCTTGTTCTTGACCACCTTGACGCGCGTGCGGTTGCCGATCACCCGCTCGTTCTCCTTGAGCGAGGCGATGCGGCGGATGTCCATGCGCACCGAGGCGTAGAACTTGAGCGCGCGCCCGCCGGCCGTGGTCTCGGGATTGCCGAAGGTGACGCCGATCTGCATGCGGATCTGGTTGATGAAGATGACGCAGGTGCGCGACTTGGAGATGGTGCCGGTGAGCTTGCGCAGGGCCTGCGACATGAGGCGAGCCTGCAGCCCCATGTGCGACTCACCCATCTCGCCCTCGATCTCGGCGCGCGGCACGAGCGCGGCCACCGAGTCGATGACCACCACGTCGATGGCCCCCGAGCGCACGAGATGATCGGTGATCTCGAGCGCCTCCTCGCCGGTGTCGGGCTGGGCCACGTGCAGCTCGTCGATGTTGACCCCGAGCTTGGCCGCGTACGCCGCGTCGAGCGCGTGCTCGGCGTCGATGAACACGGCGTTGCCCCCCTTGCGCTGCGCGTTGGCGATGATGGTGAGCGCCAGCGTCGTCTTGCCCGAGGACTCCGGACCGTAGATCTCGACGATACGCCCGCGCGGCACGCCGCCGATGCCGAGCGCGAGATCGAGCCCGAGAGATCCGGTCGAGACCACGTCGACGGGAACCAGTGCCCTCTCCTGCCCGAGCTTCATGATGGCCCCCTTGCCGAATTGCTTCTCGATCTGCGAGACGGCGATGTCGAGGGCCTTCGACTTTTCTTTCTGGGAGGAAGTGCTGCTGGACGTCGGGTTCATGCTTTCTCCTCAGGGGGCGTCCCGGGGGACGTTCCTTGCAACGGACACTGGGCCAGGGGCGTGTAGATCGAGCCCCGGGGATTCAACTGACTGCGAACCACCGTGAGCGTGTCGACGCGGAAGCGGCCGTCGGCTCGTTCCTCGCGCAACCGCGAAGCCGCCTCGGCGCCGGCCGGAGAGCCCGGCTCGCGCACGCGGCCCAGAGTGAGATGCGCGGCGAACGGACGGTCGGCGCGCCCGAAGCCCTCGCGGCGAAGCGCTTCTTCGAGGCTCGCTGCCAACAAGCGAAGCGGGGGTCCGCCTTCCGCCAGTCCTATCCATAGCACGCGGGGCCGACGAAAATCGGGAAACGCTCCCGGCTCCCCCAGAGCCGCCTCGAACGGGGCCGTCCCGCGCACCGCCTCGTGTCCCGCCCGCGCTGCCGCCTCGGCCCGCGAAGGCTCCAATTCCCCCAGAAAACGCAGGGTGTAGTGCAGGTTGTCGCGCTTTACCCAGGAAATCCGGTCGTCCGGCCGGCGCACGCGCTCGAGGAGCGCGGCCAGCGCATCGAGGACCTCTTTCGGGGGGAAAACGGCGACGAAAACTCTCAACTCAGTCCGGCCGCCCCGGCTCGGGAAGCCCGGCCAGGAGCCGGCGCGCCAGGTCGAGGGCGGCGGTCACGCTGCGATCGCGGATCAGCGCGCGCGAGCCGGTGAGCTGGAGCTTCCGGTGCCACTCGCCCTCGGGGGCGAAGCAGGCGACGTGCACGGTGCCCACGGGCTTTTCCGGCGTGCCGCCATCGGGGCCGGCGATGCCGGTGACGCCGATGCCGACGCTCGCGCCGCTCTTCTTGGCGATGCCGCGCGCCAGCGCGCGCGCCACCGCTTCGCTCACCGCGCCGTGCCGCGCGATCGTCTCCTCGGGAACGCCCGCGAGCGCGACCTTGGCCGCGTTACTGTAGCACACGACTCCGCGGTCGAAGTACGCGGAGCTTCCAGGAACGTCGGTGATTCTCCCCGCCAGCAGACCACCGGTGCACGACTCGGCGATGGCCAGCGTGTAGCGGCGCGCGGCGAGCAGCCGCCCCACCTCGCCTTCGAGCGATTCCTCGTCCTCTCCATAGACGTAGGCGCCGATGCGCTCGCGCAGCACGCGCCGGGCGCGCTCGCGCAGCTCCTCGGCACTGCCCCCGTCACCGAACGGCAGACGGACGCGCACGTCGACCCCGCCGTGTCCCGGCAGATAGGCCACGAGGTAGCCCGGGAGCGCGGCGTGGAGGTCGCCCAGGCGCTCGGCCAGCACCGATTCCCAGATGCCGATCGTGCGCACGGTTAGGTAGCCGACGCCGCGCGCCGCCCGCGCCTTGACCCAGGGCAGCACGGTGCCCGCGGTCATGGCGATCATCTCGTCGGGCACGCCGGGGAGCACGAAGACCGCGCTCGCCTCGGTCTCGAGC
>Ga0075423_10002854_pt1 | contig 15805 bp, 16 predicted proteins | sample SoiMethybrSBSTD2_FD_80114 | JGI IMG/M metagenome (GOLD analysis project Ga0075423, IMG submission 80114) | Bulk soil microbial communities from a Populus tree surrounding site in Tennessee, USA - Soil MetaG P. TD hybrid SBSTD2 | ecosystem: Environmental > Terrestrial > Soil > Tree plantation...
CCGCATCCAGATGTCGCTGTTGCCGTCGGGCTCGCACTCGATACGCAACGTCTCGTTGACCGGTCATTGCGAGCCGGCGCGCGAAGTGGGCGGCGACTACTACGACTTCCTGCCGCTCGATCAGACACGGATGGGCATCCTCATCGCCGACGTGGCGGGGAAGGGCACGTCGGCGGCGCTGTACATGGCGGAGCTCAAAGGCCTCGTCCTGTCGCTGAGCGAAGTTCACGCCTCGCCGCGTGATCTGCTGATCGCCGCCAACCGGATCATCTCGAAGCATCTCGACGCCAGAAGCTTCATCACCATGACCTACGCGGTGGTGGACGTCGAGCAGCGCACGCTGACCGTGGCTCGCGCCGGCCACTGCCCGCTCGTGTTCGTACCGGGGCCCCACGCCTCTTGTCGCGACGCGCAGTCGGTGCAGCCTGACGGCATGGTGCTCGGCCTGGCCATCGACACCGGCGACATGTTCAGCCGGGTTCTCGAGGAGATCACGATTCCGCTCGGTGCCGGCGATCTGTTCCTGCTCTATACCGACGGCATCAGCGAGGCGATGAACGTCGAAGGCGACTGCTTCGGCGACGCGCGTCTGGCCGATCTCGCGCGCGAGCACGCCGACCTCGGCTCGAGCGACCTGCGCGAGCGGATTCTCGACGACGTGCGGCGCTTTGCCGGCGACGCCCCTCAACACGACGATATGACCATGGTGTTGGTGAAGGTCGGCAATCTCTGAATGGTTGATTTGACGATTCTTGATTCTTGAATCGTTGTTGATTGGTGATTAGTGATGTGATGATTTGTCGGAGAGAGTCGAGCGTGAGCCGGCGCGTCGAGATGAATCGGGCTGGTGCGGTGACGGTGACAGCACCCGAAGGCGTTTTCAATCAACGATCAAAGATGGCCAATCACCAACGAATCCTTAGTCAAAGATCTGGAGATCAAAGATTGGCATGACTCCAGTCGTGGTGTTCACCACCGCATCAGACATTGAAGCCAGCGTTGTGATGGCGCTGCTCGACAGCCACGGCATCGACGCCTTCAGAGTGTCGGGTCACCCGCAGGGGATCTGGCCGATGGCGGTGAGCTCGCTTGGACAGATCAAGGTGGCCGTGGCCGAGCCCGATGCCGAGCAGGCGCGACGCGTGATCGACAGCCACCGCCAGGACGTCGGCGCTCGGGTCGTGCGGCTGCGCGACGAGTTCGACGATCTGCAGGCGCGCATCGCCTATCGCTTTCGCGATCGCGGCCTGCTCGAGCACGCGCTCACGCACAAGTCGCGCGCCGCCGAAGATGCGTCCGGTGGTGTCGCCGACAACGAGTCGCTCGAGTTTCTCGGCGATGCGGTGCTGGGACTCGTGGTGGCCGACGCGCTCTTTCATCTGTATCCGTCTTACGACGAGGGGCAGAAGTCGAAGATCAAGGCGGTGATTGTGTCGACGCAGTCGCTGGCGCGCCATGCCGAGCGGCTTCGTCTCGGCGAGCATCTCATCCTCGGACGCGGCGAGGAGAAGACCGGCGGCCGATTCAAGCAGGCGCTGCTGGCCGATGCCTACGAAGCGCTGATCGCCGGCATCTATCTCGACGGCGGACTCGAGGCGGCCGAGGCGTTTCTACGCCGCGAGTTGAACGACGCGCTCGAAGAGGGGAGCGCGCAGACGTTTGCGCGCGACTACAAATCGGCGCTGCAGGAACGGCTGCAGGCGCTCGGCCGTCCGCTGCCCGAGTACCGCGTCTCGGGCGAGTCGGGTCCGGACCATCGGAAGACGTTCAGCGTGGAAGTGGTGGTGGGCGGTGAAGTGCTGGGCGCCGCAACGGGGCGCGCCAAGAAGGAAGCGGAGCAGGAAGCGGCGCGCGAGGCGTTGATCAAGCTTGACTGACGAGCAGGTCTACGACGCGATCGGTGAAGAGGGGTTCGCACGGCTCGTGGGCGCGTTCTACGCGCAGGTGCCGGGGGACGACATCCTCGGCCGACTGTATCCACCCCACGATCTCGCCGGCGCGGAGCAGCGGCTGCGCGATTTTCTCGTCGGCCGCTTCGGTGGTCCGCCGCGCTACATCGAAGCGCGCGGCCATCCGCGGCTGCGCATGCGGCACAAGCCGTTTCTCATCGACGAGGCGGCGCGCAATCGATGGGTGATGGTGATGGACCGAGCGCTGGACGAAGTGAAGCTGCCCGATGACGTGACGTCGCTGCTCCGCGAGTTCTTTTCTAGCGTGGCGACGTTTTTGAGAAACGCGTAATTCAGAATGCAGAATGCAGAATGCAGACACAACGTACGACTCCCGACCGTGTCTGCATTCTGAATTCTGCATCCTGCATTAGTCGATTTCGATGATCCCCCAGCTCTTTCGTTCTTCCGCGGTGGGTTCACCCGCTCCTGCACCCGCGAACGCGAGCACGGGTGCGGATTCGCGTGCCGGCACTCGTGCCACGGCGTAGTGCTGCACCTCGCGAACGACGTCTTCATCCGACGGCGGCGTCGAGCGGCAATTCAACCGCACCCACAACCGCAGCACCGGATCGGTGAAGGCGTAGCGCTTCTGACGCGACACGACCAGGTCCACGTCTTCGAGCCACGACAGATAGTCCTTCGTCGATCCCGGCGTGCGCCGCAGGCGGTGAGAGATCTCTGTGAGCGTGAGGCCTTCTTCTTCCGCGAGGATGTCGAGGATGGCCTTGAGTGCGCCGTAGCCGCGGGCGCGGTGGAGGCGCAGCTCGTAGCAGAACCGGCACCAGTGCGAAAGCGCACCGTCGGTCGAGAGCAGCGCGGTGAGCGCGCTGATCGGATCGGCGACGCCGCCCATCTGCGCCATGGCGTCGCCAAGCAGCTTCACGTACGTCGCGCGGCCGTCGGTGAGCGACTGCACCACGCGTCCAAGATGATCGCGATCGTCGGTGGCCATCTGCTCGTAGCCGTTGAATGCCGGCGCCAGCAGATCGGTGACATCGGGCGACGTCAGCGCCGCCTGGTGCATCACCTCGAAGCGCGCGGTCGCGTCGCGCAGCAATCGGTGCGCGCGAGCCACATAGCGCGTCGTCAGCACGAAGTGGTTCGGACTCTCCGCCAGTGCGTCGAGCAGCTCGCGCAGCACGCGGCGCAGACCGGGGAAGCTTTCGAACGTGCGCAGCTCGAGGAACTCATCGAGCAGGAACGTGCACGGCTCACCGCCGGGAGCGCGTGCAGTGTCGAAGAACGCCAGCAGCGCGTCGAACGCGTCCCGCGCCGAGGTCGGCTTCTGATCGGCGCCGTGCCATCGGAACGGCGACGACGAGGTCACCGCGTCCAGAAAACGTTCGGGCGTGGTGGCGCATCGTTCGATGTCTATGTACTGCGCCGCGCCGCGGCCCAGTCGCTCGCGGCATCGGTGCAGGAGCCATGTACGTCCGGTTCCGCATCCCCCGAGTACGACCGGGATGCGCGAAGGAGAGGCCTCGAGTGCGCTCTGCACTCGACGTTCGAACCCAGCCACTGGACCCGTCATTCCACCACTCCGTCAGTCACGCCTTCGTCCAATTCTTCGCACGCTGCACGCGTCGTACGATCTGCCTGCGCCTTAATGCGTCCGTTCCCGCATTGGAATCCTCACCCCGCGCGCGTCTGCCGTTGCCATCGCTTCCGGATACCCGGCATCGGCATGACGCGCCACGCCAATCCCTGGATCACACGTGAGCACTCGTTCGAGCCGTTCGTCCGCCGCCGCCGACCCATCGGCGACGATCACCATGCCGGCATGCAGCGAGTAGCCGATGCCGACGCCGCCGCCGTGATGCACCGACACCCACGTCGCACCGGCCGACGCATTGACCAGCGCGTTGAGAATCGGCCAGTCGGCAATCGCATCGCTGCCGTCGCGCATGGCCTCGGTCTCACGATTCGGCGACGCCACCGAACCGGTATCGAGATGATCGCGGCCGATCACGATCGGCGCACGCAACTTACCATTTCGCACCAGCTCGTTGATCTTCAATCCGAAGCGGGCGCGATCGCCGTAGCCAAGCCAGCAGATGCGTGCCGGCAGTCCTTGAAACGCCACGCGCTCGCGCGCCATGGCGATCCATCGACACAATGCTTCGTTGTCCGCAAACATTTCGAGCGCGACGTCGTCGGTGATGCGAATGTCGTCGGGATCGCCTGAGAGGGCCGCCCACCTGAACGGTCCCTGGCCCTCACAGAACAGCGGTCGCACATATTCAGGCACGAAGCCTCGAATGTCAAACGCTCGATCGACGCCGGCGCGTTTGGCCTGCGCACGAATGTTGTTGCCGTAGTCGAACGTCACCGCGCCACGCGATTGTAGCGTGAGCATGGCCTCGACGTGACGCGCCATCGACTGCATCGATCGCTCTACGTATGACTCCTGTTGCCGTTCGCGAAGCGTCCGCGCTTGAGCAAACGACATGCCGGATGGGATGTAGCCGTTGAGCGCATCGTGTGCCGATGTTTGATCGGTCAACACGTCCGGCGTTACCCCGCGGCGCACGAGCTCAGGCAAGACATCTGCCGCGTTGCCTTCGAGTCCGATCGACCGCGCGACGCCATTGCGCCGCCACTCGTCGAGTTTTCGCAGCGCCTCGTCCAGACTGGTCGTCGCTTCGTCGAGATAGCGTGTCTCGATTCGGCGCTGGATGCGTGATGGGTCCACTTCCACAATGAGCGCAGCGGCGCCGTTCATCGTCGCGGCGAGCGGCTGCGCGCCGCCCATGCCGCCGAGTCCGGCGGAGACGAGCGTGTGCCCGTGCAGGCTGCCGCCGAAATGCCGGCGCGCAGCGGCAGCGAAGGTCTCGTAGGTCCCTTGCAAAATGCCTTGTGTGCCGATGTAGATCCAGCTGCCGGCCGTCATCTGGCCGTACATCGTCAGGCCGCGGTGCTCGAGATCGCGGAAGTTTTCCCACGTCGCCCAGGCGGGTACGAGCAGCGCGTTCGCAATCAGCACGCGCGGCGCGCCGGTGTGTGTACGAAAGACCGCTACGGGTTTCCCTGATTGGACGATCAGGGTCTCATCGTGATCGAGGCGACGCAGTTCAGACACAATCGCGTCGTACGATTCCCAGTTGCGCGCCGCCTTGCCCGACCCGCCGTAGACGACGAGATCGTCGGGCCGCTCGGCGACATCGGGATCGAGGTTGTTCATCAGCATCCTGAGGGCGGCTTCTTGCGGCCATCCCTTGCACGAGATCGCGGTGCCTCGTGGAGCGCGAATGGTGCGAGTGCTGATCGTCATGACGCGAAACGCGTCGGTGCGGTGATCACACGCGGCGCGGGAAGATCAGACACTAAGAATCGCGGGCGAGCGTGTCAATGAATTTCAAAAAAAAAATTCAGTTGACATTCAACGGACACGCGCGATCCAGATCGCCGGTGTCGATCATCGCTGCGATCGCCGTGATGTCGTACGACGGCGCGCGGTCGGCGTCGAGCGCGGGTACACGTGCGCGAATACTTTCATGCACGCGTGTGAGGGGCGCCGATGTCGACAGCGGTGCGAGCAGATCGATCGCCTGCGCCGCGCACAGCAGCTCCACCGCGATCACCGTGCGCGCGAGATCGACGGCGCGCGCCGCCTTCAGCGCCGCGGTCATGCTCATGCTGACGTGATCTTCCTTGTTGCCCGACGTCGGGATCGAATCGGCGCTCGCCGGATGGGCGAGTGTCTTGAGCTCGGACGCGAGCGCGGCGGCGGTGACCTGCGCCATCATCAGCCCCGATTGCAGTCCGCCGTGCCTGGTGAGGAACGCCGGCAGGCCGCTGCTCGCCGGGTTCACCAGGCGATCGGCGCGGCGTTCGCTGATCGTCGCCAGCTGCACGAGCCCAAGACAGAGGACGTCGGCCGCGAGAGCGATCGGCGCGCCGTGGAAGTTGCCGCCCGACACGATGTCGCGTGTGTCGGCGAACACCATCGGGTTGTCGGTGGCGGCATTCGCTTCGGCGTGAAAGGCGCGAAGCGCGAAGGCGATGCTTTCGCGCGCCGCGCCGTGCACCTGCGGCGCACAGCGCATCGAGTAGGCGTCCTGCACGCGACCGCAGTTGGCGTGCGCGGCGTTGATCGGGCTGCCCATCAGCAGACGACGGAGGTTGTCGGCGGAAGTCGATTGTCCGGCGACGCCGCGAGCGTCGTGAATGCGCGGATCGAACGGCTTGGTCGATCCCTGTAGGCCGTCGATGCTCAGGGCCGCGGCGATATCGGCGGCGCGCGCCACGCGCTGCGCGCCGTCGATCGCCAGCCCGAGGAGCGACGTCGACGGCTGCGTGCCGTTGATCAAGGCGAGGCCTTCTTTCGGCGCCAAAACCACTGGATCAAGCCCCGCGCGCGCGAGCGCCGCTCCGCCTGATTCGCGGACGCCCTCGTGCCAGACCTCGCCTTCGCCGATGAGTACCAGCGCCAGATGCGCGAGCGGCGCGAGATCGCCGCTGGCGCCGACCGATCCGCGCGACGGCACCACCGGGTGCACGCCGCCGTTGAGCAGCGCCAACAGCAGGTCGAGCGTCTCGATGCGGATCCCCGAGAACCCCTTCGCCAGCACGTTCGCGCGCAGCGCCATCGTCGCGCGCACCACCGGGATCGACAGCGGCTCGCCGACGCCGGCGGCATGGCTGCGCAGCAGATTGACCTGCAGCTCGGCGAGCGACTCGTGGGCGATGCGCACCTCGGCGAAACTGCCGAAGCCGGTGTTGATCCCGTAGGTGGGGGCGTCGTGCTGCGCGAACTCCTCGACGACGCCGCGCGCCGCACGTACGCGATCGCGGGCCGCCTCGCTCAGCGCGGCTGGCGCATTCGCGTGAGCAATGGCCACGAGGTCATCGAGAGAGAGCGAGTTCCCATCAAGCTCGATCATGTCGCGCGATCAGGTTGATCTCTCGATCATACCCTTAGTGTTCTTCGTGTTCTTCGTGGCAAAGATCTTCGTGCTCTTCGTAGCCTGCATTACGATAGTGACCGAATGTCGAAGACGAACATCGCCGTACTCGGCGCGCAGTGGGGCGACGAAGGTAAGGGCAAGATCGTCGACATGCTCACGCCGCATTTCTCCGCGGTGGCGCGCTATCAGGGTGGCCACAACGCCGGTCACACCGTGTACGTGCAGGGCAAGAAGTTCGTCCTGCACCTGATCCCGTCGGGCATCCTCCATCCCGGTGTCGCATGTCTCATCGGCAACGGCGTCGTCGTCGATCCGCAGGCGCTTTTCGCCGAGGTCGACGAGCTGGCGCGTGCCGGGATCCATGTCGACGGCCGGCTGTTCGTCAGCGAGAAGGCGCACGTCATTCTTCCGTATCATCGCGAGCTCGACGTGCTGTCGGAGGCTCGCCGCGGCGAGCGGAAGATCGGCACCACGTCGCGCGGGATCGGTCCCGCGTACGAGGACAAGATCGGCCGCCGGGGCATCCGCGTCTGCGATCTGCTCGGCGATCGCACCGCGCTGGCCGACGAAGTGCGCGAGAACGTGAACGCGCGCAATCACATGATCAAGGACTCGACGCTCGACTGGAAGCCGGTCTTCGATCAAGTGGTGGCCTTCGGCGAGCGCATGCGTCCGTGGGTGGCCGACGTGTCGCTGTGCCTGCATCGGATGATGCAGGACGGGAAGACGGTGATGTTCGAGGGTGCGCAGGCCACCCTCCTCGACATCGATCACGGTACCTATCCGTTTGTCACCTCGTCGAACGCGTCGATTGGCGGTGTGTGCACCGGACTCGGCGTTCCGCCGCGCGCGATCGGAGGCGTGCTCGGTGTGGCCAAGGCGTACACGACGCGCGTCGGCGAAGGGCCTTTGCCCACCGAGCTCTCGGGCGCGCTTGCCGATCGGCTGCGCGAAGGTGGTCAGGAGTACGGCGCATCCACCGGGCGTCCGCGCCGCTGCGGCTGGTACGACGCTGTCGTCGTTCGCTACTCGGCGCGCGTCAACGGACTCGATGCCGTTGCGCTCACCAAGCTCGACGTGCTCGATGGATTGCCCGAGGTGTTGATCTGCACGGGCTACAAGACCAGTGCCGGTACCTTGACGGAGTTTCCGGCCGATCTCCGTCTGCTCAATGGCGCCGAGCCGGTGTACGAACGTATGCCCGGCTGGACGGCACCGACGAAAGGCGCGACGCGCTTCGAGAGCCTGCCGATGGAAGCGCAGCGCTACGTGCGACGGCTCGAAGAAGTGAGCGGCGTGGCGTGCGCGATCATCTCCACCGGTTCAGATCGCGCCGAGACGATCGTGAAGTCAGCGTCGGTGGTTGAGAGATGGTTGGCTGACTAAAGGGTTCTAGGCCTTATTGGCCTCGATGAACTTATCGAGGTTTTCCGTCTCGGCGTCGAAGAACTCGATTCCGGCGCGGTATTGCGGTCCGGCTTTCGGCATTTCGAACGCCGCCCAGGCGATGCCGGCAGCGAAGCGCAGCTGCCGGTCGGCATCCGGCAGCACCATTCGCACACGCTGATTCGGACGCAGAATCGTCGCCGACACCACCTGCGCACCCACGACGGATAGATTGACGAGCGTCGCGGGTTTGCCATCGATCAACACTTCGATGCCGGCGACGACGTTGAAACGTGGAGCGCGTCGCGTGCCTCGCTGATCGAGCGGGGCTTTCGCGGGCGCAGGCGGAGCGGCCGCGGCCTTGACCGCCGCTTCGGTGGCCGCGGTCGCTGGCGCCGCCGCCGTACCGTCTTTCTTCTTCTTGCCGCTGGCCGGCGTGCCGTCGTTCGCGACGATCTTGATCTCGCAGCTGACGAGCGCTGGATCCGCTTTGATGCGTTTGATCAGCGCCGCTCCGCGCGAGGTCGCGGCGAACGTCCGTTCGAGCACGATCAGCTTTGGCTTCTCTTTGGTGATGACTTCGAGCGCCTTGAGCGCTTCGGCATCGGGAAACGCCTGTGCGCCAGCGAAACTGCTGTGTGTTTTCAGCGCCGCAAGATGTTCGGGCGCTGCGATGAGAACCGTGTCCGCCACTCGAAAGCAGTCTAACCTGAAACTCAAGACTCAAAACTCAAAACTCAAAAAGGGAGGAACGGAGGAACAGAGCGCGACACGTTTTCAAAGACCGTTGCGTTTGGTATTGATGATGATCTTTGCGATGATGCGTGCAATCTGGTCCCCCTCGCTGAGCAACTCCGCGCAGACGTTTTGATCGCCGAGCCTGGTGTATCGGCAGACCTTCAGCCAGAACAGCGTTTCCCGACTCTCGCGTAACGCGATTTCGTTGAATCGGACGAACTCGCGACGTGAGGACGCTGGCCGTGCCTCTTCGAGATTCGAGCCGATGCCGCCAGCAGCGCCAACGAGTTGATCGGCGACGCGTCGAATGCCGGGCCGATTGGGTAGCGAGAACACCATCGGGTCTATGACCCGGCACACGAATTTGAGGGCGCGCTCGACGTGTCATCAGGACGTGGATCGTGATGCCTCACGCGTCAAGCAGCTCGCACGATCCGTTCCGAGCAACGTGCGGCTGGCTTTTGCCTGTCTTCTGCGTTCTGTGTGTCGTACAGTACGCAGAAGCTGCCAGGTCGGCCCTGCCGAGAAATCGCATTTCTTGCTCCTTAGCTTTTTGAGTTTTGAGTTCTGAGTTTTGAGTTTTGAGTCGTGACCCAGTTAGCTGCCCGCTGCCAGAATCTCAGGAAAACGTACGGCTCCGTCGTCGCCGTCGACGGTCTTTCTCTCGACGTCGTGCGTGGCGAGTGCTTCGGGTTGCTCGGACCGAACGGCGCCGGCAAGACGACGACCATCGAGATCCTTGAAGGACTGCTCGTGCCCGATGCGGGCGAGGTCGAGGTGCTTAGTCTTCGCTGGAATCGCGATGAGCACGAGCTGCGGCAGCGCCTCGGCATTCAGTTGCAGGAATCGCAGTTCACCGACAAGCTCACGGTCGAAGAAACCATCCGCATGTTCCGATCGTTCTACGATCGAGGGCGATCGGTCGACGAGCTGCTCGCGCTCGTCGAGCTCGAGAGCAAACGATCGAGCTGGGTGGTGAAGCTGTCGGGCGGGCAGCGGCAGCGGCTGTCGGTCGCGTGCGCGCTCGTCGGCGATCCCGACATGCTCTTTCTCGACGAGCCGAGCACCGGCCTCGATCCACAGTCGCGTCGCCAGCTGTGGAGCGTGCTCGAACGCTTTCGCGCCGGCGGCGGCACCATTCTGCTGACCACGCACTATATGGATGAAGCAGAAGTGCTGTGCGACCGCGTCGCCGTGGTCGATCACGGCAAGGTGATCGCGCTCGATACGCCGAAGGCGCTGGTGTCGGCGCTGGGCGCACCGAAGACGATCGTGCACGAGGGCACGCTCGAGGACGTGTTCATGTCGCTGACAGGACGGCTTCTGCGTGATGAGTGATCCCATCGTCGTCGACCGACGGCTGCCGCGGGGGGGCGCGTATCCCGCACTCGTCGAGCTGACGCTCGCGCGATTGCGGGAGTTCGTGCGCGAGCCGGAGGCGCTGTTCTGGACGTTTCTCTTTCCGATGGTGATGTCGGTGGCGATGGCGCTGGCGTTTCCGTCGAAGGCGATGCAGCCGGTGCGCGTGGGGGTCTTGACCGGGGCCGCCGAGCTTCGTCAGGCGTTGAAGGCCGACGCTGGCATCGCCCTTCGCGACGTGGCGCCAGGCAACGAGCTGCGCGCGCTTCGCGAGGGGGATGTCGACGTGATCGTTGTGCCAGGATCGCCGCCGACTTATCGATTCGATCCCACTCGCGAGCAGAGCCGCTCGGCGAGGCTCGTTGTCGACGACGTGCTCAAGCGGGCCGCCGGTCGATCCGATCCGTGGACGGCGCACGAGGACGCCGTGCAGATCGCCGGGTCGCGCTACGTCGACTGGCTCATTCCCGGCATCGTGTGCCTGGGGATCATGAACAACGGCATGTGGAGCATCGGCTTCATGACGGTGCAGGCCCGGCTGCGCAAGCTGCTGAAGCGCCTGGCCGCGAGTCCGATGAAGAAGCGCGAGTATCTGCTGGCGCAGATGTTCGCGCGCCTGGTGTTTCTCGGGCCCGAGGTCGCGGTGCCGCTGCTGTTCGGCGTTATCGCATTCGGGATGCCGGTCAACGGGACCGTGCTCAACATCGCCGGCGTCAGCCTGGTCGGTGCGCTGATGTTTGGCGCCGTGGGCCTGCTGCTCGGCAGCCGCGTCAAGACCATCGAAGCGATTTCGGGTCTGATGAATCTGTTCAGTGTGCCGATGTGGGTGCTGAGCGGCGTGTTCTTCTCGTCGTCCAATTTTCCCGCGATGACGCAGCCGGTGATCAAGGTGCTGCCGTTGACGGCGCTGGTCGATGCGATGCGCGCGGTCGTGCTGGAGGGATCGACACTCGGTGCGATTCGCGGCGAGCTCGTGATCATGCTGTCGTGGGCGGTCGTCGCCTTTGCGATTGCGCTGAAGATTTTCAAGTGGCGATGAGGTCGATGAACTTCGGATGGCGCAAGCGGCCCTCACGCGTCTTCTCGGCGTACGCGGCGTGACAGCCGAGCGTCGGCTTCACCCAGTGGGCGTGACGCTCGGCTGGCCCGGGATGCGGATCGAATGGACACTCGCGCTGCTTCAGTGCCTCGAGCCTACGGCGCAGATCGATTGCGAGAGCATGGGAGAACCCGGTGCCGACGCGTCCTGAGAAGACCAGACGCGTGCCGTCGTATTGCCCGACGACCAGCGCGCCGATCCCCTCTTGCGACGTGCTCTTGATGTCGTGGAACCCGCCGATGACGAACATCTCGGTGCGGAGACATTTGATCTTGCGCCAGCTATCGTGTCGGCCTGAATAGTAGGGAAGGTCGCGCCGCTTCGAGACGATGCCTTCGAGGCCGAGGCGCGCGGCGTGCTCGAGCAGCACGTCACCCTGTCCTTCGACGTGGTCGACGTAACGGATCCGGCCGGTCTTGCGCGAGCCGACGATTTGCTTCAAGAGGGCTTTGCGCTCCGCGAGCGGCAGGCGCGTGGTGGATTTGCCGTCGACGCGCAGCAGATCGAACACGAGATACACGAGCGGCGCGCGTGAGGTGGTGCCCGAGATCGCCTGCTGCAATGCTTCGAAACTCGAGCGGCCGTCCGGCATCAGCATCGCCACCTCGCCATCGATCACCGCGTCGCGCACGTTCAGCTTGCGTGCGGCGGCGACGATTTCCGGAAACTGATCGGTCCAGTCGTTGCCTTTGCGCGTGATGAGGCGGACGGTTCCATTCGTGATCAGGCAGCCGATCCGGTAACCGTCGAACTTGATCTCGTGCAGCCAGCGATCGCCTTGTGGAGGCTCGTCGACCAGCGTCGCAAGTTGGGGCGCGTACTCGGCAGCCATCGGCACGGTGTTGTCATATAAGTACCTCATGACCGCACCGACTACCGAAGCGTGGCAGCGCGGCCCCGTGCCAGGCTTCGAGCCGTTGTTGATGCCGATCGTCCACACGCTCATTCAGGTGCGCGAGGATCTCGAGCGGCTGGTGGCACAGGTGCCTCCCGAGCACGTGTGGCAGCGGCCGGGCGGCGCCGCGTCGATCGGCTTTCACGTGCGCCACACCGGCGGCGCGCTCGACCGACTGTTCACCTATGCTCGCGGTGAGTCGCTGTCGGAGGCGCAGCGAGCGGCGATGACAGAGGAGGGCAGTCCGGGTGATCCGCCGGCAACGATGTCCGCGCTCGTGAGCGAGGTGGACGGCATCATCGATCGCGCGCTCGATCAGCTGCGCGCCACGCCGGCATCGTCGCTCCTCGATGACCGCAAGGTCGGCCGTGCCGGACTTCCATCGACTGTACTCGGCCTGCTGTTCCACGCCGCCGAACACTGCACGCGTCACGTCGGACAAGCGATCACGACGGCGCTCATCCTGCAACGCTAGCGGTTCGAGGTCCGAGGTTCGCCCGGCGGTTAATTCGGCGTAGGCCGAGACGCACCATCGATCACGAGCACTTCGATTGGCGCAGTGGTTGGCTCGAGCTTGAGACCGAGCTGTTCCTGGATGGCGGTGACGAGCGCGGGAGGGGCGTCGGTCGCAGCCGCGTTCGCGTTGGGAGTGGGCGCCGGTCCGACCAGCTCCGGCGTCCACTGCAGATCGACGTTGAACCGGCCGCGTAGAGCGGTGCGATCGATCACTACGCGGTCGGTCGACTCGGACAGCGCGTTGGCGAGGCCAGACATCTCGATGGAATCCGCCATGAGGTGACCCGGCCCGCCGCCGATCGCGCAGCGTGGCATCGGTGGCGGCGATCCCGGCGCAGAGGGACCTGACAACCGGCCGCTCTTGACGATGGCGGCGATGTGGGCGTCGCAATCGAACGTTGACGGCTTCAGCTGCGTACCGAGCTCTCGATCGCGTCGTGCCGCGACGAGCGCATAGACAGGGCGCTCCTGCATGGCCTTGTGGACCACGAGCTGGAAGCGTTCCTCGAGCAAGGTCTGCAACATCTGATAGACCTGCGGAGGGGAGCCATCAGGGCCAGGAAGGAATCCACTCAGTTCGAACGATCCCTTGCCCTCGATGTCGAAGAGCTCGGAATCGATCCAGCCGGGGCCACCGACGATCTGTTTGGTTCCATACGCCATACGCGCCAGCTGACGCACGGTCACGCCGCCTTGCGCGAGTCGGCCGGGTTGAATGTTGCCGCTCCGGCGGCCGGTCGCATTTGGCTTGACGGAGGTGACGTCGAACGACCGTCGAGGCGGGGTAGGCGTCTGTGCCGCGGCGCCCGTGGCAATCGCGAGGACGAGCAGCAGCACGGTGGTCGATCGCGGAATCAGCCCCTCGAACACGAGCGGTCGCTGCCGTGAGAATCCGCCGCGATGTCGACGAATCAAGAGCAGGCCGAGCACCGTGCCGGCGACAATCGATGCGAGCACCACCCACCACAATTGCGAGGCGACCTCTGCGAGCACTGCCACGACGACGGCGAGCGTGACGCCGCCGACGCCGCGGTGTGGGCTTGGCGTGACAGTCGCTTGCATCGTTTGCAGACTCAATCGACGCGAACGTTCGATGGCATCAGCCGGCTGGAGATCCACAAGTTTCAGTGGACGGATCTCGTCGGAGCGATTCCAGCGCGCGGTTGCGACGGCAGCACCGACCTGCATCCACAACCAGGCGAGCGAGCGGCGTCGTTCGGACTCTTCGAGAAGGTCGCCGGCCAGGGCGTCGCTGTCGGGGACGAGCCGCTCGAGCAGCGCGATCGCGAGGCGCTTCATGTCTGCTTCGCTTTCAGTTCCGGCACGTCGCTCCACATCGTCATCAGCGCCCGCTGCGTCTCGCGTGCGGCGGCGACGCCGCGTTTGGTGACGTGGAAGTAGCGCTTGGCGCGTCCGCCGCGTTCCGGAGTCGGGTCGCCGGTGCGCGAGGTGACGAGGCCGTTCCGTTCCAGTCGATCGAGCGCGGCGTACGCCGCGCCCATCATCACCCGTCGTCCGACGGTAGTCTCGATATCCCGGGCGATTTGCACGCCGTACGCCTCGTCGCCGACGCGAAGGATGGCGAGGACGATCATCAGCTCGAAGTCGGTGAGCAGCGTGCGCGGCATATGTTCACAAATTGTGAACTAAGGCCAGGGACGCGTCAAGCTTGTTACAATCGAAGACTGCTGAGGTAGGGCATGACGCGCGCACAGAGAACGCACGCCAAACACAAGGCGAGAGAATCCGCGTACTCGCTGGTGTTCAAGGTCAAGGGTGAGAACGAGTTCGGCGCAGCGACCGGAACGCTGACGTTTTACTACCATGGCAGGACGGTGCACGAGTCCGACGTCTTCTCGGGAGGGCTGCGCCATCCCGAGCGCTACCCGCAAATCCCCAATGCGACCTATCGTCTTCGCCTCGACATCCGGGGTCATTTGAGCTCGGTCGCCGAGCTCGATCAGATTCCGGGAGGCTACAAGGCGCACGAGTTCTATGGCATCGAGCAGGTGGATCTTCCGCTGGCGCAAACAGAATGGGGGCACTATCGAGTGCATCTCAATGAGCCGGACACGCACATGCCCCAGGTGTATCGCGGCAACTTTCTCCACGGCAAACTGCGGCCGGACGACTACACGCACGGCTGCATCTGCGAGCGCAGCGAGGTGATCCTGAAGAAACTGTGGAAGCTGCCACCGCAGATCATCAGCCTGAAGGTGGTGAGATGAGAGTGGCGCTGGCTCTGGTCTGCGTCCTGATTGCCTGCTCGACTGCGCCCGCACAGCGAGCCTCGAGCGATGCCGTGTGGATGTTCGTTGAAAGCATCGCGTGGCAGGCGGAGTCTCCCGATGCCGAGACCGGAGTCGGAAGTGTGGTCGCGCTCGACTCGTCACACCACTTCATGAAGCTGATGGCGAAGCTGCGACGAGCGAAGGCGGCTTCCGTAGTCAGCATAGACACCAAGGACGGCCATGTGGTGCACGTCGGCACGTGGGCACCTGCGAACGCAGACGTCATCGCCGTTACCTCGCGCCTCGTCGAGTTCGATCGAATCATTCCGGCTAGCGACGAATCGCCCGGAGGCCCATCGACCAAAACTTGGACGATGCTCGGGCCACCAATGGGACCGCTGCGACGAACGCTTCGAATCGGCGACGCGCAGTTCGAGTATGTCGAACGCGTCGGCAACGGCGATCGCGTCCTTGAGTACTGGTCCTTTTTCGTGTTGAAGGGCGCGGCCGCGACAGCGAAGTGAGCGTTCGCGCGGATTCTCCTGGTCCGTGGAGACGGAGTGACGCCCACGCGCAGTGTAGAATGATGTGTTTGCCCGGACGGGCCGCTAGCTCAGTGGTAGAGCACCTGACTTTTAATCAGGGTGTCCCGGGTTCGATCCCCGGGCGGCCCACCATCGACGCTCGAAGCCATTGAAAACTTCTCTCGAAAAAAACCGTGC
>Ga0075423_10002855_pt1 | contig 15805 bp, 14 predicted proteins | sample SoiMethybrSBSTD2_FD_80114 | JGI IMG/M metagenome (GOLD analysis project Ga0075423, IMG submission 80114) | Bulk soil microbial communities from a Populus tree surrounding site in Tennessee, USA - Soil MetaG P. TD hybrid SBSTD2 | ecosystem: Environmental > Terrestrial > Soil > Tree plantation...
ACGGCGCGCCGACGCTGGTGTACATCCACATCGAGATGCAGAGCCAGTACGAGGCCAGCTTCGCGGAGCGGATGTTCGTTTATCACTACCGTTTGCACGACCGCTATCGCCAACGTATCGTCAGCCTGGCCGTGCTCGGCGACGACCAACCAGCCTGGAAGCCGGACGGCTATCACTATGAATTATGGGACTGCGCGCTGGACTTCCGCTTTCCCATCGTGAAGATGTTGGACTATGCACCGCAGCAGGCGCTGCTGGAAGCCAACGCCAACCCATTCGCAACAGTCGTACTGGCCCACCTGACGGCGCAGGAAACCCACGGCAGCGATGAACTGCGCGCAGTAGCGAAGTTCGCACTCATCCGTCGCCTCTACGAACTCGCTACAATCGGCAGGCGATTCTCGACCTGTATGCGTTTATTGATTGGCTGCTGCGTCTGCCCGACGACCTGGAGGAGCAGGTGTGGCAACAGATCAAGCAATTTGAAACGGAGGGCCGCATGAGCTATATCACCACCGCCGAGCGGAAGGGCCGCCAGCCCTGCTCAATGGCATCGCCGAGGCCCGCGCCGCGATCGCGCACCTCAAAGCCGCGCTGCGCGCTGCCGGCGTGGTGATCGAGGATCAGGCCGGCAGTGTGGCGACGCTCGACGAGGAAGCCGCGCACCCCGCCTCTTCGCATCCTTCGCGAAACCGGAGCGGATCATCCCCGCCGCCCTGCCTTGTCTCCGTGTCTCCGTGTCTCCTTGTCTCCCCACCCGCCCGGCTCGCGCATGCCGCTACGCCCCAACCCGCTATTCGTCGGGCGCGTGGACGACCTCTTGGCGCTCGCTGCCGTCCTCAAAGGCACCGCTCGCTCCCCTCGCCCGCGCACGGGAGAGGGGCCGGGGGTGAGGGCAGATGAGCGCACCCTCGATGAGATCGCCGCCGAGCTGGGCGACCTACCGCTGGCGCTGACACTCGCCGGCGGCTACCTGGCGACCTACCGCGCCGAAGCATTTGGCGTACCCCAGGTCTACCGGACCAACCTGCGCGCCGTGCTGCTCGACCACCGCTCGCTGCAAGGTGCCGGATCTGCACCCTCGCTGACCAACCACGAGCTGAACGTGCAGGCCACCTTCGCGTTAAGCTATCAGCGCCTCGACCCCGCCGATCCAATCGACGCGCTGGCGATCGCGGCGCTGGCGCGGGCGGCCCAGCTCGCGCCCGGCGAGCCGTTCCCGCGGGAGTTGCTCTTAGCCACCCTTGCCTCCGTGCGGTCATTGCCGCATGTGTATGCTATGATAGTGCTCACTAGCAGCCCACGGTACATCGTAGTAAGAAGGGCTGTGTGGTTTAACAGCCATTGGTTGGGAGTTATACCGATGGTGCGATTTAACTCCGCCCTCTGGTTATCCAATACCATCAGAAAGCCATGAACTCACCCTTGAACAGAGTTATACCGAGGGGATATACTAGCAAGGAGTTAGCCAGCCCGATGAGTGAGAAATCCGATGCGCGCGCGGTGCCGGTCGACGTCACGATGCGGCGGCCGACGCTCTTTGGTGTTCCGGCAATGCCGATTCTGGCTGCGCCGCTGCTCGTCCGGCGCGCTCAAGTGGAGGAGGCTGGAGCTTTGGCGGCGCTCTTGGGCCGCGCGTTTGAGGCTGAGAGTTGGGATGCGGCCGGTACTGAGTGTGAGCTGTTCTGTGACGAGACGGTAAGGGCGACGTTGGTGGTCGCGGCAGAGGGGCGGCTGGTTGCGACGGCTTCGTTCCAGGTGCGTCCTGACGTTCCGGAGTGTGGTTGGGTGCGTTGGGTTGCGACGGATCTGGAGCGGCGTCGGGAGGATTTGGCGCGGGCGTTGGTTATCGGTGTGCTTGCGATGGCAGGGCAAGCGGGATGTAGGGAAGCTCGTCTTCATACGACGACCGATCGGTTGGCGGCGATACCGTTGTATTTGCAGTTGGGTTTCGAGCCACTTGTGACGGGCGATCCGGAACGCGAGGTGTGGGAGCGAGTGATCAGGCTTCTGAGCGGCGAGGCTCGTGGTGGTCGCGTTGCGCCGTCGGCTGGCTAACTCGGCGCTGCACCCGACGAGCCGACGCCGTCACGGTGTGTGCGCAGGCTTGAATTCTTCGTGGCGAGTGCTCGCGGGTGAGTGCCCGTGTCATTGGATCGTATCTCGCTCTGAAAAAGTGACCAACTCCCTTACAATCGCGTCCGATTCACATTATGTTCTGTGGCCCAGGTACGCACGAATCGTTGCCAACCCTCATCTTGGCTTTTATCTCAAGATGATCGGCGACTATGCCAGCGCACGCCCGCTGTACGAGCGCGCGCTGGCGATCACTGAGCAGGCGCTCGGGCCAGAGCATCCCAACACCCGAACCGTCCGCACCAATCTCGCCGCTCTCGACGCCCCACTGTCATCCGCCGCGCAGCAGATCGCCGAGATCACCGCACAGGCCGAGGCTGCCGTCGCGGCGGCGCTGGCCGACCCAAGTAGCGAGCGCGCCGCACTCGCCGCGCAGCTCGAAGCCCGCGCACGCCAGGCCGAGGATGGCGAAGCAGCCGGCTCGCCCTCCAATCCGAGCCGACCCTGCTACTGCTCGACAATGTGGACGCCTCCAGGTATTGACTTCGATGATCTCCAGGTTCAGAGCAGCGATGCGCCGCCGCCAGCACCGAACTTGCCGGCGGCGCGCACCGACCCGCACGGCGACATGGTGCTGATCCCTGGCGGCGAGTTTATCCTGGGTGGGTCCGATCAACGCGACGCGCCACCTCAGATCGTCGAGCTGCCCAGCTTTTACATTGATAAGACAGAAGTCACCAACGCCGCGTACAAGCAGTGCCTTGCGGCTGGCATGTGCGCTCCACCAAAGAGGCCCGACTCGCAGACGCACCCGAACTACTTCAGCGGCCCCACCTACGACCGGTATCCGGTGATCGAGGTCTCGTGGCAGCAGGCGCAGAGCTTCTGCGGCTGGGCCGGCAAACGGCTGCCGAGCGAGGCGGAGTGGGAAAAGGCTGCCAGCTGGAACGCCGCCACATATCAGAAATCGGTCTGGCCCTGGGGCGATGTATTCAATCCCAAGCAGCTGAACTCGTCCGAAACGGGCATCAGCGACACCAGCGCGGTCGGCCAGTTCCCGCCCGAACGAAACGGCACTGTCGATATGGGCGGCAATGTCTCCGAATGGACCAGCTCGCTGTACAAACCCTATCCCTACAACGAGGCCGACGGGCGCGAGAACTCCAAGGCCAGCGGCGACCGCGTCTTCCGCGGCGGATCGTGGGCCCAGAGCGAGGACAAAGCGCGCACCTCCTCGCGCCAAGCGGCGTCGCCCACGCTCACTGATCGCGAGATCGGCTTCCGCTGCGCTGTAACACCATAAGCAGATTAAAGGGCTCCAAACGAATCGCGCCGAACCACACCGCACCGCCAGCGCAGCCACGGCAGCCGCTGCGCGCGTCGGCTGGTCGCGCCTGCGCAGGCCCGGCCTGCTGGAGGCGCGACATGTCGCGAGCTGATGTCGCCACATGTCGCGAGTCGGGTGCGGATTGCCCGATCGATCGCGCATGATCGAGTGGCGACCCGCGACCCTCCGCAGGTGTCAAGTGCCGGGGGTCATCCGGGGTGCCGGGTAGTGGGTATTAGGTTCCAGGGGTCGGGTGTCTCTCCCGATACCCCTCACCCGACACCCGATTCCCATGCGGGCTTGGCTTCGAGCGCGATTTGCACCATCGATACGGCACCGCCACAGGGACCGTGCTGCTCGACGGCCCAGAGGCATGCAGGAACGCGCGTACGCAGCTGCCGGCATCCTTTCGGGGTCCAGGGGCAGCGCCGCGGCCGGGGGTGCAGGGGTGGCGGCCCACCCTTGCCGCGGGGCGCGGGGGCGCGCAGCCCCCGAACACAAATGCAGCAGGACCGACCCAGCCGGCGTCGGGGCAGCTCGCGAGCCGCCCCACTCACAGCACCCCAGCGCAGCCGGCGAACCGCTCGGCTATCGGCTATCAGCCATGGGCGAGACGATCATCGACGCGGTCGCAACGCGCTACCCCGCCGCCTTCGAGTTCCCGCTGCTCGCCTCAGCGAACGACGAGCGCCACGCAGATCGACCATGACGCCGGCGCGATCTGTAGGGGCACGATATATCGTGCCCAGCCCGCCCCCGCCGTCCTCGGCGACCCACGCCGCCCATCTGTCTCCTTGTCTCCCTGTCCCCTTGTCTCCCTTCGCGTCCCTTCGCGGATCATCTCCCCCGTCTCCCTGTCTCCTTGTCCGTGTGTCCCCTCTGCACCTCGTCCGCTTCCTTGACTCGTGCGCGCGTAGCTGCAAATCTCGGCCCGAATCGTGCTGAATGCGTAGTATGAAACAACCAGACCTGACGAACGAGTAAGGGGAGCGCCTCACGCCGTTGCTCCCACCCCAAAGGCCAAAAACGGGTCAGAAGAATCTCGACCGCCAATAGATCATCAACCGACACCTACTTTTGGAATCGGGAGACCGCCAATGTCCCACCAGGCTGGCAAACGCAGACTCTTCATGACGTTCGGCAGCTGCGCGATCTCGAATTCACTGCGGCCATCCGTAGCCGTCGCCCTGACTAGAGAGAAACAACTGCCGACGGGCTGGGCTGTGCTGCTCGCGTTCGTACTGGCTGCGCTCATACTCGGCAGCTGCTCGTCCACGCCAACCGGCGCGGACCTAACTGCACAGCTGCGTGCCCTGGAAACGCCGGTGCTCCGCGACGTCAAGGCGGCCAGCAGTGCGCTTACCGCCAACAACCCCAGCGCAGCGGGCGACGCGCTCGAGCAGATTGGTCGCAACGGACGCGCGATCCTCGATTGGCTTGAAGCCCACCCCGACTTCGTGAAAGCTAATCGCAGCACCACCAATTGCCTCGAAGAAACCATGAAAGACCTCGGCGAGCAGGCGCAGGCTCTCGCACCTGCGCTGCGCACCGGAACCGCGACAACCGCGCAGACCCAAAAACTAAACGCCGATCTGGGAGAAGCCGCCAACTGTATCCAGGCCAGCGACTGATGCCACTCTGCGTACAACTCAGCCGCGTGAGCACGCCGCCATGCGAACCGGTATCATAAGGAGGACCAGCAATGTCTACACTACGGAGTCGAACCACGCTCTGGGTGATCATGAGCGCAGTGGCTGTGGTAGCGATCGCGATGACGTCCCTATTCGTGCCGTCCGCAGACGCCGCAGCCACATTCGGGCCACAATTCCGGCTGGTCAACCCGGCCACCCCAATCATATTCGGCATCCAAGACGTCGAGCCGAGTATCCGCGTCGATACGCTCGGCAACGTCTTCCCCGGAGCCATCCGCGGTGTGCCAGCCGGCGTCGACGTGTGGCGCGTCTATGCGCCCTACAACAGCTCCAGCTATGAGTATCTCGGCCAACCCGACGGCACGCCCCCGATCCTTGGTCCTGGGCCGAACAATGACCCTGACCCCGGCATCGGCCTTGGCGGCGGCGACATCGACATCGCCAGCAGTTGTGAGACGAATCTGCTGAACGTGAGCAGCCTAAACCTCGGCTCAACCGCGAACTTCCAATCCGCCGATCAGGGCCACCACTTCCTCCCAACCACTCCATCCTCCAGCACCTACGCCGGAGTCGACCGACAATGGTACGACAACGACGGCCCGCTCACCGTCTACCAGAGCGTCCACGAGACAGGCGCAGGCAACGCGATCGTCGTGACTCGCTCGACCGACGGTGGCCTGACCTGGCTGCCCGTCGCAGGACCAGTCATCAACCCGGCGCAGCCCGACGCCTTCGCCGCCGCGCTGCCGCTGAACAACAAGCTCGGCAATATCGTCGTCGATCAACACCGGCACTACCTGTACCAGGTCTACTCGGCGGGGGCGACCGCACAAGACAACATCGACGGCAACGCGCTCCACGCCGTGTGGGTCGCCGTCTCCAAGGACCAGGGGCTGACCTGGACCGATTCGCTAGTCCATGCAGCCGCCTCGCCCAGCATGCGCACCGACAACGTCTTCCCGGTGGTAGCCGTCGACGACGCGGGCAACGTCTACACTGTCTGGAGCGAGATCGACAACAACGACCCCACGGTCCACCCCGGCACCTTCTTCAGCTATTCGACCAACTTCGGCGCGACCTGGAGCGCGCCCGTCAAAGTTAACCAGGGCGCATCACAGAATCTGACCCTGTTCCCGTGGATTGACGCCGCTGGCGACGGCGGCGTCGACATCGTCTACTACGGCACCTCTGCGAACACCAACGGCGATGGGGCGGTCTGGAATGTCTTCATGGCCCAATCCCTGCTGGCCCACACCGGCGCGCCATCCTTCGCGACCTACCAGATCAGTGGCACCAGCGGCGCGGACCCGATCCACGTCGGCAACATCAGCACCGGCGGGCTCCAACCGGGTGGGTCTGCCGACCGCTCGCTGGCCGATCTCTTCCAGGTCGCGATCGACTACAACGGACTGGCGAACATCAGTTGGACCGCCGACTACTACAACCGGGCTAACCCCGGCGACACGGGCGACGGCCAGGCCTGGTTCGTTCACCAGGTCGGCGGCGCGATCCCCGGCATCCCCAACGATGGCTGTCACTCCTTCAACGGCGGCCCGACCGGCGGCACGGGCGCAAAGGTCACCGGCGGCGGCTTCATCGCCAGTCAGAGCAATGGCAAGGCCAACTTCGGCTTCAACGCCCAGCAACTCGGCAGCGGAAACCTGACCTACATCGATAAGAACGGCGATGTCGCGCAATTCAAAGCCGATACGGTCGCGCCGCCGGTGGTCAGCGGCAACTCCGCGATCTGGAGTGGGACAGGTACGTGGAAGCACGCGAATGGGACCTCCCAGACGGTCAATTACCAGGTGACCGTCGAAGACAACGGCTCGCCCGGCAGAAACGATCGCTTCGGCATTGCGTTCGGCAGCTACTCGAACAGCGGCCAGCTGGACGGCGGCAATATCACGATCCACTGACAGAGGCGGGACGAGTCGGCCATCATGGTGGACAACCTGCTAATCTAAACGGCATCACACGCGGGAGGGCTGTTTCAGGTGCCTTCCCGCGTGCGGATGTGTCTATCCGCCCAGCAGGGTCTTCGTCTAGCCGAACCGATGCCGACCCAGCCAGCTGGACTCGCGGCATGTCGCGAGCTGGTGTCGCCACATGCCGCGAGTCGGGTGCGGATTGCCCATTCGATCGCGCATGTCGCTGCCGCCGCCACATCGCCCCGTTGCGCCTCTCGCCGCATATCGGCGCGGGCACATCGATCACCAGCGCGCCACGCCGATCCCCTGTGCTGCGCACAATCGTAGGGGCACGATACATCGTGCCCATCCCCGCCGCCCGGTCTCCGTGTCTCCGTGTCTCCACCCCATCCGCTTCGCGGATCATCCTTCTGCGCTCTCTCCGCCTCGGCTATCGGCTATCGGCTATCGGCTATGGGAAAAGGGAGGCTGCCTCCACAGGATCGACTATGTGCATGCCTCCGTTATGCGGCCCTCTCGTTGCACACGGCAGGTGCAGGTACGCGCCCCAGTGCCGCAGCAAGCTACACTGAATCACAGAGAATCGCTGAGCGAGCAAATATCTCTCCAGGCAATTTCTTCGCCTCCTGGCCGCCTGATCCTGGTCCGACACGCGAGTATCTCCAGGCGATGCAAGCGATCGGAGTCGTTCGTCAAGACATCAACACGAGAGCCATGGCTTTCATCCTGGATGCGCTGACTCCTTCCATCCTTGCCGCCCTCTCTTCTCACACCAAGGCACCTCTCGATCACTCTAACAGGCCGGACCAGCCATCTTTTGGTGAGTTAGTGGAAACGGTGGCCGGGCTCTGCGAGTGCTTGCTCACGCCGAAAGCCGGGCGATCCTCGAAGCAGGCAAAGCGATGATGCGCCAGAAAATCGAAGAGGTGCAGGCACAGTTTACTGAAAGGAGCAACCAATGACAACTGAGAAGATCCACTTCACAAAAGAAAAAGAAACGATGCTCATGACCCTGAGCGGCCGGGCGATACAGAGCCAGTGGAAGAATCCCATCTTGCGCGATCCCTGGGCTGAAGAAGCCATGCGGCATATCGATTACGACATCAGCGAGCACTACAAGGGAGTGGGCTCATGGAGCATGTGGAAGGAGATTGGCTGTACCATCATAGCCACGCGCGCCGCGACCTTTGATCTGCTCACGAATCGCTATCTGGCCGACCACCCGCAGGCGACCGTGCTCCACGTGGGCTGCGGCATGGACAGCCGCGTCTTCCGGGTCGATCCGCCTGCCAGTGTCCAGTGGTTCGACGTAGATTACCCGGATGTGATCGACCTGCGCCGCCAACTGCTTCCCGAACGAGACGCTTATCACCTGATCGGTGCACCGCTCTCTGATTTGCGCTGGTTGGACCAGATTCCACGGGACCGGCCCGGGCTGCTCGTCGCCGAGGGTGTGCTCCACTACCTGAGCGCAACGGAAGTGAAGGCGCTCCTCAATGCCGTCGTCGCTCACTTCCCCAGCGGTCAGATGGTCTTCGATATCTGCAATTCATTGATTGTGAAGAGAGCCGGTTCGAACGTCGGGGGCACGGGTGCAACCTACAAATGGGGCCTTGATGATCCCCAGGATATCAAGCAGCTTGAGCCAAAGCTTGAACTGATCAAGGAATTCAGACCAAGCGAACTGGTCGCGTTTTCCCGATTCCCGTTATGGTGGCGGGTTCTTTACCGCGTCCAGGAGGTCAGCCCCACGCTGCGTAGGATGGAACGTACACTAGTTTACCGATATGAGAACGCAAGCTCGGAATCACGGATAGCTTGCCTTTAGGCGCGGAAGCCCAGGAGCTTTAGCCCTGCGAGGAGCGCCCCGCTTTAGCGGCTTTAGCCCACGACCGCATGCGCAGTATCGTTCCAGTGGAGTATACTCATATCTATCCCCACTGCGCTTATCGTTGGCGCTTAGAATCGCCCCATAACTTCCTCGATCTCGATGTGTTGTGGAAGACTGTTACCGATCGAAGAACGTAATGGCCTGGCGGAAATCCCCGATACTAGCATAGGCACTCCCAGGTTGCACAGAGTTCTCTCCTCTATTATGCGTCGATTGCCCATCCGTTGAGCCGCTGCCAGTGTAGCTTCCAATTGCGGAATGCGCTCACGCCTCATATCGTAAAACAGGTCGCCAGTGTAGACTGTCGCCTCGGCATAGGCCACCAGCAGCGCATCTATCTCCAGGTCATCCTGATACGACATTAACCAAGCCAGTGCCTCGTCGAACTGTGCCCGCTCACGAGCGAAGAGTTTGAGGGCATCTTCCTGGCTGCCGCTTGTGTAGAGGTGGGCGGTTTTCCTCGCTTCAGCAGCGTAATAGTGCCCGTGCCGCAGCGCGGCCTCGCGACGACTTGGTGGTGGCAACTCTGATACTGACATAGGCATCAGTCCGTCATAAGTGATTCCGCATACGCTTTCAGTAGTGCATGCATCCAATAGCGGTTCTTTCCCTCTGAATCTTTGCCATAGAGTTCGAGCAGACCGTGACCGATCAGCTTTCCGATCGTGGGTAGCGGAAGCTTGCTGTGTTTCGGAGGAAATGCCAAGACGGGCCTTGATTTCACGCAGATCATCCGTGCGGCCGACGAGGACGACGAGACAACCACCCGCGCCCTGATCCGGCCGATCAACAAGCGACGGGCGAAGTATGCCGTCTACGCGATTGTCGCGGAGGAGGTTGACTTTACGCTGCTTGGGCTGTATCACGGCACCAGCATGCGCATCCTGCTGGAGAAGCTGGAGCCAGCCGAACGCGCCCAGCGGCAACCGAAACTCATTTGCACGACCGACGCGCTCGGCGAGATCGCCGCCGAGAACGAGGCCTGCCAGGTGACCGACGAGCTGCGTCCGATCTGGGAAACGCATCGGCACATCTACCTCGCCGAGGATCTTGGCCGCATGATGCGGAGCATCATCGAGGGCATCCCGAACGCGATCCCGATGCGCAAAGGTGGGACGGTCTTCTTCGTTCCCCACCGCCAGCAACCGAGGCTGCACGCACTCAAACAGCTGATTGAGTCATTACCGGTTGACTCCGGCAGCGCGAACAGGCCTTATCTGATCACGATCCCAATCGTGGATGAGGCCAAGGCCCGGCACGAGCTGGCGCGCGTGGATCAGCGGCAGGAGAGCGAGCCCAACAGCAACGAGCATGGCCCGTGATCGGCTGTACGATTTCGGCAAGGAGCTAACCTGTCCCCTATGGACAAAAGGAGTGTATGCTCCGATACATCCCTTTGTCCATAGGGGACAGCCGTCGGGCGACGTATTGCCGCAGCCCGCCGCGCTGCCGGTCTTACCCAGGCCACACTATGTGTCATTGTGACACGCTCCTAATAGCACATACCGTGTGGAGTGTGTCGCTACGACACACTCCACACGGCTATAGACGGCGCGACTGTGTCAGTATGACACACATCGCTTGACAGAGTCGAACATATCTGCTATTGTGTCGCTACGACACATATTCTAGAGGCGTGACATGAGCGACTCCGACTCCCAGGCGCTCCAGCCGCTACCACACGTCGAGCCGTTCGACTTTCATGGTGACGCGCTGATTGCCGTCATCGTCGACGGCCACGAGGTCGCCCTCCCGATCCGCTCGATCTGTGGCGCGCTGGGGCTCGATACCCAGAGCCAGAGCGAACGACTGCGCGAGCACGATGTGCTTTCCCAGGGGCTCAGGATCGTCAAAATTCCTGTAGGCAACCGCGTACAGTCGGTTCTGGCGATCAATCGCCGTTACCTGGCTTTCTGGCTGGCGACGATCACCCCCAGCCAAGTCAACAACACCGCACGCCCCAAGCTTGTCAGCTACCAGCAGGAACTGGTCGATGTGCTGGATGCGCTCTATGGTACTGGCGAAGCGCAGGCCGCCGAATCGGGTGCTGAGCCCACGCTCGCGACCATCAATGCACGCTTCGCCACCCTGATCGCCGAGCTACGAATCACCCGCGCGGCGCTGCTCGCTGCACAGCACCAGACCGACGCGAAGATCGACGCGCAGGATGTGCGGCTGAGCGCGGTCGAGGAGCTAGTGGGCGGGCGGCTGACGACAATTCTGGGGCAGCTGGATGAAGCACAGCAACGCCTACTAGACGGGGTCAAGATCACTGCCGCCCAACAATCGGTTATCCGTCGAGCGATCGAGCGACTCGGCAAGCGATACGAAAAGAAGACTGGGAAGTCCATCTACGATCTGCTCCACGCGCGCTTCTGCGCGGAACTGGGTACGCCGCGCTACGATGCGCTGCCCGCGAAGAAGTATGGGCATGCCCTGGACTGGCTGCGCGCACGAGCAACGGAGTATCTGCCAGATGATTCGGACGCGCTCCCGCCATTGCAGGAGAGTTTGCTTTGATGGACGAGCAACCGAGCAGCATCGATACCGCGATCGGCACCGCGATCCGCGCAGCGCGGTTCTCGCGCGGCCTCACGCAGAGGGATCTCGCGGCACGGATCGGGGTGACGCGGGCGGCGATTGCCAGCTATGAGACCGGGCGGCGCAAGATTTTAGCAGAGACCTTGCTCCGAATCGCGCATCTCTGTGACCAACCGTTGAGCTTTTTCGATCCTGATGCGAGCACCATCGCCACACGACCCGCCACAGCCATCGAGTCCCCGCAGCAGAGCGCGATCCAGGCGGTGGTACAGGCGCTCGAGCTGCGCCCCGACGCAATCCCACGCGTGCTAGAGACATTGCAGACAGCACTCGAGGGGTAGGCGATCGGGACTGGAGCTACAAAGGACATACACTATGAGCGATCAGGCAACCTTCCTCGAACCACCCGCCACGCGAAGCACCGACAGCCTGCCGGTGCGCGCGTCAACACCTGACCTGATTGACATCGAGAAGGTTGCCATCCACATCGATCGCGCCAGTGGCCGTGGGCGATATCGTGGGACGTCCGACCCGATGGAGTACCTACTTGAGAAGAAGTGCCTCGTGCGGGTCGGCACCGAGATCTACGCGACGCTTGCCGGCATTCTCTGCTTCGGGCACAACCCACAGGCCGTCTTTCCGCGCGCGGTCGTCGATATCGGCCACTACCGCGGCGTGGAGACCCTCTCCTACGAGGTAGTCAACTTGGAAAAGGATATCGGCGGGACGATCTTCGACCAACTCGCGCGGATCGAGTCGTATCTGTCGGCCAACACGTATCACGGCATGACGCTCAGCGAGACGAGCTATCAGCGCGTCGAGGTGCATGAGTACCCGCAGGCGGTTATTCGCGAACTCGGCGTGAACATGATCGCCCACCGCGACTATGCAAACTACTTGTCGTCCTGTCAGGTGCAGAAATTCAAAAATCGCATCTCCTGGGTGAGCCCCGGCGGGCTTCCCCCAGGCATGACTGTCGAAAACATCCTGACCGCGCAGGCCTCACGGAACCCGAATATTCTCTCGGTCCTCTACGAGGCGGGCTACGTCGAGGCCTTCGGGCAGGGACTCGACACCGTGGTACGCGTGCTAACAGAGGAGGAGATGACGCCGCCGCACTTCCAGGACACCGGGGTGTCTTTTATGGTTACTGTATATGGACGCCCCTTGGAGCTGATGCAGCCGCAGAATGAGACCTATGGGTCGCTCACCGATCCGCAGCGTATGATTCTGACACTCATACGCTCGAAAGGCGAGGTGCCGCCCCGCGACATCCGCACCTTGTTCGCGGATCGAGCTGAACGGTCAATCCAGCGCGACCTCAAGGCGCTGATGGAGGCCAACCTGATTGTCACCATTGGCGGGTCGCGGTCGCTGCGCTACCGAATCCGCGAGAACGGCGACTAGCTTCCTGCGTCTGGTTCATTGCTATGGCATGAACACCTGTTTGTGGAAACTGTGGATAAGCGCCATGCTCTTTCAATTCCCGCCATTCCCGACATCACATGGCGGAGATTGCGCCCATACTGGCGGATATGTGGCGTGAAAGTGGCGCGCTAACCTATTGCCAATGGCGGAAATAACGTCTATGATCGCATCCAACGTTGGGTGAATAATGGCTCTAGAAAGGGCTTGGCATGACGCCAGCCGTTAAAGAGGGGTAATCCCCTCTCCCTGCAGACTGCATCCCTCCGACGACGAAGCACCACAGCATTGTGCCACCCGTCGGAGTAACCAGAGTCAGTCACGAGATTCTCTTAGACTCTGCGTGATCATCAGGAGAGAAGCAACGAGCGTCCGGCGTTCCTGAAACCGCCAGAGCCGGCGGCGCGCCGCTAAACGCGCGAGATACCAACGGCAAAGGCCCTCGACCACTGCCGCAAGCTCCGGTCGAAGGCCTTCCCAGTACCCGTCACAATCCTCTGGATTGTGGCTGGGTGGAGTTTTGTCTGCGTTTCCGCAGCTTGCTCCACTATACCAACCGCCCAGTTGCCTGTCAAGCCCTATCTTCAGATAAAATCACCGCAGCTGACATCTGAGGTAATGAAGTATGAGATCGATATTCCATAGTGCGCTGCTCGGTGCGGCCATCGAAGCGGGATCGTGTATAGCACGTCGGAGTCGCTGACCCAGCTGCTGTTGATACACTATCGCTACGATACCCGACGAGCGCCGTCATACCACCCGTTGCAATTGTAAGGAGTAAACTGATGCCCGCCCCATGACACACGGTCGACCGATATGCTGACCGTCATCTGCACTCGTCGTTGAGAGCAGGTGCCACAAACCAAGCGCGGGTTCCTAAGAATCGCAAAGGCCATCGACTCTCTGCCGCCAAGCTCGTGTCGAAGGCCTTTCCAGAACCCCGCCGTTAGCCGCCCAATACAGGCGGCCCGGTTTTGTGTTGCTTGCTCCACTATACCATCCGCTGATCCCCCTGTCAAGAGATTTGATCAGGGCTGAGTGAGTGTACTCTTCATCAGATCAGCGGATGGGCCTGGAGCGTTCCTATGCCCCACTCTCCGCCAGCTATTCGTCATACTCCTTTCTTCCTGCACGCCTGCTTACACTACACGCTACGGCGCTACATCGTAACGCCCACCCCCAATACGGCTCAGCACCATGATCAAAAAGACGGCAGGCTGAGCCGGCAAAGCGACAGTCGCTTTGCTAGGCGCAGTCCGAACGCCGCTTTTCGTGTGTCCGGTATCGGCGCGGGGGCCGATACCAACGCAGCGCTGCGCCGGCGCGACAACCGAGTCTGATGTTTCACGCGCCGACCATCCGTCGGCGCGTTCTGATAGAAAGCACAAAATCATGGCACAGCCCGACCAAGACTATGTGTTCCTGCCCCAGCGACTACTCGCCGACCTTCAGGCGAATCCGGTCGCGATTGGGGTGTATGCGTTGCTCGCGCGTCTCTTCCTCATTTATCAGGAAGCCATCCCGCTCTCGGCAGCCGACCTACAGCGCTACGACCCGACGCTCAGTTACGGTGCCGCGCGCGGCGCGCTGCAGCGCCTTGTCGCGCTGCACTGGCTCAACGAACAACCCGGCCACAAAAACTGTTACACACCGGCATGGGGAACAATCAAAGGTGCCACCCAGCCATGGCGGATGGACGCGCCGACGCTCGGTCGGCCAGCCCACGTGCCGACCCTGCGCCTCGATCGGCGATTACTCGATGTCGGCCTGGGCAAGCTGGTGCCGCACCCGACCTATCCGGCGCAGACCAGCGACCGCTATCTGGATCAGCCGATCTTCAGTCTGCGCGACGTAGGCAGCTATGCACAGGCACTTGCCGGCCAGGGCATGGCCGCGACCCCAACACTGTGGCGCTATGGACTGATGCGGGACGGAGTGGCCCAGCCCCTGCCATCCACTGCGGATCTGATCGCGCTGGCGTCGCAACGCACCTTGTCGGGGGACGGCGCAGCGCCCACCGAACAGGGCCTGCGCAAACTCGGTCTTGAACCGTCTAGCCTATCGACTGCGGCGCTCGTCGGCCAGCCACTCTTTTTTGTGGATCGTGACCTGATCCCCGATCCGATCACCGGTTCGATCCCTGATTTGATCCCCTACGACGCGGAATCCGAATGCGCATTGAGCGCAGCAGAATGCGCCAGATCAGCTACAGACGCCCAGACGCTGCGCATGGCAGGGACTCCAGGGATTCTGAGCGAAACAAGCGATTCCCCCCCCAGCCCCCCCACGCACCGACACGAGGGTGGTGGCGAAGATCAACATGCGAGCAAAGAAATCGATCACGGAACGGCCCAACCAGAAACAGCGTCGGCCCGGCTCCTCCGGTCGATCCATGCCTTTCCAAGCAGCATTGCAGAACTCACCGATATGCCGGTTGAGCTGGTAGGGCGGGCGATTGCCTACGCCCAGTCAGAGCCGGGTATCGAAAGCATTCCTGGCTGGGTCATCGAGGCGCTGAGACGGCATCGTGATCAAGGGTGGCCGATACCTGCGCCCCGAACGAGACAGATCGGTCTGACCACTCGCGACCACCCGATCGCGGCTGAAACCTACACGAGCGGCGCATACGGTGATCTCTTTCGCCTTGGCAGCGACACGACCGGTCTAGATTGTTCCTGTCTCGACCCGGATGCAGTAGATCTTGTGCCGCTAGGTGCTGGCGCGCCAGCACAGGCTCCAGAGAAAACCGGTGTGCAACCCGAGCAACTCCTTGATGCACACGCAGCGGCCGGCGCGGAGCGCTCGACCGCCGCTCGCCCACGACCCGCCTTGGCCGACGACGCGCTCACCCAGCAGGTCCAGGAGGAACTCAGGATGCGGTGCGGTCACCAGCGTGGTCGGGTGATTGCGGGGCTGCGCATCCAGGTCGCCAGCGACACGACCCTGCTGATCTGCGCGACGT
>Ga0075423_10002856_pt1 | contig 15800 bp, 17 predicted proteins | sample SoiMethybrSBSTD2_FD_80114 | JGI IMG/M metagenome (GOLD analysis project Ga0075423, IMG submission 80114) | Bulk soil microbial communities from a Populus tree surrounding site in Tennessee, USA - Soil MetaG P. TD hybrid SBSTD2 | ecosystem: Environmental > Terrestrial > Soil > Tree plantation...
ATGCGGCGACGCGGACGAGCTCATGCTCAAGGTGCGCAGCTATCCGCTCGACGTCGCCATCGTCGACATCCGGCTGCCTCCGACGCACAGCGACGAAGGGCTGCGCGCCGCGCTCGAGATCCGCGCGAGCCATCCGTCGGTCGGGGTGCTCGTGCTCTCCCAGTACGTCGAGCTCGGCCTGGCGATGAAGCTGCTCGCCGATTCGGCCGAAGGTGTCGGCTATCTGCTGAAGGACAGGATCAGCGACGTGAACGACTTCGTCTCCTCGGTCCGGCGCGTCGCGGACGGCGGCTCCGCGCTCGACCCCATCATCGTCTCGACGCTCGTCTCGCGGCAGCGCGACGACGATCCGCTCACGGACCTGACGCCCCGCGAACGCGACGTGCTGGTCCTGATGGCGGAGGGAAGCTCGAATCAGGGCATCGCGGACAGGCTGGTGATCACGACGCGCGCGGTCGAGAAGTACGTGTCCACGATCTTCGCGAAGCTCGGACTGCCCTCGACGGGGACCGAATCGAGGCGCGTGCTCGCGGTCCTGGCGTTCCTGCGCGCCTGACGGGCGTTTCGAACACACCAGAAACCCGCCCCCCGATAGGCCGGTAGCCCGTCTGTTCGCGCGCCGCGCGCGGTGAGAGCGTGAGCGGGTCCCCCTTGATGCAAGGAGCCCCGATGAGGAAGCGGCGATGAAGTCGCGCGTGATCCAGGACGAGTCCGAGCCGATCGAAATCCGAGCAAAGGAGCGCAAGATGGAGGCCGTTGCAACCGTTGTTCCCAAGATGCAGGAAGACTGGGTGGGAGCCGTCGGCGACGAATCCGTCGTCGCGGCCTACGAGCTCCGCCGCCGTTACGGCGAGGGTGACACCGCCGTCGACGCGCTGCGCGGCGTCTCGCTCGAGGTCGCCGAAGGAAACCTGACCGCCGTGATGGGGCCCTCTGGGTCAGGGAAGTCGACCCTCATGCACATCCTGGCCGGCCTCGACAAGCCGACCGTCGGCGAGGTGAGCATCGCGGGGACGAAGATCTCGAAGCTGAACGACACCGAGCTGACCGGGCTTCGCCGTCAGCACATCGGCTTCATCTTCCAGTTCTTCAACCTGCTTCCGATGCTGAACGCCGAGGAGAACGTGGTGCTCCCGCTGGCGATCGCCGGCGTCAAGCCGGACAAGAAGTGGGTGGCCGAGCTGATGGGCAAGATCGGCCTCGAGAACCGCCGAGACCACCGTCCCTCCGAGCTCTCCGGTGGACAGCAGCAACGTGTCGCGATCGGGCGGGCACTGGTCAGCAAGCCGACGATCGTCTTCGCCGACGAGCCGACCGGCAACCTGGACTCGAAGACGAGCGGCGAGATCCTCGACCTGATGCGGGACTCGGTCGACACGTACGGACAGACCACCGTCATGGTCACGCACGACCCGCGCGCGGCTGCGATCGCCGACCGCATCCTGTTCCTGGCCGACGGTCTGATCGTGAAGGATCTGGGCCGCTCCGAAGCCCGCGAGGTGATCGCGGTCATGGAAGAGCTGGCGCGATGAACGCCGTCGCGCTCAAAGGAATGCTCGGACGCAAGCTCCGCACCATCCTGACCGCGCTGGCGATCGTGCTCGGCGTCGCGATGATCAGCGGCACCTACATCCTCACCGACACGATCACCGCCGCGTTCACGAACGTCGTCAGCGACTCGTATCAGAACTCGGATGCGGTCATCACCGGCAAGGTTGCATTCAAGAACACGAACAGCAACACGCAAGAGACGCCCGCCTTTCCGGCGAGCGTGCTGGCGAAAGTGCAGGCCCTTCCCGACGTGGCGGCGGCCGCGGGCGGGGTGGGCGACCAGCTCAAGCTGATCGACCGCAGCGGCAAGGTCATCTCGACGGGCGGCGGCGAGGCGATCGCAGCGAGCGTGGATCCACAGAACGACAAGCGCTTCAACCCGCTCGAGCTCGCCGCGGGCAAGTGGCCGGTCGGAAATGGCCAGATTGCGATCGACAAGCGAACGTCGGAGAAGCAGAACTACGCGGTCGGCGACACGATCGGGATCGCCGCGGACGACGGTGTCCGCCAGCTCGAGATCACCGGCATCGCGACCTACTCCGGCTCTTCATCGATCGGCGCCTCGACGATCGCGATCTTCGACGTGCCGACCGCACAGCAGCTCTTCGACAAGGTCGGCAAGTTCGACAGCGTCCAGGTGGCCGCGAAGAACGGAGTCACTCAGGAGAAGCTGGCGCGCGAGATCCGGCCGCTCTTGCCGGCGACTGCGCAGGTCAAGACTGCCGTGGCGCAGACGCAGGAAGTCGTGGACGACGTGCACAGCGCGCTCGGCGTCTTCCAGAAGCTCCTGCTCGCGTTCGGCGTGATCGCCCTCTTCGTCGGCGCGTTCGTGATCGCGAACACGCTCTCGATCACGATCGCTCAGCGAGTGCGGGAGTTCGCAACGCTGAGGACGATCGGCGGCTCGCGGCGGCAGGTCCTGCGCAGCGTGATGCTCGAGGCCCTCGCCATCGGGCTGCTGGCGTCCGTGGCCGGGCTCTTCCTCGGGCTCGGGATCGCGAAGGCGCTCGATGCGATGTTCTCCGCGATCGGCGTCAGCTTCCCGAAGACGGGGACCGTCTTCGCGACCCGCACGATCGTCGTCAGCATCGTGGTGGGCGTCGTCGTCACTCTGATCGCAAGCCTGAGGCCGGCGATCAAGGCGACGCGGGTGCCTCCGATCGCGGCCGTGCGCGAAGGCGCGACGCTGCCCGTGACACGGCTCTCGCGCTTCGGCCCCGTGTTCTCGGTCGCGACGCTGGCACTCGGGATCCTGCTGCTCGTCTACGGCATCTTCGGAGGCGGGATGAGCACCACGGCCCGGCTGCTCGCGCTCGGCTTCGGCACGTTGATCCTCTTCGTCGGCGTTGCCGTGAACGCGAAGCGCGCGGTGCGTCCGCTCGCTTCGGTGCTCGGCTGGCCCGGCGCGCGGATCGGCGGTCTCGCGGGGACGCTCGCCCGCGAGAATGCGATGCGAAACCCGAGCCGGACCGCATCGACGGCATCGGCGCTGATGATCGGCCTGGCGCTGATCACGTTCGTCGCAATCCTGGGGGCGGGGCTGCGCTCCTCCTTCAGCGACGCGGTGGACAAGCTGTTCGTCGCCGACTACGCGCTGACCGCCGAGAACGGCTTCGACCCGTTCACGAACCAGGCTGACGAGGCGGTCGGGGTGACGCCCGGCGTCACCGCCGTCTCACCGATCCGCGCAGGCGACGCACGGGTGTTCGGACACAACATCCAGGTCACCGCCGTCAAGCCGAACCTGTCGCGGACGATTCCCCTCGACTGGCTACCCGGATCGGCAAACGCGTCCGCGCGTCTAGGCGCGAACGGCGCGTTCGTCGACAAGGACTACGCCAAGGACCACGATCTGAGGCTCGGCTCGCCGATTCCCGTCACCACGCCGACGGGGAAGGTCCTCCGGTTGCGGCTGAAGGGGATCTTCGACCCGCCCAACGGCGGCTCGCCCTTCGGCAGCGTGACGATGTCCGCGGACACCTTCGACGCGAACTACGCGAGCCCGCAGAACCTGATGACGTTGATCAACATCGTCGGTGGTGTGACGCCCGCGAACACCGCCCGGCTGGACCTCGCGTTGAACAGGTTCCCCGACGCGAAGGTGCAGACGTCCGCGCAGTTCAAGCAGGCCCAGGAAAAGGACATGAACCTCGTCCTCAACGTCCTCTATGCGCTGCTCGGGCTGTCGGTGATCATCAGCCTGTTCGGAGTCGTGAACACGCTCGTGCTCTCGGTCTTCGAACGAACGCGTGAGATCGGGATGCTTCGCGCGGTGGGAATGACGCGCCGGCAGGTCCGGCGGATGATCCGCTATGAGAGCATCACGACCGCGCTGATCGGCGGCGCGCTCGGGATCCTCGTCGGGACGTTCCTGGCCGTCCTCACGACCCAGGCGCTCTCCGACCAGGGAGTCGTGCTCGCCATTCCGTGGAGCACGCTCGCGGTGCTCGTCGTGGCCACGATCGCCGCGGGAATCCTGGCGGCGATGTTCCCGGCCCGCCGTGCGTCGCGCCTCAACATCCTGAAGGCGCTGCAGTACGAATGAGCCAGACTGCTGTTCCGACGGTGTCCCGGGCCTCGCGCCCGGGGCACCGTCAACCAGTCGTGTCCCGGGCCTCGCGCCCGCGACGCCTTCAACTCGTCGTCGCGGCAGCCCTTTTCGTCGTCGCACTGCACGTGCTCGACGACAGCTTCATCCAGCCGCAGCCGGGCACTTCCGCCGGGGACCATCTCGTCAGCGGCCTGGTGCCTGTGTTCGTGCTGTTGGCGGCTGCCGTCGCCTACCCGCGCCTTCGGCCGGGGCTCCGCGCATTGCTGGCGGCGCTGCTCGGCCTCTTCGGGCTCGCGGTAGGCATCGAGGCGGTCTACTACGCGCAGGCCGGCCGGCTCTCGGGTGACGACTACACCAGCCTCGCTGCGATTCCGGCCGGCATGCTGCTGCTGGTCGTCGCGGCGACGACCTTGTGGCGAACGCGCCGTGTCGACGACGACGTGCGCTGGCGGTACGGGCGGCGCGTCCTCCTCGTTGCCGCATACGTCGTGGGCGTGTACCTGATCATCGGGCCGTTCCTCGTCAGCTACGTGTTGACGCACACCGCGCGCGCGTTCGTGCCCGTCGACCAGGTCGGAGCGCCCCACGAGGACGTGAGCTTCCGGACGGCGGACGACCTACGCCTGCGCGGGTGGTACGTCCCCTCGAAGAACGGTGCGGCGGTCATCGCCTTCCCCGGGCGGAAGGGCTCGCAGAAGCCCGCTCGAGTGCTCGCTCGGCACGGCTACGGCGTGCTCCTCTTCGACCGGCGCGGCGAGGGACGGAGCGACGGCGACCCGAACGCGTGGGGGTGGGAGGGTTACCGCGACGTCGACGCCGCAGTCGCCTTCCTGCAGCGACGCCCCGACGTCGAGCCTGCGCGGATCGGCGGCATCGGCCTGTCGGTCGGCGGCGAGATGATGCTGGAGGCGGCGGCGAAGTCGCGAGGCCTGAAGGCCGTCGTCTCGGAAGGTGCCGGGGAAAGGTCGGTTCGCGAGTTTCTCGACATGACGATCGGCGGCGCCGACAAGTGGCTCGGGTTGCCCGGCTACGCGGCGCTCAGCACCGGGATCTCCCTCTTCTCGAATCACGCGCCGCCACCCAGCCTGAAGGACCTCGTCGGACGGATCGCGCCGACGCCCGTCTTCTTCATCTACGGCGAGCACGGTCAGGACGGGGAGCGCAACCTCAATCCGACGTACTTCGCCGAGGCGCGCCGGCCCAAGTCCATCTGGGAGGTGTCCGGGAGCGGGCACGTCGGCGCCATCAACGCCCACCCGAAGGAGTACGAGCGACGCGTGGTCGGCTTCTTCGACCGAGCTCTGCTGGACGTGAGGCCGCAGTGACCGCCGGCCGCGTCGTGCTCGTGGTGCTCGGCTGCCTCGTCTCGCTCGTGGGCCTCGCGGCACTCGCCGGCGGCGTCGCGCTGCTCGTGGCCGACCATACCCAGCGGGACTCCGACGGCTTCTTCTCCAGCGCGTCCGAGCGATACAGGAGCGGCGGCTACGCGCTCGTGTCCGACAGGCTGGACGTCGGCACCGACGGGCCCGACTGGGTGTTCGAGCACGGCCGGTTGGCCACGTTGCGCGTCCGCGGCTCGAACACGTCGCCGCGGAGGCTGTTCATCGGCATCGCTCCGACGAAACGAGTCGACAGGTATCTCGCGGGAACGAGCTACGACACGGTGACCGACATCGACCTCGACCCGTTCAGCCTCCGGTATCGACCGGTCACAGGGACATCCGCGCCGCGACCGCCGGGCGCGAGCAACATCTGGGCCGCCACCGCCAGCGGCGTCGGCCGGCAAACGCTCGAGTGGAAGGTCGCGAAGGGCGACTGGTCCGTGGTCGTCATGAATGCCGACGCGTCGCGGAACGTCGACACGAGCATCAGCCTCGGAGCGAAGATCCGGTTCGTTCTCTGGTTGGGGGTCGGCGTGCTCCTCTTCGGGCTGCTCGTGCTTGCCGGCGGCGCCGCGCTGATCTACGCCGGCGCGCGTCGCCGCCGAGTCGTGGCCGAGAGCCCCGCGTTCTCGCAGGGCTAGGCTCGAGTCAAGGCGCACGCGCCGGCAGCAGCTTTGCGCCGACGCGGTTCCTTTCGCCGGGCACGCGGATCAGGTGAGGGACGTCGACGGTGACGAGGTGCCAGCCGTCGGGGCCGCCGCGGACGCGGATCCGCGGATGGAGCCCCACGTTGCTCATCGCAATGCCCTGCACGTTCCCGTGCACCCAGAACGGCGCGTGCGTCTCGCTCATGTACCTGCCGCTGCCGGTGTCGCCGTACCAGCCCTGGCAGAACACCGGCTTCGTCGGATCCGGCCTTTGCAACACCGGCACGCTGCCCGAGGGCCCGCGTTCGAAGAGCAAGACGCTTCCGCTGCTGCGCTGCACCCTCCAGCCGCGATCCGCGAGGGCCTGGACCGCGAACCACGCCGTGTCGCCTACGCGGTGGTACAGGCCGAGATGCAGCGCGATCGCGCGCGCGCCGAGCCGGTCGAGGACCGCGCCCGTCCCGCCGGTCCAGTCGCCGCAGTTGAGGCGCTGCAGGCGGTCGTACGTCCGCTTCGCGGCCTTCGGTGCGGTCGTCGCGTAGCCGCCCGGGCGCTCGCGTCGCGAGGAGGTGTCGTACCAGAGATAGACAGATCCGTAATCCACGCTCGGGTCGAAGAGCGGGAGCTCGAGCAGCCGCCCCGGCCCGTGGTAGGCAACGCGGTCCGGATGCCCCACTTGCGACTGCCGGTACAGATGGACGTGCAGGTCCACGAACAGCAGCGCGATGACGATCACAACCGCGGCGGTGCGCGCCCGCGCGAGCGCGAACGCGACGAGCGCCCCGAGACAGAGGCACGCAATCGGCAACAGCCGCTCGGGGACCCGAGGGAAGCGAAACGGCGGCAGCGCATGCCACAGCGGGGAGTAGATCGGCGTGTTCGTCCCGAGCGCGAGCACGACGGGGACGACGACCCCGACTGCGAGGAGCGCGCCGAGCGCGTAGCGGCGCGCGCGCACGAGCAGGATCAGACCGCCGAGCGCGAGCAGCGGCGCGAGCCAGCCGAGGAAGATGAACTGTTCGCTGCGGCCGTGGTCGAGGTGGCGCGAGAAGAGGTCGCCGACGTGTGCCGAGTAGCGGGTGATCTCGGCGAGCTTTCGTCCGCCTGCCTCCGTTGACCCTCTGATCAGCGTCTCGCGCACGAGCAGTCCCGCCCCGACGGCCGCAAGCGCGCCCGCGACGGCCCCGATCACCGCGCGCCGGTCGCGCCTGCGAACGAGCATGTACGCGAGCACGAACGGGATCGCGCCGAGCGCGAGGTGCACCTGCCCCGAGAGCGGAATCGACGCGAGGGCGAGCGCCGACAGCCAGAACCAGCCGCGCTCGAAAGCCCACAGCGAGAGCGGCAGGAGGATCGAGATCGGTCCGAGCAGATGGCCGACGCTCTGCTGCACGCGGTATGGAGCGATGGCGAACACGAGCCCCCCGGCTAGCGCCGGCCCGCGCGGCAGCCCGAGCTCGCGCAGCCACGCGCAGGTGAACAGGCCCGCGAGCACGTAGACGACGAGCTGCAGCAGGTTCCAGCCCGCGACGAGGCCGAATGCGGCGCCGAGCGGCCAGAACAGGAAGCCGAACGGCCAGCCGGCGTAATTCGGCTGCGGCTTCGCCTCGGGCCGGAACGTGTACGGATCGCGCCACGGCGCCCGGCCATGCTCGAGCTGATGGCCGACGAGCCAGTAGTGGTAGAGCGTCTGCAGGTGGTCTCCGGGCGACGCCTCGCCGTTCCCCGGCGCGCCGCCGGACATGAAATGCGAGCGCGAGTGCAGCACCGCGGGCCACGTCGCGGCAATCCCGCCGGCGAGGTAGAGCGCGGCGGCGAGTGCTACGAAGCCTGCGCGGCGCGAAGCAACTCGTCGAAGTCCGGCACCTCGGCCGTGTCGTAGCGCCATGCGCCGCGGACCGTACCGTCCGGGTCGACGAGAAATGCCGACCTCTCGCTGACGCCGTGATGACCGCGGAACTCGCCCTCGACGCCGAACGCGCGCGTCGCCTCGCCGTTCCAGTCGGACAGGAGCGGGAAGTTCAGGTCGAGCGTCTGCGCCCAGGCGATGTGCGTCCATGCGGAGTCACGCGAGATGCCGAACGGCCGCACGCCGGCCTGCTCGAACTGCGGGCTCCTGTCACGCAGGAGCTCCAGCTCGCTCGTTCAGGTCGAGGACCAGTCGAAGAGGTAGAAGAGGAAGAGAGCCCGGCCGTCGCCGAGCAGCTCCGACAATTCGCGCCGCACGTTGGGCGCGGTCCACACGGACGCATCCGGTACTCGGTCGCCTGACCCCAGCATGCGCGCAGCCTACTTCGCTGCGGCCGGGGCAGCCGCAGCAGCGACTTCCGTGGCGTTCGCGATCTCGCTGACGACCTCGACGATGTCGCGGTTGGCGTTGAAGACGCGGAGCTGGCGGTCGGCGCCGTTGCCGCCGCGGAGGATCTCCTCGATCCCCTCGAGCTCCCGCTCCGAACCGAGCTCGCGCGCGTGTGGCTCGACCTCCTTCAGCGTACGCCGGATCAGCTGCATGATCGGAATGCGGTTGCGGCGCCCCGTCGCGAGGTCCATCAGCGGCGCCTCGAGCCCGTAGCGGCCGGCGAGCCACTTGTTCTCCGTGGTCAGGATCCGGTGGTACGACGGGATTTCCTCGCCGCGCTCGAATCGCTCGGACAGCAGCTTCACGAGCGCCTGGCAGTACGCGACCACGGCGACGACGTCCTCGAGCCTGGTGATGGCGTCGCAGATGCGGATCTCGATCGTCCCGAGCCGCGGGTGCAGGCGGATGTCCCACCAGATGTGCGTGTAGTCGGCGATGCAGCCGGTCTTCTCGAGCTGGCCGACGACCTCCGCGTAGTCGTTGTAGTTCTCGAACCGCGGCGGCGGGCCCGAGCGCGGGAACGCGGCGAAGATCATCTGCCGGCTCGAGCGCAGCCCGGTCGGCTCTCCGCGCCAGAACGGGGAGCTCGCCGACAGCGCGAGCAGCGGACCGAGTTGCGGCAGCAATCCGTTGACGACCTTGATCGCCTTCTCGGCGTCGTCGACGGCGACATGGATGTGGAGGCCGAAGATCAGCTCGCGCCGCGCGACGTACTGCATCTGGTCGACGAGCGCGCGGTAACGGTCTTTCGCGGTGATCCGCTGGCGCTCGAAGAGGCTGAACGGGTGCGTGCCGGCCGAGCCGACGCGCATCCCCTGGTCGCGCGCGACGCCGATCACGTATCCGCGGATGCGCCGCAGCTGGTCGGCGATCTCCCCCGTCGTGTGGCAGACCGGCGTCGCGATCTCGAGCACGGATTGCATCAGCTCGGGATTGATGACCGGCTCGAGCTCGTGTCCCGCGACGGCGGCGAGCACCGTGTCGATGTGCTGGACGAGGTCGAACGTCTCGCCGTCGAGCAGCATGTACTCCTCCTCGACGCCCAGCGTGTACGGATCGCTCTTGCCGAAGGCGTGGTCGAGGACGCTGCCGCCGGGCGCGAAGCGCGCGCCCTTCCCGGTGATCGAGGGCGGGTAGATCTGCCTGTCGTTCATGACGTCACGATCGCATCGGCCTCGATCTCCACGAGCCAGGCCGGGTTGGCGAGCTCCTTGATCACGACGAACGCGCTCGCCGGCTGGATGTCCGAGAACACCTCGCTGTGGGCGCGCGCGACGTCGTCGAAGATGTCCGAGCGGGTTCCGTACACGCGCGTGCGCACGACGTCCTCCGTGCGCGCGCCGAGCTCGGCGAGCGCCTCGAGGATGATCTGCAGGCAGAGCCGCGTCTGCCCGTATGCGTCGGTCGGCGGAGCGGCGCCGTCCGCGGGGATCGGAGCCGTCCCGGAGACAGAGACGTGATCGCCGACGCGCACCGCGCGCGAGTGTCCCCAGATGCCCTCGTACGGGTTGCCCGAGAAGACGAGCCGGCGCTCCATCGACGTAGTATCGCGCGCCGGTGGAGGCGCTTCGGCAGATCGACGAGTGGCCGGCGGAGCACGCAGCTGCGGTCGTCCTGCGCCCGGGCGAGGCGGTGGGCGCCCACGGCCCCCGCACCCATGTCTTCCGCTGGGCGTCGGTGACGAAGCTGCTGACGGCATACGCCGCGTTGATTGCCGCCGAGGAGGGGGTGATCGATCTGGACGAGCCCGCCGGACCACAGGGGTCGACGGTGCGGCATCTCCTCGCCCATGCTTCGGGGCTGCCGTTCCGCGACGGCGGCCCGACGTCGCGCGTCGGGCAGCGGCGCGTGTACTCGAACGTCGGCTATGAGACGCTTGCCGAGCACATCGCTGCGCGCGCGGAGATGCCCTTCGACGAATACCTCGCTGCGGGCGTGCTGCGACCGCTCGGCATGCGGGCGGAACTGCGCGGCTCGCCGGCGGCGGATCTCCACGGCACAGTCGAGGATCTGCTCCTCTTCGCGCGCGAGCTGCAACGGCCGGCGCTCGTCGCGCCCGAGACGCTCGCCGAGGCGACGACCGTGCAGTTCCCTGGGCTCGCCGGCGTGCTCCCGGACTTCGGGCGCTTCGATCCGCTCGACTGGGGCCTCGGCTTCGAGCTGCGCGACGCGAAGGAGCCGCACTGGACCGGATCGCGAGCGTCGCCGCGCACGTTCGGTCACTTCGGCGGCAGCGGCACCTTCCTCTGGGTCGATCCCGATGCCGACGTCTCGCTCGGTGTCCTCACGGACCTCGACTTCGGCGAGTGGGCGAAGGAAGCCTGGCCGAAGCTGTCAGACGCCGTGCTTGCGGAAGAACGCTAGGACGACGCGGTCGAACTCGTCGGGCCGCTCGAGGCTCGGCAAGTGCCCCGAGCCCGGGATCGTCGCGCGCTCGGCGCCCGGGATCTCGGCGAGGAGCCTGCCGGCGATCTCGTGGATGTCGCGCACGTCCTCGTCGCCCGTGACGACGAGCGTCGGCACGCGCACGTCCGCGAGCCGCGTCGACGCCGGCGGATCGAGCCGCGCCAGCTCGACCTCGTGTCCGATCTGGCGCTCGAACGCGGTCCGCTGCATCTCTGCAACGAGTACGCGCACCTCCGGGTCGACGCCGTCCGAGAGCCAGAGCCTCACGTTCGCTTCGACGGCGGCGTCGAGGTCGCCGCGCTCGAGGGCCGCCTCTTCCTCGGCGCCGAACGCGCGCACCTCGTCGGACCACTCGTGGCCGGGGAGGCCGGAGCCGACGAGCACGAGGGCCGCGACGCGCTCCGGCGACTCGAGTGCGAGCTCGAGCGCGATCGCCCCGCCGAGGGACGTGCCGACGAGCGCGACCGGCTCGTCGGGAAGTCGGTCGCGGACGAAGGTGCGGAGGTCGAGGACCTCGGGCTCGTCGGGCCCGTGGCCGAAGCCGGGCAGGTCGAAGACACGCGCCGGCGCGAGTGTCTCGACCTGCTGCCGGTACATCCGCGAATCGGCGATGCCCGCGTGCAGGAGGACGCGTTCGGTCAAGCGTCGTCGGCGAACAGCGGCCGGATGTACTCGTTGAAGGTCGCCTCGTCGCAGCTCGCGACCGTCGCGGGGGTGAGCGCACGCACCGACGCGGTGCGCGGGATGTGCATCGCGAGCGCGACCTCGCCGAAGTAGTCGCCCGGACGCAGGACGCCCTGGGCGCCGCGGCTCTCCTGCGTCACCGAGAACATCCCGCTGAGCACGACGTAGAAGCGATCGCCCTCGTCGCCCTCGGAGACGACACCGGCGCCGGCGGGAATGTCTTCGCGCGCCATGCTCTGCGCGAGCCGCGCGAGCGTCTCGCCCGGCAGGGTGGCCAGCAGGCCGATGCGAGAGAGCTCGTGCTGCGTCGCACCCGCAGCGCGCGGGCTCATATCGTGTTCCTCGTGGGTGTCCTGGACGGCTGGCGCTTCTGTCCCATTTGCGGCGAGGCTATCGAGAAGCACGCGGACCGGGTGGAGTGCCGCGCATGCGGCTACGTCGGGTACGCAAACCCCGTTCCGGCCGCCGAGGCCGTCTGCCTCGACGACCGTGGACGCGTCCTGCTCGGTCGCCGCGCGCAGGACCCGGGCGCCGGGTTGTGGGACCTGCCCGGCGGCTTCTTGCACGAGGCCGAGCTGCCGCTGGACGCGCTGCGCCGCGAGGTGCGCGAGGAGACGGGGCTCGAGCTCGAGGTGCTCGACTTTCTCGGCTACTGGCTCGAGCCGTACGACGGCCGCATCGTGCTCTGCTTCACGTGGACCGCGCGCGTGCGTGGCGACGGGCGCGCGGCGGACGACCTCGTCGAGCTGCGCTGGTTCGAGCCTGGCGCGCTGCCGCCGCCGGCAGAGCTCGCGTTCACGCACTACCCGGCCGTGTTAGCCGCCGCCGTCGGCTACCAGCACTCGTAGCGCGCGCGGCTCGATCCGGAACTCGATCGGCGTCTGCAGGACGTCTGGCTCGCCGTCGATCGCCGCGTCGAGCCGACCGGCCGCGGCGCTGACGACGAAACGCTCGGCTCTGCGTTCGTCGCCGGGCAGGTAGAGGTGCAGCTTTCCCTCGTCGAGCCGATCGCGCGCGCCGATCGTCGGGAAGTCGATGCTGTACGCGTTGTTGGCGACGAGTGCGATTCGCGCGTCGACCGCCTCTCCGTCGATGGTGAGGCCCAGCGGCTGACGATGCGTCAGCACCGCGGCCCACGCGCGTACACGCGCGAATACAACGCGCCGGCGGCGGTGGTGCTCGCGCCGGTGCACCAGTCGTGCGTACACGCCTAGGGAGACGTTGTTCAGGAACAGCCGCCGGTCGGCGCGGCCGACGTCGATCCGCCGCTCGGGGCCGCCGAACCCGCGCAACGCGCGGAGCGGATCGTTGCGGTCGAGGCCGAGGTCCCGCGCGAAGTGGTTGCGCGTGCCGAAGGGAACGCAGACGAACGGCACGTCGCGCTCGAGCGCGACGTCGGCGACAGCGGAGAGCGAGCCGTCGCCGCCGGCCATGCCGAGGACCTCGGCACGTGACGCGCGGGCGACGTCACCCGGATCTTCGTCCTCCCTCAGCTCGTGCACGTCGATCCCGAGCGTTCTCGCCTCGGCGACCAGCTCCTCGGCGCTCGTCCCGCCGCTGCCCGAGCGCGGATTCACGACCAACAGGCCCGTCAATGGGACTCCGGCATCACTCGAATGAGCCGATCGGCCCATGGTGCCGTCCGGGCTGCATGCCGATATTTACGGCTATGAGCGAACGCGGCCTCCATCACATCGAGGACGATCTCAGCGATACCTGGGTCGAGGACTGGGCGGGCGCGGGCGTTGCGGAGATCGAGACCCTCCTCGCGAAGCACGCGGCGTTCCTGAGCTTCCTCGAGGCGCAAGAGTCCTGAGCGTTTGAGGTCGGCGCGGCCGCGGTACATCCCGGCCGCATGAAGCTCAGCTACCTGTGGCGCGGGTTGCCGGGCCACCCGCTTCATCCGCCGCTCACCGACGCGACGATCGGGACGTATACCTTTGCCACGGTCGCGGCGCTCGCCGAGGTGCTCGGCATCACCGAGAACGCCGGCGCGTACGGCTGGTGGATCGCGCTGATCGCCGGCTTGATCTTCACCGTGCCGACCGCGCTCACCGGCCTCGCTGACTGGCTGACGATCTCGTGGCGCAGCGAGCTCTGGTGGACGGCCACTTATCACCTGCTTGCGATGGTCACGGCGACGGTGTGGTTCGCGCTCGCCGCGATCTTCGGCCACGGCGCGTACACCCACGGAAACATCAGCGCGGGCGCGTTCGTGCTCACGCTGGTCGGGTTCGGCTTCCTCACGCTCGGAGGATGGCTCGGCGGCGCCGTCGTCTACGTGCACGGGATGCGTGTGCTCAACCTCGTCAAGGAGCCCAGCGAGCGGGCGGTCTCCCCGGTTCCGCACAAAGAAAAGGAAATGGCCGAGGGGGCCTGACCGGCCCCCTCAAAGGCTTAACCCTCGCCGAGCCCGAGCGCTCTCTCGAGGGACGACTTCGGCTGAGCGCCCACGGCAGCGGCCGCCGGCTCCCCGTCCTTGAAGAGGATCATCATCGGGATCGACTGGACGCCGAAGCGCATGGCGAGCCCCTGCTCCTCGTCGATGTTCACCTTGACGAGCTTCAGGTCGCCGTTGCGCTCGTCGACGATCTTGTCCAGCACGGGCGAGACGGCGTGGCACGGGCCACACCATTCCGCCCAGAAGTCGACGATGACGGGCTTGTCGCTCTGGAGCACTTCCTGCTCGAAGCTCTGTTCCGTGACAGTGTTAGACATCTGGTCCTTTCTTAACTGACCTGCCGGTCGTACCCTGCTTACAACGCTTCAGAACACGCGTTTAGTCCCGCCCTAGAATCGAAGTCGTGTTCGAAGCGCTCGCACAGTACCCAGACCACCTGGCCCTCGAGGGCGAGATCCTCGCCTGGTGGGAGACGGAGGGGATCTTCGAGCGGCTCCGGGAGCAGAACCGCGGCGGCCCGCGCTTCAGCTTCATGGACGGCCCGATCACGGCCAACAACCCGATGGGCGCCCATCACTGTTGGGGCCGGACGCTCAAGGACGTGTTCCAGCGCTACAAGGCGCTGCAGGGTCACGAGCTGCGGTATCAGAACGGCTTCGACTGTCAGGGCCTCTGGGTCGAGGTCGGCGTCGAGCGCGAGCTCGGCCTCAACTCCAAGCGCGAGATCGAGGAGTACGGGATCGCGGAGTTCGCCGAGCGCTGCAAGCAACGCGTGGCGAAGTACGCCGAGATCATCACCGACCAGTGCCGCCGCCTCGGGATGTGGATGGACTGGGACAACGACTACTACACGTTCTCCGACACCAACATCGAGTACATCTGGCGCTTCCTCCGGGAGTGTCACGAGCGCGACTGGCTGTACCTGGGCCACCGCGCCGTCGAGTGGTGCCCGCGCTGCGGGACCTCGTTGTCGCAACACGAGCTGATCAACTCGTACGCGGAGCTGACGCACCCCTCGCTGTACGTGCGCTTCCCGCTGAAGGGCCGCGCCGGGGAGTCGCTCGTCGTCTGGACGACGACGCCGTGGACGCTGCCCGCGAACGTCGCCGCCGCGGTGAACCCCGACGCCGAATACGGGCTCACGAAGAGCCTCGAATGGTGGGCCGTCGAGCGCAATCCCGACGCGGAGCTCACCCGGCGCGTGCGCGGCAGAGAGCTCGTCGGCCTCGAATACGAGGCGCCGTTCGAGCACCTGCCGGCCCAGGAGGGCGTCGTGCACCGCGTCATCCCGTGGGACGACGTGTCGCTCGACGAAGGCACGGGCATCGTGCACATCGCCCCGGGCGCCGGCTCCGAGGACTTCGAGCTCTCGCGCGTGCACGACCTTCCCGTGCTGACCCCGATCGACGAGGCGGGTCGCTTCTACAAGGATTACGGCGAGCTCGAGGGACGCTCGACGGAGGACGTCGAAGGGCCGATCACCGTCGAGCTCGAGCGGCGCGGGCTGCTCGTCGAGGCAGGCTCGATCGTCCACCGGTATCCGATCTGCTGGCGCTGCTCGACGCCGCTCGTCTTCCGGATTGCCGATGACTGGATGATCCGCGCGGACGAGATCCGCCAGCCGATGCTCGACGCGAACGCGAGCGTGGAGTGGACGCCGGACTTCTACTCGAAGCGCATGGACGACTGGCTGCGCAACATGGACGACTGGAACATCTCGCGCCGCCGCTACTTCGGGCTGCCGTTGCCGTTCTACCCGTGCAACTCGTGCGGCAAGCTGACCGTGATCGGCTCGCTCGCCGAGCTGGGCGAGCGCGCG
>Ga0075423_10002858_pt1 | contig 15795 bp, 7 predicted proteins | sample SoiMethybrSBSTD2_FD_80114 | JGI IMG/M metagenome (GOLD analysis project Ga0075423, IMG submission 80114) | Bulk soil microbial communities from a Populus tree surrounding site in Tennessee, USA - Soil MetaG P. TD hybrid SBSTD2 | ecosystem: Environmental > Terrestrial > Soil > Tree plantation...
CCGACGACTACAGCGGCATCGTCGGCTCCACGGTGCCCGAGATCGACGAGATCGCCGGGCGCGGCTACACGCGTGTTGGTCGCATGGCGCTCAACTTCCAGGTCGCGCTGGCACCCGGCGCGGTCGATGAGCAGGGCCAGGCGCGCGGCGAGGCCCGCCAGATTCGCGCGATCGGCCAGCGCATGCAGACGTATCTCGCGACAGCGCCACGGCGCTATCGCCAGCCGTTGCGGATCGACGCGCTGCCGAAGAGTTCGTCCTTCCGCCAGGTGCTGGCCGAGGAGCGCGGCATTAGCCAGGATGACGGGCAGTTCCTCGACGCATTACAGACGAGCACGCGCCAGACCTGGGCGCGCAACGCCTCGGCTGAACACGCCGACTGGCTGCGCGTGACGCTCGGCATCACATCGGGCAACCGCATGCGCACGCTGAGTCTGGAGGCGAAGAAGGACGGCGTCCACGGCATGGTTGCTGGTGGCACCGGGGCCGGCAAGTCCGAGCTGCTGATGACGCTGATCGTCGGGCTGGCGCTCAACTATTCGCCCGACATTCTGAACTTCGTGCTGGTCGATTACAAGGGCGGCGGCGCGTTCAAGCCGTTCGAGGGGCTGCCGCACTGCGTTGACATCGTGACCAACCTGAACACCGCCGCCGTCGCGCGCATGTTCACCGCGATCAACGCCGAAATCCGCCGTCGTCAAGCGCTCAACGCCGAGACCGGCACGAAAGACATCGTCGATTACCGTGCCAGAGGCTTACACCTCGGCCCGAACGGCAAAGCCTACCCGCATCTGTTCGTGATCATCGACGAATATGCCGAAATGATCGATCAGAACGACGAATATTTGCGCCAAATCGAGAGCATCACCCGCGTCGGGCGCGCGCAGGGTGTGAACCTGCTGCTGGCCTCGCAGCAGCCCAAGGGCGTCACCGACCAGATGCGCGCGAACATCAAGCTGCGGCTGTGCCTGCGGGTCGAGCAGATGGACACCAGCCGCGAGCTGCTGCGCCGGCCAGACGCCGCGCTGCTGCCGAACGGCATGCCAGGGCGCGGCTACTTGCAGATCGGCAACGAGACGCTCGAGCTGATCCAGGTCTCGTACACCGGCGAAACCCAGCCCGATGATCGCGCGGCGGCAGTCGTATGGCCTGAGCGACCCCAGCAGACAGCGCTGCCGACCGATGAAGAAGCGCCGAAGCTGTTCGACATGGTCGTCAAGTTGACGACTGAGTTGGTGCAGGGGCGGCGCGCACCCAAGCCATGGCCGGCGTTCCTGCCCGAGCGCTTCAGCCTGGAGACGCCGCTCACGGATGCGCAGCACAATCGCGACTTCACGCTGATGACCGCCGTCACCGACTGGATCAACGGCGACACGGCGGCGCTCTGGCCGGGGGTCAACTGGCGCGATGGCGCGCTGCGCTCAGTCGTCGGCCTGGTGGACGATCCCGCCGAGGCGCGGCAGGAGCCACTGAGCTTCGATCTGAGCCGCAGCCATCTGGCAGTATTCGGCGACTCGGGCATGGGCAAGACGACGCTGTTGCGCACAATGCTGGTCAGCCTGGCCACCACGCACGGGCCCGACGAACTGCACGCCTACATCCTCGATCTGGGCGGGCGCAACTTCCGCAGTCTGGAAGGGCTGCCGCACGTCGGGGCGGTGATCTACGCCGACGAGGAGACGTTCGAGGAGCGCTTGCAGCGACTGCTGGAACTGCTGAACCGCATCACCGAGGAGCGCCAGCAGCTGCTCAGCGCCGCCGATAGTGGGAGCCTCTACGAATACAACCAGCGTCATCCCGAGCAGATCATCCCGGCGATCCTGCTGCTGATCGACAACTTCGCCGAGCTACAGGAGAATTACGAGAGCATCATCGAGACCAGCCTGATGCCGCTGGCACGGCGCTCGTTGAGCGTGGGCATGACGATGGTGTTGGCGACCAACCTGCACACGCACATCCCCAGCCGACTCTACAGCCTGTTCGGCGAGCGGGTCACGCTGAAGCAGGCCAACGCCGACAATTACATGGACATCGTCGGGCGCGGCGCGATCGAGATCGGCGACCTGCCTGGCCGTGGCTATATCCGTAAGGACCGCCGGCCGCTGATGTTCCACACCGCGCTGTCGGCGGGCCTGATGGATCAGGACGGTCGCCCGACCCGCCCCGAGGCCGAGGAGCTGCGCCTGTTGAGCGCGCAGATGCAGGCGTTGACGCGGCGACGAGGCACGCCGCCCGCGCCGATCCGCGTGCTGCCGGAGCATGTGCCGTTGAGCGCCATGCTGCGCGAAGCCGCCCAGCTTCAGCCGCAGCGAGTTCAGGCGGTGCTCGGCCAGGGCGGCGATCTGGAGCCGGCGCTGATCGACCTACGGCGCGCAGGACCACACTTCATGATCGTCGGGCCGCCGCTCTCGGGCAAGACGACCACGCTGTACACATGGATGTTCTCGCTCGCCCACCGCTGCGACCCGACTCAGGTGCAGTTGGTGCTGTTCGACTTCCAGCGCAAGTTCGTCGAATATGGCGGCAGCCGCTCGCTGGCCGATCTGCCGCATGTGTTGGCCTGCATCAGCGAGATCGAGCAGCTCGAGGAGCTGCTGGCGCAATTGAAGGCCGAGTGCGCGACCCTGGCTAGCCAGGCATCTGATCGCGCGATCTTCGTGCTGATCGATAACTTCGACGATTTCACCGAGGAGATCGCGAACCAGCGGACGCTAAGCGACGACCTGACTGGGCTCGTGCGGCGCTACGGTCGCGACGGGCTACACTTCGTCGTCGCCAGCACGCCCGAGGCTGGCTCCAGCGATCTGAAACGGCGCATCCAGGGCTCGAACTATGGCATCGGCCTGCGAACAGCCTCGGCCGTCGAGATGCTGCGGGTGATGCGCACACCGCCAGCGATGCGCAACAAGGAGCTACCGATCGGGCGCGGCTTCGTCGTCAAATCCGGCCAGGCCACGCTGATCCAGGTCGCGAGCCCATACGACGAGGTCAGTGACGCGGCGGCAGGCGGCATGGGCGACGACGACGAAAAGCGCGCGCAGGCGCTCGACGGCTGGATCGAGCTGCTGTGTGCCAAGTACCCCGGCCAGCGCGCCGCTTGGTCGGCGACGCCGAGTAGCGCGCCAGCGCCGAGCGAGGCCACATCGAAGCAGCGACAGCAGGGCGAGCGGGTGCGCTCGCTGGTCTGGGCGGGCGTGCGCCGCGAGGTGGAGCACTTGAAGCAGGGAAACGGCACCGAGGAGCTGATAATCGAGAAGCTTGCTGCGATGGACAGCGACAGCTGGAATAATCCAGCCGTGCGGATCGGGCTCCTGAAGGATTTGTATCTGAAGCAGCAGGAGGCGATCGGGATGGACATCGAGCTGGCGAAAAGCATGGCCGACCTGTTCGACGAGGAGTCGCTGCTGCTGGCGCTGGAAGGAGAAGACCGCGCATGAGCGCCAATCAACCACGCCTCGAACTGCGGATCGACGTATTCGCGCTAGGCGGGCAGCGTGCGCTGGCCCTGCCGACGCTGACACCGCCCGAACTCGTGGCGGCGATCCTGGACGAGTTTCACGAATTGGAGTTCCTGAGCGATGCTGCCGGCAACTATCAGTTGCTCAAAGCCAGTGATCGCGCGCCGCTCGACGATGCGACCCCGACCGGCCAGCAGCTCGCCAGCGGCGATCAGCTGCTGCTGGTCGAGCGCGAGGCACCACTGCCCAAAGGTGCGAAGCGGATGCGCCACCACGCCTACCTGCGTGATCAAGGCACCAGCAAGGTCTACAAGCTGCACTGGCAGCCGGCGATCATCGGGCGGCCTGACAATAGCCAAGAGCATAACGACTGGCTCGCCGTGAACATGGCCGCGCACCCGGCTGGCCGGCGGATCTCGCGCCGCCACGCGCAGATCACCGAGGCCAACGGGCAGTACTTCGTCGAGCGTCTGTCGCCGAACCCCACGGTGGTCAAAGATAGTCAGGGCGTAAGCACGCCGGTCGATCAGCAGAAACATCCGTTGCGCCACGGCGACGTGCTCTATTTCGAGAACAGCCAGATCGCCTTGAAGTTCATCGTCCGCGAGCGAGAGACCACGCCATGACGGCAATGGCAATCTTATTGCCCAACTGAGTTGTCCAGGACCAAACCTGTCAGCTGCGGCCTGCAACGCCTTCCTATCGACAGTAGCAGTTCTGGCCGCAGCTGACAGGTTTACAAATCATAGAGGTACTAAGATGAGACGACGCGGGCTGTTCTCGATATTCATGCTCGCTCTGGTCATTCTATACTGGTCGCCGCGAGCAATGGCTCAAGACGAGCAGGCCGAAGTCGTTATTATGCAGACGACGGCGACGGGCCAGGACAACGGCCTCAGAATGCGGGTCTTCTTTACGGTGCGCGGCCAAGATCACCGTCCGATCCCACCGGATAGAATCGAAGCTGCGAAGATCCAGCTTTCCGACCAGTTCGACCCAGTATCGGCGACCATCGAGGATCCGACGACGCCGATCAAGATCGCGCTGCTGCTCGACGAAAGTGGTAGTATGCGGAAGTATACGGATCAGGTGCGCAACGCGGCCAAAGATGCCATCGATAAGGCGCCCGATCAGGCCGAATTCGCGATCTTTCGGTTTTCGGATGTCGCGAGCGACACGCAGATTAGCCCAGATCTCGCATTCACACCCAAAAGCGAGAGCGCTACAATACGCGATTTTATCGATACGCAATATAATCCGCAGAATGAAGCACCAACCTGCCTGTATAACGCCGCGCTCCAGGCGGTGCGCTACCTTGCCGCGAATGTCGAGCAAGAAGAGCGCCGCGCGATCATTCTTTTTACGGATGGCAAGGATGAACGACTTGGTGGGCAACCATGCAGCGACCGTAGCCTCGACGATGTGATTCGCGAGGCCGCGCCGACATCAGGGCCATTCACGCCGATCTACACGGTCGGTCTTTGTACTACGCAGCAAGGCTGCGGCAACCTTGACACGGCGGTGCTGACGCGCATGGCGTCGCAAACCAACGCTATTTCAGCCGCAGACACGTCCGACAAGCTGACTGGCCTGTTTTATCAGGTGATGGACGATCTGCGAAGCCAGAAGCTCGCGCAAGCGACGATCGCGCCCTGCGAAGAGAAGCAGGCGACGTTGCTCGTGAATGTCATTAATTTACGCGATCCAATCAAGGGTATTGTGAAGTTCTCTTCGGATCGCTGCTATTCCCCGCGCGTAAGCGTGAAGCTCGGTGTGCCGCAGCCAAACACCAGCCAGAACCTGTATGTGTTCCCAGTAACTATCGATAATCGCAGCCCAGTTAACCTACAGGGCGTTGAAATACAGGTTATCGATCCGAATAGTATCTCGGTGTACACAAATACGTTGCAACAGCCCGAGGACCAAGTTCCGGCGCAGGAATCGAAGGATATATCAATCCAGGTTCCTGCCAGGAACATGATCGCAACCGGTGATTACACGCTCAAGATCTTAGGTCGAACCGAAGACGGTGGGGCCTTCCTCAACCAGGCGGTCATAAAGGACGAGGAACCTGAGATACTTGGCAAGATCATCTTCAAGCATGTGTTGTCGAGCAGTGTCGAGATCGGCATCGATTCTGTGGGCGAGCCGGACTATACTCGGATGATTCTGCCCGTAAACATGCATATTTCCCATAAAGAAATCCTTGAGCCGAACCTGGGCTTTCTCCAGTACGAGGGGTCGATCTTTGAAGGCAGTAGCGAGATCGCTCACATTAAACCCACGCAGATCGATTTAAAAAATGCCGATCCGGCGTTTTCGGTCGATGTTTCACTACCGGAGAGCGTGCGGGCGATTAAAGTGCCGACAGAATATGGTGTAGCGATCACACTGCTGGCACCGCCAGATCCACGCTATGGCTCGGCACCACCACGGTATGCAGCGCAACGCTATGACTTTACCCTGAAGCCGCCGCAGCAGCCTTCGCTCTTGGCCAATATCGCTCGCGTGGTCGGCAACCCGTTCGTGCTGATCGGCATCCTAGTGGTCGTGTTAGGTGCCGTCGGTACGATTGCCTTCACACGCTCGCGCTCGCGGCGGCGCGAGATCCCGCGCCCCTTCAACCCGCAAACGATCATTCGACCCGCCGCCGCGCCGCCGCTGCCGCCCGAGCGCGTTACGTCGCCGCCGCCGCCAGTGGTGCAAGATGTTACCGTCATGCATGTGCCGAACGCGCCGGAAAAGCCGCGCAAGCGCCTGAGCATCAGAATCGTGAAGACGGTCGATCCCACGCAGCTACGTGAGCAACTGATCGGGCTTCCGTGCGTGATCGGCCGCGGAGCCGTCGATTTCGCCATCCTCGGCGACACAAAGATCTCGCGCGCCCACGTCGAGGTCAAGGTCGAGGGCGATGCCTTTATCCTGACCGACCGGGGCAGCGCCAACGGGACGTTTGTCAACGACGCCCGACTCGACCAAGGCGGCTCGATCCAACTAAACGGACGCACGGTAGTACGACTGGGGCCCAATACGGTTATCGAGCTGGAGCCACGCGGGTAGCGCTACAATGTGCGTTGCCCATGCTTTCTCACCACAAAGGCGCAAAGGACACAAAGGTTCAGGCTATCTTTGTGTCCTTTGTGTCTTTGTGGTGCAAATACGCCCTTTGGTCCCAGACAACTCAGTCAGGATTGCTATATATCACAGCTCCATCACATCGGTCGGCTTTCGTTCGTTCGCGCTCCATGCTATAATCAAGGTACTCATAGGTTAATTCGTAGTCGGCGGCATTGGGGACTCCCGCCGAGTCCCTCAGAGTAATAATGAGTATCGATACACCTCAGCAGGCGAGCGATTTCTTTGATCGCACAATCACCGACGAAGCCGAGCTGCGCAGCCAGGTGCTCAACAGCTTGCTCAAAGTATCGACCTACCTGGTTTCGGTGCTCGACCCCGACGAGTTGCTGGTCAACCTGACCCAGCGGGTGGTCGAGGTGGTGCCCGCCGTGCAGGCCGGTCTGCTCTGGCTATATGATCGCCAGCAGAGCGCGCTGCGGGTGGCTTCGCTGTATGGCCTCGACCTGGGGGTTGGCCGCGAGGCGTTGTTGCGGCTGCGGCTGCGGCCGGGCGAAGGGCTGGCGGGCACGGCATTGCAGCGCGGCGAGCCGCTGCTGATCGAAGGGCGCGGGCGCTATCGCGAGATGGCCGGCAATGTCAGCCAGCGCAGTACCAGCGATATCCGCCCGCTGCTCGATAACCTCCCACGCGAGCTGACCACGGTGATGCTCCCATTGCGCATTGGCAACGAGATCATCGGCGTGCTTGAACTGCTCAACCTGGGTAGCGCACCTGCCCTGCGCCGCCCCGACCTCCAGGTTCTACAGACCTTCGGCAACCTGGCTGCCGGCGCGATCAAGAACGCCCAGCTCCACGCGCAGATGCAGGCCCACCAGCGCCGGCTGGAGGCGTTCGGCGCGATCGGCACCGCCGTCAGCACCGCAGCCGATCTCGACGAGCTGATGAGCAATGTGCTCGACGTGATCCTCAGCGTTGTGAATACACAGGCTGGCGCGCTATGGCTGCTCGAACCACTGCGCTCGGCGCTCACGATCGGCGCACATCGCGGCCTGCCAGCCTCCTACACCGAGACGCAGCACAACATCTCGGTGACAAACGCACCCTGCGAGGAGGCAGTGCGCTACGGCCAGCCGATCCGTCGGCCGCTGATCGCAGAAAATGGCGAGGACTTGCTGATCGAGAGCGGCTTCAGCAGCTGCGTCTACCTGCCGCTGCTCGCCGGTGGCACGGTCGTCGGCGTCGTCAGCCTCTACGGCGACGCGGCGCTGGCCGAGCGAGTGGATGTGCCGGCGCTCATGACCATGGGCAACCTGATCGGCTTCGCGATCGCCAACGTCATGATCTATCACGATAGCCAGATCGAGCGGCGCAAGTTCGCGGCCGCGATCAACAGCATCGCCGAGGGGGTGGTGCTGTGCGACGGGCAGGGCCGGATCGTGCTGGCGAACGAGATTGCGCGTGCGCTGCTGTCGATCGAGATCCCGCCCGACCAACAGCCCGTCAGGGGAATACCCGATTTCTATGCCATCCTCGATCTGGAAGGCGGGCTGCTGCCGGCGCAGCATCTGCCGCTGGCGCGGGCGCTCTCGGGCGAGGTGTTTCATGACTACCGTGTGCTCTTGCGCGAGGTCGACCAGCAGGATACGATCATCAGCTTCAGCGGCGCGCCGGTCAGCAACGACGAGGGCGAAATCGAGGGTGCGATGGTGATCTTTCGCGACATCACCGCTAGCCAGCGCATCGAGCGCGCCAAGGACGACTTCCTCGCGGTGGCCGCACACGAGCTGCGCAGCCCGCTCGCGGCGGTGCGCGGCTACACCGATCTGCTTGTGCGGCGTGAGCAGCGCCGCAGCGACGAGGACTCGCCGGAGCTACGCGGCCTGAACATCCTGGCCCAACAGGTTACACACATGCTGCGCATGGTCGACAACATTCTCGACGTTTCGCGGCTCGACGCGGGGCAGCTGAGTCTTCAGCTCCAGCATGTGAATCTGGTCTCGCTGATTGGGCAGGTGCTGGAACAGCAGCGGCCCGCCGCTGGTGATCGCGAGCTGGTGCTGGAGTGCGAGGATCAGGAACTAATCGTCATCTGCGATCCGCTGCGCATCCGGCAAGTGTTCACGAACCTGGTCGGAAATGCGATTCGCTACAGCCCGGCTGGCACCACCATCTGTGTTGGGCTGGCGACCGAGCGCGCCGACCGGCTCGCCGCGCTGCACCCAGCCTATGCCGCCAGCCGGGCAGCCAGGATGAAGGCAGGCCATGGCTCGCCGAGCGAATACGAACGACTCGCAGTCGTCCTCGTGCAGGATCAGGGCACCGGCATCTCGGAGGAACAGCTCACGCGGCTATTTAATCGCTACTCGCGTGGAGAAGAGCGCCGTGGCGAAGGGCTTGGCCTGGGGCTCTACCTGAGCCGCGAGTTCGTCACGCGGCACGGCGGCGATATCTGGGTCGAGAGCCGCGAGGGTCATAGCAGCACTTTTTACGTGACGCTACCGTTCGAGCAGCGGTCGTACCCTGGCACGAACCAGGACGGCCACGACGACCAATCGATATTCAACGATGGCTGGTCGCAATAGGCTGATGACTGCAATCGCGAGGATGATAATGCACTTTAAGGATTACATCGCCAATCTTCCAGCATACAAACCACCGCAGCTCATCAAGCGCCAACCGCCAGGGATCGTCAAGCTTTCCTCGAACGAAAATCCGCTTGGCCCATCGCCCAAGGCGCTCGTCGCCATCCAGGCCGCCGTCGCCGACCTCAACCGCTACCCCGACGCCAGCGCGCATGAGCTGCGACAGAGCATCGCCGCGCGCTACGACATCGATCCTGGGATGGTGATCTGCACCAACGGCTCCGATGAAATGATTCTGCTGCTGTGCCTGGGCTTTCTGCGCGAGGGCGACGAGGCGGTGATGGCGCACGGCAGCTTCATCAGCTACTATATGCGCACGCTGGAGCTGGGTGGTCGCGCGATCCGAGTGCCGCTGCGCGATTATACCCACGATCTCGCTGCGATGGCGGATGCAGTGACCGAGCGTACGCGGCTGCTGTTCCTCTGCAACCCCAACAACCCGACCGGCACGATCAATAGCGCCGCCGAGGTGGCGCAGCTGCTCGCGCGGCTGCCCGACAATGTACTCTTGGTGGTTGACGAGGCGTACTGCGAGTTCGTCGAGCGCGCCGACTACCCAGAGCTGCTCCACGAGCTGCGCAATGGTCGACACAACCTGATACTGCTGCACACCTTCGCCAAAATCTATGGCCTGGCCGGGCTGCGCGTCGGCTATGCCTTCGGCCCCGCGCCGGTGGTCAGCTATCTCAATCTCGCCCGCCCGGCCTTCAACGTCAACACGCTAGCACAGGCGGCGGGCCAGGCCGCACTGGACGATAGAGCGCATGTCGAGCGCAGCCGGGCGCACGCCACCGCCTGCCGGGCGCTGTTCGAGCACGAGCTGCGGGCGCTCGGTCTCGCGCCGGTGCCGAGCGAAACTAATTTTCTTGCCGTCAAGGTCGGAAACGATGCCGAAGTGTGCGCCGGTCTCCTGGAATACGGCTTCACCGTCATGTCGCTGACGAGCTGGGGTTTGCCCGGTCACATCCGTATCTCATTCGGCACCGACGAGGAGAACAAGCGCTTCTTCGACGCGCTCCGCGCCGTACTGCACGCCCAATAGGTGCTCCAGCTGCCACCGCCCCGCTCGACAGCACCTCTTTGACACAGGAGCGTTCCATGACTCGATGCCCGAGCTGCAATGCTACGGCTGCGGTCGATGCGCGTTTCTGCTCGATGTGCGGCGCTCACCTGAGCCAGGATCTGTCGATGCTCGCGAATCAGCCAGCGCCCACGGATGCACGCGAAAAAGGTTCAGATCTTCGTGTTTTTTCGCGTGCCTTCGCGGATCGAAAGGCGCACAGCCGGCTGTCGCTGATGATCGGGCTGCTGGCCGGACTCGGGCTGATGACCATCGTCGCGCTCGTGCTGGGATTCGCGCTGATCACTCGCGACAACCGCGCGGCTGCTTCAACCGCCGCAGTCGCCGAGCCGACCACGCCTGCGACGACGACGCCGCGCGCGACCGCCGCGCCGCGCACGACTGTAGCAGCCATCGCCGCGTTCGATACGACGCTGCTGCACGATACCTTCGATAGGGCCGACGATAGCAGCTTGATCGAAGGCGAGAACGATACGGTCGGATATGCTTTTGTCAATGGCACTTACGCGATCACGCTGAAGCAGCCGAACTATATCGTCTGGAGCCCGTTCGAGGGGAGCTACACCAACGCCTCGGTCGAGGTCGATGTCACCCTCGCAGGCTCGAAAGCAAACGCCGCCGGGTTGATCTTTCGCTATCAGGACGACCAAAACTTCTACACCTTCCTGATATCGAACGACGAGCGCTATGAGCTTGAACTTTATCATCAGGATACCCTGACGACGCTGATCGATTGGACCGAGTCGTCGGCAATTAAGCGCCCTGGCGTAGCGAATCATCTGCGCGTCGAGACGACGGGCGACCGTATTCGGCTGTTTGTCAACAACAAGCTGCTCGACGAGATCAGCGACGACAGCTTCGGCAAAGGGCAGATGGCCCTCGCCGCCACGACGTTTGGGACAAGCAACGTGACGGTAGCATTCGACAACCTGGTCGTTCGTGGCGCGAAATAAGCCGACTATTGCGATGATACACAGATGATACACAAAGGAGACGGTCATGAGCGAGCTGATCGGGCGCAAGCTGGGCAAGTATACGCTGGCTGAAAAGCTCGGCGAGGGCGGCATGGCGATGGTTTTCCGTTCATTCCACCCACAATTCGATCGCCCGGTCGCGATCAAGATTCTGCCGCCGACCGTTGGTCAAGACCCTGGCTTTCAGGCGCGCTTCGAGCGCGAGGCACGCCTGATCGCTAGCCTCAACCATCCGAATATCATTCGTGTCTACGACATCGATGAGTCCGACGGTTTATTCTACATGGTTATGGATCTGCTGCCCGGCGGCACGCTTGAGGGACGGCTGCGCGCTGGCGGACTGGATCGCACCTGGAGTGCCAATGTCGTGGTGAAGATGGCCGAGGCGCTCAACTACGCGCATGCACGCGATGTCATCCACCGCGACATCAAGCCATCGAACATCCTAATGGACGCCGATGGTAATCCCGTCCTGGCCGACTTTGGCATCGCCCGGTTGATGCAGGGCGACTCCGATGCGAACTTGACCTCGGCCGGCATGGTGATGGGCACGCCAGCCTACATGGCACCCGAGCAACTGACCGGGCAGCAGCCCGATGCGCGCGCCGACATTTATTCACTTGGCGTTGTGCTCTATCAGCTCCTGGCCGGACGGGCACCCTTCACCGGCGATACGATGGCGGTCGTCAGCGCGCACCTGACCAAGCAGCCGCCCACACTGCGCGAATATGTGCCCGATCTCCCGGCGGCGCTCGACGCGGTAGTCTTGCAGGCGCTCGCCAAACAGCCGGAGCATCGCTTCAAGAGCGCGGGAGTGTTCGCCCAGGCCCTGCGCAACGCGGCGCTCGATCTTGAGCCCGCCATCGTGCGCGTCGTCTCGGCCGCGCCCAAAAGCGCCGCGTCCAGCTTTGGCGGCACTGGCATGCCGCAGGCCATGACCGGCGCGACCCAGCCGATGATCGCCGCGCAACAGTCGCCGCCCACGACTGGTCAACAGGTCACGCGCTACCTACCGATCATCCTGGGCGTGCTGGGCCTGCTCTTGCTGATCAGTTTGATCGCCAAGTATTGGGCGCTCGTCGTGCTGTTGGTGGTCTTGCTTGTCGGCGGCGGATTCTTGTTCATCTACTTCCGGGCGCGCTCGGCTGGTCGCAAAGCCGCAGCCGAGACGACTCGCGCGATCACTCGCGCGAACCTACGCGCCACGCCAGCGAACGAGCCAGCCGCCGCAACGGCTCCGTTGCCCGGCAGCGGCCAGGCGACGCCTGCGCCAGCGGCTGCTCCGACAACGCCTGTATCCGCGCCGACGGTTGCCCAGGACGAGCGCATGCTGCCCACCGAGGTCGTGTCACAGACTGCGCCCGACAATCTCGCGCCCACCGAGGTCGTGTCACAGACCGCGCCCGACAACCTCGCGCCTACCGAGGTCGTCGCACTCCCCGCAGAGGACGATGTCCCTGAGATGCCATTGCCGGCGGCTCTGGAACATGGCGACCTCGCGCCGACTGAGATGATCTCGCAGACCGCACCCGACGACCTCGCGCCGACTGAGATGGTCTCGCAGGCAGCACCCGACGACCTCGCGCCCACCGAGATGGTGCCGCAGACCACGTCCGACCTCGCGCCGACTGAGATGGTGCCACAGACAGCGCCTGACAACCTCGCGCCGACTGAGATGGTGCCGCAGACCGCACCCGACCTCGCGCCGACTGAGATGGTGCCACAGACAGCGCCTGACAACCTCGCGCCGACTGAGGCCGTCCCAATGCCCGACAATAGCCCAGAGTCAACGCCACCGGATCAGGAGCGACCCGAATAGCCCTGCGTATGCGGACAAGTAGAACCGCTGATTTCGCTGAGCAAGATGAGCGCGTTGAGGGGACGGTTCAGCGTAATCAGCGCTTCAGCGAAATCAGCGATTCTAAGGAATGCGGACAAGTAGAACCGCTGATTTCGCTGAAGGACTGAAGCCGCTGATGGGACGGTTCAGCGTAATCAGCGAGATCAGCGGTTCAGCGGGTTCAGCGAGATCAGCGGTTCAGCGGTCTCAGCGTAATCAGCGCTTCAGCGCTTCAGCGCTTCTAAGAATAAGGGGCCACTATGAAAATCATTGTCGTTGGAACCGGATTCGTTGGGCTGACGCATGCAGCGATTTGCTCGGAATACGGCCACGAAGTCCACGCCTATGACATCGACGAGCAGCGCTTAAGCGCGTATCGCTCTACCGAGCACGAGCGGATCGAGCGATATGTCAACGAACCCGGCTTAACGAGCATCATTGCCGAGAATATCGACCGATACCTCTTCTTCACGAGCGATCTCGCCGCGATCATCGAAGGGGCAGATGCGATTTTCCTGTGTCTGCCGACACCGCCAAACCGCGATGGATCCTCCGATCTCAGCTACTACTTCCATGCAATCCGGCATCTGTGTGCGCTGCTGGCCGCGCGAAGCGATACCAGGCGCGTCGTGCTGATCAATAAGAGCACCGTGCCGATCGGCACCGCGCGCCAGCTGGAGCATCTGTTGCACGAATATCAGGTGCCCAATGTCGGCGTGGCGTCGAACCCCGAATTTCTGCCCGAAGGCGACGCGGTCGAGAAATCGCGGCGCCCGGATCGCGTCGTCGTCGGCGCGGATACCGAGGACGATTTCCGCATCCTGCGGCGCATCTACTCGCAGTTCGTCGATCATGTGCGCATTCGCTACATCGAAACCACGCCCGAGACCGCCGAGGCGATCAAGTATATCGCCAACACGCTGCTGCTGACCTATATCTCGTTCTGGAACGGCATCGGCGCGCGGCTGGGCGAAACTTTTCCCAACATTCGCATGGAGGATTTGAAGCGTGGCGTCACCGCCGACGCGCGCATCAGCACCTGGGGCTCGTATGTGTCGAATGGCGCGGGCGGCTCGTGCTTCGGCAAGGACATCCAATCGTTAATCTACCAGCTCAAGACCGCCGGGCAGTCGACCGACTTGCTGCAATCGGTCTACACGATCAACGAATATCAGAAAACCTATCTGGTTGATCGCGCCATACGCGAAGCGGGCGTCAGCTTCAATCACAAGACGATTGCGCTGCTGGGGCTGGCCTTCAAACAGCGCACGAACGACATGCGCGATGCCTCGTCGCTGCGGGTGATCGAAGTGCTGCTGTCGCGCGGTGTGCGTGCGATCCGCGCCTACGATCCGCTGGCACTCCACGAGGCGCAGCGCTACCTGAATCCAGAGCAAAACCATTTGTTCGAGAAGATCAGCTACCACGAATCGGTCACGGAGGCGCTGACTGGCAGCGATATGTTATTTATTTCGACCGATTGGGAGGAGTTTCGCGGGCTGTCGCGCACGATCGAGCAGATCGTCAAGCCGCCCTATCTGGTGATGGACGGTCGCCGGATGATCCCCGACTACAACGAGCTGGTGGCGCAGGGCTACAGCTACCTGGCGGTTGGCTCGCCGTATATTCCTCCCAAGTAGCCGGCCTGGGCAGCCAATAGATCGATCCGCTATATTCTGACGATAGACGATAGACGATAAGCCCATATCGTCTATCGTCTATCGTCTATCGTCACTGCGCCCTTGCGCTTTCCTGCCGACTCCTCCGCTGGCGCGACTGCCGACGTGATCGCCGGGCGCGGTGGGTCGGCCTTCAAGACCAGCGTGGAGAGCGGCGGCAGCGTGAGTCGCAGCGAATATGGCCGGCCATGCGCCTCGGCCACGTCGGCCCACACGCCGCCGTTGTTGCCCAAATTACTGCCCCAGTATGCCGCCGCATCGCTGTTCAGCAACTCGCGGTAGTAGCCGCCGCGTGGCACTCCTATGTGATAGTCGAAGCGCGGTAGCGGCGTGAAGTTGCACACAAACACCAGATCGTCTTCAGGAGTGTGCGCGTGCCGCAGAAAGGCGATCACGCTATTGTCGCTATCGCGGAAGTCGATCCACTCAAACCCCTGGTAGTCGAAGTCGTTCTGATGATAGGCCGGCTCGGCCTGGTACAGCCGGTTGAGATCCTGGAGATAGCGCTGGAGACCACGATGCGACGGCCATTCGAGCAGGTACCAGTCGAGGCCGGCATCGTGATTCCACTCGTGCCACTGGCCGCATTCGCCGCCCATGAACAGCAGCTTCTTGCCGGGATGACCATACATAAACCCAAAGAACGCCCGCAGGTTCGCGAACTTCTGCCAGGCGTCGCCGGGCATCTTCGTGATCAACGAGCCCTTGAGATGGACCACCTCGTCGTGCGAGAGCGGCAAGACATAGTTCTCCGAAAAGGCATACATCAGCGAGAAGGTGATGTTGCTATGATTATAGCGTCGATACAGCGGATCCTGGCTCATATAGTTGAGCATATCGTGCATCCAGCCCATGTTCCACTTCAGGCTGAAACCCAGCCCGCCGCGATAGACTGGCCGTGAAACCTGCGGCCAGGCCGTGCTCTCCTCGGCGATCATCAGCACGCCGGGGTGTTCCTGATGCGCCAAAATGTTGAACTGCTTCAGGAATTCGATCGCCTCTAGATTCTCGCGCCCGCCGTAGCGGTTCGGAATCCATTGCCC
>Ga0075423_10002861_pt1 | contig 15790 bp, 12 predicted proteins | sample SoiMethybrSBSTD2_FD_80114 | JGI IMG/M metagenome (GOLD analysis project Ga0075423, IMG submission 80114) | Bulk soil microbial communities from a Populus tree surrounding site in Tennessee, USA - Soil MetaG P. TD hybrid SBSTD2 | ecosystem: Environmental > Terrestrial > Soil > Tree plantation...
GGCTTTTTTCGCACCGGGATACCGCAGGGGGCGAGGTAGCTCTTCGCGTGAATTCAGACATGATGAAGTTTGCCCATGCAATGATCTTCAGCGGTCAAGCGGTATGGTGGAATATGGGTTTTCAATTCCTGCGTGTGTACGATTTCATATTCCGACGTATCAGTCATGGAGCAACACGTCTGCAGGAAGTGCTGGCTGACCGCGTTGCTGCGCTGCAGTACGGCGCTTCGAATTTTGAAGAGGGTCTCAAGCATGTGATTCGCAGACATATCGAATTCGACCACTGCGTTGACAAGGAGATTAATGAGGCTGTAAGTGTACGGCGAACGATACGGAATCTCTATGAGCTTGCGCCGGTAGAAGAAAAGACACTGGCAGAGGAAATGAACAAAGCTCTCAATCGCCAGACCTCAGAAGACGACACGCACCCGAGTCCAGCAGATCGATTGCGACTAGTCGGTCGAGTAAGTTCCAAGAACGACTCAGTTGGCGAAGGGATGGTTTGGGAACTTTTTGCAGATAGAGAGGCTCTTACCAAAGAGATGAGCTCGCTGGTTAGCAGTCAGGTGAAGACCTCCGTCGCGTTGGGTTGACAGCGAAAGCGACGGGCGGTTAACCAGGGGATCCGCGGTGGACATATCCAGTTTGATAACCTGTCAATCTCCGTTGATACGGCTCGTTCCGCAACTTTGTTCGCGGTTAAGACAGACTCAGTTCAGCATCAGTCTTATACGAAAAACAGAGGTCGCTTGCAGGCAGTCTGCCTTGCGTTCTGACACAGAGATTGCCTTTTGCTCAATGGCTCGATCGTGAATTGAGGTAACAAGCAAAGGGTGCGCACGAAATAGCCTTTAATGACAACAGAGCAGATCAATCGACTTTGCGGTGGGCGGAGCAGACTCCGAAAAGATTACGAGGTGTACGGATGGTATACATGGACCTTTGGCTGCGCGGCATGGCAGGAAGGCTTGACCCACTAGTTCTGCTTGCGAGTATTCACCTCGTCTTGCCTGGAACCAGGCCTGGATTTTTGAGCGGGTTCGTTATTGAGTTCACGAGCACAGTTTTCATCGTGAGCGCCCTCATGGTTTCTCTTGCGAAGAGAAAGTAGGTTCCCCTGGTATTCGCAACGTTTGACGTCCAGGGCGTCCGGGAATCGACAGATGGCACGACGCAGTGATTCTCAGCTGGTTCAAAGGACGAGCCGACTTCGAGAGCAACTTTGGCAGCGCTGCCAATCTGGGTGTATAGGCATAATGCGCAGTGACGCTCAGCGAAGTCATTCTTCGTCGGATAGACCCATCTTCGAGAGGCGGTAGCGCAGGGCATTTCGTGAAATGCCCAGTAGTCGTGCGGCTTGGCTCTTATTGTTTTTGGTGCGGCGGAGCGCCTCCCGAATCATTTCATCTTCCCATTGTTCCAGAGTCATTCCTGCCGGCAAAAAAGGCATTGCTGCTTCTGGAAGCTCTGAAGGCACGCCATCCAGGCTTATATCCTGTTCGCTAATGATGGCATTCGCGGAGAGAGCAACGGCGCGTTCCACGATGTTTTCAAGTTCACGCACGTTGCCTGGCCAGTGGAAGTCTGTCAGTTTCTTTAGCCCCGCAGATGTAATGCCAGTGATGGACTTCCCGGCGTCGTGGGCAAATCGCTGGATGAAGTAGTCGACCAAATAGGGAATGTCTTCCTTGTGTTCGCGAAGAGGCGGAATGTTAATCGGGACGACGTTGAGCCGGTAGTAGAGATCTTCACGGAATGTTCCTTGTTCTAATGCCGCTCGCAGGTCCCGGTTGGTTGCAGCCACCAGTCGAACGTCCACTTTGAGTCGACGGGTGCCACCCAGACGTTCAAACTGCCGCTCCTGAATTACGCCGAGCAGCTTCACTTGAATTCCAGAAGGAACATCCCCGATCTCATCGAGAAAGAGAGTGCCTTTGTCGGCTAGTTCGAACTTTCCTGGTTTGCTTGTTGTGGCCCCGGTGAACGCTCCCTTTTCATAGCCAAATAGCTCGCTTTCCAGGAGATTTTCGGGAATAGCTGTACAATTTATCTTCACGAATGGACCCGAAGCGCGGCGGGAATTCTCATGAATCGCCCGCGCAATCAAATCCTTCCCCACGCCGCTCTCACCGCCGAGCAAGACAGTGGAGTTGGTTTGAGCTGCCCGGCCAACTGTGGCCAGAACTTCCTGCATCCGGGGACTTCGCGCAATGATGTTGCGAAATTCGTAGCGCTTGCCTAAAGCCTCCCGCAACGACCGGTTCTCTTCCCGCAAGCGGTGAAAGTCCAGTTCTTTCCTTATGACGAGTTTGAGCTCTTCCATCGAGAAAGGCTTCAGGACGTAATCGCTGGCGCCCCCCTTCATGGCTTCAACCGCTGTCTCCACCGTCCCGAAGGCCGTCATTAAGATCACAGGAAGCATGGCGTCCATTCGCTTTACTTCCTGTAGGAATTCCAGCCCGCTCATGCCCGGGAGTTTCAAATCGGTTACTACTAAATCCGCGGTCTCCTGGCGCAAATGATTTAGTCCCCCTTCTGCGTCGGCAACAGCGTGGGTGGTGTACCCTTCTTCACTAAGGTTGAGTTCAAGCAGCCGCCGCATCTTGGCCTCATCCTCCACAATCAATATGCTTGGCATCGGTACGCTCCAACGTTAAGAGATTTCTTCTGATGATCCTTCTGCGGGAAGGAATGTCCTGAAGCAGGCTCCGCCTCCTGGTTGATTCTCGACTCGAAGCCATCCTTGATGATCATCGACGATTTTTGAGACGAGGGATAACCCAAGGCCCACTCCGTTTTTTTTGGTAGTGAAAAAAGGATTGAAGACCTGTTCCTGCAGTTCAAGGGGAACACCGGGCCCAGAATCTGAAATCTTGATCTCGAGTCCCCTTCTGCCGTCCGGATTTGTCTTGCTGACAGATACCTTGAGCTTCCCTCCTTCAGGCATGGCTTCGTAAGCATTGAGAATCAGGTTGACAAATACCTGTTCGCAGAGTTCGGCATCCACCAATGCCTTGGGCAAGTCCGGATCGTACTCTCTCTCAATCTCGATCGGTGCTTCGGGCCAGCGATCATGGACTGCCTTCAAGGCTTGTTCCAGAATTGGAGGAAGATTTTCTGGACGGATCTGAAGCTGTAGCGGCCGTGCAAAATCCAGAAATCGACTCACGAGAGCATTCAATCGGTTCACTTCGGACGAAATGAAGCCAGTCAACTCACGAATCAAAGGATCGTCAGATTTCAGCCTGCCACTTAAGGTTTCAGCCGATCCCTTTATCACACCAAGAGGATTTCGGATCTCGTGGGCGAGCCCGGCGGACAGCTGACCTAGAGCTGCTAACCGCTCTGACCGGCGGGCCTCCGCTTGAGCCTGCTCAAGTCGCTGGTTTGTCTCAGCCAGGGTTTCAGCCAGAGTCTGATAGCGCAAAACTTGGCGACGATGCTCAGTAACCACCCGGTTGACTACGAGAGCAGCCAGAAAGAAAAAGAGGTTTCGAATGGCCAACTCGCTAGCACCGCTGGCCGTCAGTTCATATTCCTCGAGCGCTGGGATCAAGTACGAGCAGTAGGCGGCAGAGGCCAATCCTGTCCACAAGAGAGTTCCCCAGGGCCCATAGGTCATGGCTGCCGAGACCGCCGGTAGGTAGTAGATGAGATAGTAACTGCTATTGATTGGGACCCCGCCGGTGTGGCCTACTAACAAAGTCGCCAGCAGGATTTTGATCAGGACAGCATAAGCCCGGCCTCGCGCAGGATTGACTGATTTCAGGAGCCGATGCTCGAAAATCTGAAACGCACCTATAGCAAGCAGGGCCAACTCCTTGTGGACCTCAAAGAAGGGTGGTAAAACAGCAAGTGCCCCCAGGAAAATCATCCAAAGGAGATCCAGCCAAGCGAACTTAAATGGATCTCGATTTGTTGTATCTAATTCCATTTCGCCAGGTATATAACACCCTAGTTCACGATTTGGCGATACTTTTCTAGGAACTCCGAACTGGAACCTTGACGGGACCAAGGACAGCTGCATAATGTCTTCTTGATGCCGGAACTCCCTGACATCGTTGTCTATATTCAGCAACTTGAGTCTCGAATCCTCGGCGCTCGGGTTGACAGAATTCGATTGGCTAGCCCCTTCCTATTACGTTCAGTGACTCCACCCTTACCCGAGGCTGAAGGGAAGCGGGTGCTTGAAATCCGACGTCTTGGAAAGCGCATCGTGATAGGGCTCGAGGACAATCTGTTCCTCGTCTTTCATCTCATGATCTCAGGCAGACTTCATTGGCGAGAGCGTGAAGCGAAAGCGCCCGCCAGGCGGGGTCTTGCAACTTTCGATTTCACATCGGGCACCCTATCGCTTACGGAGGCGGGCTCGAAGAAGCGTGCTTCTCTCCACGTGGTGAAGGGCGAGCAAGCCCTCAAAGAGCATGATCCCGGAGGCATAGAGGTTCTCGAGACCGGCATAGACACCTTCCGTTCCATCCTGATGAAGGAGAACCACACGCTGAAGAGAGCCCTCACCGACCCAAGATTGTTGAGTGGAATTGGAAATGCTTATTCCGATGAAATTCTCTTTTTTGCAAGGCTCTCACCCGCCAAACTTACGCGCAAGCTTGTTGACGAAGAGGTTCGCAGACTGCACGATGCCAGCCAAAACGTTCTACGCGAGTGGACCATGAAGCTCAAGCTCGAAGCTGGGAATGGCTTCCCGGAAAAAGTGACAGCCTTCCGCCCGGGGATGGCCGTCCACGGACGTTATCGCCAACCCTGCCCCGAATGCGGCTCCCCGATACAACGGATCGTTTATGCTGAAAATGAGGCGAATTATTGCGCTCACTGCCAGACAGCCGGCAAGCTTCTCGCCGACCGTGCTCTTTCGAAGCTCCTTCATGATGATTGGCCACGCACAATTGAGGCACTGGAAGCCAGGAAAGCGAGTACTTTGTCACCCGCCAGGTCTTTGTTGCAAGAGCACTAGCTGAACCAGGTTTCATCCATTTCAACCGAGGCAGCCACGACTTCCACCGGGATTCCGTAGGGAGGGCCCCGCAGTTTCGTCTTGATAGGCTTCCATGTGTGATGGAGAGAGACTAATTCACTCGACTAGCAGCGCCAATCAAGCCAATTTCTGGAGATTTGGTTCAACGTCCGCCGCAAGATTCTCTACCGCCAGGATAAGAAAACCTCATGGTAGGCGTCGGGAGGAAGCTCAGGCATGGTTTTCGTCGCGAAGAACTGCCTCATATCCCTCGCGAAACGTGGGGTACCGGAAGGCGTATCCGCTGCAGATCAGCCTGGTATTCCTGCAGCGTTTGCTGGCCCGATTCTCCGGGACGGTTGTTTCCACTTTATGCGGTGGCGGTACTCCCAATCTTTGCGCGATCCAGCGCAAAACCTCGCAACGCCCTGCGGGATCGTGATCTACCGCCAGGTAGAGACTCTGGCATGTCTGAAGATTCATCAGGTGGTGTAAAGCTCCAACGCAGTCCTCGAGGTGAATGCGATTGCTGTAGGTACGTACTTTTTCAGGACACACCGCTTCCCCTCGGCGAACACACTCGATGAGTCGCGCGCGGCCAGGGCCATAAATCCCTCCCAAGCGAAGCACCGTGGAAGGAAAGGCCTCATTCAATAAGACCCTCTCTCCCTCAAGGAGACGTTGCCCAGAGAAATGTCTCGGCTCAGTTGAAGACTCTTCATCAACCCATTCGCCGGATGATTGGGAGTAGACGGCTGTGGAAGAAGTAAAAAGGAATCGCCTGATGGTCGTCTCTTTCCGCTTCAACGCCTCAATCAGATTAACAATCCCATCTATATAAATAGCCCTGTAAGCCCTTCCCTCATTGCGATCGGCTGCGGCGGTGTAGATCACAAAGTCAAGCTGTCCAGGTACGTCCAGTGTCTCCGGCTTGGTGAGATCTGCTCGCACTGGCTGGATGCCACGGCCTAGATCCTGGGGCTTCCGTCGCAAACCCCAGACGAGGTGTCCCTCTGCCGCCAGTCGGATACCGACCGCAGATCCAACATAACCGCACCCTGCAATGAGCACTCTAGCCATTGGCAACCTTGACCTTCGTTAACGAATCCGCTTGCCTCGATGCCCGACAGCGGGTTCTGCCAACCGTCTTGTTCGGAGTCAGGTCTTATTTGATCCGAAACCGAGCTTCCTCTGAAATCGATGAGCATTTTCAAGAGCGCAATTCCAAAAAGTCCAGGTTGCCTGCTTCTTTTTTGTTTTGTCAAGCGCACGCAAATCTCACAGAAATCGCACGAAATCGGGTGGCGAGGGACGCCGTAATACCTCGATGAGATGGTGGAATCAATGCTTCTTCTTCGGAGAACATGTTCAAGATTTGCGAGGGGCCGGATGGTTTCCCTGGCCTAAAATTCTTGATATGCGGCATGAGACTGACCGCCTGATGCCGCTTCTACGCAGTTACCCAGGGCCAAGGTCAACTCCGACGGACCGAATCTAACATTATCCTGGACACGGCCTCTGCACGACTAGTCATCCCCAAGAGTCGCCGCTCGGAGATCGCCTCCGACAAGCGGCGCCCTTTACTGATATGCCAGATGTCGATCAGAAAGCACTACCTTCGTGAACTGAAGCTTGAACACTTATGGCCTTCCATCGACCGCGACGCCTGAGAACGATTCACTTCTTGGGGGACTCCACGACTTCGAGTTTTACCTTGGCTTTGCCATCCTTGATCATGTCAAGGTCTTGAGCGGCACGCCCGGAGAGATCAATAATCCGCTCCTTCGAGCCGTGGGGACCACGATCGTTAATGCGGACGACGATACTCTTGTTATTCTTGAGGTTGGTCACCTTCACCATCGTGCCCAGAGGAAATGTCCTGTGGGCGGCAGTCAGCGCGTTCTTGTCATACTTTTCCCCACCAGTGACGGGCTTTCCCTGCATCTTGTCGCTGTAATAAATAGCGACGCCCGTTTCCGTAGCGGCCGATGTTTTAGTCGGCGTTGAGGTTTGGGCTGCAGACGCAACCGTTTGGAACAACAGACAAGCAATGGTCGATGCAAGAAGGGACGCGACCTTATTCATGGCAGTCCCCCCGTGTATTGGAATGGGCAGGAAGGAATCACTGTCACTGAATTCAATGCCTTGATCCTGTCGGGATCACGCATGCTAGCGCTCATTTCCGCAAACCTCCCGATAGGTTCGCAAAACCAGCTCAGCCGATTTCTTCCAGGAATATTTGCGGGATTGTTCGAGCCCTTTCGCCACGAGCTCAGACCTGAGGTTCGCATCAAACAGCAGATGCTTGAGCCCTTTGCTGATCTCAAAAACGTTTTCTGGATTCACTAGGAGAGCGGCCTCACCCAGGACCTCCGGCAACGATGAGACATTCGAAGTCAAGACCGGCGTGCCGTTGGCCATGGCTTCCAGAGGAGCCAGTCCGAAACCTTCGTAGAGCGACGGAAATACAAAAATCTGGGCCGATTTGTAGAAGACTTTAAGAGTCTCGTAAGGAACAAAGCCAAAGAAACGGACGTCGTGCTGGACACCACTGCGAATCACGGTTCGGCGCAGGATCTGGTGTTTTGAGAGCTCATCGCCGATGATCACGAGCTTCAGGTTTTTCCACGACGGATTTTCCTTGAGCTCCGTTTTCAAAACCGAGAAGGCTTCGATGGTGCGAGCAATGTTTTTGTGCGGCTTGATGTTTCCAGCATAGAGCAGAAACGGATCCTGAATCTGATACCTTTCGAGAACTCGCTTTTGCTCGTCTTGATTGTCAGCCAGGACCGCTCGCTCATCGATGGCGTTGTATACCACCGAGATCTTTTCCTCCGGCACGCCGAATAACCGTATCAGATCGCGGCGTGTCGCTTCAGAGACTGTGAGAATACGACTGGACTTTCTGATCGCTCGTTTGGTGGCTAGCTTAGCCCGATTGTAGGCCGCTTTTGAGCTGGCGTAGTTCGGGAACAAGATATGGACGCAATCATGAATCGTGATGATGGATTTGCAGCTTAGAAATCGAGGAGACCGGTAATGAGGCGTATGCAGCAACTCAATTCCTTTCTTTTTCAGCGAGTAGGGAAGAACGATGTCATTCCAGTACCTGCTCTCCTGAGTCGGGTCCACTATGAAGAAAAAATTGGCCGGAAAGGCGCTGAGTTCGCCTCGATCATGCTCCCGCCCGATCAAGAAGTAATTACTTTCGCGGTCAAGTTGGGCGAGGTTCACGATCACATTTCGAATATAAGTGCCAATTCCGAAATCATTCAGCTTTCGAATGTCAAAAGCGATTCTCATTTGCTCTCGGTGAAGACGGATTCTCGTCGGGCGGAGTCTCTCCGTCTCCGGCGGCGTTGTCCGCGGTGTCAACCTTCTCCGGCAATTGGTTTGGCAGCAGCTTCAACCCGGTGAACTCCTCAGGAGGCGTGTTTCGAGTGAGTTGTTGCATCAGATCGATCCAGATCGGCAAAGCAGCCTTGGCCCCAACCTCTCCCTTGCCGAGGGACTTCTTCTGATCGTATCCCACCCAAACACCACAAGTGAGCGAGGGTGTAAAACCGATAAACCAGGCATCCGTGTAATCATTAGTCGTCCCCGTTTTGCCGGCCACCGGGCGTCCCAAGACCTTGGCCTTTTGAGCGGTGCCGAACTCAACAACTCCTCGCAGGAGATCCACCATCGAGCGGGCTGTGTTTTGAGAGATGACCTCTCTGAAATCTGTCAGACTCTCCTCTTGCACCTCTCCATCGTAGTCTGTGACTCTTTTAATGAGCTTCGGCACAACCCGAACTCCGTCATTGGGGAAAGCCGTGTAGGCTGATGTCATCTCCAGCAACGTGATTTCCGCTGAGCCAAGGGCCAGGGGAAGATAGGGAGAAAGGTTCGGACTGGTGATCCCGAATTTTCGTACCGTTTCGATACCTTTGGCAACGCCGTATTTATCCAGGAGTTTCACAGCCGGGATGTTTCGAGACTGAGCCAAAGCTCTTCGCAAGGTAATTGTGCCTTCGAACTTGTGGTCATAGTTCTGAGGAGACCACTGCCCCTGTGCACTGGGGAAACTAATTGGATTATCGAGGATGGTATCTGTCGGCGTCATGCCCTGCTCAAGGGCCAAGGTATAGACAAATGGCTTAAAGGAAGATCCGGTCTGGCGGTAAGCCTGTGTTGCACGGTTAAATTTGCTGCGTTCGAAATCGTACCCGCCCACCATGGCTTTGATGTCGCCCGTCGCAGATTCAATCAACACAAGAGCGCCTTGAACCTGGGGTCTCTGTTCAAGATCTACTTTCAACTGCCGCTTAGACCGATCGACGCTCACGATCCTGAATGATGCCAGGTCTCCCGCGCGAAAGATCGCCGTGAGTGGCCGCTTCCCCGTCCAGGCCACGTTCTGATCAGTAAGCAAAGCGGTGTATTCACCAAACTTCGCGACTGCGGACTTGGGCTTGACCGTAATGATAAGACCGACCACGGTATTTCCCGGCGTGGGCGACTTCTTCCAGTCTTCATGCTCGTAGGTTTCCAGAGTGCCCATCTTTTGCTTGAGGACATTTGCCAGAGCTCCTCGCCATCCATGACGTTTATCAAAGTTTTCCAGACCCTTCTTCAGCGCCTCATTGGCTGCCTGCTGCGCTTCGATGTTCAGAGTGGTGTATACCCTCAAACCCTTCTCGTGGACTGCCTCAGAACCATACTTTTGTTCTAGATACTTTCGAGCCTCTTCCGCAAAATAGGGCGCCAAAGTGTTTTGGCGAGAAGAAATGTTCAGTACAAGAGGAATCTTCTTGGCTGCCTCGGCTTCCGTAGAGGAAATCTTCTTTTCGATGACCATCCGGTCCAAAACATGGTCTCTTCGTTTTCTGGAATTCTCAGGATAGTTGATTGGTGAGTAATAGACATGGTTGCGCGGCAACCCTGCCAATAAGGCAACCTCCTCCAGCTTAAGATCTCTGAGAGTCTTGCTAAAGTAATATTGGGCAGCGGCCTCGAATCCGTAGGTCCCGTGCCCCAGATAAATCTGATTACAGTACAGAGTCATGATCTGTGGCTTGGTGTAATATCGCTCGATCTGTATTGAAAAGAGGATCTCCTGGAACTTTCGTCTGAAACTCTTCTCCGGCGTCAGAAAATACAGCCGGCTCAATTGCTGGGTCAGTGTGCTGGCTCCTTCGGCCTTTTTCATCGCGACCAAGTCCTTAATCACAGCTCTGGCAATGCCATAGAAGTCGATACCCCAGTGCTTCTCAAAATGCTGGTCCTCCGTTGCGACAATCGCATCCCTCAGGCGCTTTGGAATTTGTTCGTAGCTGACAACAATTCGACGCTCCAAAGCGAAGGAGCCAATCGTGCGACCGTCATCCGAGTAAAGCTCCGTGATGACATTTGGTCTATAGTGTTCTAATTGCTGGACTTGTGGAAGATCGCTCTTGTAAACGATAAAGAGTCCCGCAAGTGCCCCGAGAGCAATTGAGGCAAGCAGCAAGAGAACAAAGACTATCTTTCCCAGAACATTCCGGCCCTGGATGATGATAGACATGGTTGTAAAGTAAGGGCATCCTTCAACTTCGCCAAGCGACAAATCTTAAGTGATGATATTGGAATCTGACCGTGCAAACAAGATCGCAATGTTGTTGAATTCAAGATAAATAGTGCGGTCTCCACAAAAGGGCCCGCGCACCCCTTACCCTATTTTGACCCATTACTTGACAGTCAAACACTCAGATATTATATTCGCTCGTGACTAAAGGAACGTTGGAACGATGTCTTTAGAGAAATTGAATCGCTAGGAGGAGTTCCAGATGAGCAAGATCATTGGAATCGACTTGGGTACCACCAATTCCGTAGTTGCGGTCATGGAGGGTGGCGAACCGGTTGTGATTACTAACCCAGAGGGTAGCCGCACTACGCCTTCAGTGGTGGCCTTTACCAAAGGTGGCGAACGCCTGGTCGGCCAAGTGGCTAAGAGGCAGGCCGTTACGAACCCGGAAAACACCGTTTACTCCATAAAACGCTTTATGGGGCGGAAATATGAGGAAGTCAATGAGGAAATGAAGATTGTTCCTTATCGGGTCACCCGAGCTTCGAACAATGACGCCCGAGTTGTCATTATGGGGAAGGAGTATAGCCCGCCCGAGATCTCATCCATGATCTTGCAGAAGATGAAACAGGCGGCGGAAGAGTATCTGGGGCAGAAAGTCACCAAAGCAGTCATCACTGTACCGGCCTACTTTAATGACTCCCAACGTCAGGCGACGAAGGATGCCGGTAAAATCGCAGGCCTAGAGGTGCTCAGGATTGTAAATGAACCCACGGCAGCAGCTTTGGCCTACGGTCTAGACAAGAAGAAGGACGAGACAATTGCCGTCTATGACTTTGGTGGCGGCACTTTTGACATCTCCATCCTCGAGGTGGGGGAGGGTGTGGTGGAGGTGAAGTCGACGAACGGTGACACTCACCTTGGTGGAGACAACATCGATCAACGCATCATTGACTGGATTGTTGATGAGTTTATCAAAGATCAGGGCATTGATCTCTCCAAAGACAAGATGGCCCTGCAGCGCCTGAAGGAAGCCGCAGAAAAGGCCAAGATGGAACTCTCCACCACGCTGGAGACGGAAATCAGTTTGCCGTTTATCACGGCCGATGCCTCTGGCCCCAAACACATGAGCATGAAATTGAGCCGGGCCAAGTTTGAGCAACTGGTTGAAGACATTCTGCAGAAGAGCGTTCAACCTTGCAAGCAGGCTTTGTCTGATGCAGGAGTCAAACCGGAAGACATTGACGAAGTGGTTTTGGTGGGTGGTTCAACGCGAATCCCCAGAGTTCAGCAGATTGTCCGGGAGCTTTTTAAGAAGGAGCCTCATAAGGGAGTCAACCCTGACGAGGTGGTTGCCGTCGGTGCTGCCGTTCAGGCGGGTGTGCTGGCCGGTGACGTGAAAGATCTGCTGTTGCTGGATGTAACCCCGTTGTCATTGGGTATCGAAACCTTGGGAGGAGTTTTTACCAAGCTCATCGAGCGCAATACGACCATCCCAACCCGAAAGAGCGAGATCTTCTCGACAGCTGCTGACAATCAGACTTCAGTGGAAGTGCACGTTTTGCAGGGAGAGCGCAGCATGTCTAAAGATAATCGGACTCTCGGTAAGTTTCACCTTGTGGGTATTCCGCCGGCGCCTCGTGGAGTCCCTCAGGTTGAAGTGACCTTTGATATAGACGCAAATGGGATCGTCAACGTGTCTGCCAAGGATCTGGGAACTAACAAAGAACAGAAGATCACAATTACGGCCTCCAGTGGGTTGGCTAAGGACGAGATCGAGAAAATGACCCGGGACGCGGAGTCGCATTCGGAGGAAGATCGGAAGTACCGGGAAGAGGTTGAAGCAAGAAACAAGGCGGACAACCTCGTGTACAACACCGAGAAACTTCTGAAGGAAAACCGTGACAAAATCTCTGATAGCGATGCCAAGAGTATTGAATCAGCATTAGAAGATTGCAAGCGGGCCATTCAGGAAGGAGGAGCGGATCGTATCAATCGGTCTGTTGAGCAGCTTACCACAGCTACTCACAAACTGGCCGATGTGCTGTACAAACAAGCGGGGACTCGAAGCGGGGCTGGCCCTACCCCCGCTGACGGACAACCATCGACTGGAGCCCCAAGCCAAGGGCCTGCTGAGGGTGAAGTGATCGACGCAGACTATGTCGATGTCGACGAAAAGAAGAACTAGAGGTCTCTTTGTCCACCAAGCGGGATTTGATCAAAAGGATCGAGGCGCTACAGGGACGAATTCACTCCATTTTTGAAGAGTCCTCGATAGCCTCACAAAATCTTCCGGGAGATCACCTGCGGTCCAGTTGGTCTCCCGCCGTCGATATTTATGAGACGGATCAAGAATACGTCTTGACCGCCGAAGTTCCTGGCCTGGAACGGGAAAAAATCGATCTCCAGATCATTAACAATGTTCTGTTTCTCCGGGGCGGACGAGATCTTTCAAGTGAATCACCCAGACAGGTCTATCATCGACTGGAACGGCCCTCGGGAAACTTTGAGCGCCAATTTAACCTTCCTGAAGAAGTCAACCAGGACAAGATTAGGGCCCAAATTACGGAGGGTGTACTGATGGTGCTACTTCCCAAAAGGCAAGATCGTCCTCAAACCATCAGAGTTGAAATCAACAAGAAGTGAAGGTTTGTCGTAACGCAGTTGCAGGAAGTGGGGGGTGTGCCCGGAGCGAGTGGCTTTCACGTCCAGGGGCGGGTTCGGGCAGAACCGCCACAAGAACGCAAATTGGTCGCGGCAATGCCCTGACTACAAAGTAAGCTCTCTGTTTGCTCCTGAAGGTTGGCGGAGTGCGACTAATGGACACAGTAAAATGCGGGCTTTGATTCAAGCTTATGAGTCAAGAGGATTACTACAGAACCTTGGGAATCAGTCGCGATGCCAAGGCTGAAGAGGTTAAGAAGGCATATCGAAAGCTGGCACGCAAGTATCATCCGGACGTGAATCCGGGAGACAAGCATGCTGAAGAGCGGTTCAAGAAGATCTCTGAAGCATACGAAGTCCTGAGTGACCCCAAGAAGCGTGAAGTCTATGACGCCTATGGAACCTATTCTGATAATTTTCAACCTGGGGCGGCGCGAGGGGAGGGCTTTGATTTCTCGGGATTCGATTTTTCGAATATGGGCGGCGCGGGCTTCTCGGACATCTTCTCGCAATTTTTCCAAGGTGAAACCAGCATCCCTCGGTCCCAAAAAGGCGATGATCTAGAGTATCAAATCTCCATCGGATTCAACGAAGCTCTCAACGGACTGCAAACTCGGATCACCTATGCCCGCAGAGATGTGTGTCATGTCTGTTCAGGCAAGGGAGAGGTCTCGGGAGGGAAGGAGCGAGTCTGCCCTTCCTGCAAGGGAAGCGGCAAAGTCGGACAGGCCCGTGGCCGTATGCGATTCAGCTCAACCTGTCCACAGTGCGGTGGCAGCGGCCATATCGGCAGGCAATGTACGGAGTGCGGAGGCGAAGGCCGGATCCGCAAAACTGAGAATCTGGAGATCAAGATTCCACCGGGAGTACAGACCGGGTCACGCATTCGGTTTGCCGGCAAGGGTGATAGCGGAGTATTGGGAGGCCCGCCGGGTGACTTGTACATTGTCGCGACGGTGAGCCCTCACCCATTCTTTGAGCGAGTCGGGGACAACCTTTATTGTAAGGTCCCAATCACCATTACTGAGGCGGCACTGGGGGCTAAGATCGAGGTTCCAACGGTCGATGGCAGAGCGGTCTTGAAGATTCCGCCAGGAACTCAGAGCGGGCAGAAGTTTCGCCTGAGAGAGAAGGGGGCCCCCTCGCTCCGTGCCGCGACTCGAGGAGACCAGTTCGTGGAAGTCAAGATTGTGGTGCCTCGAGTTGCAGACGAGCGAAGCAAGGAGATTCTTCGTGAATTGGCCCGCTTAAATCCGGACGATCCCAGGAGCGAAGTTTTCAATTTTTGACTTGGTTCAGGAGTAGCCCGCATATGCGAAAACGGAGTAGGACGGCTTACACGATCAGTAATGTTGCCAGCACCTATCACATTCATCCCCAAACACTCAGGCTTTACGAACGCCAGGGTCTACTAAAGCCGTCCCGATCCGAAGGGAATACACGCCTGTACGCGGACCAGGACTTGGAGAGACTGGAACTGATCCTAAACCTGACAAGAGACCTGGGCGTGAACTTGGCAGGTGTCGAAATCATCCTGAACATGCGCGAGAAAATGGAAGAAATGCAAAATGAAATTAGGGATTTCATGAGGCAAGTCAAGCGTGAGTTCGCCATCCAGTCGCCTCGCTTTCGGTCCAGAACCGAGAATGCCCTCGTCCGGACTCCTCCTCCCAAGATTGTTCGTCTAAATCGTTAGCCCAAACTTTTCGTATAGCTGAAGTTGCCGGGAAAGAAAGTGCAAAAGTGGAGCGGCCCTTGCGAGGCCAGTGAGGCGGAGCGGGCGTTCCACGACGTGCAACTAACCCTTGCAACTTTCTTTGCCTATCTCCAGAATTTCTTGTAATAGAATTGCCGTCATGGAGAGAATGGTCTGTCCGCTCTGCAATGGAACCGGCTGGAGGTTGCTCGACGCCGATGGCCACGAAGTCGTGAAGCGCTGCGAGTGTTTTGAGAAGGACCAACTGGAACGGCTCGTTGGCAACGCGAATATTCCAGCCCGCTATGAGTCTTGCTCGTTCGACAGTTTCAATCCTATTAACCCCAGTTTGGATCGGGCGCAAACTTTGGCCAAAAAGTTCGTCGAAGATTACCCAATCGTCGATTGTGGACTACTCATTCTCGGACGTTGTGGCGTGGGCAAAACTCATTTGGCTGTTTCCATTCTGAAGGCGCTTGTCTATAAGCATGGTTCGGTCGCGCTTTTCTACGATTTCCGTGATCTCCTGAAGAAAATTCAGAACTCTTACAATCCTGTGTCCCAGACCTCTGAATTACAGATACTCGAGCCGGTTCTGAGTTCTGACGTCTTGGTGCTCGATGACCTTGGGTCCGAACGGCCGACGGAATGGGTGAGGGACATGTTTGCCTACATTGTCAATACCCGGTACAACCAGAAGCTAACCACCATCATTACCTCAAACTTCGAGGACAAGCCTAAAGAGCACAAGGCCCTAAGCAACGGTTACCGCGTCTCATCTGAAGAGAGTTTGGAAGAAAGCATTGGGGTTAGACTGAGGTCTCGACTCTATGAGATGTGTCGGGAAATTAAGATGGAAGGCTAAGAGTTTCGAAAAGAAGTCAAACCGGCAAGACACAATTTCTAAATA
>Ga0075423_10002862_pt1 | contig 15788 bp, 16 predicted proteins | sample SoiMethybrSBSTD2_FD_80114 | JGI IMG/M metagenome (GOLD analysis project Ga0075423, IMG submission 80114) | Bulk soil microbial communities from a Populus tree surrounding site in Tennessee, USA - Soil MetaG P. TD hybrid SBSTD2 | ecosystem: Environmental > Terrestrial > Soil > Tree plantation...
GCTGTTCGCACTTCATCGTCGGCCGCGACCATGCCGGCGTCGGGGACTACTACGGCACCTACGACGCGCAGCTGATCTTCGACGAGTTCGAGCCGCACGAGCTCGACATCGAGCCGATGTTCTTCGAGCACGCGTTCTTCTGCCGCACGTGCGGCCAGATGGCGACGCCGAAAACGTGTCCGCACGGCGGCGACGACCATGTCTTCCTCTCCGGCACGAAGGTGCGCGAGCTCCTCGCCGCGGGCGAGCTACCTCCCGCGGAGTTCTCGCGCCCGGAGGTCGCGGAGGTACTGATCCAGGCCTATCGGTCTTGAACGACCCGCGGCTCGCATTTGCCGGGCTGCTCGTCGGCGTCCTCGTCGGCACGACAGGCATGGGCGGGGGCTCGCTGCTGACGCCGATCCTCGTGCTGCTCTTCGGCTTCGATCCGGGAGTGGCGATCGGGACCGACATCCTGCACGGCGCGATCTTCAAGTCGTTCGGGGCCGTGCGGCACCGCACGCTCGGCACTGTGCACGCACGACTTGCGAGCTGGATGCTGCTCGGCAGCGCGCCGATGTCGCTCGTCGGCGTGGCCCTGTCGTCCTGGCTCGTCAGGAACTACGGGGACGGCGTCCAGTCCGTCCAGGCCCAGGTGCTCGGCGTCGCGCTTGTGTTCGGCGGCCTGGGACTCTTCCTGCGCTCCGTCATCTCCCGGCGGAACGTCAGCGACGCGCCGTTCCTGCTCTCGAACCGCGATCGACTGATCGCCTTCTTCCTGGGATTCTTCGGCGGCTTCATCGTCGGGCTGACCTCGGTGGGGAGCGGCACGTTCTTCGGCCTCGTGATGATCCTGGCCTTCCCGCTAACCGCGCGGAAGATCGTCGGCACCGACATCTTCCACGCCGCCGTGCTGCTCTGGGTCGCAGGGTTTGGGCACTTCGTGGCCGGCAACGTCGACATGACGGCGGTGGGCTGGCTCCTCCTGGGCTCCATCCCGGGTGTCCTCTTGGGAAGCCAGGTCAGTGTCCGCGTGCCCGAGCAGGCGCTTCGCGTGTCGCTGGCGACGGTGCTCGTCGCGAGCGGCATCAAGCTCGCCGACGTTCCAGACTCGACCGGGCTCATGATCGCCGCGCTCGGGGTCGGCTTCGCGCTTGCGCTGCTCCTCGAGCTGCGCTCCCGGCGGCTGAACGGCCGCATTGCCACACCTGCTCCCGAGCCCTAGCCGCCTACAATCGACGCGGATTGACCCGGCTGGCGACGATGGGGTTCGTGCTGGTGCTGCTCGGCGGCACGGCGGCTGCGTTCGCGATCACCGAGCGGCTCAAGCTCGAGAAGACGCCGATCACGAGCCCGGACATCACGAAGTGGTACTCCTGGCGATCGGACCGGCAGGCGGAGGTCGGGTTCAGGCTGCGAAAGGCCGACACGATCACCGTCGACATCGTCCGCGGCGACACCGTCGTACGGACGCTCGCGATCGACGTGCGCCACAAGAAGGGCGAGGTGTCATTCAAGTGGGACGGCCGGGACCAGACCGGCCAGCCGGTCCCTGAAGGGGTCTACAAGGCGCGTGTCCACCTGGCTCGTGCACACCGCACGATCGTGATCCCGAACCCAATCCATATCGATCTCGACGTGCCGACGGTCGCGCTCGGAGCGGTCCGTCCTCGGGTCATCTCCCCCGACCACGACGGCCGCGGGGAGTACATCGGCGTTCACTTCCGGGCCGACGAGCCTTCACGCGTCCTGCTCTACATCAACGGCCAGCGCGCCGGCAAGGGACAGCTCGAGCGGCGCGGCGGGAAGATCAACTGGTTCGGGGCGCTCGACGGCCGAGCGCTGCGCGCCGGCGTCTACACGCTGACCGTGCGCGCCGAGGACCGCGCCGGCAACATCTCGCCCGCAAGCCGGGGCGTGGAGGTGCGCATCCGCTACGTGAGCCTGCCGAAGGTGGTTCACGCGCAGGCGGGGAAGCGGTTCAGCGTGCGCGTGGATACCGATGCTGCGCGCGTCGTCTGGCGCCTGGCGGGACGGACGCATCGCGCAGCTCCGCCGGCCCTGCGCCTGAAGGCGCCCAAGCAGCCCGGCCGCTACACGCTCTACGTGAACGCGAACGGCCATTCGGCTGCGGCGGCGGTCGTCGTGCGCCCGTCGCCGTGAGACGCGTCTTCGACGTCCTTGCTTCGGCGCTCGGCCTGGGCGTCACGAGCCCGGTGCTCGGCGCGGCGGCGCTCGCGATCAAGCTGGAGGACGGCGGCCCGGTTCTCTACCGCCAGCGGCGCGTCGGACAGGGCGGCGTGGAATTCGAGCTGCTGAAGCTGCGGACGATGGTCGTCGGCGCCGAGAGGCAGGGCGCCGGTTGGGCCGTCAACGAGGGCGACCCGCGGATCACCTGCGTCGGCCGGCTGCTCCGGCGGCTCTCGATCGACGAGCTGCCGCAGCTGTGGAACGTGCTCCGCGGCGAGATGTCCATCATCGGGCCGCGCCCGACGCTCGCGTACCAGGTCGAGCGGTACACGCCCCATCAGCGTCGGCGGCTCGAGGTCAAGCCCGGGCTGACCGGTTGGGCGCAGGTGAACGGCCGAGCCCGCCTCCCGTGGCCCGAGCGGATCGAGCTCGACGTCTGGTACGTGGAACACCGCTCGCCCGCCCTCGATCTGAAGATCATGCTGCGAACACCCCTCGCGCTCGTCAGCGGCACCTACAAGGGCGCAACGGGTGGCTGGAACGACCGTGGGGGGAACCAGGTTCCCCCCACCGGCCCCCCTCTTAATCGGTAGACGCGCTCCCCGCGGTGTAGCTCCGGCAGGCAAAGCCCGCCTCCGCTTATTGAACCTCTCCGGTTGCTCCAGGGAACCTCTGGCCAAGGCGCTAGGCTCTCCCCGTCGTGATCGCCGGAGTCGACGCAACGCGAGGCGGTTGGGTCGCCGTCGCGCTCGAAGCCGGACGCGTTGCCGGAACCTTCTTCCTCGACGCCGTCGACACGGATTTCCACGACCTGCAGGCCGCCGAGGTGATCGCCGTCGACATCCCGATCGGCTTCGGTCCGCGCCGCGCCGACCAGGAGGCACGCGGGTTCATCGGCGGACGCGCGGCCGCCGCTGTCTTCACCGTCCCGACCCGCGAGCTCCTCGAGCAGCCGTTCACGCCGGGCGTGCACGTGAGCGCGCAGGCGCACGCGCTCGGCCGCCGCATCATCCACGTGACGGATCTCGCGGCGACCGACGACCGCTTTCGCGAGATCCATCCCGAGGTCTCGTTCTGCGCCATGAACGACGGCCGCCCACTCGCGGCGCGCAAGAAGACGTACGGCGGCGTCATCGAGCGCATCGAGCTGCTGCGCCGGCATGGAATCGAGCTGGGCGAGGTCGACGAGCGGGTCTCGTCGCGCCCGATACATGACGTGCTCGATGCGGCAGCGGCGGCGTGGAGCGCACAGCGGATCGCGGCCGGCTCGGCCGGATCGCTGCCGGACCCGCCGGAACGCGTGGGCGGCCGAGACGTCGCAATCTGGTACTGACCCTGCTCTAAGCTCTCGCGCGTGACGACCGTTCTCTTCACCTGCGTCGGGATGCGCGTCGACATCGTCACAGCGTTCAAGCGGGCGGGAGCGACGACGATCGCCGCGGACGCCAGCCCGCTCGCGCCCGCGCTCTACAGCGCCGACGCGTACGCCCTCGTGCCGCTGAAGGACGATGCCGCGTACATCCCCGCGCTGCGCGACGTCTGTGCGGCGCACGCGGTCGACCTCGTCGTTCCCGTCACGGACATCGACCAGCAGGTCGTGTCCGAGCGACGGGCCGACCTGGGAGCCCCCGTGCTCCTGCCAGAGCACGAGGTCGTGCTGAAGACGAGCGACAAGTACCTCGCGCATTCCACGTTCGACGCGCTCGGGATCGCCTCTCCGCCAACCTGGCTTCCCGGGGAACTGCCGGCCGCGCTCCCGTTTCCCGTGCTCGTCAAGGCCCGTTACGGGTTCGGCAGTAAGCACATCTATCGAGCGCACGACTTGCACGAGCTCGATTTCTTTCTCACCCACACGCCGGCCGACTCGATGGTGCAGGCGTGCTGCGTGGGCGAGGAGTTCTCGATCGACGTCTTCTGCGACTGGGAGGGTCGCTGCCTGAACGCGATTCCACGGACGATGATCGAGTCCAAGGGCGGCGAGTCGATCAAGGGGATGACGATCGACGACGCGGCGCTCATCGAACTCGGCCGCCGGGTGGCCGAAGCGCTCCCGCTGCGCGGGCCGGGGACGATCCAGTGCTTCCGCGAGGCCGACGGCTCATTGCGCGTGACCGACGTCAACCCGCGTTTCGGCGGGGCCTTCCCCCTTCCGCAGGCCGCCGGCGCCAGGTATCCCGAGCTAGCGCTCCAGCTGGCCGCCGGCGTGCACCCGGAGCCGCGGGTCGGCGAGTTCCGCGCGGGCGTCGTCATGACGCGCTTTCTTTCCGACGTCTGCCTGACGTACGACGCCGACGGAACGCTCGAACCTCTTGCGCCTGAGGCATCAGATGGTGGCGCCACCAATTCAGCGGAGGTGGGCTTTGCCCGCCGGAGCTACAACGCGGGTCGCGCGTCTGACGACTTAAGAAGGGGGTAAACGGGGGAAACCTGGTTTCCCCCGTTCTTATGCGCCTCGTCTGGGTCAGCTTCGACGTCATGGGGCGCCGGTGTGCGGAGGCGAGCGCCGAGGCCGGTGGCGACGTGGTCGGCATCGCCACGCTCCCGGGGCCGATCGACCCGGCCCGATCTGGACAGTGCGCGTTCGACGACGTCGCCGAGCGGCTCGGGGCACAGCTCGTCGAGACCGTGGACATCAATGCCGAGGAGTCGATCGCCGCCGTCCGCGCGCTCCGGCCTGACCTGATCTTCGTGGTCGGCTGGTCGCAGCTCGTCCGGGACCCGTTCATCGCCCTCGCCACGGAGGGCGTCTTCGGCATGCACCCGACGCTGCTCCCCCGCCACCGCGGCCGCGCGCCGATCCCGTGGGCGATCCTGAGCGGGCTCGCGAAGACAGGCGTGACACTGTTCGAGATCGTGGACGCGACCGCGGACTCCGGGCCGATCGTCGGCCAGCAGGACGTCGACATCGCCGCCGACGAGACGGCAACGTCGCTGTTCGAGAAGGTTTCCGAGGCGCACGTTCAGCTCATCCGCACCTTCGTACCGCAGCTGATCGCACGAACCGCGCCGAGGGTTGCGCAGGACCCGCGCCAGGCGAGCTCGTGGCCAAAACGGACGCCGGCGGACGGCGTCATCGATTGGGACACGCGGGCCTCCTATCTCCACGACTGGGTGCGCGCGCAGACGCGGCCCTACCCCGGCGCCTTCACGTATGCCGGCGACGAGCGGCTCGTCGTCTGGCGAGCGCGGCCGATCGACCTCGACGGCGGCGTCTCGGCGGGCACGGTCGTCGAGCGGCGAGCGGAGGGTGTCGTCGTCGCCTGCGGAGAGGGCGGTCTGCTGCTGGAGGAAGTCGAGCCGGAAGCGGCGCTCGATCGCCTCCCTGTCGGAGCGAGGCTCGGGTGAGCGCTGCTCGGGTTCTGATCTTCGCCGCGCACCCCGACGACGACGTGCTCGGGATGGGCGGCACGATCGCGGTGCACGCAATGCGAGGGCACGAAGTCCGCGTCGTCTGCGTCACCGACGGGAGCTCCACGCAGTATCCCGGCGACACCGGGCGCCGAGAGCAGAAGGAACGCGAGGCGCAGGCGGCGGCGGACGTGTTGGGAGTGGCGGCGTACGTCCACCACGATCTGCCGGACATGCGCCTCGACACCGTTGCTCACGTCGACCTCAACCGCATCGTCGAAGAGCACGTCCAGGCATACCACCCGACCGCGGTCTACGCCGCGCACCCGGACGTCAACCTCGACCATCGGGCGCTCTTCGACTCCGTCGCGGTCGCCACGCGGCCGGTACCCGAACAGTCGGTGCGCCGCCTGCTCACGTACGCGCCGACATCGAGTACCGAGTGGACGCCCGCGGCGACGAACTGGTTCGTGCCGAACTGGTTCGTCGACATCACTGCGACGTTCCGGCGCAAGCTGGAGGCGTTCGCCTGCTTCGAGACGGAGACGCGCGATTTTCCCCACCCGCGAAGCGCCCGCGCGTTGGAGGCGCACGCCCAGTTTTTCGGCGCAACCGTGGGGTGCGAGTACGCCGAGCCCTTCGTTCTCGTCCGCAGCCTGGAGCCGTAGAATCACACCCGGGTTGGCGCGGTCTACTCTCCGACTGCAGTGACCGCCGAGCTCGCCCGCCTCGGCGGCCCGCTCGGCGCCCTTTCCCTCGCCACGCTGCTCGTCGTCCGGGGGCCGATCCCGCGTCTCGCCGCGCTTGCGGGCTGGGGTCTCGGCGGCCTGCTCCTGGCGGTCTACCTCGTCCCGAGCGGGCACGAGAAGCTCCTCGTCGCGGGGGTCGTGTTGGTGCTCGCGGTGGGTGCGGGTCTCGCGACGCTCTTCGAGCGCTGGCCGTGGCTTGTCGCCCTGGCCGCGCTTGCGTGCGTGCCGGCGCGGATCCCCGTCACCGTGGGCAAGGAGCAGGCGAGCCTGCTCCTGCCGCTCTACGTCGTCGTCCTGGGCGCGGCTCTCGGCCTCGCCTGGCAGATCGTCCGCGGCGACGGCCGCTCGCGCGAGCTCGGGCCGCTCACCTGGCCGCTGGCCGCTTTCGTCGCGTGGACGGGACTCTCACTGGCGTGGAGCGAGGACTTGCGGCAGGGAGCGATCTCCCTGCTCGCCTTCTACCTGCCGTTCGGCCTGCTCGCCATCGCGCTCGCACGGCTTCCGTGGAGCCGCCGCTGGCTCACGTGGCTCTACGGGCTGCTCGCTGCGATGGCCGCGGCGTTCGCAGTGGTCGGCGTCTACCAGTGGGCGACCCGGGACGTGTTCTGGAACCCGAAGGTGATCGTCGGCAACGCCTACCTTCCCTTCTACCGCGTCAACTCGGTCTTCTGGGACCCGTCCATCTACGGCCGCTTTCTCGTCATCGCCATCCTGGCGAGCCTCGTCATCCTCCTGTTCGGGGCGTCGAGGGAGCAGATCCTCGCCACGGGCGCGCTGATCGTCGGCGTCTGGATAGGCCTCTACTTTTCCTTCTCGCAGTCGAGCTTCGTCGCGCTCGCGGTCGGAGTGCTCATCGCCGCCGCCTTCGCGTGGGGGCGGCGCGGCGCGCTCGCGGTAGCCGTGGCGCTCGTCGTCGTCGGCGCCATCTTCATCGCCACGCCCCAGGGCCGCCACGAGGTGTTGGGCAAGTCCGGCGCGGGACTCAGCCGCGCGACAGGCGGGAGATCGAAGCTCGTGAACCAGGGGTTCCAGATCGCCCTCCACCACCCGGTCGTCGGCGTCGGCATCGGCGGCTTCAAGCACGCTTACGCGAGGCGGACGGGATTGAAGGGGAAGGAGCCGAAGAAGGCCGCCTCGCACGACACGCCGGTGACGGTCGCCGCCGAGACGGGCTTCCCCGGCCTGTTGATGCTCGGCTGGCTCGTCGTGGTCGCGCTGCTGACCGCCTGGCGCCGTGTGCCCCGGACGTTCGAGGGAAAGTCGAGCCTCATCTTCGGCATCGTCCTCGCCGCCATCGGCGTCCACAGCCTCTTCTACAACGCGTTTTTCGAGGATCCGGTCGTGTGGGGTCTCTTCGGGCTGATCCCGCTTGCCGCGACGGCCATCGCCGCAGCCGAGGCAGTGCCTCGCGAGCCCGTGGCGGAGCCGCTCGTCGCCGCACCGCCCGAACCGGTGCTCGAGCCGGTGCCGCGCGCGGAGCACCTTCGGTGACCCAGCACGGGGAATCCTGCCGGATCCCACCGCCCGCCTCCGGCGGCCGGCGGGGCCCGAGGCACAACTCCCCCGTGAACCCCTTCCTTGCGCTCCTATCGAACAGCCGTAGGGAGCGGAGCTGGGCAAAGCCCAGCTCCGCGGCGCGCCTTCGGCGCGGAACACGGTGATCGGCTCGTGGCGGCGTGTGCTCGTGCTCGCGCCGCACACGGACGACGGGGAGTTCGGCTGCGGCGGGACGATGGCCCGCCTCGTCGAGGCCGGCGCCGAAGTGCGCTACGTCGCGTTCTCCATTGCCACCCGGTCGCTGCCGGAAGGGTTCGCCCCCGACGCGCTCGCCCGCGAGGTTCGCGAGGCGACCGCGGAGCTCGGCATCCCCGAGGCGCAGCTGACGGTGCACGACTTCGAGGTGCGGACGTTTCCCGAGCGCCGCCAGGAGATCCTCGAGCTCCTGATCGGCCTCTGGGAGGAGTGGGCGCCGGATGCCGTCTTGCAGCCAAGCGTGCGCGACATTCACCAGGACCACCAGGTCGTCGCCGCGGAGGGGTTGCGCGCCTTCAAGCGCACGACCGTGCTCGGCTACGAGATCCCCTGGAACAACTTCAACTTCGACTACCAGGCCTACGTGGCCCTCGAGCGCGCGCACGTCGAGCGCAAGGTCAGCGCCCTCTCGCGCTACGCGTCCCAGCAGCACCGCAAGTACGCCGACGGCGACTACATCTGGGCCCGCGCCCGCACGAACGGCGTCAACGTCGGCCGCGAGTACGCGGAGGTGTTCGAGGTCTACCGCGTGGTCGCCTGAAGCGCCTTCGACTTCGCGTCAGGGGCCGCGCACGACGGTCACGATCTCGCCCACGGGCCATTCCATGACGAAGTCGGGTCGCCCGTCCACTCGCAGTGTTGCGCGGACGGTCGTATCGGTCCGATCGATCTCCCGAACAACCCTCGCCTCCACTTCGTCCTCCTCGTCAGGGAGACGAAGTAGGAGGACGTCCCCGATCTCCAGCCGCTGGACCACGAAGTCGATCGCCATCCGTCGAGTGTAGATCCTCGGCCGCCATGACATCTGCGCGGAGACTGCGGAGCAGGAGACCTGCACGGCCGAAGGCAGCAGTCCCTCCAGCCCGAGCTCGCGACGCTCGTCCTCGGTGAACGCTGTGCCGCGGTTGAGGTCCGGCTCGAGCAGAAGCGTTCGCCCCCGGACTGTCGCCGCCGTTGACCACTCATCGTGGCGATGGAGTCCCCCATTCTTCGTCGGGTGTCGCTACCGCCTGAGCGCTTCGCGCAGATAGCTGGCTGCCTGCGCGATCGCCGCCCGTGGTGCGGGTGTATTCGCGATCGGATTGAGCAGCACGAAATCGTGGATCGTCCCGGCGTAGCGAACCTGGGTGACCCGTACGCCGGCCTCCGAGAGCTTGCGCGCGTACGCCTCGCCCTCGTCTCGAAGCACGTCGTGCTCGCCGTTGATGACGAGCGCCGGCGGCAGCCCGCGGAGATCACCGAGCGACGCTCGGAGCGGTGAGGCGGTGATCTGCGAGCGCTGCTCGTGGTCGGGGAGGTAGGCATCCCAGAACCACTGCATTGCCGGGCGCGTCAGCCAGGGGCCGTCCGCGTAGCGCAGGTACGTCTCCGTGTCGAAGTCGGCGTCGGTGACTGCGTAGAACAGCACCTGGGCCGCGACCTTCGGGCCGCTCCGCTGCTTTGCCATCAGCGTCAGCGCAGCAGTCATGTTCCCACCGACGCTATCGCCGAACAGCGCGATCCGGTCGGCGTCCGCGCCGAAGTCGGCGGCATTGGCGACTGCCCATTCGAGAGCGGTATAGGCCTGTTCGTTCTGGACGGGGTAGTGCGCCTCCGGAGCGTTTGTGTAGTTGACAAACACGACTGCGGCGCCGATGGCGGTGGCCAACTCCCGGTCGAGGCGCTCGTGGGTGTTCTTGTCACCAAGGATCCAGCCGCCGCCGTGGGAATGGAAAACGATTGGCAGCGTCCGGCTGACCTCCGTTGGCTTGACGATGCGGATCTCGACCTCGCCCGTCGGGCCGCCTTGGATGACCTTGTCCTCGATGTTTGCGTCGGGCTGGTCGGTGGTGACGCTGGTCTGAACCGAGCGGAGCACCTCGCGTGCATCGCGTGGCGAAAGCTCGTAGAGCGGGGGCCCGCCGGCCGCGGCGAGTTCGTCCAGCCACGCCTGCGTCTCCGGCTCGATCACGAGGCTCTGAGTGGCAGCACTCATCGTGTATCTCCCTTCAGATCGTGTGTCTCCTCTCAGCGGCGAATTGACGGCGGAGGTCGAGCACCTTGCCCCGGGCTCCAGCGTGCAGCTCACTCCTGGTCCCCAAAAAGCGATCTGGAACGAAGCTCGCGACGATCCCGCTCGCGGGCCGCACGACTGCTGTGCTCGATTCCATCGCCACCTCCTCACTACCAGCTAGGGCTTGCCCGCTCACTCACCGAATGGCGGCATTCGAACGACGCGTCAGGGGGCAGCTTCGCGCAAAGCGCGAGCGGCTCGCGCCCGTCGTATCCCCTGGTTCACCCCCTGGTCTCGCGTGCCTGGCTACGAGGTCCCCTGGAACAACTTCAACTTCGCCTACCAGGCCTACGTGTCACTCGAGCGCGCGGAGGTCGAGCGTGGCCCGAGCCAGGTAGGCATGACCGCGGCGACCACGAAATCGGGCTGTCTGGCCAACCCGTCCTCGTACCGCGCACCGAATTGCGATTGGGTTGGCACCACTCGGCCGGACATCGTCCTTCTCGATGACTGGTTTCGGCCAGGCCCAACTTCGCCGAAGGAAGCGATCGTCTCTTCCTTTCCTCGTGTGCGCATCGCCCAGAGGGGTGTGCCTGATCCGAGCCACGGGGAAGCAGTGCCGACCGTGATGCGAATCGCGAACTTCAACCGGGAGAACTTCGACGACCGGGAACGACGCCCCCGACGCTGCAGGCGCGCGTGGAGCTGATGCAGCCGGAGCATTCGACTGCGCGACGAAGAGAGGATGTCAGGTAACGCCGATCAGATCCGCGATCTCGCGGGAGATGGCGTGCCGTCCGCCCCTCTGCACGGAAACCGTGACCGGTCCTCCGAACGGCGCGGACTCGTCCACTTCGACGCGGCGACCCGGGAGGAGGTCGAGGCTCGAGAGGTAGCGGAGAAGGTCGGCGTCCCCGTCCGGGACGCGTCGGATCGTCGCCTCCTCGCCCGGCTCGAGCGAGGCGAGTGTCCGCAGGGAGGACCGCTCGACGTGCAGCGACGCGTCCGGGATCGGGTCGCCGTGCGGATCGTGCGTCGGGTGGCCGAGTGACTCGTCGATACGCGCCTCGAGCTCCTCCGAAAGCGCATGCTCGAGGCGGTCGGCCTCGGCATGGACGGCGTCGATACCCAGGCCGAGGTTCTCGGCCAGGTACACCTCGAGCAGCCGATGGTGCCGCGTGATCTCCACGGCGGCGCGCCGTCCTGTGTCCGTGAGCACGACGCCGCGGTACGGCTCGCGATCGACGAGGCCGAGGTCGGCGAGCTTCTTCAGCATGCCGGTCGCGGACGGCGCCGAGACGCCCATCCGCCCGGCGATCGCGGACGTCGTCGCACGGCCGCCGTCGGTCTCGAGCTTGTAGATCACCCGCAGGTAGTCCTGGATCGACTCGCTGAATGGCGTGTCGGTCACTGCATCACTCTAGATCGCTCGCGCCAGCAGCATCCGCAGCCGCCGCCGCTCAGCGGGCAGGTAGAAGCCGAACGGCAGCAGCGCCAGCGGGTACACGGCCGTCAGCGCGATCGCCCCCGCGAGCGGCACCGAGAGCGTGTTGCCTATGACGACGAGAGACACCGCGACCGCGCCCAGCGTCACGACGCGCCGCCACTGGTACGGCACCGGATAGATGTGCTGCGCCCGCCAGGTCATGCCGACGAACATGACCGCGTACGCGGCGACGGTCGCGATCGCCGCACCCATCATCCCGTACGGCGGAATCAGGATCAGGTTGAGCCCGACGTTCACGACCGCGCCTACGCCGGTGACGACCCAGTTGAACTGCGTCCGCCGGGAGCGTCCGACTCCGATCGCGACCACGACGTAACCGGCGAAGAGCGCGGATCCGAAGGCGAGTGGAGCGACCACGGTGGACGCGTCGTAGAACTTCGGCGTGGTGAGCAGGCGGACGATCCACGGCGCCAGCAGCCCCAGCCCGAGCGCGACCCAGCAGGCGATCAGCAGGAGGTACGTCAGCACGTAGGCGTACGTGCTCCGCGCCTCCCGATCGTCGTCGATCGAGTACGCGAACGCCGGCCAGGCCGTGCGGAACGCGACGAACAGCAGCGTGATCGCCGACGAGAGCCGGATGCCGATCGAGTACAGACCCACGTCTCTCGTGCTCGCGAGCTTCACCAGCAGCAGCCGGTCGACGAAGTTCACGACCCAGAGGAAGAGCCCCGACGGAACGAGCGGTAGGCCGAACTTCTCCATCGCCTTGTAGAGCCTCCAGTCGAACTGCAGCCCGAGCTGCTCGCGCCGGTAGAAGAGGAGCGCGGCGTAGACGCAGAGCGTCCCCGTGAAGTTCCCCACGACGAGGCCCGTCGCTCCCCACTCGAGGCTCACGACGAAGAAGACGGTCGCCCCGATCGTGATCGCGATGTTGACGAGGCTGGCGGTGACGAATGCGATCGAGCGCTCCTCGACCCGGAAGACGGACGTCAACTGCTCGAAGTTCATCTGCGCCCAGAGCGCGACGAACACCGCGCGGACGAGCCAGGTGCGGTCGGTCGTACCGAACAGCGCATCCGAGATCCAGTCGGCGAAGATCCAGCCGGCCGCGAGCCCGCACGTGGCCGCGGTCATCGTGTACCAGAACGAGGTTCGGAGCACGACTCGCCGGTGGCTCTGGTCCGGCGAGTCGAACCAGAAGCGGAAGAACGCGGTCGAGATGCCGCCTCGCAGGAGCGTCACGAGCACCGCCGACAGCGCGAGCAGCGTCTCGACGGCGCCGTAGTCCGCGGGCGTCAGGTACCGCGTGTAGAGCGGCAGCAGCAGGACCGCGATGAAGCGCGACACGATCGCGCCGAGCCCGTAGATGGCGGAGTGGCGCGCGAGCCGCCGCATCTGCCCGAAGAGCGACATCGCGCCGGTGGCTGGCTCGGGTCCGCCGGCGGTCGGGCGGGAGCCCGGGAGCACCCTACTCACGCCGTGCGCCGGACCTTCGGAGGGCTACAGAACCTTGACGAGATACGTGCATTGTTCACGCCAGGTGCGCTCGACTCCTCGCTCGTCGAGCGAGGACCAGCGCAGCGTGAAGACGCCGTGGCCCGCGTCCTCGTAGCCGTGGCGCGCGTAGAGCCGCCGAGCGCCGTCGTTCTCGAGCGCGACGGCGAGGCCGATCCGCTCGTGGCCCGACGCCCGGGCGGCTCGCTCGGAGGCATCGAGCAACGCCGTGCCGATCCCGCGGTCGCGGTAGTGCTCGGCGACGAAGAGGTCCTCGATCTCCACGCAATGAGCCAGTCGCGCCTGCCTCGAGCTGAGGTCGCCCGGCCACTTGACGAACGCGTGGCCGACGGGCAACCCGTCGCTCCACGCGATCAGGTAGAGGGCACGCCCCGCCCGCTGGTTGACGGCGCGCTCCGCGTGCCGTGCAGGGCGCCGCCACGCCATGCGGCGCGCGATTGCGTCGGCGTCGTCGATTCGGATCGGCTCGACGGCCACGTCAGGAAGGGTCTCCTCGGTCATCAGAGACGAGCGTAGAGGTCGAGCAGCCGGTCGGCGATGCGGTTTGCATCGTGCACCCGCTCGACATAGGCGCGACTCGCCGCGCCGATGCGCCGCCGCTCGTCCGCAGACTCGACCAGCGGCCTGAGCCGCTCGACGAGCGTCTCCTTCGTCGCCGAGACGATCGGGACGGTGATGCCGAACGCCTCCTCGGTCCGTCGGACGGCATCCTCCTTCAGGTACGTCACGACCGGCTTGCCGAGTGCCATCGCCTCGAGCGCCATCACGCCGTGCCAGCCGGCGTTGAGCTGCTCGACGACGATGTCCGCGCGCCGGTACCGCTCTCGCGCCTCATCGTTTCGAAGCCCTTCGACGATCTCGAGCTCCACCGGGAGTTGCGCACACGCGGCGACCACCGCCTCCGTTCCCTTGCGGCGCCGGCTCGAGGGCGCGTGCACGACGATCGGCCGCTCGCGATTCGACGGCGGGACGGGGTCGAACTCGTCCAGGTTCACCGCCGGCGGGACCACCTCGGCGTCCGGCACCCAGCGCACGGCGTCGTACGACCCGACGATCCGCGCATCGGCCCGCTGCGCGTACGTCAACTCCTCCGGCGTCTTGCCGCGGATGTCCGAGCCGAGGAAGTGGTAGATCGACTTCTTGCGTGCGAGCCCGAGGATCGGAAACTGCGCGCGGGCCGGCACGAGGGTAAGGCCGAAGTAGAAGTGGAACACGTCGGCCCACGGCAGGAAGCGCGCGAACGTCCGCCACTGGACGAGCTGGCGCCGCCAGAGGCGCCGCTCACGATCGAGGCCGAGGTTGACGTCGATCATGTGCGGGCGGTGCGGCGGGTACTTGAACGTGACCAGCCGCGCATCGACGCCGTTGCGCTTGAGCGCCTGCACGTTCTCCCAGGGGATGCCCGCCATGTTCACCGGGCAGTGGAGCACCTTGAGGCTGTGCTGAACGGCTACTCGTCCCACTCGACCTGGTCGAAGTAGCGAAGCGCGCGGCGCCCCGGCCGGACTCGCTCCCTGAACTCGGCGAGGTCGGCCGCGCTCAGCTCGCCCAGCGCGTGGCGGACGCCGAGGTAGGGAATGTTCAGGTCCTCCTGGTAGACGATCGTGGAGATGCGCGGGTTGACCTCGATCACGTGATTGCCGACCAGCTGGATGTTGAAGAAGTGGTCGAGGGCAAGCTCGGCGACGATCCGCTCGGCAATGGCCATCAACTCCTCGTCTTCGAGGGTCTGAAAGAACATGGCGAGGCCGGCCCTCATCGCCTCGCGCGTCTTCGGATGACCGAGTGCGATCGTTCCAGCGTCCGCGATGCCGTCGATCGTCCGCTCCCCGCCCGTGACGAGCTCCATGACGAGGAGCTCGGGACCGGCCTGATCCGGGAGGATGTCGGTGAGCTCGCCGAGTTGCATCGCTGCGGCCATGCCGGGCCTGTTCTCCAGCAGCTCGCGCTGGCGGTCGGCCGACGCGCTGAGGACGCGGAACCCGCGCGAGCCGGACGAAAAGACCGGCTTGAAGCAGACGTCGCGGTCCGGGTAGCCCAGCTCCTCCGCAGCCGTTTTGGTCTCGGTCGCTCCCCGCACGCGCCTGAAGGCCGGGGCCGGCACGCCGATGTCGTGAAGCATCTGGTAGCAGGCGGCCTTGTCGTTCGACCGCCGCACGGCATCCGGTGAGCAGACGGCGACGGCGACGCCCTCCTCGCGGAAGCGCTCCCTCGCCTCCGCCAGGCCAAGCAGGTCAAACGACGACTGCGGCAGAACGACCTCGGCGCGCTCGTCCCGGCAGATGTCGAGCACCGTGTCCGCAAAGGCAGGGTCTGACCCCCGAGGTACGCGGTGGAATGCGTCGCAGAGGTGACGGCCGATGGCCTGATCGGACATGTCCGTTCCGATGAGGCGGACGGGCCGCTCGCCGTTCTCCCGGAGCGCCCGCAGCAGCGCGGCCGTGCCAGGCGCGCCCGACGCGGTGACGAGGATCGTCAGCAGCTTCATACGTCGATGCGGTCGTCGCGGAGCTGCTGGACCCGGCGCGCGCGCTCCTCGTCGAGCATCGCCGTCATGGTCTCGCGCATGGTCCCGCCGGGATACGCCCAGATCTCTGGGTGCGTGAGCAGCTGCAGCCACTCGAAGCGGCCGGCCGCGAGATCCTCGTGCGGGCACCCGTGCCGCCAGCGCTGGTTGGAGTCGGAGCGGTAGCGCTCCGGCGCGAAGAACCGCGGCTCCATTGCGTTCGCGATGCCGTCGAGCGGAGCCGACATGAAGTCGGGGTCGGGGTTGTGCCACGCCACCAAGGGGTCGAAGCGCTCGTCGAGATCGACA
>Ga0075423_10002863_pt1 | contig 15784 bp, 14 predicted proteins | sample SoiMethybrSBSTD2_FD_80114 | JGI IMG/M metagenome (GOLD analysis project Ga0075423, IMG submission 80114) | Bulk soil microbial communities from a Populus tree surrounding site in Tennessee, USA - Soil MetaG P. TD hybrid SBSTD2 | ecosystem: Environmental > Terrestrial > Soil > Tree plantation...
ATTGTCCCATGAGCCCCTCTGCCGGCCGCTCCCTCGGCGACCCTCGCGGCGCTCGGTTTGTCCCTGTTTTGCGACTCGCTGGCTATACCGGTGCAGTTCCCAACGAAAGACGCGCAAGCATGTAAACACCTTGGTTCGGTGTTGTCAAGATACGCACATGGTATTGCTGATGCAAATACGTCATTTGCGGGGGCTTCACAGGGCCAGCGTTTCCAATGAACTGATGAGTTCCCAGAAAAGCAGGCGTTCTGGTCATTTCCTCAAGCGCCCGTGCCCTTGTGCGCCTTCTTGCCGCACCCCTCGTTTCGCAGGATGGGGCCCGAGCTGAACCGCTTGCCGTTTTGGGCGCTCATCTTCACCGCGGCGCGGGAGGCGCCGCGGCAGATGTCGCGGCTGTTGACGAGGAGGCCCTTTTTGCCACCCCGCATCTCAAGGACGAACTTGGTGACCGGAGCGTCGGGGACGGCTTCGAAGGTGCTGCGGATGCCGCCGTTGTGGGAGTCGATCCTGCCGATCAGGTTGACGTCCAGTTCGCCGCCCAGCGCCACCACCATGTCGGGCAGTGGGTGATCGGAGGAGCGTAGGTAGACCGGGCCTTCGAGCGGCTTTGCCAAGAGCGGCGTCCAGGCTTTCGCCTTGCCGTAGACGGAACCTTTCGGGCATTTGTCGGCGGCGAACCGCTTGCGGGTGCAGATCGTGACGATGTGTTCCTGGGCCAGGAACTCCGAGCGCGGCAGGTCGACCGAGGCGCGGGCGATGTTGGCGTCGCCTTTCCTCGCTTTGAGGATCGCGGTGAGCGCCGGGTACTCACCGCGCTTGGTGCCGCCGCGTAGCTTCAACTGCAACTTTGGCTTGAACTTCAGCCGCTTGCAGCCCTCGACCTGGAAGCGCGAAGCGGGATGGGCCGCCGCTCCCCGAGTGGAGGCGACGGTGGAGTCGACCTGCATCTCGCGGCAGTCGGTCGGATTGAGCGAGAAGTCGGGCCGGTCGATGAGCACGTGCAGGTGGCGATAGGTCAGCCCGACGCCTTCGAAGAACTGCGGCAGGGGATCTGCCTTTACCACCGCGCGGTTGGTATCGGGGTCGAGTCCGAGGCCGCTTCGCACGACGACGTTGCCGAGGTCGAAGGGCCCTGCTTGGGCCGGCACGACGGTGATGACGCTGAAGGGCGATCCCTGGTACGGGCCCGCCAGATAGACGGACGGCCGGCTCTTGCCGGGCCGGGGAACCCAGAGCGGATCGGGACCCGGGCCGGCGGAGGCGGTGACCGAGCCGATCCTGGAGTCCGCCGGGCAGCTGCCGCCGGAGGCAGCGGCGTCGGGACAGAGCGCGACGCCCTTGATCTTGGCGAGCTCGCCGTCGGGCAGGGTCAGCTCGAATCCGCGCAGAGCCTGGTCCCCGTCTTGCCTGCTCAGGTCGACGACGAAGGGGCTGAACCTGCCTGCCAGCGGGTCAGTGACACCGGCGCTCAGCCTCGGGTCAAAGCCAGGGCTGCAGCCCCGGTCGATAGTCATCCGGCTCCGGCCGATGACCGCGGGGTCCTCGGCATGAGGGGTAAAGGAGTAGTCGGTGGTGTAGGTGCCGCAGGAGGGGGGGTTCTGCAGGGGTGCCCTGGGCCCGCCCCAGACGTCGAGGTCGATCTCTTCGACGGGGACCTGGGGCAGGTCGCTGAAGATGGCGCTGAGCCTGCCCGTGTTGGGGTCCGGCTTCAGCTCGCCGGGGAGCTTCACGTGCAGGCCGAGCGCATCGACGGCAATCCAGAGGCCGAGCTGGTGGCCGGGGGTGGGGGTGCGCTGGTAGACGACGCCTTCGATCGGGTGGGGCAGGGAAGGCGAGGAGATCGTCGCCGTGCCCAGCTTCGAGGCATCGGGGCAGGCGGCGTCGACTTCTTCGTGGTAGCCGATCTGGGCATCGGAGCAGGTGTCGATCCAGTTGGCGGCGCCGGCGGCGATCTGCATCCCTTCGGGCAGGGTGACCTTCGCTTCGCGCATCGTCGCGGTGGCGGGGCTGTTTACGGCTTCGGTGGATTGCTGGGGGATGTGCAGGGTGGTTTTGAGGCCGGTGGGGGCTCCCGCGACGCGGCTGGTCGGCTGGGCTTCGAAGCTTGGTTCGAAGGGCAGGCCGGTGCATTCGGTGATCGCGTCCATCGGCGCGGTGGCAGTGAAGACCTGGCCCGGCAGCTGGTAGCTCCTGACGCTGAAGTCGACCGACATCGGCCTGCAGGCCGAGGGGTTGGTCATGAAGGCAGTGGGCGGCAGCCCGCTTTCGCGTTTGCCGCCCGGGGCTTTGCAGGCGGTGCCGGAGGGGCATTCGTTGCCTTCTTTTGGCGTCAGCCGCTGTTTGTCGTGGGCGTGGTCGGCCGGATTCCCCCATAGGGTTGCTTTCGATTTAACGAGCGAGACCATCCCCGAGGCCCCGTAGACCGTCGCCGTCGCTCCGTAGTCCGAGGCGGTGCGGACCGTTGCGTCGATGAAGGCTGGCAAGCCGGCGACTATCACCCCGAAGCGGGCGACTTCGTCCTCCGGGTGGGGAAGCGACATGTTGTAAATGGGCTCGGTTGGTTCTCCGCTGATTTCGGTCGCGGCGATCTTCACGAGACCAACCTGCGAGTCGATCGGGCAGGCCGAGGAGAGCAGCTGGATCGTTTCGCACTGCGGGATCGCGTTCGGGTTGGCTAGTAGGCCCGGCGGCAGCGAGACCGCCAGTTCTTCGGTCTTCGCCGCCAGCTTCAATTCCCCGCTGATGACTTGGTGGTTGAGCGTTATCTCGTTGGTGAAGTCGGGATGCATGCCGGCGGCGTAGGTCGACAGTTCTGCTCCCACCGATTCGATCCCGAATTCGTCGAACGGGCCCGCCGAGGGAATCGGAAAGGCGGCAGCGCTGTCGGTGCCCTTGGTGGGCGATTCCGCCCCTGGCGCTCCCTCGCCCCTGCCGCCCCTTGGGTTGGGGGTGACGATGGCGCCCAATTGTCGCGCGGTCCCCGAGTTCTCCTTATTGACGATGGCGCCCAATTGTCGCGCGGTCCCCGAGTTCTCCTTATGTTTGGCGCAACGCCGATGCTTGCCGGCTTTGCGGCGGCAGCGGCGGTTGTGTTTGCTCGCCTTCACGTTGCCGGCGCCGCTCGTTGCCTCCGAGGGCGGGCCGGCAAAGGAGGGTGGAGGGGTCGTCGTGGGCGGTCTGCAGCCTTCTTCGGCGCAGGGGGTCGGCGTGACCGGAGCTGCGAAACCGCCGCCCGCCCGCGCGTCGTAGACCTGCGCCGCTCCATCCCGGGGGGCGCCCGGGGCTAGCGCGTCCTGGGAGAGGAAGACGACGTCTTCGCCGTCTCCGGTGACCGAGAGCAGCACGTTGGGCAGCGGCGGTTGAAAGCCGACCGGCGGTGGAAATTCGCTTGATTGCCCGGAAGAGATCAGGTTGAGGACACTGCCGCCGCCTTCTTCTTTCTGCCACTCGTAGATGTCGTTGATCCCATCGGTGTCAGCCGAGACAAGCGCTTCGGTCGATTCGAAGAAGACGCGGGTGCCGTCGTCGCTCAGGTTGTGGATGATGGTCGGCGCGTTTACCCAATCTAGCTCCTGCAGCTGCGCGTCGCCCGTCGCCGGCTCGACCAGCGGGTTGCAGGAGACGCAGGCGAGGCTATTGTCTTCGTCGTCGTAGCGGTAGATCTCGGTGCATCCTTCGTTCGCTTCTTCCGGATCTCCACACACCGTCGCACTAGGCTCGCTGTTGTCATAAGAAGTGAGCTGCGCACGCGACTCGAAGACCAGCACCTTACCGTTAGGGTTCGTACGCGAAGACTCATTGCCGGGACCTTGTTCGAAGCCAAATTTCGATTCTCGATTGGTCACTAAGAGGGTCCAGTTAGTAAGATCTGGAGTTTCACTCGCCGTCCCCGAGGTGTGTTCAAGATCGCTGGCGGCGACCGTTGCGATGTACCTGGTGGTGCTGGCGCTCCAGGCATAGATGTTGGGCTTGCCGGCTTCGCCTTCGCCACCGATTTGCGATTCGGAGACAAAATAGACATGGGAGCCGTCGCCCGAGATGTTTACGACCTTGCCGTCGCCGCTCGAGTTGACCTGGATGTCAGCTTTGATCTGGGCGTCGAAGCGGTGGATGTTGCCGCCGGCGACGTAGAATACGTAGCGGCCTTCGTCGGAGACGCCGGCGAAGGTAGGTTTGCCTGCCGCCACCTGCAGCGTTTCGGTGTTGTCGACGCGGAGGTAGAGAACTTGTTCGACTTCGAAGGCGACCGCGCTTCCATCCTTGGCGGTGCCTCGGTAGAAGGCTTGTTCGCCGGCGGCGGGGGTTACGTCGCCAGGCAGCAGCGACACAACGTGGGTGACGCCATCGGCGGAGCGATCATAGACGGCGCCGGTGCCGGTGGGGGGGGCGTCGGGCTCAAGTTTGAGGGTTTCGCAGTGGACGCGGCAGTAGTTGCCTCCTGGTTCGGTGGAGAAGACGATGTGCTCGCCCCTCGCCCCGAGAAAGCGAGCTTCCGCGTAAGGTTCACTTGCAAGACTTCCCAGGCCCATCAGCTCCAGCGAGCCGTCGGCGCCCAGCAGGTAGGTCGTTTGCTGTTCTTCCACCGCGAGGGGAGAGGTGAGGCCGTCGGCGACGGTCTCGAGGCTGTAGAGGTGGTCGGGTGAGACCGCTCGCGGGATCGCGAATTCCGCTCCCGAGCCGGAGGGACTGAGTCGCCGGATCGTTTCCCATCCTCCGACTTGGCGCTCGGTGACATAGAGATCGGCCACGCCGGTCGCCCCTCGCAGCTCCGGCAGGGCCGACTGGTAGCTGAGGAAGGCAACGCTGCCACCGCCCGGCGAGACAAGTTCGTGTGGCAGTGCCTGGTAGCCGGCGGGTTGGCCGAACGTGTTCAGCGTCCCGAGAAAGCGCCCGTTCGTATCAGATGGGCTCACCAGCTCAAAGGCCCGGCAGTCGGGGAGCCCGGTAGAGGGGCCGGTGCGGAGAGCTTCGTTGGGGCATGCCGCGGCATCTGCCGCTGCGGAATTCCCGAGGACACCGAAACAACAAGCCAGGAACACCGCCGCTGCCCGCACCGTGGTCGAACTGCTCCCCGTCACCATCTCTCCTTTCTCTGCCCCTGCCAGGGCTACCGGCGACCTCGTGCCGCCGGCAGCCCCAAGCTTCTTTCAGCATGCACAGCTGGCAGCCCTATTCGAATCGGGCCGTGACAGCCCAGCTGCCCCAACCGTAAGATGGTCCAGCGCCCGGGCGTTGAAATTCGACCGTTGCACCGGCCCGGGTGTCGGGCGTGTACGTCTCTATACCGATTTCTGGGCTCGCATTTTCGAGAGCGGCCGCATAGACGCAGAGGTTGCCCTCGTCAGCTTTCGGATTTTCAGCCGTCCCAGGACAGTCTTCATCAGAGCCGTTTACTCCTACCAAGTTCCACGCCGGCGCGAGTACGGATGGGGACAGCCTGAGCGGGAAGCTCATCGTCACAAAATGGATGGAGTCCCCTTCCTGGAAAAATGACCACAGACCCGTCTCCGTTTCCCCAGCAGGCAAGATGGCAGTCGTCGGGCCGGGAGGTCCTTCAGGGCCTTCCGGACCTCCGGCGCCGGCGTCGCCCTTCGGGCCCTGGTCGCCTTTGGCACCCTGATCGCCCTTGGCACCAGCGGGACCCGCTGGTCCCTGAGGCCCGGCGGGGCCGGGCTTGCCGGCGAACTGCTTGGCGATCTTCTTGACTTCCTTCTTCTGCTTGCCGCTGAGAGCGCCTGCGGCCCAAGCGCCGCCGAGCATCGCGAAGATGAGGGCGATCACCGCAACGGTGAGGCCCGCCTTGCCGAAGGGTTCGCGGAGGCGCTTGCCTGCGCGCTTACGTAGCGGTGAGAGCATCGAATCTCTTCTCCTTGTCCCGTGAGCCCCTCTGCCAGCCGCTCCCTCGGCGACCCTCGCGGCGCTCGGTTTGTCCCTGTTGCGACTCGTTGGCTATACCGGTGCAGTTCCCAACGAAAGACGCGTAAGCATGTAAACACCTTGGTTTGGCATTGTCAAGATACGCGCATGGTATAAGTAACTTAATGCGTGATTTGCAGCGAGTTCGCCAGGCAAGGCGCCTACGCAAACCTCACAAGTTCCTAGATAGACGCGCGTTCGAGCCCGGTACGCCCGGTTTTCTGTTGGAGGCGACCAGCGCGCCGTCCTTGGCGGCGGTGTCGCCGAGTCGGTAGAAGGCGAGGACGTACTCGACGAATGGCGTCGTCAGCTCCGGCAGCTTCTCGGCGCGGCCGTGGAGGACCTCGCTGGCGATGCGCGAGGCGATCCCGCCGACGATCACACCCTCTACCTCAGGTGCAGGGATCGACCCAAGCGGCAGGTCGGGGGCGGCGGTGCGCAGCAAGGTGCCGTAGCGACCCAGCCATTCGTGGTAGCGCAGCGCGATCTCCTCCCCCGCCGAGAGCGCCTCGACGAAGAGCAAGCGCCCCACCTCGGGCTCGGCCGCCAGGGCGTCGAGACCCGCCGCCAGCGAGCCCGCCACCCGCTCTTCGATCCTCGCACCGTCCTCGCAGGGCTGCGCGAGGACCTCGAAGAGGCGCTCGTGGCCGGCGTCGTGGGCGGTGGCGAAGCACTCCTGCTTGTCGGCGAAGTTCTTGTAGAAGGCGTTGCGCGAGACGGCGGCCGCCCTGACGATGTCGGCGACCGACATCGCTTCGTAGCCGCGCTGGGCGACGACGCCCGGCACCGCGGCGATCAGGCGCTCACGCTGGTCGCGCAGAACCTCCTCTGGCGCAAGCGCATGCCGCCCGCGCGGAAGGCGGCGCGGCCCGGCTGATTTGGAGCTGGCGCTGGCCCTTGCCATTTGGAACTACTCCGTGCCCGTCAAAGGCACATCGTAGTTCTCAAACCTCGCCCCGGTCAACGGGTCAAGCCTGCCTCCTATTCCCCTCGTGCCTGGCGCATTCGCTCTAGATCCTCCAAGTCGCTCGGACGGCTCGCCTGGCGCTTCAAGGCAACAAGATCGTCGTAGCCTGCGACCTTGATCGAGAGGCCCTCCATGTCGACCTCCACTGCAGCGGGCAAGAGCATGCGCCAGAGCTCGGCGTCGCCGAGCCACTGCATCACGTCGAAGCGCCCCAGCCGCGTCTGGAGAACCCAGTTGCCGCCCAGCGCAAGGGTGTCGGGGTCGAGTGGATCGGGTAGCTCAGCGGCCTCGAAGTCGCCCGCGCCGTCGAGCTCTGCGTCCAGCGAACGAAGCACGCCCACCAGACGTTCGAGATTGCGACGGTCGGGGGCCGGGACGATGTCCAGATCCTTGGTGGCCCGCACATAGCCGTGGAAGCCGACCGCGACACCGCCGATCACGATGTACTCGACGCCCGCCTCGACGAGCTCTTCGAGGATGCCCTGGATGTCGAGGTCAGGCACCGCGCTGTCGGCGACCGGCATCGGCGACCCGCGACATAAAGCGGGAGAGGTCGCAAACCTGCTTCATGCGCTGGGCTGGGCCCAACTCCAGGTAATCACGTCGGAGCCTGGCACGCTCGGCCTCGCCATCGGGGCTCCAGTTTCCGATCCGCTTTGGTCCTTGAGCCATAACAGCACCGATTTTATCGCCAGCTCTCGGATGAAAGGGCGTCGCAGCGATCAGCCGAGGCTGGGCCGCATCTGGCGCAGGCGGCGGACGCGCTCCTCGATCGGCGGGTGGGTGGAGAAGAGGCCGGCGATGCCCTTGCCCTTGAAGTTCGCAGATGTCGCGGCTGTTGATCAAAAGGCCCTTGTTGCCGCCTTTGAGGCTGAGGACGAATTTGGAAGCGGGCGTCGGGCACTCCTTCGAAGGTGTTGCGGATGCCGCCGTGGACCGAGTCGGTTCTGCCGTGCAGGACGACGCGGATCTGGCCGTTCAGGTCGGTCTCAAATACGCCCCGGGTCAACGGGTCGGCCTACGTGCCTTGGCGCTTCAGTCTTCGTCGAGGCCGGGAATCGGCTCGATCGGGAGCTCGCCGTTGACCTGCTCCAGCCGTTCGAGGTCGATTCGATCCTGGCCCCGGTTGGCAAGGCGCTTAAAGCCGACGAGCGTACGAAGCGAGGCCACACGGAAGGGGCTGCCACGCCAGGAGCCGTCCATAGCTCGGGCGGCAGCAGTCTCGTAGTCGAGGGGTGGGAGTCCGCCGCGCATGATGTCGATCACGCCATGCTTGCTATCGACTCGGAGATGATGGGCGCCAGCCACGTCTTCAGCCGTCAGAACCTTGCCATCACTGAAGCGCTTGGCGTTGATTCGCTTAAAGAAGCGGAGGATTGCCTCATCGGTCTCTGGGCCATCGGGGACCAAGAGATCTGAATCCTTGGTAGCACGGAAGAATCCGTGGGCGATAACCGCGAATCCCCCGATTACAACGTGCTTCAGCCCGGCCGCGTTGGCATCACCGACGACGCCGGATAGATCAGGCCCGCGGATCTGGTCGCTGGCCATCTTTACCCGCGTGGACGGCGTTATAGAACTCGAATGCCTGATCGCAGAGCTTCTGGCCAAACTCCAATCGCTCGGAGACAGAGAGGGTCTTGGCGAACTCCGCTTCCTGTCGTTCCTCTTCGCGATTTAGCGCAGCCCACTCGGCCTCGTAGCCCGGGGCTAGGCGGGGACCCTTTTTAGGCGTGGTAGCCATGCAACGAATTGTACGCCTTGCGAAGGCAGCTCAGCCCAAGCTCGGCCGCATCTGGCGCAGGCGGCGGACGCGCTCCTCGATCGGCGGGTGGGTGGAGAAGAGGCCAGCGATGCCCTTGCCCTTGAAGGGGCGGACGATGTAGAGCGGCTCGGCCGCCTGGTTGACCTGCATCGGCATCGCTTCCGCCCCCTGCTCGAGGCGCAGCAGGGCGCTGGCCAGCGACTCGGGGTTGCCGCAGATCTGGGCGCCGCCGGCGTCGGCGGCGTACTCGCGCTGGCGCGAGATCGAGAGCTGGATGATCGTCGCCGCGATCGGCGCCAGCAGGACCAGCGCCAGCGAGGCGACGAGGCTGAGCGGCGACTCGTCGTCGCCGCCGAACCACATCAGCATGTAGGCGAGGTAGGTGATCGCGGCGCCGATCGCCGAGGCGACCGACTGGATCAGGATGTCGCGGTGCTGGACGTGGGCCAGCTCGTGGGAGAGGACGCCGCGCAGCTCGTCCTCGGAGAGCAGCTTGGTGATCCCCTCGGTGACGGCGACCGCGCTGTGCTTGGGGTTGCGGCCGGTGGCGAAGGCGTTGGGCTGCTGCTGGGGGATCATGTAGAGGCGCGGCATCGGCAGCCCGGCGCGCGTCGTCAGTTCGCGCACGATCTGGTAGAGGCGCGGGTTCTCGGACTCCTCGATCGGCTTGGCCCGCGCCATCGAGAGCGCCATCTTGTCGCTGAAGAAGTAGGAGCCGAGGTTGATCAGCAGGGCGATGCCGAGGAAGAGCGCCGCGGTGCTCGGCCCACCGATCAGCGCGCCGATCACGACCAGCAGGCCGGAGAGGGACGCGAGCAGGATCGTCGTGCGCAGCGTGGCGCCCCAGGTGGATTGCTTGGTCGTGGTCATCGCGTGGCTCCTCTCGCGGTTTGCGGTGCTTGAAGTATTGCGACGGAAGGGGCGTTCGCCTATAGGGGCCACCCCCTATTCAAAGAGGTGTCCGGGTTTGGGGCGCCAAAGGACCCATAAGCTCAGACACGTGCGAGCTCGGGGTCGAATATGACGACCGTCGCGATCGTCGCGCTCGGGGCCGCGGCCCTCATCCTCGCCGTGGCCTGGGCGCGCGAGCGGCGCCGCTTCGCGCCGCTCGAAGATCTGATCGAGGAAATGGAGAAGGTCGACCTGACCACGCCCGGGCCGATCCTCCCCGACTCGATCGACGGAGTCGGGGATAGCGAGCAGGTGGAGCGGCTGGAGCTCGCCTTCCTGCGGATGATCCGCCGCCTCGAAGCGGAGCGGCGCCGCGCCGGTAGCGCCGCCCTGCGCGCCCAGGAGGAGGAGCGGGCGCGGGTCGCGCGTGACCTGCACGACGAGGTCAACCAGTCGCTGGCGGGGCTGCTGCTCCGCCTCGAGGCGGTGCGCGAAGCGGCGCCGGCTGAGCTGCAGCCCGCGATCGTCGAGACCCGCCGGCTCGCCAACCAGGCGATGCAGGAGCTGCTCTCGCTCGCCCGCCAGCTGCGCCCCACGGCGCTCGACGACCTCGGCCTCAGCGCGGCGATCGCCGGCCAGGTCGAGCAGGTCGAGCGGCCCGGCCTCGCGGCCGAGCTGATGGCCGTGGGGGACTTCTCCGGGCTCGACGACGACGTGCAGCTGGTCGTCTACCGGGTCGCCCAGGAGGCGCTGACCAACGCCGCCCGCCACAGCGAGGCGCGGCGGATCGCCGTGAGGCTGGGCCGCTCTGAGCACGGCGTCGAGCTGGAGGTTTCCGACGACGGCCGCGGCTTCGCCTTCGAGCGGTCCGAGCGCGGGCTGGGGATCGGCGGCATGCGCGAGCGCGCCCTCTTGATCGGCGCCGAGCTGACGATCGAGTCGCGCCCCGGCCACGGCACCACCGTCCGCCTCACCGTCCCCAGCTCCTCCTTTCGCCGCCCGCCCCCGTCCCCCAGACCTTCCTAGCCTTTCCGTCCAGCCCCCAAGGCGATACCCAGCGTTTCCGCCACCTGATCCGGTTCCTCGTTCACCTGCTGTTCCGCGAGACGCAGAACCTCGTAGCCGAGTCGCTTTAGATCAAGGCCCCGCCTCCTGTCGTCTTGGAATGCCGCCTTTCCGCGGTGATAGACGTAGCTGTCGGTTTCGACCAAGACCCGGCGGTCGCGCCATAGGAAGTCGACCAGATGAGGGCCGATGCGCACGTTGACCTCGGGCGACGGAAGGCCGTAGCGACGGCAGAGGCGCAGAAAGTCCCGCTCCAAGTCGCTGCGCGTCCGGTCCCTGCCGCTTTCCTCGTCGATTGAAAGACCAAGCACGTTCGCCTGCCGGATGGCCCGTCGCAACTGCCCTGCCGGTAGAGCGCCGGGCCACCCCTCTGCCGCCGCCAAGCGCATATCGGCGATCGTCCTCATCGGAGTCGTGACGGGGATCGCGCGGCGCAGGATCACATCGGCCGGAACTAGGGTGCGCGAGCGGTGCACACGAATGCCGCGGCGCCTCGCCTTGCCGCCTGCACCAGCAACGATCACGTCGACCGGTCCCTCGTTCTTAGGCAGGAGATCCCAGAGGCACGCGGCGCTGCGATGGCTCACCGCAGCTCCCCAGTGGTCGAGCACCAAACCACCCCTCAGCGGGCCTCCACCGATCGCAAGCACAGCAGCCAGCCAGTACCCCTCTTCTGAGAGCGCCGGATGACCCACCGCATAGACGCCCCGATGGACGCGGTGAAGCCGTCCCGCGAGCACGCGGCTTCGTATCGCTTCTTCCCCGGCCCCGATCCGACGCAGCTGACGAGTCGAGACCACTCCGTGCTGCCGTCCGGCGATCTCCCCAATCGACGCGTCGACTCTGGCGACTTTCCCGTGCATATCAAGGGGTAAGTCGCCAAGGGCCCTGGGTTCTCCCCCCGCTCACCTTCCCGGCATCGCCTGGCGGGTTGGGACACTGCACGCATGCGGGTTTTGATCGCCGACGACCATGGGATCGTGCGCTCGGGGCTGCGGCTGCTGCTGGAGCGCCAGGCCGACATCGAGGTCGTCGCCGAGGCGGCGGACGGGGCCGAGGCGCGTGAGCTGGCGATTCGCGAGCGGCCCGACCTGGCGATCCTCGACGTGAAGATGCCGAAGCTGACCGGGCTGCAGGCGACCCGCGAGATCAAGGCGCAGGCGCCCGACGTGGCGGTCCTGATCCTCTCGATGCACGACGACGAGCGCTACCTCTTCGAGGCGCTCAAGGCCGGCGCCTCGGGCTACGTGCTGAAGACCCAGGCGGATACCGATTTGCTCGGCGCGATCCGGGCAGTCGAGCGGGGCGAGCCGTTCCTCACGCCCGAGGCGCAGCGCTCGCTGATCAAGGACCTGCTCGAGCGCGGCTCCCCCGGCGAGGAGGAGCTGACGCCGCGCGAGGAGGAGATCGTCAAGCTCGTCGCCGAGGCCCACACCTCGAAGGAGATCGCGTCGATCCTCCACCTCTCTGAGAAGACCGTCGAGAACCACCGCGCCAACGCGATGCGCAAGCTCGGGATGAGGGACCGGGTCGAGCTGGTCCGCTACGCGATCCGCCGCGGCCTGATCGAAGCGTGAGCCGGCGCCCGCGGTTTGCTTGACTGGAAAACCCAGTCGATGACGACCTCCCGGGAATACCGCGAAAAGCGTTGGCTCGCGCTGATCCTGCTCTGCTCGGCGCAGTTCGTTGTCGTCCTCGACGCCTCGATCGTCAACGTCGCCCTGCCGACGATCGGCAGGGCGCTCGACTTCTCGCAGGCGAACCTGCCCTGGGTGGTCAACGCCTACGTGCTCACCTTCGGCGGCTTCCTCCTGCTCGGCGGGCGCACCGCCGACCTGCTCGGCCGCCGGCGCGTCTTCATGGCAGGGCTGATGCTGGTCGCGGTGGCCTCGCTCGCGGCGGGCTTCGCCTCCACCGAGGGACAGCTGATCGCGGCGCGGGCGGCGCAGGGGCTCGGCGCGGCGATCATCTCCCCCGCCGCGCTCTCGATCGTCACCACCACCTTCAACGACGGCGCCGAGCGCAACAAGGCGCTCGGAGTCTGGGGCGCGGTCGCCGGCTCCGGCGGCGCCGCGGGCGTCTTGCTCGGCGGCGTCCTCACCGACGGGCTCGGCTGGGAGTGGGTGCTCTGGGTCAACGTGCCGGTCAGCCTGGTCGCGTTCGCCCTCTCCCCCGGGCTGATCGCCGAGAGCCGCGCCGAACACGAGACGCGCGCCTTCGACGTCGCCGGCGCGGTCACCGTCACCGCGGCGCTCTCGATCCTCGTCTACGCGATCGTCGACGCGACGGACGCCGGTTGGGGGTCGACCCAGACGATCGGCCTGCTTGCCCTCTCGCTCGCCCTGCTCGCGGCCTTCGTCGCAATCGAGCTGCGCACCACCAAGCCGCTGATGCCGTTCTCGATCTTCCGCATTCGCACCCTGACCGGCGCCAACGTGGTCGGCCTGCTGGTCGGCGCCTCGCTGTTCTCGATGTTCTTCTTCATCTCCCTGTATATGCAGCAGGTGCTCGGCTACAGCGCGATCCACGCCGGCCTCTCCTACCTGCCGCTGGCGCTGACGATCATGGCCTCGGCGACGATCGCCTCGCAGATGGTCACCCGCTTCGGCTACAAGCCGATCCTCGCCACCGGCATGCTCTTCATCGTCGCCGGGCTCGTCTGGTTCAGCCGTGTCTCGGTCGGCGGCGGCTTCACGACCGACATCCTCGGACCCTCGCTGCTCGCCGCCGCCGGGCTCGGCTTCTCCTTCGTGACGACGACGATCGCCGCCGTATCCGGGGTCGAGGAGAGCGAGGCGGGACTGGCCAGCGGCCTGATCAACACCTCCCAGCAGATCGGCGGCGCGCTCGGCCTGGCGGTGCTCTCGACCGTGGCCACGTCGCGCACCGACGACCTGCTCTCCAGCGGCGGAACGAGCCCGCTGGGCGCCCTCACCGAGGGCTTCCAGACGGCCTTCCTCGGCGGCGCCGCGATCGCCGCGCTCGGCTTCGTCCTCACCCTCGTCCTGATTCGCAACAGCGACAGCAGGGCACACGTCGAGCTGGGTCGGGAGGAAGCGCGGCAGCGCGCCGGCGAGGAGGCGACCGAGGCGGCGTCGGCCTGAACGGCGCGCGTCCCGCCCTGCCGGGTCGCATAACCGACCGCTTCAGTAGGATTTAAGGCGATGCTGTTCTCGACGAAAGCGGAGTACGGGGTTCGGCTGATGGTCGAGCTCGGTCGCCAGCCGGGGTCCGCCCCGGTTTCGCTCAGCGCCGTCGCCGAGGCGGAGCGGCTGCCGCTCTCCTACCTGGAGCACCTGGTGGCGAAGCTGCGCAACGCCGCGCTGGTCAGCTCGACCCGCGGCGCCCACGGCGGCTACCGGCTGGCCAGGCCGGCGGAGACGATCACCCTCGACGAGGTGGTCGAGGCGCTGGAAGGCCAGATCGCGCCGATGGAGTGCTTCCACGAGACGCCCGAGGGCAAGGTGCTCTGCTCGCACGAGAACGACGGCGACCGCGCCTGCGCGACGAAGCTGCTCTGGACGCGGGTGCAGGGCGGCGTCACCAAGGCGCTCGCCGGCACCACGCTGGCGGAGCTGGTCGAGTTCTCCGGCGGCGGCGCCGAGAGCGCGGCGAAGGCGCCGGCGGGGCGCGCGAAGGCGCCGGTCGGCAGCGCCGCTTGATCACCGACGGAATCCACCACGAACGGAGTGAAATTGGCTGAGCTGGAGATACGCAACCTGCACGTCAGCGCCGAGGGCAAGGAGATCCTGCGCGGGCTCGACCTCGACGTCGCGAAGGGCAAGGTGCACGCGCTGATGGGCCCGAACGGCTCGGGCAAGTCGACCCTTGCCAACGCGATCATGGGCCACCCGGCGCTGGAGGTGACCGAGGGCTCGATCGTCTTCAAGGGCGAGGACGTGACCGAGGCCGATCCCGACGAGCGCTCGCGCGCCGGCCTCTTCATGGCCTTCCAGTATCCGGTGGCGATCCCCGGCGTCTCGGTCAGCAAGTACCTGCGGATGATCCTCAACGCCAGACGCGAAGCGCGCGGTGAAGCCGAGATCAAGATCAAGGAGTTCGCCAAGGTCGCCCAGGAGGCGATGGACCTGGCCAACATCCCGAAAGACTTCTCCAGCCGCTACCTCAACGACGGCTTCTCCGGCGGCGAGAAGAAGCGGATGGAGATCCTCCAGCTGGCGATGTTGCGGCCGGAGATCGCGGTGCTCGACGAGACCGATTCCGGCCTCGACATCGACGCGCTGCGCACCGTCGCCGACGGCGTCAACACCTTCGCCGGCCCGGAGATGGGCGTGCTGATCATCACCCACTACCAGCGCATCCTGCACATGGTCAAGCCCGACTCGGTCCACGTCATGTTCGAGGGCCGGATCGTCAAAGAGGGCGGCCCCGAGCTGGTCACCCAGCTCGAGGAGAAGGGCTACGGCTGGATCCGCGAGGAGGTAGAGGCGGGCACGGCTGCCTAGCCTCGGGACGATGGAGCCGACCACGACCACCTCCGTGTCGGCCTTCCCGATCGAGAAGGTCCGTGCCTCCTTCCCGGCGCTGGAGCGCGAGGTCAACGGCCGCCCCGTCGCCTACCTCGACAGCGGCGCAAGCGCGCAGCGCGTGCTGGCCTCGATCCAGGCGGTCGACCGCTACGAGCGGGCGCACCACTCCAACGTCCACCGCGGCTCGCACACGCTCTCGGCCGAGGCGACGGCGGCCTACGAGGGCGCGCGGGCGACCGTTGCCGACCACCTCGGCGCCGCCGACCGGCGCGAGGTGATCTTCGTCCGCAACGCGACCGAGGCGATCAACCTGGTCGCGCGGGCCTGGGGCGAGGCCAACGTCGGTGCCGGCGACCGCATCGTGCTGACCGAGATGGAGCACCACTCGAACGTGGTGCCGTGGCAGCAGCTGGCCGAGAGGGTCGGCGCCGAGGTCGAGTGGGTGCCGGTCGGCGAAGACGGCCTGCTCGACATGGACGCCTACGCGGCGCTACTCGAACGGGGACCGAAGCTGGTCGCGGTCGCCCACGTCTCCAACGTGCTCGGCACCGAGAACCCGGTCGCCGAGATCGCCCGCCTCGCCCACGAGGCCGGCGCGCTGGTGCTTGCCGACGGCGCCCAGGCGGCGCCGAAGCTGCCGCTCGACGTTGCCGAGCTCGGCGTCGACTTCTACGCCCTCACCGGCCACAA
>Ga0075423_10002864_pt1 | contig 15780 bp, 14 predicted proteins | sample SoiMethybrSBSTD2_FD_80114 | JGI IMG/M metagenome (GOLD analysis project Ga0075423, IMG submission 80114) | Bulk soil microbial communities from a Populus tree surrounding site in Tennessee, USA - Soil MetaG P. TD hybrid SBSTD2 | ecosystem: Environmental > Terrestrial > Soil > Tree plantation...
CCGCATTGCTCGGGCGGCGAGGCCGCATTGCTCGGGCGGCGAGGCCGCATTGCTCGGGCGGCGAGGCCGCATTGCTCGGGCGGCGAGGCCAGGCCACCTCGTGGAGCAGAATCCGCGCAAGCGCTGCGGTGCGCCGACCGTGGGTACGTCCTCGCAACCGGCACGATCGTGTTGACCGGTTCGGGAGAGGCGCTGCTCAAGAGCAACGAGGTCCAGGCCGCCTACCTCGGCGGCGCGGCGAAGTCTCGCGCGTAGCGGCCGTCAGCCCCGCTCGAAGCGGAACAGCGCGGATGCGTTTTCTGACGTGATCTTGCGCCGGTCCTCCTCGGGGACCCCAGCGAAGATCCGGTCCAGGAATTCGCGTGACTTCGGCCACGTCGATTCGGCGTGCGGGAAATCGTTGCCCCACAGCATGTTGTCCACGCCGATGACGTCGCGGAATCGGAGGCCATAGTCGTCCTCCATGAACTCCACGAACATGTTGTGACGCCAGTAGTCACTGGGAAGCATGCCGTGGCGCGACTTCCAGGTCCTGATGGTCGGCCGCTCACGATATGTGAAGTCCATCTGCTTGAGCCAGTGAGGGACCCAGGCGGTCTCGTGCTCGACCGACCCGATCTTCAAGCGCGGGTAACGCTCGAAGACGCCGGCGAAAATGATCGCGGTGAGCGAGTAGCGGATCCAGTAGTCGCTATTGGCCAGCCCGGCGGCGGTCAATTGATAAATGTCGATGGTGAATTCACAACCCGGCACGCCGACGCGATGATCGCTCATCTGCCCTTTCGCTGCGGGCTCACGCCAGGATACAAGGCATCGATGCGCGCGCCTTGTTGATGCGTGTCGTCCTCGCATAGCGTCGTAATTGTGACCGTCACACCTCCTGCCCCGCTCGCTGGACTTACTGTGCTCGTGATCGACGACCACTACGACACCGTAGAGATGTTCGTCGAACACCTACGTTCGGTCGGAGCCATCGTGACCGGCGTACTCAGCGCGAAGGCCGCACTCGCCTACGCAATTACGCCGGATTCGACGCCGTGCTCGTGGACCTTCGGATGCCCGGCGAAGGCGGACGGTGGTTCCTTCGCGAGCTGCGAGGATCGCGGGCGCCTTCGGCGCAGGCGCCGGTCTTTGCCGTCAGTGGGCGCCACGACGAACCCGCTACGGCCGAGGGTTTCGCGGGCAGCTTCCTCAAACCCGTCGACCTGGACGCACTTGTGGCAACGCTTGCGGCGTTGCAACGCGCAGCGAACTGAAAGGCACGTGAAAAGACTTCCACCAGCTGGCCCGTCACGGTGACGGCGGCGGCGCCCGGCTTGAGTTACGGCTGTCCCGCTTTGGCGTGGAGTTCGCCGGGGGCGCGATAAAGCGCCACGCACTCCCTCAAGTCTGCGAGCAGTGAACGCTGGTCCATCACTCAATGACCTGATCCGCCCGCAGCAGCAGCGATGGCACCATGTCGGTGCAGAGCGAGGACACTTCTTTACCGCGGCGCAGCGGGCATCGCCGACGAGTGATGGTCCACGATCATCCAATTCCCGCCTTCTTTCACGAATGTGAAGCTATACCGCGCTGGCAACGTCTTCGGTTCCCCATCCTTCACATATGTGAACGTGTAGTAGCCCGTGTTGACGCCAGTGTCGCCATAAACACGGATCAATTGTTCACCGAAGTTGACCTTGAGGCTTGGCAAGACCTTGAACGCGCCGACAAAATAATCACGCAGCGCAGCTCGATTCGATCGCAGGGTTGGCGAGAGCGTTCCCCAGAGGACGCCATCAGTGGCATAGAGAAGAACAATCTTGTCGGGGTCGTTCTGTCCTAACGTCTCGGCCCATTTCATGGTTGCCGCCTGAACGTCCTCTTTTGGCCCAGCCAGGGCACTGGACGTCAACAGCCAACTCAGCACGAGGACTACGGCGACGGTCGATAACCGAGACGACATGCTTTGCCCTCCTCGTCGATTCGTTGGCATTCGATCACTTGATCCGCCCGCAGCAGCAGCGACGGCGGGAGGGTGAGGCCGAGCGCCTTGGCGGTCTTGAGGTTGATGACCAGCTCGAACTTGGTGGGTTGCTCGACCGGCAGATCGGCGGGTTTCGCACCCTTGAGAATCTTGTCTACGTAGTAGGCGGCGCGCCACGTCAGGTCGCTATAGTTCGGCCCGTAGGCCATCAACCCGCCCGCCTCAGCATAGGCGCGTAAGGCGCCCACGGATGGTAGATGCCGCTGGGTCGCCTGTTGCGTTATTCGACTGCCGATTTGCGCAAGCAGAGGATCCGCGAACACCATGACCGCATCGCTCGCTTCGGCCGAAACGGTGGCAAACGCTCGATCGACTTCGTCGTCGCTCCTCACTTCCACGAAGCGCAGCCGCATTCCGAGCGAGCGCCCCACGGCCTCCGCTTGTTTACGCTCCGCCGCTTGAAATACCGCGTTGGCGGGGTTCCAGAGCACCGCCACCTTCGCTGAAGGACGCACGATGTCTTTGAGAGCCTCGAACTGTTTGCCGACGAGATCCGTTGCGATCGATGAAGTCCCCGTGACGTTACCACCGGGTCGCGCAAGGCTCGCGACAAGGCCAACGCCAACGGGATCGGCGACACCGATCATGACGATAGGAATTGTTGGCGTTACCCGCTTCGCGGCAAGTGCTGCTTGGGTCACGAAGGCCACGATCACATCCACATCGAGGCGCACGAGCTCGGACGCGAGCATCGGCAGTTCATCGAATCGTCCGTGCGCCGATCGGTACTCGATCATGAACGTCTGGTTCTCGACGTGTCCCAGTGTGTGAAGACCTTCCCGGAATCTTTCGCGAATGCCTGGCAAGTCAGACGGAGTGAGGAACCCAATGCTCGCGACAGCTCTCACCTTCTCGCCCCCGGCGACGCGCGGCGCGGCGAGCAACGCTCCCAGGCCAGTCACGAACGCGCGGCGGTTCACTCGATCACCTGATCCGCCCGCAGCAGGAGCGACGGCGGGATGGTCAGTCAAGGGGAGAGCTCTCTTGCATGAAAGTCGGCGCGTTTCTGTGTGAGTTAGGCGGCTCGTCTGAGCGCCTCATTGATTCGCGCGACTGCGGCCTGTGGGTCTGCAACATCCACGACGAGCCGAGTGTATTTGCCGCGACCCAAGTCGATCGTGACGGCTGAGCCTCCCCTTCGTACATCCCAGAACTCTCGTTTACCGCGTCGGTAAAACGTGCCCGCCGTAATGACGCCCGGGATGTTCGTCCCCGGCCAGCGCCAACCTCTCCACCAACCTTTCGTCGCATTAGGATCCAACCATACCGTCCTGATGTCCGAGAGCGGAACCCGGAGATAGCGCTTGAACGCCCAGAGCTTACTCCAGCCGCGCACTTCAACGATTAGGTCGCCATGCTGGATTGACAAGTCCACCATCGCGCTCGTCTCCTTTCGTCATCCGACATACGCATCGCACCGTCCGTTCCGTCAAGGGGACGCGCTATCTGATCACGTCGTCGGCCCGCAGCACCAGCGAGGGGCAAGATCATCATGCCGAGCGCCGTCGTAGGACCTTCGTCTTACCATTCGCCCTTGGCTCGCTTGGAGTTTTGGAGGTTGGTGCTGGCGGCGTGAGGCTTTTCGGACATCGAGCACCACGTCGTTCCAGCAGTGCTCGGAGGGCGTGCTCTCCAACCCCTCGAGCCGTTGGCGCGTCTCCGCGAATTACGGATCGTGGTGCCATGCCTCCCAGTCCGCGCGGGTTCTCCACGTGCCGACTATCACCCTCCTGTCTGGCTTCTCGGCTGGTCGCGGCGCACTCCAACAGCTTGTTGTGCTCGTGCTCCGGCTCGTCAGGCGACAGGACGAGGTTCAATTGGGAGAAGATCAGAACGAGCGCCAGCGGCTGGCGCCCGGACCAGACGTCCGACGCCAGTGGCCCTTGGTCCAATAGGCCGGACCGTACAACGCCGAGTAGAGTCAGAGCGATGAACGCGGCAGCAGGTAATGCCATCGCGCGACCGCTGCCGCCAGGGCGGCCGATGAATTGTGAAGGCCCACCTATCTTGCGTCTCGTCTTTCCAGTAGTCCCAAGAACTCCAGCGTCGGGTCAATCGATGATCGGCAAGCCTGGAGACGAACGTCAAATAGTGGCCGCACCACGGCTAGATGGTCGCGACAATGGTGGCGAAACATGGAGCGTAGGTGCGGCGCCGGCTGGCGCGCGCTGGAGGGTGGATTTTGGATTTGATAACCGGCTCCCAATGGCAAACCGCCGCCGAATCGAAATGGGGACGGACGGCCGTCTGGATTCACGGCGATGGCCAATTCGCGGTCCTTCATCCATGTCGCGAGCAGCTGACAGTGACGCTCTGCGCGACAATGGTGGACGCTGCAACGGCCAAGAAGGGTGTGTGCTGCAGCCGCTGCTCGAAATCACGACACACGATCACTAACCTCGCCGATTGAGCGACCACGCTTTGGCCTGAGATGGCAGGAGTCCTGTCTACAGTCGACCCCTCCGGATGGAATGCGTGTTTCACGCTCTCGCGGCAAAGCCAAAGGCGGCGGTGAGCCTATGATGAAGAATTCACACCGTGTGCGACTACGTCATCGTGGAAGGCGATTTGGTGCTGATCGGAGAGTTGGCCAGGAATTGCACGATCTTCCGGATGACCGGGCGACGTATTAGGTCGTCCGGCCTCGCAAGGGTTGCGGTGATTAGGCCGATCTGCCTGCGATCCGCTTCCTTTACCGCATCTGATGGAGACCGGACACCCTAGCTCGGCTTCGGCGCGCGTGCGGCCGGCACCGTCGGTCTCCGTGGTGTGTTCTAGGGACTCAAAAAGCAAATCGGGCGCTCCGGCGGCCGCCAAAACGCCCGAGATGATTGGTTTGTCGTCAGCCTTGGTCGCTACTTATCGTCCTCACCTTCGCTCTTGCGAAGCTGACCACGAATCTCACCGGCCTTGAAGTTGTTGGTGTGGATATTTCCGTAGGCCGTGTTCGATTCGAGAATGGTCTCGAGCGCGCCGAAGTCGCCGGCGGTGATGTTCTGGCCCGGAACCGCGAGGATACTGGCCGGGGTGATCGTTCCGGTCACCGTTCCGCCGGGGTTCGGGCACGCCGGCGTACCGGCGGGGCCGTTACCAAGGTTTGTGCAGAGGAAGACGAAGATTCCCCCAGGGACGTGCCGCTTGGCAAAATGAATGTGAGACTGCAAAACAGTCGAGGTCAGGCCCGAATAGGTGAGGCTGTACGTCGCCAGCTGATGCTGCTTGTCGACGCTCAGATGCAGCGTCCCTGTACCGTCAGATAGTATCGCCCCGGTCTCGGCGTTGAGAGCGCCGAGCTCCTCGAATCCGGAGAATGTTGCGTTGAATTCCTCCCCGCTCGCAGTTCCCGCCACAACAAGCATGAGCACGACGACGATAAGGCTGCACTTCACGAGCACCAAGTGATGCATGTGCGATCTCCTTCTATTTCGGTTCGTGCGTTTGCTTGACTGTCCTCGCAGGGCCTCCTTTCTTTCCACGCTTGCTCACAGCGATGCGAAGCATAGCACCGCGACAACCAAAGGCGCGCCTGTCGTCAAATGTAAAACCGCGTGAAGCACGATACGGTGGCGCCGCGCCAGACTGAATGGACCACCTGCGCATGATCATTGAAGTCTCCCAAGCGCCGCGCCGCCGATGGCCGCGACAATGACGGCGAGCCATGGCAGCCCTCGGTGCAGCCTGACTAACGGCAAACCTCAACGCTTGTCAGACGAGTCCGAGGTCGCGCGCCGCCGTGTTCGGGAAGACCTGATCGGTTCGCGTCCCGTCAAGGCCGAACACCGCTTTGAATAGGCCGCCGAAGAGCGCGCGATATTCATTCAGCACCGGCCAGTCGCGATCCTGGTTCAGTGTGCTGCGATCGACGGCTACCTGGTCACCGGCGATGCTACCGCCGCGTACCGAGCCGCCAAGGACCCAGTACACCGTGCCGTGACCATGGTCGGTGCCGCGCGTGCCGTTTTCGCGGAAGGTCCGCCCAAATTCTGAGATCACGACGACGACCGTGGAACGCCACGCCGAACCCATCTGCTCCGCGAACGCCGCCAGACCCTGCCCGAGGTTGCCGAGCAGATTCGCGAGCTGGCCCTGCGTGCCACCTTCATTGACGTGGGTGTCCCAACCACCAACGTCGATGAAGGCAAGATTGAATCGGTCGCGCACGAGGCCTGCCATCCGTCGCGCCTCGAGCTCGAACCCGCGGGCGCTGATCGCGTTGCGATTGGCGGCCTGCATTTCACCACTTGTCCCACCGGATGCCATCATCTCGTTCTGTTCCGCCACTGTCTTCCGCAACTCAAATCCTTCGCTGATGAGATGCTCGAAGCGCGTTCCCGCGTACATGCTCGCTAATATGGCCACCTGCCGCTCATCGAATGGCGCACGCCCCGTGCCCTTGAGCGACACGTTGGGGACAACAAGGTCCCCCCGCAGGACAACCGGCAAGCCATCGGTGAAGGCGACCGGAGCGGCCGTTCCACCGAGTACGGCCGCCAAGCGGTTCATAAATCCCGACCCATACGTCCGTGGTCCCGGCGGAAGGCCACTCTCGACGCTGTCCTGTGTCTCGAAGTGGCTGCGGCTCATGTCGGTTGTTCCCGCAAACGGCACGAACGCGACCTGGCCCGCCTGCCACAGTGGATACATGCTGTCCTTCAGCGCGGGATGGAGGCCCCAGCCGACGGTGTTGTCAGCGCCGACGAGCGGAAGAGCCGCCTGCGGATCGCTCGGATTGGGTCGGGCCAACGCCAGCGTCGGCCGTGCTTCATAATAGAACGGGCTGCCGACAGGAATTACGACGTTGGCCGCGTCATAGCCACCACGGAGAAACACCAGCAGGAACTTCGCATCGGCGGCGCCCGGCGCCGTGTATGCGCGCGAGACGATGCCTGGAAACCCCTGGGCGCCGCTCATGATGGCAGCCACGGCGAGCTTCAGCACAGTGCGTCGTCGCATCACAACCTCCGCTCCTAGCGTTGCATCCACTCCGGGGAGGCGAGCAGCAGCGTGTTCCACTCGGCCTGTGAGGCGGCTTGCGCGAGCGCCTCGCGTGTTCGGGCGCCGAACGTGGGCTCAATGGCCTCATAGAAAAGTCGGTTGTTGAGCATCGGGAAGCCCATGGATGGCCCGGGTCGATTGTCTTCGGTGTTGAACAGACCTGCGCTTCCGGCGCCGATCGCGCGCGCGATCTCAAAGCGTTTGACCAGTTGACCGGGGCTCGCCCACGCCGTCTCGGCTGCTCCGTAACCCTCTGGTGTCACGTGGCCGTACGGCGGCTCACCGAGCTGGGTCAGCCAGCCGACGACGGGACGATAGTTGGTGATGACCTTTCCGTCGTAAGCCAGGCGCAAGGAAGAGACGACAAACTGCATCGGATCCTTGAACTTGCCGGTGGGCGCCGAGGCGCTGAGGAGGTCCGGCGATGTGAACATCGTGCGCAGCACTTCGGCGATGTTCCCGTCGGTTCGCTGGAACGTTGCGGCCATGGCGTTCACGAGGGCAGAAGGCGGGTCGTCCGCGATGAAATAGCGGGCCAGCTTACTGCTGATGAAACGCGCCGTCGCTGGTTGACGGGCGAGGAGCGTCACCGCCTGCCCGACTTCGGCGAACCCGGTGCTGCCGAACCGCTGATTGAGCACGATCTTTGGTGCGAAATCGTGCCGATTCGGATTGAACTCAAACAGGCCGTCGCGGACGTACAACGCCTGGCGCTCGGGCGACAGCCGTGGCGCGGCGTCGGTTGCATTCACACCGACGCCGGTCAGCACTCGCGCCAGCTCCTGAACGTCTCGCTGCGTGTAGCGTGACCCGCTCGCGCTACCGGCCACGCCCAGGGTGTGCAGCTCCATCAGCTCACGTGCGTAGTTCTCATTGATCCGACCTGCAGCGCTTTGGGCATTATCAAGGTACTCGAGCATCGCGGGTGACTTCACCGTTGCCAAGACCAAGTCGCGGAAACTGCCGAGCGCACGCGGCCGAACCGCGCGCTCTTCGTATTCCGCAAGCGTCCAGCGCACCGTGCCCTTGCCCGAGAAGACGTTGAAGTGGTTCATCCAGAACCATGTCATCTGCTCTTGGAGCTGTGCCGGTGAGTACAGGGCGCGCATGAGCTGCCGCTTAGTGGCCTCGTACACCGCCTGATTCGCCGCCTGGTTCAGCGCCATGCGCGCCTGCTGCTTATCATCCTCGGTGGGTAACGCCTTGAGCCGCTCCTGCTCGACCCGAGCGTTGCGAACCAGTTGCTCGGCACTGTATTGGGTGACGGGAATTGCTGCGATGGCGGCGGCGAGTGTCGAAGGATCTTCCACTTTCAGCTGCAGCTGCTCACTGAGGAACCGCGCGCGACCGAGCTGACGGTACCTCGCTGCGGTGGCGCTGTCGATGCCAAACGTCACGCGATTGAGCCAACGAACATCGCCCGCGGTGAGTGCCGCGGGCCCTGACGAGGACGAATTAGCCCGTCCGATTGAACACGACGGCAGCAGCAGAAGGAACGTCAGAAGGGCGCAGCGTATGTGGCGGTCGCACATCGGTCGCCTCGTCAAACCGCTGGCGCGGCGAACCGCAATATCCGCGTGATCATCCTCGCTCGCTCGGCCACATCCAAGCCTCACCAGATGCGGATTCTTGCTTTGAGTCTGGCAGCCAACTACTTAGTCTAAATAACCCGCGATTGTCTTCATGGGTTCAGCACGGTGTGCATTCATGTCATCCGCTCAGCGCAGCGCTTGGACGGCAGCAGGGCCCGAGGCGCCGAGGCGTTTACAGTCGGTCGGCAAAGGCGCGACGGTCAATTCCTCGGACCTCCGGCTGGCCGGATGGTAGGGCGGATGAGTTACATCAGCAAGGGCGTCGGCGACGCACTGTCACACGACGACACTGTCCGGTCGTTCGTGTCTCACCGAGTCTGAAGGCATCATCAGATTTCGAGCGAATGGCCGCGTCGTCGCAGTGCTGAAGAGAGCAGTGGGCCTGATCTGCGCCGATACAACGCATCGGCGCGCGCGCCTTGTTGATGCGTGTCGCTTTCGCGTAGCGTCGTGTTGTGGCCGTCACACCTCCTGCCGCGCTCGCTGGACTTACTGTGCTCGTCATCGACGACCACTACACCACCGTCGAGATGTTCGTCGAACACCTACGTTCGGTCGGAGCCATCGTGATCGGCGTACTCAGCGCGAAGGCGGCACTCGCCTACGCGATGACCGCCGGATTCGACGCCGTGCTCGTGGACCTTCGGATGCCCGGCGAAGACGGCCGGTGGTTCCTTCGCGAGCTGCGAGGATCGCGTGCGCCTTCGGCCCAAGCGCCGGTCTTTGCCGTCAGTGGGCGCCACGACGAACCCGCTACGGCGGAGGGTTTCGCGGGTAGCTTCCTCAAACCCGTCGACCTGGACGCACTTGTGGGAACGCTTGCGGCGTTGCGACGCGCAGTGAACTGAAAGGCACGTGAAATCACTTCCACCAGCCGGCCCGTCACTGCGACCGCGGCGGCACTCGGCTTGGGCTACAACGACGACACGATGTCGTGAGTTTGAGTTGTTCGTATCGCGGATAGGTAAACCAAAACTCGCAACCAGCCTGTGTAAGAGCCGCACGTTGGGGCTGGTCGGCGGGTACTAGCGCAAACCCAACGACGGCGCGGAGGCGGAGGTGTGCCGTTCCGCTGACGCTCGACGCTTCGAACCGACGCAGCTTCCATAAGGACTCACGCCGCGTCCTCACGCCACACCTTTTGGGATGTTGTCGAGCCAGCGGGCGGGCTCACAAACTACGCAGGAAATTCAGCAGGTCCTGTTTCTTGTCGCTGTCGAGAGCGCGGTATCGTGCGATCACGGCGTTGGCCTCCGACGCCGGATACTGCTTGGTGCCCTTGCTCTCGTGGGCCTCGATCGCCTCGACGAGGTCCGTCGTTCGGCCATCATGAAGGAAGAAGATCCGTTGGCCCAGCCCCCACAGAGGCGCCGTCCGAAACTGATCGGGCCCGGCGAGCCCCTGGATAATGTCGTCAGCCAGCCGCGGTCCCATTCGATGCAGAAGCAGGTCCGAGTACAGACCAACCGGTTTTTCGCTGAGTGCGGCGATTGAGGATCGGCCCGTCGTCATCGACGGCGTGTGACATAGCGCACAGCCGATCTCCGTAAACACGTTTCGGCCGCGCGCGCTGGAGGGTGTCGCCGGCGCCGGCGTCGGTGGCGCCAGGAATCGCATGAAGATGGCGAACTTCGTCACATCGCTGAGGGCGTTCGTGGGGGTGGAGGCGCCAAGCTTTGTGTGATCCTCCGGGGTCCCGTTGAAGAGGCAGCTGCGCGTCTCGTCGCGTTCTGTCTGGAAGAGCTCGTTCGTCACCCCTTGTTCGACGTTGTAGGCCTCGCCGGCGAAGATCAGCAGGGACTTGTTCTGCGCCTTCCAGCCGAATCGCGTGATGCTGCCGTCATTACTGCTGGTATTGGCGCGGCCCGGTCCCTGCCGATTCGGCTTTCCCTCAACGCCCATTGCGGCACGACTGGGAGCCGCCGTCTGCAGGTTCGCGAGAATGGCCGCATCCGGGATCTCCTCGATCAAGCCTGCCCCGAAGACCGGAACGGGAATGCGGAAGATCAAATTGTTGCGCTCGGCTTCCCGCTGAAAGTCCGGTTGGGCCAGCGCACAGCCAGGCGCATCTCTCCGGCCCGCAATGGTGTACAGATTATGGACGCCTCCATCCGGCGTGCCGTCGTCCTTGAATTTGAACCGCACTTCGCGAACAGGCCCGTTGGCCGTGATAAAGGGCGGTACGGTGTTAGTCGCCCCCTCCTTCGTCGCAACCGCGATCTGAGGATTGATGGAGGGACTGGAGCCACCAACCGCCGGCTGGGCGTGACATCCGGCGCAGCTATCCAAGTTGAAGCGCGGTCCGAGGCCATCGGCGACGTTCTCCACCTCCTGGAACGTCGCCCGTGCAACCTTAAAGGCCTCTAGCTCCGCGCTCGTCAATCCTGGCAGCGGCCAGCCCGCCTCGGACGTCCCGCCACGGACGCCAGGATCTTTTGCGTTCAGCGTGACCGTCGCTGTCGCACAGCCCACGATGAGAACGGCCGCGACGATCAGCAGGCCGCGCGCTTTCCCCCGTAGTCTCAGGCAGGGATTCTCGCCCGCCCTGAACATACCTACAAGACGTAGCAATGGGGCCGCCAGACTCGAGCGTTCTATGAAGTACGTGAGTATCTGAGTGTTCGCGGGGAGATGAGCGTCAGCGCGTTGACGTGTCCGCGTCGAACTGTCATTTCCATGCACAACTCCGTTGGGATGGAGTAGGGAGTTCCCGCTCAGTCTTTGCGTACGCCGAGCGCGGATGAACTGGGCGCTTGGGTCGGGCACGGTCAGCGAATCGCGATTAACATCGTCACGCGCGCCTGGCTAGCGGCCGAATGTCGGCGTGCCAAGCCAGCCGGTCTTCGACACATCCAGCACGACGCCGTCCGGTCCGGTCCATTTCACCTCGACGGTTCCGCTCGGTGTCCGAGCGGCCCAAGATTTTGAGAAGACAGCGAAGTTCTATGTCGAGACATTCGGCATGTAACATAGCGGCCCGTACCTCACCCGGGGGCATCAAGCAATGTCTGTGCTCGATATCCTACTCGGTAAGCCGATTGCCACCTCGGACGAGCGCGGCGAACAGGTGGGGGTGTCCGCGGGAATCCACATCTTCGGCCTCGACGCTCTCAGCTCCGCCGCGTATGGGCCCGAAGCCGCGCTCACACTGCTGATTCCGCTGGGGCTCGCGGGCGTCACCTACATCGTGCCCATCAGCGCCAGCATCATCGTGCTGCTCGCCATCGTTTATTTTTCATATCGTCAGACGATCGCTGCCTATCCAGGTGGAGGCGGCTCCTATACGGTCGCCTCGGAGAATCTCGGCACATTTCCCGGTCTGGTCGCAGCAGCCGCGCTCATGATCGACTACATTCTCACGGCCGCGGTCGGGATCTCCGCCGGGGTCGGCGCGCTGGTGTCCGCAGTCCCGGCCCTCCAACCGCACACGCTGTCGCTGTGCCTCGGTATCCTCGTGCTGATCACCCTCGTGAACCTCCGTGGCGTCCGCGAAGCCGGCATCGTCTTCATCATTCCGACCTATCTCTTCGTCGGCACGCTGCTGGTCGCCATCGCCATCGGCATTTCACACGCGATCCTCGCGGGTGGACATCCCGTCCCGGTCGTCGCGCCTCGGGCCTCGTTGCCGGCGCCGACCGCTGTCGTCAGTCTGTGGCTGTTGATGCAAGTATTCTCCAACGGCTGTACCGCGATGACCGGCGTCGAGGCCGTCAGCAACGGCGTGCGCGCGTTCCGGGAGCCGACTGTCAAAACCGCCCAGCGCGCGCTGACCGTCATCATCGGTCTCCTGATTGTTCTCCTCGCCGGCATCGCCTATCTCGTTCGCGCCTACGGTATCGCGGCCACCGACCCCGGCCAGCCTGGCTATCAAAGCGTGCTGTCGATGCTCGTTGCCGCCGTTGCCGGTCGCGGATGGTTCTACTACGTGACCATCGGCTCCGTCCTTGTCATCCTCTCGCTGTCCGCCAACACCGCCTTTGCCGATTTCCCGCGGCTCTGTCGGGCCGTTGCGCAGAACAGCTTTCTGCCGCACTCGTTCGGCTTTCGCGGCCGCCGCCTGGTGTACACGGAGGGCATTCTCGTTCTCGCGGTACTCACGGCGGGGCTCCTCATCCTGTTTGGCGGCGTCACGGACCGGCTCATCCCCCTCTACGCGATCGGCGCGTTCCTCGCGTTCACGCTGTCACAGTCGGGGATGATGGCCCACTGGAAGCGTGTGGGCGGCAGCGGCGCCGCGCACAGCATGTTCGTCAACGGGCTCGGAGCCGTCGCCACGGGAATCACGCTCCTCGTCGTGCTGGTCGCCAAGTTTACGGAAGGTGCGTGGGTGAGCGCGCTGCTCATCGTCGTCATGCTCTCGATCATGCTGTGGGTGCGCCGCCATTACGCCAGCGTTGCGGCGGAAACGCGGAGCCGTGTCCCTCTTGCTGTACGAGAGCCGCACCCTCCGATTGTGATCGTCCCAATTCAGCAATGGGACCGGATCGCCCAAAACGCGCTGGAGTTCGCCCTCACGCTCTCCACAGAAATCACCGCCGTGCATGTGATAACGGAAGGAGAAGAAAGCGATCTCCAGCGAGAATGGGGCAGGATGGTGGAATCGCCTCTGGCCGACGTCGGAGTCGCTCCGCCGAAGCTCGTGCTGCTGCCGTCACCCTACCGCTTCGTCGCGCTTCCCATCTGTGATTACGTCCTGAAGGTCGAAGCTGATAACCCCAGGCGCCGAGTCGCGGTGATCGTGCCCGAGCTGGTGGAGCGTCACTGGTACCACTACCCCATGCACAACAAACGCGCGGAAATCCTGAAGTGGCTCATCCTGTTGAAGGGAAGCAAGCGCATCGTCATCATCAACGTTCCCTGGTACATCAAGGCCTGACTCTCTGGCGGCGTGAGTAGAGCCGTCTTCTGCTCGCCCCAGCGCTCCACACCAGCAGCTACGTCGTCGACCAGAACATCGAGTGGGTGACTTCGTGCGGCCGTCTTCATATTCACGAACTCCGTGAATTGCCTCGAGCAACTCTCCGGCCCAGGCATGGAATGAACGTCGCCTAGGGCCTCCACACGTTGCCCGCAGATCGCCCCGCGCGAATAAGGTATTGAATCACCGAAAAGACGAGCGCCGCCGATACACCGAACAGGAGCATTCCGTTCGCAGCTTCGAGTGGTCCTAGAAATCTCCACGACGGGGTCATGATCACGTTGCCGTAACCCAGGGTCGTGTAGTTGACGGCCGAGTGGTCGTAGGCGGTGGCAAAAGCCGGAAACTCTCCGCACAGCATGAACAGGACCGCCCACACGCCGATCTCGAGAAGGTGAGCCACGAGCGCGAAGAATACCCCCACGGCAAGGACGGCCACGCCGGTCCAGAAACCTACGCCCACGCGACCGGCTTGGTCCTCGTGGCGAACAAAGGTCACCGTTGCCCTCACGGCCAGCGCGTGGATAACAATGGTGGCAGCATTGGCGACGATGCCCACCAACAGCGGCAACGAGATCGCAACTTCATCCATATCCTAATTCGCTTTCCTTAATTGGCTGTTCGTGCACAAGCCTCTCTTCAACGAGCATCCCGACGAAGCAGACATCAACCCCCCGTACGTCCCCCTCCGGATTATCGCCGACGCTCGCTCGGCTGGCTGGAAGCCGCCCAGTGTCTCCCGTAGAGGACACCAGCTCCTGGGCGCCCTCCCGGCGCGCGGCTCGAATTTTCAAAGCCGCGCACCGCCTCCTTTCGTCGCTACCTCTCAAAGGCTAATAGACCGGGTGTTAGCCCTCTCACGCGAGGAAAGGAGCATGACCTATGAACTGGACGCCAAGCATGTCGGTCGGCATGACACGGATGGTCGTGATAGCGATCGTGCTGGCGGTCTCAACTGTTGGTGCCGTCCCCGCCGCCGGAGATGCGGCCAAGGATGCCCGCGACGCACAGCAACTCGTAGAACGAGCCAAGCTCACAGTCGAGAGCTTTGTCGCCGATGGGACCGTCGGGCCGTCAGTGCGCAACCTCATCAAGAAGGCCAAAGGCGTGTACATCGCTCCCGAGGTTCTCCGGGGCGCGTTCATCGTGGGCGCCTCGGGCGGAAGTGGCGTCCTCCTCGTGCGCGGCGACAAGGGACAGTGGAACGGCCCTGCGTTCTATACGATCGGCGAGGCCAGCTTCGGCCTCCAAGCGGGCGTCGACAAGTCCGAGGTGATGCTGCTCGTCATGAGTGATCGGGGCGTGTCGGCGATGCTCGCGAGCAGCGTCAAGCTCGGCGGGGATATCAGCGTGGCCGCTGGCCCCGTAGGAGCTGGCGCCACGGCGGAAACCGCAAACATCAGCGCGGATATCTTGAGTTTTGCCCGGGCCAAGGGGCTCTACGCCGGCGCATCGCTCGAGGGTGCCGTGATGGCCAAGCGCGAGGGCCTGAACGAGGCCTACTACAAGAAGAGTGACATCACCCCTACGGACATCCTGATCAAGGGGACCGTTGCGAACAAGCGGGCCGAGCCCCTCAAGAACGAGGTCAACAACCTCGCAACCGGGAAGTGAGAGCGCGTACCGCCGTCTCGAGCGCCTGGGCGGGCGCCGAGTTCCCACGTACGCGGAGGTCGAGTCCGGCGCGCAGGTCGGTTACATGCGGGCACGCGGACCGCAAAGCACTACGCGCTGGGCAGGTGCCGGCAGTGCTATCAGAACGCCAGGAAGGCGGGCATCACAAGCACGCGAACCTGATCGGGATTTCGGCCGGCCGCACGCGGGCGTCCCTAACCCGTCGATCTTCATGGTTGTGAGGGCCCGCAATCACCGATATCAAACCCGCTCAAAACTGCTTCGCCAGCTCTGCTGCCTGCTTCTTCCCCGCGTCGATCATGTCTATTGCTCGCCCATCCCACGTGTGCTCAACGGTCATTGTCGTGATACTGCGCACGCCGATGAAGTGGAGCCAGAACTCTATGTACTTGGCTACATATTCAAAGCCAGGCGGAGGGCCTGTCGGAAAGCCCGCTTCCTCGCTTTGCCCCCGTACATACGCGGCGAACGCCTTGTCGATATTCAACGCGGGTCCATAGTCTTTCCCGTCAAACGTGAAAAGCATATTCCGTTGACAGGCAAGATCGATCAGCTGCTTTAATTTATAAGGAAAGGAAAAATTCCACATCGGAATACCAAGAACGATGCGATCC
>Ga0075423_10002865_pt1 | contig 15779 bp, 11 predicted proteins | sample SoiMethybrSBSTD2_FD_80114 | JGI IMG/M metagenome (GOLD analysis project Ga0075423, IMG submission 80114) | Bulk soil microbial communities from a Populus tree surrounding site in Tennessee, USA - Soil MetaG P. TD hybrid SBSTD2 | ecosystem: Environmental > Terrestrial > Soil > Tree plantation...
GAGGTCCAAAATCATAAAGCAGATCCTTCACTGCGTTCAGGATGACAGTCCGTTGCCAGGGCCAGATGAAGTCCGATTTTCATTCTCTGCGGGCGAGCGTAAGCTCATGAATCACTTCGTGGTAAATTCTGTGTCCTATCTTAGCCTTGCATCCCTCACTTCTCGTTTGCTGTCGGTGACGGTGGCAAAGTGAATGATCTTATCTTGCTCCTGTTTCCGAACCACGCCGATGGGGTCGCGGCCGCGTTTCACTTTATCGATCTCCCGTTTGAGCAATTTGCGAAAAATCAGGATACCTTTGTCCCCCGTCGCGAGGTGCTCCGTGCTTCTGTCATACGTCGGCCCCGCCGTTTCCCAGGCCATGTAGTCCTGCATCCAGACCTTCTCCATTTTATAAACGCCCTCATCGGTCTTGTGGTAAGAAGCATACTCGACGGGCGGATTTTCGGGTTGCTGCACCGGCGCGGAGTCTCTGGATTCGATCAGATACACTTCAAAGAAAAGGGTATGGTGATCGTCTTCCGGCACTCGATATTGCAAGTAGTGTTCCCTGCTGTGATGCTGCCGCAACATATTGGGAAAAACCAAAGGGTGAGCGTTGACGAGCTCGAGCTGCCCGCTGCCATTGGAGGCAAACCGCTTTTTCATGATGCCCCGCTCGAACACCTCGAATTCATATTTCTTGGTCTCCGCGTTGCTGTCGCCGTGCACCGGTCTGCCCGTCCTCTGGCTATGCAGGTAATGGTTATGCGTGGGATCGACCGAGTTCTCCATCGGTTGCAGCCAATTGCAGTCCAACCTCGGCAGCACAACGATTCTGCGTTCCCCATCGGCTCGCGCAAGCACATCATATTTCGGCAGCAAAGGCGCGGGGCTGGGCCCCATATAAGCGAAGATCAAACCCGCCAATTTTTGCGCCGGGTAAGCAACGTGTCGAATCCGGTTCTTATAAGTGCTATCGGGCGGCTCCGCCGGCTGTTCGACGCATTTCCCGTCCGGCCCAAACATCCAGCCGTGATAAGCGCATCGAATATTGCACCCTTCAACACTTCCGTAGGCCAAAGAAGCGCCGCGATGGGGACAATGCTCGGCAACGAGACCATAGACACCGCCCTCACCGCGATAGAGAACCAGATCTTCGCCGAGAATGCGCACGCGTTTGATAGGCTTATCGTTCAACTCAGCTGCCACCGCCACCGGGTGCCAATAGCGCCGCAACAACTCGCCGGCGGGGGTGCCGGGCCCGACTCTAGTCAATATTTGGTTTTCTTTTTTGCTCAGCATGCCGTGTGTCCTTCATCGTTTCATGGTGTCTTTGTAAAGCTTTAACATAGGAGCAGGGTCCATATGCTCCGGCACAAACATGTTTATGTATTTTACTCCTTTGCGACGCCGGTACTCGGCAGGGACAGATTCTTTCGAGATATCCTCGCGCATGGACTCAACATAATCAAAGCGCGTATTCATAGTTTCTTGGTAAAGGCTCTGCCCTTCACGCGAAAGAAACCAATTGATAAATACCTTCGCAGCATTAGGATGGGGAGCTTGCTTTAAAAGCACGATCGTTCCATTGGCGCCGGTGTCGAGACTCGGCGGCTCCTTGAAATTCGCATCTTTGAATTCATCTACAGGAAGCCCTTGAGCTTTGGCTTCCGGCACTCCCGTCACGAATAAACCTAGAGCGAATTTTCCCGTCGCGAGCCAGTCGGCAGCCTGGCGGTCTTCCCTTGTCGGCGTGATATCCAAGTCCGCAAAAAGCTTTTTTAGAAATTCAGGTCCAACCGACGGTTTGTAATAGAGCGCGCGCCACCCGCCGGCGGATTCGTTTGGATCTATGGCGACGATCCTTCCTTTCCACTTAGGATTGAGGATATCCCAGTAGGATTTAAAGTCTCGGGGATCGACGAGACTCGAATTGTAGGACACTCGCGTCGCGGACGGTCGCCCCCAAAAAGCGAAAATATATTGGCCCTCCGGATCCTGAAAATGATGTCTGCCCTCCCACCATTTGGACTGATCCACCACTTCGGGCAATAGAAAGGCCGATTTGATCGGATCGAGGGCCTTGGCCTGTTTGAGTAGAACTTCGTAAGGGGAAGTGACGCCGCACATGCAAACATCGGCAAGGTACTTGCCCGCGCGCTGTTCGCTGGTCAGGCGGACGACAAATTTGGAACCCCGACCGCCGACTGTGGTTATTTGAATCTCCGGAAATTTTTTTTGGAAGGCGAGGATGACTTTCTCGAGATTACCACCCTGCCAAAAATACACGGAGAGCTTGCCTTCCCGCTTGGCTGCTTCTACGGTTTTTTCGTACTCGACTTGCCATTCCGGCTTGGCTTCGGCCGCCTCGAGCGAGACGCTGGTTAATGCCGCCCCCAGCGCGACCAAGGCAGGCATGAGAATCTGTAAGACGACAATTTGCGACAGCTTCACGATAGAAGGCCTCCACTGCAGATAGTTACCCCTAACGTGCACGCGTCGACCCTGACAACTTGACCCTGTATGAGTTCGCTCGGTTCAACCATTTGAAAGACTCCTAGTAACTTTTCTATTTCATCAACTCGGTTACCAATTCGCGAATAGGTGTACGGTCCCATACATCAGGACCCCACAGCCGGATGTATTTTGTTCCCTTCTGACGCTGCAGCTGTCGCGGCAGATGCTCTTTCGGAATATCCTCCCGCAGCGAGTTTAGGGACGGTTCGTCCGGACCAGTTTTCTGGACAGTCATTTGTCCTTCGCGCGACAGAAACCAGTTGATCAATACTTTGGCCGCGTTGGGATGCGGCGCTTTGTTGACCAGCGCAACCATGCTTCCACCGGATTCCAAACCGACACCGTCATTTTTAAAGGCATGGGCGTCGAGCATGTCAACCGGCAAACCCTTTTTCTTGGCCTCCTCCACCTCGGTCGCTTTGGCGGTCAGCGCGATGGGATATTTACCCGTCGCGATCCAGTCGGTTTGCAGGTGCTCATTCCGAATAAAGGTCAGTCCCGCCACGGTGAAAAGCTTCTTGATAAATTCGGGTCCAAGCTGGGGATTGTGGTAGAGAAACAGGAGAGGGCTGCCGCCGCCGGGCTCTCTGGGGTCCTTGATGGTAATCTTGCCTTTCCACTTCGCGTCCAGCAGGTCCGAATAGCTGCGCAGCGTCTGCGGATCGACCAATTTTTGGTTGTACCCCAAGAGGTGCAGCGGCCACGCCGCATAGGCAAACACATACTGGTTTTCAACGTCGTTATAGTGATGTTTGCCGTCAAGCCATTTCGAGGTGTCTTTGACTTCGGGGAGGATAAAAGCAGGGGTTATCGGATCGAGCGCCTTGGCCTTGAAAAGCACGGTCGTCGTGCCGCCGCCGAGCCGCACCATATCGGCGATATATTTTCCTGCTCTCCTCTCGGCTAAGAGCCGCTGTTGGATATCCGCGGCGCTGCCGGGAACCAAGACGACTTTGATCCTGGGATATTTCTTTTGGAAGGCATGCCATTCTGAATCACCGGAGATCTTGTAAATGACCACCTGGCCTTCCTGTTCGGCCGCTTTGACCGTCCGTTCCCATTCCGACTCCCACGAGCCTTCGGCACATAGTGCGCGCCCGCCCCATAAAGCGGCACTAAAGACGAGAAAAAATAGCCCAGTGATTCGAATTTTTTTCCGGCTCATGGCAGCTCCTCTAATGAACCCTGAGAGGTCAATAGTGGTACCCGCAAGCTGTGCGGACGTTATCGAAAAAACTTCTTTCATTCAACGCTTTGCGGTTCGCAATCTTCTCGCCGTACACACCGGATCTACTCGAGGCAGAGACACAAAGCGGCAGAGCCGCAAACAAAATGTAAACCATGTGCCCGGTTTGTTTTGTAAACCATGTTACCGGTCTGTATCTCTTTTACTTCCTCTCCTCTGGAGATTGCGTCGCCAATGTCATTCTGAGGCCCTTCGACCAGGCTCAGGATAAACTCCGCCGAAAAATCTCGACTTCGTAACCGCCTGAAAATACGAGATGCTTCGCTTTGCTCAGCATGACATCCATAAGATTTCGCGGATCGCGCGAGCGCTAGCGAATTCATTGCGGGTTTTCGGAATTGTCAAAAGATGATAGGTCTCTATCACCTATTTTAAAAAATCTTGCGTCATGGAGGCACAACGATGCGAATCATGTATTTGAATCATCAGTCCAAACGCGAAGGAACACCCGAGTACGAAGCGAGAATACTTGCGTTGGTGAATAGCTATGCTTCTCCCGGAACTACGGTCGAAATCCACTATCCCGAGAATCTCGGCGGCACCGAAGTGTTGGCCCATCTGCGCAAAAGTCAGGCGCTTGCGGGCTTACATCATGCCCTGGAAGTTCCCTCCCTGGTCAAAAAAACCATCGAGGCTGAACGTACGGGTTACGATGCCGTGGTGTTCAGCAACACCTTTGACCCGGGAGTGGAAGTGGCGCGCTGCGCGGTACGCATTCCGGTCATTGGTGTTCTGCGCGCGTCTTGTCATTTCGCAGCGTCGATCAGCGATCGCTTCGGGCTCATCGCGCCGTTGGATAGTCACGCTCTCTACGCGCGCCATATCATGGAAAATTATCGACTAGGCAATTTTCTCGCTGGAATTAAGGCGATCAATACGTACGAGACCGGCGACTTGTCGGCATACCGAAATCTCATACTGGAGAAGATGCTCGAGGTCGGCAAGGAACTGATCGCCGAGGGCGCCCACGCCCTTATTCCGCTGGGCGGACGTCTCGTGCCTTACGTGGTTTCGCCGCTGGAGCTCGAAGCCGAGCTCAAGGTGCCGGTGATTAACACCAAGCTGGTCGGCATTCGCCAGGCCGAGACATTAGTCAATGGAAAAACCAGTCACAGTCTCAAAAGCTATCCTCACGCCGCCGGCCTAACGCCGGAGAATGTCACGCGCCGAGGAGAGTAAATAAAAAACTCGCGGCTCGAAGCGGAATAATTCCAACCAGGTCGGCGGCAAGTAGGGGTTCTCTTCGTCACCCCGGTGAAAACCGGGGTCGATCCGGATAACCTGGATACCGTTTTTCAACGGTATGACGGAGGCTGTGAGTCAGTTGGGACGGGGACCCCACATTCACTTGTCTGTACACCCAGGGTGATAGGGCATGTTGCACTTCGCCCCGACTTTTTTCATCGCGGCTTCAAAATCGCGGTGAATCGTCGGATCTTCATCCTCGAATTCGATCTGCCCCCCACCTTGCTTCACGCTGGTGTAGGTGGCGCCTTCGCCGTCTTGCATGCGCATGAAGCGGTACTTCCAGCTGCCCCAGCGTAGCGCCAGATAGCGCGCGGGTTTAGCGCCGGAATTGAAGTGCTGGTGGAACCACTGATCGGGCGGCACAACAACGCTGCCGGGTTTCCAATCGACGCGCTGCATCGGCTGCCCTTCCGGCCAAAGAATCGAGTAGCCCTGGCCGCTGAGTACGATTACGTGCGCGCCGGGACCATGTTTGTGTCCCTTCTTATAAGTACCGACGGGAAATTCCGAGATGTGGGCGCACATGGTTTGTTTGGCGAGATTGAACTTCATATTCGTGCTGCCCTTACCGCGCTCGCTGTAGTCGGCAAGGCTGATCGTGTGCGTGTCGGGCACGAAGTTGGTGGTCATGAAGAAGCGGCCTGTGACTTCGCCTTTGCCGCTGAAGTAGCCTTCCGTGGTCGGGTCGAAGCGGTCTAGGAACGAATAGTCATTGTCGAAAATGAAATCGATATTGTGGAACAGGTTCATCATGAAACAGCAATTGGTCACGGCAAAATAGCGCGCCGGCTCGCTGCCGCTCGCGTTGAAATGTTGATAGTGGGCGTTGATGGGAACAGCGAACAGGCTGCCCGGCCCCCACTCGAAGGTGTGTTTCTTGCCATCCTTTTGCCACACCGAAGTCGCGCCATAACCTTTGGTCACGTACACCATTTCTTCATAGAGATGCTTCTGGGGTTTGGTCTTCCCCTGCGGAGGGATCTCCAAGACGTAGCCGTCGTTCACACCCCCGGTGCCGTCGAGCACCACGAATGAGCACGGCACGCCCTTCAAATCCCACGGAACCAGCTCGACTTTGTTAACATCCTCAACGAAGAAACCTTTGACCACCGGAATCTTCTGCGCTGCTTGCCAGTCCTTGTAGGTATCGATCCGTTCCGTTTTAAGGTCTGCAGGTTGTTGTCTAGTTTCCGCCATTGGATGGTCCCCCTTGCTCATCAACGAACTGTACAGCCGGGATGATAAGTGCCCATATTGCAGCGCGCGCCGACAGCTTTCATCGCGGCTTCAAAATCTTTGTGGATCTGCGGATCTTCGTCTTCGAATTCAATTTGCCCGCCGCCGAGTTTGACGCTCGTAAATGTTCCGCCTTCGCCGTCCTGCGAACGCATGAATTTGTAGCGCCAGTTGTTCCAGCGCAGCGCTAGATACCGTGCCGGCATTGCGCCCGAGTTGAAGTGTTGATGGAACCACTGATCCGGCGGCACGACGACACTGCCCGGTTTCCAATCGACGCGCTGCATCGTCTCCCCTTGAGGCCAAAGGATGGAGTAACCTTGCCCACTGAGGATAATCACGTGCGCGCCAGGACCATGACGGTGACCTTTTTTATAAGTCCCAACGGGAAACTCGGAGATATGCGCGCCCATGGTGTTTTTTGCCAGGTTGAACTTCATATTCGTGCTGCCCTTGCCGCGCTCGCTGTAGTCGGTAAGCTTGAGCGTATGCGTGTCTGGCACGAAATTCGTCGTTAAGAAAAATCGCCCAGTCAATTCTCCCTGACCACTGAAGTAACCTTCCGTCCGCGGATCAAAACGATCGAGAAAACTGTAGTCGCTGTTGAAGATGTAATCGGAATTGTGAAACAGGTTCATCATGAAGGAACAATTCGTCACAGCGAAGTAGCGCGCTGCCTCGCTGCCGCTGGCGTTGAAGTGCTGGTAGTCGGCATTGAGCGGCATGGCGAACATGCTTCCGGGTCCCCACTCGAAGGTGTGCTTCTTACCGTCTCTTTGCCAGACGCTGGTGGCACCGTAACCTTTGGTGACGTAAACCATCTCTTCGTACATGTGCTTTTGCGGTTTGGTTTTGCCGCCGGCGGGAATTTCACACACGTATGCGTCATTGGTGCCGCCGGTGCCGTCGAGCACAACCATTGAACAGGGCACGCCCTTGAGATCCCAGTGTTCGAGTTGGAGTGTGTTGACGTCCTCGACAAAGAAGCCGCGCACGACCGGAATCTGCTGTTCAGCCTGCCAACTCTTGTAGGTATCGATTCGCTCAGGCTTTAGACCCGGATCGGTCGGTGCGACCATTTCTGGCATTGATTTTTCCTCCTAAAACAACCGCAAGTTAACAGACGTAATTTCTCAGGACGCACTCTCGCTGGGACCATCTCCCACTTGAAGGACTGTTTCGCAGTGTCATCCTGAGGCGCAGCCGAAGGATCTCGTTTTCACAAATGTTTGAAATGCGAGATGCTTCGCTTCGCTCAGCTGACACCCAAGAGACTGTGGAGATTACGACACAGTTTCCTGAGGGCAAACAGGCTGCTCAAGCCACCTTTTGCTGCTCCCCGAACAATCCAATCCGCTCATTGATCACGTCGAACTCGATCAGCCGATTCTTACTTGGATCGCGCACCACACCCAACGGCTCGCCGCCTTTTTTAACGATCTCGATCTGCTCGCGCACGAGTTTTCTAAGCAAAATGATGCCTTCATCGCCGACGCCAAGATGCTCCTTCGTGCGGTCAGTGGGCGCTCCTTGGGTTTCCCACGCCATCGCGTCCTGCACTAGCACATGTTCGAGACGATACTCGCCCTTCTCATCTCTAATGCGAAAATATTCCCACGGTGTGTCGCCATCCGCCGGCGAACGATCCGTCTCATTAGGCGTGAAATATACGACGAAGACCTGTGTATGCGCGTCGTCCACGGGCACGCGTATCTGCAAATTATGGCGCAAATTGCCAATCAAAAGTTTCTCTCTGAACACATGGCGCAAAGTGATCGGAAATAGCAGTGGATGCTGGTCGACGATGGGGGGATCAGCGGGCTTTCTCCCAGGAGTGACACGCCGTTTCATGATACCGTGCTCGAACGGCGTGAATTCATGTTCCTCCTCGTAATGGTCCATCGTCGGAGCTAAATGCGCCGTGTCACCGTGCAGCCAGTATAGATGCGACGGGTCGACGGAGTTCTCCATCGGCTGCAGCCAGTTGCAGTTGTAAATCTCGTGCTTCTCGATCCACCGTTTGCCTTTTTCCCAACACAATACGTCCCAGCGCGGCAATAGTGGTCGCGGCTCCGGTCCCAGATAGGCCCATAATAAGCCGCCCAACTTCTCGACGGGATAAGCAACGTGTTTGATCTTGTCTTTGAATCCCCCCGCCTCGGGCTCCGCGGGCTGCTCGATGCATCTTCCGGTGCAGTCATACTTCCAGCCGTGATAGGGACAGCGAATCCCTTCTTCATCCACGCGACCGAACGCCAGCGACGCGCTGCGATGCGGGCATTTTTCACCGACAACGCCGTAACGACCCTTCCTGTCGCGATAGACAACAAGATCTTCGCCGAGGAGCCGAAACGCTTTGATTGGCTTCTCATCGGTCAGCTCGCCAGCGCACGCAACCGGCATCCAGTAGCGCCGCAGCATTTCTCCCGCCGGCTTGCCGCGACCGACTTGCGTGAGCATCTCATTTTCTTCGCGTGTCAGCATGGTGTTCTCCCTTCGGGTCGTTCAAGGTTCAACGTTCAACGACTTCATCCGGAAACCTTGAACCCTGAACCTGGAACCTTGAACTCTATTTTTTCTCTATTCCCGCCATGATCTCTTTTGCCAAATCGAAGATGGGTTTCATATCGCCATACTCCGGCTTCACCACATCGAAGTACTTCACGCCCGGCTGCAACCGGTTTTCCGGCGGAATGTCGTCCTTGGGAATATCGATCCGCCGCGAATTCGCCGGGTCGTCGACGTCGCCGAGCTTTTGCAGCGCTATCTGTCCTTTGCGCGAGAGAAACCAGTTGATAAAAACTTTTGCCGCGTTGGGGTGGGGCGCCTGGTTCATATACGCCAGCGACCCGCCGCCGGCCGAAAAGCTCGAACCTTCTTTCCAATGAGTGGTGTCGAAATCGTCCACCGGCAATCCCTGGTTCTTGGCTCGCTGGGAGTCCTTGCAGCCCATGCAGATGGCGAACTTTCCTTGTGCCAGCCAGTTCGTCATCTGTTGCCAGTTTTTGGCGTAAGTATTATCCATGCCGCCAAAAAACTTCTTCATATACTCCGGGCCGATTTGCGGGCTGTAGAAATAAAACTGCATGGTCGCACCGAGTCCGGTGTCGCGCGGGTCGAGAGCGACGATTTTGCCTTTCCATTTGGGATTGATCAAGTCCGTGTAAGACTTGAATTCTTTCGGGTTAACTAGGTTCGTGTTGTAGGACAACTGTGAGCTACTCGCCGAGCCGATGAAGGGGAAAATATATTTTCCCTCGGGATCAGCGTAGCGGTGCTCGTTGCCGTACCATTTCGAAGTATCGGTGACCTCGGGCAGCACCAACAAAGGCTTGAGCGGATCGAGTGCTTTGCCCTTGTAGAGCGTGTTGAAAAGGCTGTTAGTGCCGCCGCTGTACACGTCTGCGATGAACTTCCCGGCCCGGCGCTCGGCCATGATGCGGTTGCTCATTTCACTGCCCCGCCCCGTCACCGCTTGAACGGTGATACCGGGATATTCGCGCTTGAAATCCTGCAGCAGTCCCTCGTAGCGATAAATATAGATGTTGACTTGTCCCTCTTTCTTTGCGGCGGCAAGCGTTTGCTCCCAGTCTCTTTTCCAGTCGGCTTGAGCACTAAATGCCTGCGACGCTAAAAGAACAACGCTCGCAACCACGAGGGTTGCAAATAGCTTTTTTACTCTCTCGGATAGACCGCTCATTCTTTCTTTAACACTTCACGATCATGCGCGGCGCGAATCGCCCAAAGCAATCGAATACTTCCTCATAGGCCGATTCATGTCAACTGTAATTCGCGCCGATACTTAATGGTTTAACATTGAAACTATTTATATAAATTGTCGATGAATCCAGAATGATCCAGCTGTCGAAGATAGTGCAAATCCCACAACGCCATCGGACTCTGCTCCTCCGTTTCCGGATTCTTCAGGCAGCAAAGTTTGTAGGCGTTGGCGACCGCTTCATGGTCGGGATACGGCTTGGGCAAAAGCTTGGCAGCGCTGCGATAATTAACGCTCTTGCACTCCGGCACGCGCCGGCGCAGACCGTCGAGAATTTCTTCCGTTTCGCCGCGCCGGGTGCGCGCGAAATGTATTCCCATGATCTGCGCTTTGACCAATCGTTCCGCCAATCCTTCTTTCTTCTCTAGCGTGGTCAATGTTGAAGTGAGCGTCGGTCCGTTGATCATCGGCAGCCGATCCAAGTGAAGCGCATGGAGGCCGGCCTGCTCGAACTTGTCCGTATTGCCGGTTACAAAGATCGCATCGACCTTACCGGTTTTCAGCGCGTCCATCTGCATCGCTTTGAATTCATCGTTCGACTCCGACAGCTCAATCCATTCTACTTCGTCGAGTTTCAGGCCACCGCGTAACACGCAAAGCATGTGATTACCGCGCGGATGATGGTAGCCGCCGATGGAATCGACGAGGGTGGTGTCGCCGATGCGTTTTCCTTCCAATTCTGAAATTTTTTTGACCGGGGAACGCGTCACTAAACGATCATTGACCGAATTGGACGGTGAAGTGAGGCAAACGATCGGCTTGCCGCGCTTCACCAATAGATACGGCGAAATATGATTGCCCGAGACAAAGTCGACGTCGCCGCCGAACAGTGCCTTTTCCGCAGCCTCCGAGCTGTTGCAGAATTCGAAACTGACTTTCAGCCCCATTTGAGACCAAATACCCGCCTTGTCCATCACCTCCCAAATCGGCAAATGCGAATGCGAGCGGTAAAAACCGCGAATCTCCATTTGTTGGTATTCCGACATTTCTCCCTCCTTATCTTTTTCCCCTCGGGAAACGCGAGGAGGGCAACCACATAGGGTTGCCCCTACACCGATACGTGACTTGCTTCTAAGGCGACCAGCAGGCGGCCGCACTTTGCGCCCTTTGCGTTCTCTGCGGCTAAATTCCGAACCAGAATCTTATTCTTACTATGTGATCTTTGTGACCTCTGTGGTTAATTCTCTCTCTTATTTCAAAATCTCCTGCAATAGCTTCTGCACCGGCTCGGGATCGAGAAAACCTACCACGCTGTACTTTTTTCCTTCGACCCGCCGCGCTTCAAGCAGCACGTCGTCTTTCGGAATGTCGACGCGCATAGAATCCGAGGCTTCCACTTCCTTTTTGTTCATGACGCTTTGCCAAACCATTTGCCCCTGGCGCGATAGGTACCAGTTGATGAAAACCTTCGCCGCATTGGGATGAGGCGCGCGATTGATCAGCACGATCACGCTGCTGCCACCGCCGCCAACCGATGCGCCTTCTTTGAGCTGATCCGGCGCAATGTCCTCAACGGGAAGTCCTTGCTTCGCCGCTTTGTCGATATCGCGGCACAGTAAGCAAAGAGGAAATTTGCCGCTAGCCAACCAATTCGTCCCTTGCGCGCGATCGCGAAAGAGCGTGATTTCGGTTTCCTTGTACAGCCGCCGGACGAACTCAGGTCCGACATCCGGTCGGTGATAGAGAATCAGCACCGGTGTCGGCGGCGCCGAGCTGCGTGGATCCATGCCCAGGAGTTTTCCCTTCCACTTCGGCATAAGCAGATCCCAGAACGACTTGATATCCCCGGGACTCATCATCTTCGTATTATATGAAAGTCCTGTGCTATTGATCGTTCCTTCGAACATGAAGATATGCTGATTTTCCGGATCGGCGTACCAGTGCTTGCCGCCGTACCATTTCGAGCCGTCGGTGACTTCCGGAAGAATAAATGCCGGTGCGATAGGATCTAAAGCTTTACCGAGATACAGCATGCGTGGGCCGTTGGGTCCGCTCGCCATGATGTCGGCTAGATACCTATCCGCGCGCCGCTCAGCAACGATGCGCGCCATTAGATCCGGCGCCCGCCCCGCTACGGAGAGAACTTTGATAAAAGGAAATTCTTTATTGAAAGCAGCAACTATATCGGGGTGCGTGATTTCCTGTCCGCCGTAGAGCGAAACCTGACCTTCTTTCTTGGCCGCCTCCGCCACCCGTGCCCATTCTTCTTTCCACTTAGATACTTCCGCGGCGGACACAATCGCAGTGAAGGCTGAAGCAATCGCTACTGCCACAAATGCCATTCCCGTGAAAATGGGAATCCAGATTCCCTTAAATCTCTTGGATTCCGGCTCTCGCCTCCCCGCGAAAGCGGGGATCACGCAGGTTCGGCGGGAATGACGATTAGGACAAGCATTGAACCTAAGACCACGAAGCGAATATCGCTGCGTGGGTTCCCTTCCCCAATTCAGAATCCAAAATCGAAAATCCAAAATCACTTGATTACTCCATCCGCTCTCGCCAGCACGTTGGGCGGGATCGTCAGACCGATCTGCTTTGCGGCCCTTAGTTGGGCACCCATGCCAAGGCGCCTCTAATCTCAGTGAACTCCCGCGGGAGTTTGACCCACCATTCGCCGCCGTCCGAGCTGGCGAAGAGTTGACCGTAGTGGCTGCATGCGAGGATCAGGTTGGGATCTGCGGGATGGGTCGCGAAGCACTCCATATGTGTATTTGGCGTGATCGGCAGGAGCGGCGTTTCCCAGCTATGGCCGCCGTCAGTGGAGCGCTGTAAGGCGCCGATGCCACCCAGCGCGTCATCGCCGATGGCCGCCAGGATCACTTTCGGCTCGTCTAGTTTGAAGACCACGTTGCGGCAATACGGCAAGGGAAAGCGTCCGCGCACTCCGATAGCCTGCCAGTTGGCACCGCCATCGATGCTGACGCAGATCTCGTCGGGGACGGTGACTACCGCTGCGCCCGGATTGCCCGGTAAAATTTTGATATCGTGGATGTCAGGCTCGTCCATGAGACCACCGGATGGACGCGTCCATGTGTCGCCGCCATCCCGGCTCACGCGCACACCATCGACCTCAACCCCCGCCCAGACGAAATTGTGGTCCAACGGGTCGACCACCAGCGCCGTAACGCGTGGCCTCGTTACGTTCATGCAATCCGTGGCAAATTCCGCTGGGAGTTTTTCCCAGTGAACACCGCCGTCGCGCGAGCGAAAGAGCGCCGGCAGAGCGGTGCCGGCGAACATTGTATCGGGGTCCACCGGATCGATGGCAATGCGCCAGACGTTATACGCGTCCAGCGACGATTCAATGTGCTCGAAGCTCGCGCCGCGGTCTTCGCTTCGGTAGATGCCATCGTCTGCGCCCGCGTAGATGATCCGGGGATCCTGTGGATGCACCGCGAGACCAAAGACAGATCTCCCACCCTGGTAACCCTTCCATAATTTGCCTCTAGCCCAGCTCTTACCGCCGTCGGTGCTACGCCACAGGCCCATGCCCAACGTGCCGACACAGATCGTAAAGTTCTTTGCCATAGCTCTCTATCCCCTTCTCTCTTAATTCGCAGTTTCGAGTTGGCGTCAACGCGAAACGCGCGAAATGAAACAACGCGTCAGTGTTCTTCGGCTTTCCGTATCGCCGCCCAGAGTTTGGGCGCGGTGTAGGGCATGTCGATGTGATCGATACCGAGGGGAGCGAGCGCGTCCATGACGGCGTTAGCGACCGCAGGCGGCGCCCCGTTGCATCCGGCCTCGCCCACGCCCTTGACTCCCAAGGGGTTAAACGGATTCGGTGTCACCGTCTCGCCCAGTGTGAGCTGAGGCATGTCTCCGGCGCGCGGCACGGCGTAATTCATCAACGAGCCGGTGAGAATCTCGCCGTCGTCGCCAAAGAGCATCTGTTCGCGAAGCGCTTCACCGAGCCCCTGCGCTACGCCGCCGTGAATCTGCCCGTCGAGTATCATAGGGTTGATGACAACGCCGCAGTCATCGACCAGAAAAAGTTTTTCAAGCGTCGGCGTCCCCGTTTCCCGATCGATTCTCACTACCGCCAAGTGCGCGCCGAAGCCCCAGGCTTCACGCTTTGGATCAAAGAAGGTCGTTTCTTGAAGGCCAAGCTCCGTACCGCGCGGAACATTTCCGCCGTACGCCGCGGCGGCAATTTGGCGCCAGGAAACCTTTTTGTCGGGCACTCCAGCCACCGCGAAGCCGCCATCGCTCTGAACGATATCCTCGGCTGCCGCCTCCATCAAATGCGCCGCGATACGGCGAGCCTTTTCAATGACGCGATCGATAGCGATTGCCAAGGCCCCGCCACCCATGATGGCGCTGCGGCTGCCGAAGGTGCCTCCGCCCTGCTGGACCACCAGCGTATCGCCGTGTCGAATCGCTACGTGATCCATGGAAACGCCCATCTTTTCTGCCGCAACCTGGGCAAACGTGGTCTCATGGCCCTGGCCGTGGGAGCTGGAACCGGTAAACACCGTAATATCTCCGCTGCGCTCCACCCGAACCGTAGCGCTCTCAAAGCCGGCACCACCACTCGGCTCAGCGAAAGTCGAGAGGCCCACGCCGACCAACTCACCGCGTTTGCGCGCTTCGTCTCGATGGCGAATAAGGTTTTCATAGTCGGATAACCGGAGCGCCTCGGCGAGCGACTTTTCATAGTCACCCGAGTCGTATTCGACGTTTACGCCCGTGCGGTAGGGGAACTGCTCCGGGCGAATAAAATTCTTGCGCCGGATTTCCAGACGGTCCATGCCCAAGTCGCGCGCTGCTTTGTCGACCAACCGCTCGATATTCAGCACCGACTCCGGCCTCCCGGCGCCGCGATACGGACCAGTAGGAATGGTATTGGTAAAGACCGCGACTACCTCGACGGAGCAGTTTTGGATCTGGTAGCAGCCCGGGGCCATCGCCATCATGCGTAGCGGCGGTATCGCGGATAGCGAATTCAGGTAAGCGCCCAGATTCCCGACCACGCGCACTTTCAAGCCGAGCATGGTGCCGTCCCGCTTAAGGGCCAGCTCGGACGTCATCACCTGGTCGCGTCCTTGATTGGTGGTGACAAAGTCCTCGCTACGCGTGGAGATCCACTTAACGGGCCGGCCGAGCTTCAGCGCCAGGTGGCTGGCCAGGGCATCTTCTTGATAGAGGAGTCCCTTGCTGCCGAACCCTCCGCCGACATCGGGCGCGATGAGGCGAATCCTGTGCTCGGGAAATCCGATCGCGGTGGCGAGATCCGTGCGCACACGGTGTGGGCTCTGAGTTGAGAGCCAAACCGTCAGATCCCCCGTCGGTTCAGGCTTCGCCACGATGGCTCTTGGCTCCATTGCCATCGCTACCAACCGCGGGCTGGAGATACGCAGGCGAACGATATGGTCGGCCTCGGCGAATGCCTTGTCTACGTCGCCGCCTTTTTTCGTCGCGATGTAGCACACGTTGCTTTCCAGCTCCTCCCGGGCAAGCGGCGCGCCGGGCTCTAGCGCTTTTTCGGCATTCACGACCGCAGGCGCCGCTTCATATTCCACGTCGATGGCGCTCACGGCATCCTCGGCGAGAGCGCGGCTTTGAGCAACCACGGCCGCCATGGGAGTACCGACGGCGTGGACCGCCCCGCGCGCCAGCAGCGGATGGGGCGGTATTTTCATGCCGGGCACCATCGGGATAGCCGGGACATGCAACCGCTCACTGAGATCATCGCCGGTCACCACGCTGATCACTCCGGCCATCGCCTTCGCTGCGCTCGTATCGATAGAAATTATTTTCGCATGCGGGTAC
>Ga0075423_10002866_pt1 | contig 15774 bp, 17 predicted proteins | sample SoiMethybrSBSTD2_FD_80114 | JGI IMG/M metagenome (GOLD analysis project Ga0075423, IMG submission 80114) | Bulk soil microbial communities from a Populus tree surrounding site in Tennessee, USA - Soil MetaG P. TD hybrid SBSTD2 | ecosystem: Environmental > Terrestrial > Soil > Tree plantation...
AGGTCGACGGCGATCGCCGGCGGCGGGATCGACGGGCTCGGCCCGGTCGACCACGCGTCGCCGGGGCGCGGCGCGCCAAGGTTCGAGGTATCGCTCATGCCTCCCCTTCGATCAGTGCTTCCAGGATCTGATGTCCCGCGTCGAATCCTCGCAGGCGCACGTGCTCGACGTCTCCCTCGCCGAGCGCGGAACGCGGCACGAGGCCCACGATCTCGGAATCGGTCACCGTGAGACCGTGCGAGCGGGCCTGCGCCTCGACGGCATCGAAGGCGGCGCGGACGCCCGTCACCTCGTGGTCGATCAGGTTCATCGAGACCGTGACGGTCCCGCGCTCCGGGACGAAGAACCCGATCGCGCGGACCGCCGGCAGTCCTCCCGAGGACTCCCGGACGCTCCGCGCGATCGCCTTCGCGGCTTCCGCATCGGTCCCGTCGAGGTAGACGTTGAAGGCGATCAGTGGCTTGCGGGCGCCGACCGCGGTCGCGCCGGCCGACCCGATCACGTGCGGACCGAAATCGGGGAGCCGCTCCCCTCGCGCGACGGCGTCGCGGAGGCCCTCGTACTCGCCGGCCCGGACGTCGGCCAGCGACGCGCGCTCCGGGACGAGGGCGGCCCGGTCGTAGAGGTAGACGGGCACGTCGAGGGTCTCCGCCAGATCTCGGCCGAACCCGCGGGCGACCTCGACGCAGTCCTCGATCGACGCGCCGCGGACGGGGATGAACGGCACGACGTCGACGGCCCCCATCCTCGGATGGCCGCCGGCGTGATGGTCCATGTCGATCAGACCGACCGCCACGCGCGCGCCCGCGAGCGCCGAACGGGCGACCGACTCTCGATCGCCCAAGAGCGTGGTGTCCAGGCGGTTGTGATCCGGGTCCGCCTGGCGGTAAACCAGCCGAACCCCGGGCGTCTGCAACGCGCGGCAGATCGCGTCGATCACATCGGGACGACGTCCCTCGCTGAAGTTCGGCACGACGCCGAACAACGCCCCCGCCGCCCTATCGCCCGTCACGCGAGGGACCTTAGCGCGCGGGCTGCGTCAGTCGCGTGGACGCCGCTTCTCCGGGTCCAGCAGGCTGAGCGGCGCCACGACGGCGGGCGCCGTCCCGTCGCCCACCGCGACGTCGACCTTCTCGCCGTCCGTGGCCACCTCCGCGTCCAGGATCGCGAGCCCGATCGTCCCGAGGCGCGGGCTCGAGGCCGGTGAGGTCACGGTCCCGACCTCTCGACCGTCCTTCGTCACGGCGGCGCCGTACTCCGGCGCAGCGTCGCCCTCGATCTGGAGCGTCTTGAACCGCTTCGGGGGGTTCTGGCCTCGTTCGGCGAGCGCCGCGGCCCCCACGTTCTCGGTGTCGGTCTTGATGAAGCGGTCCATCGAGAGGTCCCAGGGGGACCGCTCGCCGGGGTCGTAGTCGACGGCGATGATGATGAGACCGACCTCCGTCCGGGCCAGGTCGATCGCGGTGAGACCGAACGGGATCCCGCCGGCGGCCACGAGCGCGTCCCAGACGGTCTGCGCGTCGTCGACCGCCGTGACGATCTCGTAGCCGTGCTCCCCGCTGAAGCCCGTCCGCATCACGGTGGCAGGCACGCCCGCGACCCGGACCGGCTCCGTCCAGAACCGGAAGTACCCGAGCGACCCCAGGTCGCGATCCACGAGTCCCTGCAGGGTCTGTTGCGACGTCGGTCCCTGCACGGCGATCATCGCGAGCTCGTCCGTGCGATGCTCGATCGTCGCGTCGAGGCCGGTCGCGGTCTCGCGGAACCAGTCGGCGAGATCCGCGGTGTTGATGAGCACCCAGAACCGGTCGTCGGCGAACTCGTAGACGTTGCCGTCGTCGACCATGAGACCGTCGGCGTTCACGAACGCTCCGTACCTGACCTGACCCGGCTGCATCCCGGCGAGCGAGTTCGTGAAGCGACGCTGGATCAGACGGGCGGCGTCGGGACCGGTGACCTCGTACTTGCACGTCGAGAACAGATCCCAGATCCCGGTCCCGGTGCGGACGGCCTCGTACTCCTCCCGCGGATCGCGGCCCTCGTGGTTCGTCCACGGGTAGCCGTCCTCCCAGATCGTCTCGGCCCCGTGCGCCTCGTGCCAGTCGTGCAGCGGCGAGCGCTTGTCCTCGGTCATGCGAATACCTCCTTGTCGTCGATGCGGTCGATGCGGCTCGTGCGGGCGCCGCGGTTCAGGAGCGCGGCCTCTCCTTCGCGGGATCGTCGATCGAGAGCACGTCCACGGTCCCGGCGATCGCTCGGCTCGGCCCCTCCACGACGACCTCGGTCCCGGGCGCGGCGGCGGCGGTCCGCAGGATCGCGAGCCCGATCGGGCCATGACGGGGGCTCTCCGCCGGCGACGTGAGTACCCCGACCTCCTGCCCTTCCCGCGTCACGGTCGCGCCGTACTCGGGGAGCTCCGACCCGCGGAGCCGAACCGTCACGAAGCGGTTCGGGGGGTCCTCGGCCACGGATCGGAGCGCCTCCGTCCCCATGTTGAGCTCATGCAGCGCGACGAAACGGTCGAGCCCGAGGTCGAACGGCGTTCGCTGTCCCGGCTCGTAGTCGTAGTCGGTCACGATCATCCCGACCTCGACCCGGATCGGCTCGATCACGTCGGCGCCGTACGGAACGGCGCCCGCATCGTGCACCGCCGTCCAGAGCGCCTCGGCGTGCTCCGGCCGGAGGAAGATCTCGTAGCCGAGCTCGCCGCTGAACCCGGTCCTCGAGAGCCAGACCGGGACCCCGCCGACGTCGACCTGATCCGGGAGGAACCGGAAGTACCGCACGTGATCGAGGTCCGCGTCGGTGAGCGTTCGCATCAGGTCGCGGCTCTTCGGGCCCTGGATCTGCATGCTCGGGAGCTCGGGAGCGATGTACCGGATCTGGACGTCGAGCCCTTTCGTGGCCGACGCGAAGTACTCCTGGCGTTCGTCCGAGTTCGTGCAGATCCACAGGTGGTCGTCGCCGAAGCGGAAGACCGTTCCGTCGTCGATCACCATCCCGTCCTCGTCGACGAACGCGCCGTACCGGACCTGCCCCGCGTCCATCCCCGTCACGTCGGCCGTGTGCACCCGCTGGACGGCCTCGACGGCGTCCGCGCCCGTGACGTCCCACTTGTTCAGCGGCGAGAGGTCCCACATGCCGACGCCCTCTCGGATCGCTCGGTACTCGGCGTCGACGTCGCCGAAGTTCGTGACCCAGAGCCAGCCGGCCTCATCGGTGAAGCCGGCGGCCGTCTTGGACGTGATCGGATGGAACGCCGTCTCTCGTGCGTCCGGACTCATGGCGGAGGTTCTACCGCACGGCTGAACCGCGATTCAAGTCGAGGCGTCTCGCGGAGGGCACCGGATCAGCCGGGTCTCGGTGACGATGAGATCGACCCGCAGGTCGAACGCCCCGGCCGGCAGCGCCTCGCCGAGCACCTGGAGGTCGAACGCGAGCGCCACGCGCGGGGTGTCGGGCCGGGTGAGGGGCAGGAACCGGTCGTAGAACCCGCCGCCGTACCCGACGCGCCTCCCTGAGAGGTCGAAGGCGACGCCGGGGGTCACGACGAGATCGATCGAACCGGGGCCCAACACCGTGCCGCCGGCCGGCTCGTGGGCGCCGAACGAGGTCTCCCGCACGGGGTCACCCGGCACGTGCCCGACGCTCTCGAGCTCCCGCGAACCCCGGATCCTCGGGAGCGCGACGCGTGTGCCTCGCGCGTGGAGCCGCTCGATCAGCGGGGACGTGGCGACCTCGGAACCGAAGGACCAGAACAGCATCACGACGGCCGCGTTCGCGACCTCGGGCAGGCCGAGGAACCGGTCGTGGATCGGGGCGGTGCGCGCGATGCGCTCGGCCTCGCCGAGCGCATCGCGCGCGGCGAGGACCCTCCGCCGGACGTCGCGCTTCGCCTTCTTGAGCTCCGCGGCGTTCATCCGTCGCGGAGCGTCCGGGCGATCAGCTCGGCGCGGTCCGCGGGGCCGGCCGCCAGCGCGACCAGCCACGTCGTGCCGGCCGCCGCGAGGCGGTCGCGGAAGGCGCGGAGGTCGTCGATCGTGCCCAGCCAGATGTTCATCGGCAGCCCTTTCGCCGCGCGCTCGGCTCCGAGCGAGTCGAGCTCGGCCGCGTCGCGACCGAGGAGGACGATCCCGGCCCACGTCGGAGGGACCTCCGCCGGGCCCCGGCCGGCTGCCCTCGCCGTGCGGGCGAGCTCGTCGGCCCCGGCGAGGAACGTCTCCGCGTCGAGGCCCCACGCGTTCCAGCCGTCCGCCGACCTGGCGGCCGCGTGGATCGCGGTCGGCTTCGTGCCGCCGATCCACACCGACGGGGAGCCGGGCGGCAGCAGCGGCCCGGCGATCGCCGGGATCCGGTCGCCCCCCGGCCACGGCGTGCCGGCGAACAACGCTCGGAGCGCGAGCGCCGTCTCCTCCGCCGTCTGTGCCCGCTCGCGGAACGACGGATAGTCGAGGCCTGCCGCCCGATGCTCCAGCCGGCCGTTCGCGTCGCCGATCCCGATCCCGATCACGGCCGGCCCGCCGCTCATCTGGTCGAGCGCCGCCGCCTGCTTCCCGAGCATCCCGACCGGGCGGTAGCCGGCCCGGGTCACGAGCACGCCGACACCGAGGCCGGGATGGGTCGTGGCGATGGCCGACAGCAACGCGTACGGCTCGAGCGAGGGGCGGTCGGGACGCCCGGGGGGGAAGAGGTGGTCCGCCGCGAAGACGGCGTCGTACCCGGCGGCGGCCGCGCGGCTCGCCGCCTCCATCGGCTTGCCCGACTCGTCGGTGAACACCGTGAGCGAGAGTCCGAGCCGCACGGCGGTCACCGGGAGTCCAGCGCGAGCAGCGCCGCACCGATCGCGGCGCTGTCGGTGCCCAGCCCGGCCTCGACGATCGGGACGTCCGGACGGTACGGGCCGCCCTCGACCGATCGCGCGTACGCCTCGCGCGCCGGGCCGAGCAGCAGGTCCCCGGCGCCGCCGACCCCGCCGCCCACGACGACGAGCGCGGGATCGAGCACGTTCACGAGCCCGGCGATCCCGACGCCGAGCCGGCGGCCGGCCTCGACGACGATCTGCCCGGTGACGGCGCCGGGATCGCCGCCCGCACGAGCCGCGAGCGGGGGGTGCTTCCTCGCCGCCTCCCGCCCCTCGCGCGTGATCGCCCGGCCGCTCGCGACCGTCTCCAGGCACCCGCGGTTGCCGCACCCACAGAGCGGCCCGTCCTCCTCCACCACGATGTGGCCGGCCTCTGCCGCGAAGCCGTGCGCGCCCCGGTACAACGCCCCGGCCAGGATCAGGCCGCCCCCGATGCCGGTCCCGACCCCCAGGTACAGCACGTCGTTCACGCCGCGCGCCGCCCCGAGACGGAACTCCCCGTACGCCCCGAGGGTGCAGTCGTTGTCGACGACCACCGGCAGTCCGGTCGCGCGAGCGACGACGTCGCGGATCGGCGCGTCTCGCCACGCGAGGTTCGGGGCGAACCGCAGGATCCCCGTGCCCGCCTCGACCAAGCCCGCCGCGCCGACGCCGACCGCCGCGACGTCGGGCCCGATCACTTCCTCGAGCGTGCCGACGAGCTCGGCGAGCGTCGCCTCCATGTCCTCGGCGGGCGTCGGATGGATCGCCCGGGCGAGCTCCGTCCCGTCGGCGGTGACCCGGAGCGCGACGATCTTCGTGCCGCCCACGTCGACGCCGGCGGCGTGGACCGCCGCGTCGCTCATCCGATGTCGATCTTCTCGAGTCGGGTCGAGGAGGGATCGTCCTCCGGCGGCCGCATCTCGTCGGCGCGCGCGTCGATCACGCCGCGGAACGCGAGGAGCATCTCGGTCCCGGCCTTCAGGAGATGTTCGACGACCTCGGGCTTCAACGGCTGGACGGCGGTGACCGCGATGCAGACCGGGCACCACGCCACCGGGCATCCCGTCGATTCGTGCTCCGCGGGGTCGTGCGAGCCGGACGCGCCCTCGGGCGCGGTCCGGGGTCGATCCGCCTGCTCCTTCGCCGCCTCCGCCATCGCTCAGCCCTTTCCCTCGTCGTGCGTTCCCGTGTCGTCTTCGCCCGGCCCGGTCCCGTCGCGACCGAAGACGATCTCGAGGTGATCCCCCGCGAAGTTCGCCTCCCGTACGCTCATGCGCTTCAGGCTCTGCGGCAGGATCAGGTTGCGCTTATAGGACCCGACCCTGACGACGAGCTCCTCACCGCGGCGATGGATGTCCATGTCGTCACGGGACACGAACGGCAGCCGCATCCGCAGGACGTAGTCGTCCTCGCGCTTGCGGACGCGGATCGGGTCGTCGTGGTACAGGATCGAGATCGCGTCGCGCTCCCCGTACACCTCCGTCCCCATCTCCTCGAGGAGGGGGATCCCGACCATCTCGCGATCGAACAACCGCGAGAGCAGGATCGGGACCGGTTCGAACGACTCGTGGACCGTCGCGAGGTGCTCCGACTGGATGTCCTTCCACTTGCCGAAGTAGGGGTCGGTGACGTCGGGCGGCAGCACACGGTTCACGACGACGGCGTCGACCCGGTACCCGAACAGCCCGAGGTACGTGTACGTCCTGCGCGCCTCGCTGATCACCATCTTCTCGGGGTTCAGGACGAGCCGGACCGACGACACGCGCTCATCCGTGAGGATCCCGCGGACGGCGTCGAGGTTCCGATGCAGACGTTCGACCGCGGCGAAGACCTGGTCGGACGCGATGGGCAGCGACGTCATCCTGGACACGAGCGGTCGCACCGCTTTCACGACCTTCCGTTCGACGGGGAAGATCCGCTCGATGTACCAGCTCATGATCTCGGGGAGCGAAAGGAGCCGAAGCGTCTCCGCGGTCGGCGCGCAATCCACGACGAGGCAATCGTATTTCCCGCTCTCGACGTGGGTCTTCACGTCGATCAGCGCGAAGATCTCGTCGAGCCCCGGGATCACCGTGAGCTCCTCGGCCTGGATCGTCTCGGTGCCGGCCCAGTTCATCAGCTGGACCATGTAGTCCTGGATCTCCCGCCAGTTGTCCTCGAGCCGCTCCTGGGCGTCGATCTGCTGACCCCACAGGTTGGGGACGATCTCGGAGGGGGTGTTGCCGATGTGCGCCTCGAACGAGTCGGCGAGCGAGTGGGCGGGGTCCGTCGACATGATGAGCGTCCGCCGACCGTGACGGGCGGAGCGGACGGCGGTGGCCGCCGCGACCGTCGTCTTGCCGACGCCGCCCTTGCCGGTGAACAGGATCACGCGCATCCGGCCAGCCTAGCCGGTCCGCCGTGTCGGGACGGCGCCCGCTCAGCGGGTCGCGAACAGCAGGAGCACGGCCACGACGTTCACCGTGGCGTGCGCCGCCATCGAAGCCACGAGCGTCCGCCGCCGCTCGAACACTCCCGCGAGGATCACGCCCATCACGGCGAGACCGAAGAACCGGATCGGCTCCACATGGACGAACGCGAAGACGGTGGCGGAGATCGCCGCCGCCGGGAAGAAGCGGAACCGGCCCCGGAGGCCCTGGAACAGGAAACCACGGAAGTAGACCTCTTCGCACAGCGGCGCGAGCGCGATGGCCATGAGGGCGTTCAGCACGAGCCACGGGCCACTCGTGTCGTTCAGGACGTTCGTGGCGCTGGGCTCGTTGCCCGTGATCGCGCGCACGATCGCGATCGTGATGGCGATCACGACCGATCCGGCGACGATCGCTCCGAGGCCGGCCCCGACGCCGGCGACGACGTCGCCGGCGTCCCAGCCGCCTCGCCGGAGGCCGAGCGGAGCGAGCGAACCTCGGGTCCGTCGCACGTAGATCGCGATCGGCAGCAGCAGCGCGAGCTGTTGGCTCGCCGTGACGACGACGCCACCCGCATCCGAGTCCCAGCCGAGGAACCCGTACACGAGGTAGTACGCGAAGAGCACGAGTCCGAAGGGCATCAGGGCGACCGGCACGAACTCCCGGGCGGTCCACCGGATCAACGGCCACCGATCCTCCGCGTCCGGTCGGGCGGGGATCGGCGGGCCGACGGGCCGCATCGCCGGGGTCGCGATCGGCTCGACGCTCATCAGCCCATCTCGACGCGACGCTTCAGACGCTCGAGGGCGTTCTCGATCACCCGTCGTGCGCCCTCCGTGCGGATGAACCCCGGCACGAGGGGGCCGAGCTCGACCGCCAGTCGATAGGTGACCTCCGTGGCGTCGGGGTCGACCTCGTTCAAGAGGTACTCGCCGCGGACGTCGCGCACCGCGCCGTGTGCCTCGATGGACGTCCATGAGATCGCCGTGTCGCCCGCGGCGTACCGGTAGCGAAGCGTGTACCGCGCCTTGCCGAGCACCGGCACATCCACCTCGAACGCGACCTCGGTCGCGCGGCCACCCTCGCCCCGTTCGGTGACGGTCACGGCGCGAACGTCGGCCCACTCCGGATACGCCTCGTAGTCCTCGATCACCTCGACGACGTCGTCGATCGGCGCGTCGATCACGATCGACCCTTCGGCGTGTTCCATCGAGGCAATGCTACCGGTGGGTCGCGGTCACGGCGCCGAGCACGAGCAGCGAGACCCCGACGAAGACGACGCCGACGATCGTCCACATCAACACGTTGGTCGGGACGAGCAAGGAGCCACCGCTCGCCAGCCGGTGCGCCTCGACCGCCGACATCGCGTAGACGCCGATCCCCGCGACGATGAACAAGACGAAGGCGCCCACGAGCGCTCCGGAGCCCGCGGCCGCGAGCGCGAGGAGCACGCCCAGGCCGAACGTGACGGCGAACAGCACGCCGCGGGCGAGGCCGTCGACGGGTCGTCCGACGGCCCGATGGCCGAGCCCCGGGAAGATCAGCGAGCGGATCACGGCGTCGCGTGGATCGATCGTCGGTCGGTCGGCGTCGGTCCGCATCACCTGGGCGAACGGGGTCCCGCAGACGGCGCACACGTCGAGGTCGATCGGGTTCTCCGCCCCGCAGACCGAGCACGGCCAGAACGGGTCGCGGGTCGGCGTCGCGGCACGGGCCCGCGCCGTCCGCGGTTCGGCCGGCGGTGTATCCGCGGTGGGCTCGGCGCGGAGGGAGCTGAAACATCGCCAGCACCAGTCGGCGTCCGCGGACACGACCGCGCCGCAGGTGGGGCAGCGAAGCTCGACGTCGGGCACGAGCCGCAGGGTACCCCTGGTCCGCGCCCTGGAGAACGACGTCAGGCCGCGGCCTGACGGAGCCAGCCGGCGAGGCGCTCGGCGATCCGCGGCCACGTGTGGGAACGGAGGACGCGGTCGCGGCCGGCGTCGCCCATCTTCGCCGCGAGCTCGGGCTCCGAGAGCAGCGTGCCCACGGCCGCAGCGACCTCCGACACGTTGCGTCCGTCGACGAGGAGTCCCGTCTCGCCGTCCACGACCGCCTCTCGGGCACCGCCGGAGTCCCCGACCACGACGGGCCGGCCGCACGCGGCAGCCTCGATGAAGACGTTCCCCCAGCCCTCCACCTCGAGTCCGGCCGCGCGCGTGCGACACGGCATCGCGAACACGTCTCCGGCGGCGTAGTAGCGCGGGAGGTCTCGCTCGGAGACCTCGCCCGCGAACGAGACGGCGCCGGGCGGGGCGACCGCCGCGAGGGCGCGCAACGACGGCTCGTACGGGCCGCGCCCGACGATCAACAGGCGGGCGTCCGGCATCCGACGACGGATCGACGGCATCGCGCGGATCAAGACGTCTTGACCCTTCCGCGGCACGAGCCGGCTCACGCACACGACGAGGGGACGGTCGCCGACCCCGAAGGAGGAACGGATGTCGGCAGTCTCGAGGTCGGGCCGGAACCGCTCGACGTCGGCCCCCGGATACAGGACCGAGACAGGAACGTCCGTCGGCACGGCCGTGCGAACGGTCCGCGCGATGAACGCCGAGCACATCACCGCGACCCGAGCGGCACGAGACGTCGCGCGACGCATCAGCGTATGCGTCCCCGGCGCGATCGAGAGCCAGTACTCGAAGCCGTGCGCGCCGGCCACGTAGGGCAGGCCCTCGCCCGCGAGATGAGGACCGAGCAGACCGAGGGGATACGTCGCGCCGAACAGGATCACCCGCGCATCGATCTCGCGGGCGGCGTGGCCGACCCGCGACGCCACGTCGCGGGTCGGCCACAGGAACCGATCGGGCTGGCGGAACATCCGGAACGGCGCCGACGCGTCGTACGTCCCGTCATCGGGAGACGCCGGGCAGAACACGCCGATGCGGTCGGGCGGGAACTCTCGAGCGAGGGCCTCGAGCGTGCGCTGGATACCGCCGACGCTCGGCGGGAAGTCGTTCGTGACGAGCAACGTGGTCGGAACGTCCACGGGGCCGATAATCGCAGGCGTGAGCATCGTCGAACCGGACGTGGGCCAGCTGCGCGCCCTCGAGGAGGGCCGGGCCTTCGTCCGCCTGTCCGCGTACCGGACGATCCGTGTCACGGGGTCCGACGCGATCGGCTGGTTGCACGACCTCCTGACGGCCGACATCGCCGGACTCGATCCGGGGACCGCGTGCCGCTCGCTCTTGCTCACACCCACCGGCCGGATCCGCGCCGACGTGCACGTCGGTCGCCGCGAGCACGACGTGATCCTGACCCAGTCGCCGGACCAGGCCGATGACGTCGGGCTGGCCCTGAGGAGCTACATCTTGTCCTCCGACGTCTCCCTCGAAGACCTCACCGACGACCTCGCGCTGTTCGCGCTTCCCGTCGCGGCGGCGTCGCTCCTCGGCGTCGCGGACGCGACGTCACCATCGACGGCGGGCCCCGGCGACGACGTCCTCGTGCCGGCCGGAGACGCGGCATCGGCGTTCGCCGACGCATGCGTCGGGGCCTGGCGGATCCGTCGGGGGACGCCTCGGATGGGGTCCGATTTCGGCGAGGGTTCTCTGCCTGCAGAAGCCGGTCTCGACGCCCTGATCGACTCCGGCAAAGGCTGTTTCCTCGGACAGGAATCGGTCGCGCGCGTCCGCAACCTTGGTCATCCAGCCCGAGTCGTCCGTCACCTCACGGGGACCGGTCCCGCTCGCCCCGGCGACCCCGTCTTCGCCTCCGGAGCGCCGGCGGGCGAGATCACGAGCGCGACGGGGAACGGTGAGGTCGTGGTGATCGCGCGGGTCTCGTGGGACGCCGCGCGCGCGTCCCTCACCTTCGCCGATGGACGTACGTTGAACGCCGTCCCGCGCTCGGTCTAGCCCCTTCGGGTCATTTCCTGTCCCTTCAACAGGTGACCCCGCGATGGCGGCCTTCGACCCCTTCCATCGCGCCCCGAGCCTCTGTTATGAATCGGCCCCGGCCTCGCGTGGCCGCGGAAGGGGGGGTGCGACGAGGTGAGGATCGACCGGTTCCCCGACGTTGATCTCGAGGCCCTCCCGGCGAACCCCGCTCCCCCCGATCTCTGGCAAGACCGCGCTGCATGCTTCGGCGTCGACCCGGATGTCTTCTTCCCGATCTCGGAAGAGGAAGCCGGACCCGCGCTCGCGTTCTGCCTCTCATGCGCGATCCGCGAGGAGTGCCTCGCGTGGGCGCTGAAGAACGGCGAACGTTACGGCGTGTGGGGCGCGACCACCGAGCAGCAGCGGCGCCGCCTGCAACGCCACGTCGCCTGAGGCGACGGCCGCGGAGCCCGGACCCTAGACTGACCCGGTGCACGGCGACCGGACCCCGATCGACTCCGTCGCGCCCCTCCGGATCAGCTTCGTCGGCGGCGGCACCGACTTCCCCCACTGGTACGAGGAGCACGGCGGCGCGGTCGTCTCCGCGACGATCGCCCACCACGTACGCGTTCGGGTCGTTCCCCGCGACGATCGCCAGGTCTCGGTGCGCTCGCACGACCTCGGTCACCTCGTCGAGTACCACCTCGACGAGGGGCCCGAGTACGACGGCATCATGGATCTCCCGAAGGCGGCGATCACGCGGATGGGCGTCGGTACGGGCGTCGACGTCGAGATCAGCAGCGACGCGCCCGCGGGCAGCGGCCTCGGCGGTTCGTCGGCGCTCGTCACGGCGGTCGTCGCTGCTCTCGCGATGCTCGCCGGCGAACGGGCGACGGCCGAACAGGTCGCGGACCTCGCGTACCGGATCGAACGTGAGGACCTCGGGATCAGCGGCGGCTGGCAGGACCAGTTCGCGGCCGCCTTCGGCGGATGCAACCTGTTCGAGTTCTCTCGAGCGGGCGTCACCGTGCACCGGATCGACATGCGGCCGGCAACGAGCGCGAACCTCCAGCGTCATCTCTTGCTGTGCTACACCGGCGGCGTCCGGCGCAACGTCGGGCTGATCGACCGCCAGATCACGATGCACCGTGAGGGGCGCGAGGACACGATCCTCGGCATGAAACGGCTCCAGGAGATGGCGTTCGCGATGCGGCGGTCGATCGAGGAGGGGGACGTCCGGAGTATCGGCCCCCTGTTGACCGAGGCGTTCCAGGCGAAGAAGCAGATGAACCCATTCATCACGGAAGGAACACCGATCGAGCGGATGCTCGAGGCGGCCCGCAGCGCCGGGGCGACGGGCGGCAAGATCTGCGGGGCGGGAGGCGGCGGGTACCTGCTGATCGCCGCGCCACCCGAGGCGCACGGCCCCGTCCGGGACGCCCTCACCGCGCTCGGCGGACAGTTCGCGACGTTCGCATTCACATCCGCCGGCGTCCGCGCCACGCGGGACGGCCGGACGTGGTCGCCGTCGGCATGACCCGGCGGTTCGTCCTGGTCGACCGGGACGGGACGATCAACGTCGAGCGCAACCACATCACCGACCCCGACGAGGTCGAGCTGATCCCCGGTTCTGCGCGCGCCCTCGTCCGCCTGCGCGATGACCTCGGGATGGGCATCATCGTCGTCACGAACCAGGCACACGTGGGACGCGGGTTGCTCTCGACCGAGGGCCTGAGCCGGATCCACGACCGTTTGCGATCCCTCCTCGCGGCGGAGGGCGCCTCGGTGGACGCGATCGAGGTCTGTCCCCACGCACCGGAGGACGGATGTTCGTGCCGGAAACCGGCGCCCGGGCTTGCCCTCCGGGCCGCCGAGCGGTTCGGCTTCGACCCGGCATCCTCGATCGTGATCGGCGACCACGCCGGCGACATGGAGATGGGCCGCCGGATCGGGGCCACGTCGATCCACGTGATGACGGGTCACGGACCCGAGGAGCGCGAGGCCGCGGCGGCCTTCGCGGAACATGTCGCCCCCGATCTGGCGAGCGCGGTCGATATCATCGCCGGGCTCGCGCGAACGGAGGGCTGAGTGGATCTCGACGTCGCGGCCGAAGACGCCCGCTCCTACCTGACCGAGACGGCCGACCTGCTGCGATCCGTCGCCGACGCATGCCTCGACGACATCGTGGATGCGGCCGAGCGGATCGCCCGGACCTTCGCCTCGGACGGGACACTGCTGATCTGCGGCAACGGTGGGAGCGCAGCCGATGCCCAGCACCTCGCGACCGAGTTCGTGAGCACGCTGACACTCGACCATCCGCGCCCGCCGATCCGGGCCCTCGCGCTCACGACCGACACCTCCTTGCTCACCGCGATCGCGAACGACTACGGGCCTGACGGCTTGTTCGCCCGGCAGGTCGACGCGATCGGACGCCGCGGCGACGTGCTCCTCGCGATCTCGACGAGCGGCAACTCACCGAACGTCCTGCTCGCGGCCGAGCACGCGCGCGCCCGCGATCTGGTCGTCGTCGCGCTGACGGGGAGCTCCGGCGGTGGCCTCGCGTCCCTGGCCGACGTCGCGATCAGGGTGCCCTCCTCCGTCACGGCGCACATCCAGGAGGCCCACATCGCCGTCGAGCAGCTGATCGCGCTGCTCGTCGAGCGCGATCTCTACCCGACGCCGCTCACGCCCACGGCCTGAGGGACCGCCGTCTACCCGAGAACGGGTAGGGATTTCTCTTCGCGGCAGCCCTTCACCACCACCGGACCTCGCGCCGATATCCCCCAACGACGGGACACCGGATGCGAGCATGCGCAGCCGATATCTCGCAGGGATATCAGTTGGTCTGGTTGGTATTCGGAGGAAAGGATCCGGGATGACCCATCGTCCATCGTTGATCGCGCGCGTGCTCGGCACGCTCGTTGCGGCCGGGGTCATCCTGGTCGGGATGCCCATGTCGGCCGCGTTGGCCGCGCCGACGGACCACTTCACGATCGTGGCCAACGCCAGCCCCGTGACAGAGGGCAACGCCGGCACAACGGCCGTGACGTTCACGATCTCCTACTCCGGGCCCCCGAACGCGGTCTCCGTCGATTGGGCAACCGTGGCAGGCACCGCGACGGCGGGCAGCGACTACGTGGCGGCCTCCGGCACGGCGAGCTTCACGGGAGTCCCGAGCGACCGCACGCGGACCGTCACCGTCTTCGTGAAAGGCGACACGACGTACGAGGGCGATGAGACCTTCACGGTCCACCTCTCGAACAACCAGCCTTCCGGTTCCACGGTCATCGATACGGCGAACGCGACCCAGACGATCACCGACGACGACGCGGCCCCCTCCTTCTCGATCGACGACGTCACGCACACGGAGGGCGATGCCGGCGGCACCACGTACACCTTCACCGTGACGAAGGCCGGGACGACCGCCCTAAGCTCGACGGTCGACTACGCCAGCGCGGACGGCACGGCGACGACGGGCGACAACGACTACGCCGCGACGTCAGGCACGCTCACGTTCCTATCTGGTGATACGACGAAGACGTTCGACGTCACCGTGAACGGCGACACGAAGAACGAGGCCGACGAGACCTTCCTCGTCAACCTTTCCGGGGCGACGAACGCCACGATCTCGGACACCCAGGGCGTCGGAACGATCGCGAACGACGACCCGGTCCCGTCGATCGGCGTCGACGACCAGATCCTCGGCGAGGGCGACGCCGGAACGAGCACGATGACCTTCCACGTCTCGCTGTCGAACCCGAGCGGCCAGACCGTGACGGTCGACTACACGACGAACGACGGCACCGCCACCATCGCGGACAGCGACTACGTCGCCGCCTCGGGGACGCTCACGTTCACCCCCGGCCAGACCTCGAAGCCGGTCGGCGTCACGATCAACGGCGACACGAAGAAGGAAGCCGACCAGGACTTCACCCTCGACCTGTCCAACCCGACCAACGCCACGATCTCGGACGGATCCGGCGTCGGGACGATCACGAACGACGACCCGGTCCCGGACGCGAGCATCGCCGACGCGTCGTTGGCCGAGGGTGATGCCGGGACGGCCACCCTCTCGTTCGACGTGACGCTCTCCCACCCCAGCGACGACACGGTGACGGTGGACTGGGCGACGAGCGACGGCACGGCCACGACCGGCGACGGCGACTACGTCGCGGCGTCGGGAACCGTCACCTTCGATCCGGGAGACACGACGAAGAGCGTCGACGTGACGGTCAACGGCGACACGACGTACGAGGCCGACGAGGACCTCACCGTGACGCTCTCGAACCCGGTGAACGGCGGGCTCGCCGACGACACCGCCACCGGGACGATCACGAACGACGACCAGGCCCCCGACATCTCGATCGACGACCAGAGCGCGAACGAGGGCGACGCCGGGACCTCGACGATGACGTTCCATGTCACGCTCTCGAACCCGAGCGACCAGACGACCACCGTCGACTACACGACGAACGACGGCACCGCCACGGCAGGCTCGGATTACGAGACGGCCGCGGGCACGGTGACCTTCGACCCGGGCGACACCACGAAGCCTGTGGACGTCACGATCGACGGGGACACGACCCACGAGGCCGACGAGACCTTCACGGTCGACCTGTCCAACGTGACCGGGACGGCGAACCTCCTCGACGACTCTGGCCAGGGC